>Ga0315274_10000920_pt1 | contig 45635 bp, 52 predicted proteins | sample YL17G02_20_MG_FD_203700 | JGI IMG/M metagenome (GOLD analysis project Ga0315274, IMG submission 203700) | Sediment microbial communities from Yellowstone Lake, YNP, Wyoming, USA - YL17G02_20 | ecosystem: Environmental > Aquatic > Freshwater > Lake > Sediment | place: USA: Wyoming | collected...
GTTTATCGGAGATTAGTTTTTCAATTTCACTATTTTCCCAACCCATACAATATAAAAATTTTTTATTATAAATTGTTTCAGGGTAATCTAAAATAGATTTTATCCAAGGCTTAACTTTTTTATATGGCAAAGTTTTAGTTAAATCAATTTGATTTTGTATTTCCAAAACTTTATCTTCAGGGAATTTTAGAAAGAATTTATAAAATTTTTTATTCTTTATAAATTCTTCCATTTCTAAATGATTATTTATCTCGCAAATTATTTTTTTTCTATATAATATATTCATAGTTACACAGGTATTGGTAAATACCATTACCAATAAATATCACATAATTTCAAAATTGTGAGTATTAACATCTGAAATTTTTTCAATTTCAATAATAGTGTTGGGTAATACACAACCAGGTTCACCTACTATAATTGGGTTATTTTTCTTTCTTCTTGATAGGACTTGTGCAATACGCATAATTTCCTTTTCCCTACCAACAACAGGATCTAATTTACCTTCGCTTGCAAGTTTATTTAAATCCTTACTAAAGTTGTCTAATACAGGAGTTCCTTTATCTGATGACTTTTTGTTTTTGTCGTCACTATCCATATTTTCTATCATATTCTTACCTTTTTAAAAATGTAATTTAAAAAAAACAAAAAGTATATTATTTTGACATTATGTCATTAACTTTTTTTATTAACTGACATTTTGTCAGTTTTAATACTTTGGCGTGGATTGTTATAATAAAATATCCTTTTGGCGGATCTTTTTTTTATAATGGTATATTTATATAAAAACTAAAAACTATGAGTAAATCATTATTTACAATTGATTCTTTTGAAAAAGAAAGAATTTTGGAAATGCATCAAACCGCATTGAAAAACAATTACTTGAACGAACAAGCAACACCAGTACCAACTACGGTACCAACTACGGTAACACCGACAAAAATGAATCCACTAACTACGGATAAAATTATATTAAGTAATGGATCAGATATTACGGTATATCCTACTTGGAACCAACAAGGGACTGAACCAAAAAGCACATTTAGAATATTAAGTAATTATGGGAAGGATAAAGTAACTAATAAATTATCACCTAATGTAGTTTCAATGACTATGGCTAATAATGAATTGGGAGGATTTAACATTGGGTTATCTTATAATTGTTTAGAAAGAAAAATAACAAATTTCAGTGTCCAATCGCCAAAAGACAGTAAAACAGACAATAAAACAATGAAAAACGCTAAATATAGATTGAATGGTGCGAATGGTTTTAATAATAGTACTCAATACCCTAGTTTGGTACAAACTCACATTAACAACCTTATAGATAAAAATGGTGTCTCAACAACAGAAGGTCCCGTATTAGAAATTATAAATCATTATTGTAAAACAAAATAAAAAAAAAGGACTCAATGAGTCCTTTTTTTTTTAATCTATTGATTTATATCCGTTGGATAATCCGTCCGTTTTACTAATAAAGTAAAAGGTAAATTTAGGGTGTTTCTTATCTTTTTCGTTTTGATTAATTACGATGTGACTGTTGACAGGTTCTCCGGTTAATAATTCCACATCATTGAATGTGATAAAAATTAAACCTTTTTTTACCTGATAATCAATTACAGTTTCCGTCTCAATAAGTTTATCATTATAAAATAACATAATTTTTTTAGTGTCTAAATGAATCACATATTTATTAGTTCCTCCTGATCTAAATTCTTTTACCAACATATTATCTTCTTTAATGACATCTTCATAAGAAGAATATTTTCCACTATTAAATCCAAGATGATTTTTAAATTCTACCTCAATAGTTTGGGAATAAGAAACAAATGAGAACATAACCGTAAACAACGCAACCAACAAATTTTTCATAATTTTAATTTTTATATTATTTATACGAAGATAAGTAAATTATTCAGTTATCCAAAATAATTATTACATTTTTTTAAAAAAAAGTTATGGGAATTACAAAAGAAGAAATATCAGGAACATCAATCATAAACGAAATTCAATCAAGTAATATTAAGAAAACCGTTTATGACACTATCACTAAAAAATTATTAGTTGAATTTAATAACGGGACACAATATGAATATGATGACGTTCCCCACCAAACATACACACAATTTAGAATGACGGATTCTCAAGGAAAATTCTTTAGTTCTAAAATTGCAAAAGCTTTCAAATACAAGAAACTGTAAATAAATCAAATAATCATTGTATTTATTATTGATGGATAAATACAATGATATACTTTCAAGTTTTAAAGTTCAAAAAGAACTAAACCCTAAAATTTGGGATGGTAAAGATGACAAATCTGTAATGAAACCTGAAATTAGAGAAAGGTTACTTGAGATTGCATATGAGTTTATTGATTCTTTAGGTGTTGATATTGTCGTTACAGATATTATAATGACAGGTTCACTTTCTAACTATAATTGGTCCAAATACTCTGATGTTGATTTACACATTGTTGCAAACTTAAACCAATTCCAACCTAATCAAATTGATTTATACAAAGAATTTTTTAACCTTAAAAAAATCATATTTAACGATAATCACGATATAACAATATACGGATACGATGTTGAACTTTATCTTCAAGATGAAGAAGAAACTCATTTCAGTAGTGGAGTATATTCCGTATTATTCGACGAATGGGCAAATAATCCTAAAAAAGAATCTGTTAGTATTGATAAAGAACAAATCAAGAATAAAGCAAATCAATGGATGGATATTATTGATGGAGTAATTGATAATATGAAAGATGAAGACATTGATACCTCCAAAGAAATAATTAAAAAATATAAGGACAAATTAAAAAAATATAGAACCTGTGGATTGGAAAAAGATGGAGAATACTCTAATGAAAATTTGGTATTTAAAATGTTAAGAAGAAACGGATATATTGAAAAATTATACAATTTTGGTAATGAATTTTTAGATAAAAAATTATCAATCAATTAAAAAAAAATGCCATATTTAATCGTTGTGTTAATAAACGATGATTATGATATATTTATATAATAAAAAATAATTTTATAAAAAAAACACAAAATGGGAAGTTTAAGACCGATAGGTAGTGAAAAACTACAAGGAATGGATAAAATCAAGAGAATTATTGAAATTTCTCGTTATAATGAACATATTCCAAACCCTGTGAATGAAATTGAATCAAAAGAATATTCTCGTTCTCTTGCCGATGGTAATAGATATGAAATAGTTAAAGAAAGATTGGGTTATATCATTAAAAATCAAATTTCTGAAGGTGTTTCAGAATATATTGATCAGATGAAACATAGAAAATATTATCCATCTTATTCTCAAGCATTAAAAAGATTAAATTTAATGGCTAAAGAATTGAATGTTCTTCACGAAAATAGAAGTGAGGTATCAATGTTTGGAGAAGAGAAAAAATATTACCTTAAGAGAGATATGATGGAGAAGTTAGATATGGATCCAAATAGTATGGACGAACTTGATGAACAAGCACCTGTTCCGGCACCTGCACCTGTTCCATCACCAGCTCCCGCTCCCGCACCTGCTCCGGCTCCCGCACCTGAAGAAACTCCTGTAGAACCTGAAGGGGAATTTCCTACACCTGAAGAAGGTATGGAAGATGATGAGATGGATAACGAAGAAAAAGTTACATTTAAATCAATTCAAAAATTGACAGGAAAATTGGCACAAAAGATTCGTGACTTTGATTCAAAAGGTGAGGATGAAGACGAATCTATGGATAGCAATGATGTTAAATATGTTATCAATTCAATTTTATCATCGTTAGATTTATCAGTATTAGATGATGACGATGTTGATGAAATTCTTTCTCGTTTTGAGGATGAAGAAGGAGGAATGCCGTCAGAAGATGGTATGGACATTGAAGAACCTATGGAACCATCACCTGAAGGAGAAGAAGAAGGGGAATTACCTCCACCTGCTGAAGGAGAAATGGCTGAAATGGAAAACTTGGGTGATAAGTTTATGAACAAACTTAAAGGAGCATATACCTCATCTATGAGTAAAAAATTACCTGGTATGGACGAAATGTTTGACGAAGATGATATGGAAGATTTTGATATGGAAGATGATAAATTTTCTATGAGAGGTAATTTCTTTGATGATGAGGACGAAGAAAATGAATTTAGTTTTGAAGACGAGGAAGAAGACGAGGACGATCATACTATGAGAGGTGCAAGAAAACACAGAAGAATGTATGATGATGAAGGTCATTTATCTCACGGAACATTTGGCGAATCTAAAGTAGATAAAATCATTAAAAAATATTTTGAAATTGACGATAAAGAAAAACAATTAAACGAAGAAAAAAGAAGACAGGAATTGAGAAATCACATTTCTGAAACTAGATCCGAAATTAAAAGATTATCTGAAACAATTAGTCAAGAAAGAATGTCAGTTAAATTTTTGAGTGAAAATAAAAAAGCGAGATTAATCGGAATTACAAATAAGAAAAATTTGGTATTCAAATTAAACGAAAATCAAGTTAAAATTTCACCAAAAGGAAATATTCTATGAATAAATTAATATACATCAATGGTTTAGGTCCAAACTATAAAGGTGATAATATATATGAATTTATATTTTCAGATACTTTAGAAGTTTGGGGTGAGAATTGGGATTCAAAACCGGCAAATGGTTATCCACTTCCTCCTGACATTGAATATATTAAAAAAGTTGGTGTATTAAGAAACGGAGAAATAACATTGGAATTAATACAAGATTCCGATGTTTTTTCACTTATAGACGCAACTGACGATGTTATTGCATTAGGTTGGGAGAAAGAAACCGAAGAACTGGATTTCTCTATAACAAAAAGGTTAGTGTTTAAATTTGGACAAACCGAAGAAGAAGTAAAAAATAAATTATATGAACGAGACATCGTTCTTGAGTTTGAAAAAAAGGTAGTATATGAAAACTAAAAACCCTATAACAGTATTGTTGGAGAATGGAATTCATTTTTCCACTTTAACAAATATGTCTGAAAACCAAATTAAAATTTTGGCGGAAAGATTTAAAAAAGAAGAATCTAAAGAGGCGGTAACTAAAACCGTATATCAACCATTAAAAAACCCTAAAGATATGGAAGCGGTTCAAAATATGGTAACTAAAACAGACCCTAACGCATCTGTTGAATTGGAAGAAAAGTTTGAATCTAAATCTCAACAAGGATTATTTTGGGCAAAATGTAATAATTCTAAAGGTAAAGAAAAAACAAAATGGTGTAAAATGGCTAAAGAGTTTTCTGACGATACGACTAAAAAAGATTATAAAAAAATGCCGGAAAAGATACACCCTGAAAAAACGGTTGATTATAAAAAGAATGCTCAAAAAGAAAGTTACGAAAAATTCCTTGAGGATAGAATAGTTGAGATGGTTCACAATCACGTAAATCCTAAATTAACTAAAGGTGAGATTAAAAAGACAATCCAAGAAAAATCTGAAGGTATGATGTTGAGGAACCCGAAAAGAAATACTATGTTTTCTAAAAATCAAGGTATGGAAATGAAAAAAATGGGTAAACCAATTGGTAGAATGTTTTCCGCAGGTAAAACACCTATGGAAGAAAATGATACTAAAGAAAAAGAAAGAACAAAAGAAAAAGAACCCGGAACAAAAAATCCACCAAAAAGAAGAGGTAACCCCTTTAAAAACCCAAATCCTGGTGTAAAGGAACAACCAAGAGGTAATAGTAAGGATGATGTTAAAATGACTTTTATGAATCAAATTAAACAAGCTTTAAAATAATAAAATGGCAGATAAGGACTTAGAAAGATTAATCAGGAAGATAATAAAAGAAGCACCTGTAGATTATGGTGATTACCCTGAAAGAATGGATCCAAAAACTCAAAATAGAGTTGAGGATCCTGAAAATATATACGCTAAAAACAGAGCGTTTAAAGGTGGAGTTTCTGATGTAGAAAAAATTGCCGGAACAAGATTTAAAGAGGTTGTGGATTATGTTAAAAGATATTTTAACACTCAAGAAAATATAACTGACCCGCACGTAATGAGATCTATTATGGTGGAACAAAGTAGAGCAGTTCAACAATCAATGATTATTGAATCATCCCATAAAGATAAATTAAAAGATTTGGCGGTAGAAATTGCCGCGAAAGAAGAAGGATGGTTGGATTATTCATTAACTATGGGTGATGCCATTGATAATGGAGATGTTAGTAAATCACCAATTCAAGGTGCCGGAACAAGATATGGATTTGAATTTATCAATGTTGATGCGTTCTTAAACGAACAAAAGATTGACCCAAGTCAGTTCCAAATGAAAGAAAAGGATTTACCTAAATTGGAACTTCCACCAAATTTCTCATTTGATATTGACGAATTAACTCCTGAAGAGCAAAGACAACTTGAGATTGAAAAGAGACACGTCATCAACGCATTGATTCAAGGTAAGGGTAAGAGAGGACAATTCTCATACCAAGCCTTTAAAGATAGATTAGACGAGATTGATCCAAGATTGTATGTATTATATAATAAAATAATGTCGGCTAATGACTTAATGTATTTCACCCAAGAAGATTTAATTGAAGCAATGGGCGGAAACGCAGCAGGTTCATCTAGTGTTGAGAGTGACGATGAAGACGATGAAGAAGGTGGTGAAGAAGGTGAAGGAATGGATGTTGTTGTTGCAAACGGTGTAATATTCCCAATTTTATTACACGAATTAGTTAAAGGTTTTGCGTCAGTTGCGTCAAGAGAACAATGGAGAGATATGGATCCTTCAATGGCTCAAGATGTTATGGGTAAAACTGATGTATTCTCAAATGAACCAATGCAATTTAGAGTTGGTGCGGAACTTGTAAGAAAGTTAAGAACATTATTACCTGATGAATTAATTTTAGACGAAAGAAGTAAGGTTTATATTCCTTTCTTTGAAAGAATCCTTTACGGTATTCCCGCAGAAAGATTCTTAAAAGAAATTATGTCCAATGTAATATCTGAAAGAGAAGAAGATAATAATAAAGTAAGAAGAACTTTTGAGGACATTCTTAAACGAGCAAAATCCGATTATCAAAAATATAAAGGTAATGATGATGAAGACGAAGAGGAAGATGACAATGATATCTTATCGCAATTAGGACTATAACATATTTAAATAATTAATTAAAACCCCCTTTTATGTAAATAACTGGGGGTTTTGATATTTATAGTTAAACAGTTTTATGGGTTTTACTAAAGAACAAGTAATGTTGGAGTATGTCAAATGTATGAAAGACACTCCATACGCATTAAAAACATATCTACAAACTTACGATAATACGGTGTCACAATATGTTCCACTACAATTATTTCCCGATCAGGTGTCTTTGTTAGAGGATTATGATAAATACAATGAGAATATTGCACTGAAATATCGTCAGGCGGGTGTATCAACTGTAACCGCGGCTTGGGTGTCCAAGAAACTTGCGTTTGCTAAAAAAAACAAACCTGAAAAAATCCTAATTATTGCCAACAAATTGGATACATCGTTAGAGATGGCTAATAAGATTAAGTCATTTGTTTCTCAATGGCCGAAATGGGTCGGTGCAGATTTCTCCACTGAAAAAAATTCACAGAAACATTATAAATTAACAAATGGTTGTGAGGTTAAAGCGGTTGCGACATCAAAGGATGCTCTTCGTGGATTTACTCCTACGGTTCTTATATTTGATGAGGCGGCGTTTATTGAAGCCGACAGTGATTTTTGGTCGGCTTGTATGGCATCCCTATCCACAGGGGGTAAAGTAATTGTGGTATCAACACCAAACGGATACGATAGAATTTATTACGAAATATATGATCAAGCGTTAAGAAATATGAACGACTTTAAAATTACAGAAATGTATTGGTTTAGAGATCCTCGTTACACAAAAGATTTATATTTAGTTAAAACTGAAGATATTATTCATTACCTGCTAAATAAAGAAGAATATACTGAAGATCAGATATTAAGTTGGGAAGGTATTCCATTTGAAACAAGAAATTATGACGATCTTAAAACCATAATGGACACAGGATACAAACCTTGTTCTGATTGGTTTGAGAAAATGGTTAAAAAACTTAAATACGATAAGCGTAAAGTTTCTCAAGAGTTAGAATGTAACTTCCTTGGATCGGGGGATAATGTATTTGATTCAAAAATGTTACAAACAATTCGTGAGAATATGCTTAAAGAACCCCAAAATAAAATGATGGGCAATTCTTTATGGATATGGAAGGAACCAGTTATTGGACACAAGTATATAATGGGGGTTGACGTTTCTCGTGGGGATAGTGAGGATTTTTCAACAATACAAATTATTGATTTTGATGAACGAGAACAAGTTTTAGAATATATTGGAAAAATTCCACCTGATGTTTTGGCTGAAGTTGCCTATAAATGGGGTAATATGTATTCCGCTTTTATTGTGGTGGATATCACAGGTGGAATGGGTATTGCAACATCAAGAAAACTACAAGAACTTGGATATAAAAATATGTATGTTGACGGGGTTGATTTAAACAATACTTGGAAATACAATCCAAAGTCACTTGATAAAATCCCCGGTATTAACTTCAACAATAAAAGGGTTCAAATCATTGCGGCTTTTGAGGAAGGAATGAGACATAAGTTTAGAATGTATAGTTCAAGATTATTCAATGAAATGAACACATTTGTTTATGTTAATGGTAGACCGGATCACCAAAAAGGACATCACGATGATTTAATTATGTCAATCGCAATGGCGTTGTATGTTGGGGAATCTTCGTTTTCAAGTTTGGAAAAGGTAACCGAACAAACAAAGGCGATGTTGGATTCTTGGACGGTAAGTAATAATGAATCAGTTAAAAATATAATAGATTTTAACCCCGTAATTCCACATATGAATCAAGATAGGTTTAGAGACAATTCAAGTGCAAGTAGAAAGGATTATGAAACCTATGGGTGGTTATTTGGGAGTAGATAATATTTATAATAAAATATAGTATGGGATTATCAAGTAGAAAAAGATCAGGTAAGATTATCGCGGGTAGTGCATTGATAGTACCGGGACAACCTATTTTAAGTGCTAAAAAATTTGAGATAACTTTTTCAAATAAAAAAGGTTCATTGCCCGAGTCGTATAATGAACAAATATCAAGTTCGGGAAACACATCTAATAACTAATTCTATACTTATAAATAAAAGTGATTAAAATTATATAAATAAAATTAAATAGTCAATATGGAACAAAATCAAAATAATCTAACTATTTGGCAAAGATTATCTCAAGTATTTGGTCCGAATTCTTTATTAGGTCAAGATTTACCAACATACAAACTTGATAAAACAGAGTTATTAAGAACCACAGATAAGAAAGAATACGAACTTGAGAAATTACAAACTCAACAATCAATGTACCTGTCGGGACAATGGGCAAAGATTGAGAATAACTTATACACACAAGCGGTTTATTATGAACCAACAAGATTAGCATCATTTTATGATTATGAATCAATGGAGTTTACTCCTGAAATTTCTACTGCCTTGGATATCTATTCTGAAGAATCAACTACCGCAGATCAAGATGGTTATATATTACAGATATATTCTGAATCAAAAAGAATAAAAGGAATATTAGCAGATTTATTTAATAATATTTTAGATATTAACACCAATCTTGCAATGTGGACAAGAAATACCCCTATTAGAGAGGATAGTATGATACCATTATTAGATGGGACTGAAATAACTATTAAAGAATTATCCGATAGAGTTAAATCTGGTGAAGAAATTTGGTCTTACGCAATACAAGATGGTACAAAAGCAATTGTTCCTAGTAAAATTATATGGTGTGACCTTACTAGAAAAGATAGTGAATTAATAAGAGTCACTTTGGATGATGGGACATATATTGATACAACACCAGATCACGAGTATATGCTTAGAGATGGGTCATATAAACGAGCTGACTCTTTAACTGAAGGACAATCTTTGATGCCTTTTTACACTAGAAAAAGTGAAAAGAAACAAGATTGTATTGTTGGTTACGAAAAAATATATAACCCTAGTACTACTAAATATAAATTTACACATTCTTTAGTTGCACATGAATGTGTTAGGGATTTAGAATATGAAAAATCTATTGGTAGTCAGTTTGACACACATCATTATGATTTTAATAAATTAAATAATAACCCTAATAATTTAATTAGATTAACGCATTCGGATCATTTCAAACTGCATGTAGAACATTTTGATAAAATATTGGGCTCACCAGAAGTGGTTAAAAAAAGAATGGTGGGTGTTGATAAATATCTTAGGTCTGATAAAAGAAAACAAAGATTGTCTCAAGAAATGTCCGGCATTTACCCTAAATATTTTGAACAATATAATTTTAGTGATTTACATACAGAACACAATAAAATTCGTTCTGAAAAAATGTTAAATAATTGGGATTCTGTAGAATTTACAGAAAAAACTAAAAAAGGTATGACTATTGAAATTAGTGATGATTGTTTAGAATATATTTCAAATTTAATTATTAATAACGAAAATTATATCGGAATCAATAAACTATCAGAATTATTAAAAAATGATGATGATTTTATTCAACTTTTTAAGGTTAATTATTCATTAAGAAAAGATATAAAAAAATCAATTAACCCAACAACACTTAATAAAGTTATTTTTAGAAAAACTAATAAAAATTATTTTGATTTTGTTTTAGGTGTTAAACCAATCCTTATTTTAGATAAATCGTATATAAAAGCAAAATCAATTTATTTAGGTAAAACAAAAGAAAATCACTTATTAAACCATAAAGTGGTTTCTGTTGTTAAATTAATTGAAACATCGGATGTGTATTGTTTAGAAGCTGTTGGACCTAACGGTGAACACGATAGACACAACTTTCCAGTGTTAGGTAAGGACATAAATGGTTCATACTCAAGAACTTCTGGTGTGTTTTTATCCAACTGTAAATACGGAGATAACTTTGTTTACTTAAAACTTGATCCTGAAAAAGGTATTGTTGGTTGTATGCAATTACCTAATATTGAAATTGAACGATTAGAGAGGGGTATGGCGGCAAAATCGGTAAATGCCGAAGTTGACCCAAAATCAAAAGGTTTAAGATTCCATTGGAAAATTAAAGATATGGAATTTAACTCCTGGGAGATTGCCCACTTTAGATTATTGGGTGATGATAGAAAACTTCCTTACGGTACTTCTATGTTAGAAAAAGCAAGACGTATATGGAAACAATTATTATTATCTGAAGATGCAATGTTAATTTATCGTACATCAAGAGCTCCTGAACGAAGAGTATTTAAAGTTTTTGTTGGTAATATGGATGATAAAGATGTTGAATCATATGTTCAGCGTGTTGCAAACAAATTCAAACGAGATCAAGTAGTGGATTCAAAGACAGGTAATGTTGATATGAGATTTAACCAAATGGCGGTAGATCAAGATTATTTTGTTCCTGTAAGAGATGTTGCACAAACAATGCCGATTGAGACATTAGCAGGAGCTCAAAACTTGTCTGAAATTGCGGATATTGAATACATTCAAAAGAAATTGGTAACCGCATTAAGAGTTCCTAAAGCGTATTTAGGATTTGAGGAAGTTGTTGGTGACGGTAAGAATCTATCATTACAAGATATTCGTTTTGCAAGAACTATTAATAAGATACAAAAAAGTATGATTGCCGAAATGAATAAAATTGCAATCATTCACCTATACTTATTAGGATTTGAGGATGAATTACAAAACTTTACATTAGGTCTTACAAACCCATCCAAACAAGCAGATTTATTGATGATTGATGTGTGGAAAGAAAAAGTTCTTTTATATAAAGATTTGGTTACTGAAATTCCTAACACAATCCAACCAACATCCGCAACTTGGGCTAAAAAACACATTTTTGGATTCTCTGATGAAGATATTAAATTGGATGTCCAACAAATTAGATTAGAAAGAGCGGTTGCTGCAGAACTTACTAATACTCCAACAATAATCACACATACAGGTATGTTTGATACTGTTGATAAATTATACAAAAGTAAATCAGGAACAACTCAAAATGCCGCACCACCAGCTGAAGGAGGTGAACCGCCTATGGGAGGAGGAATGCCACCTATGGGTCCTGATATGGGAGGAGAACCTGATATGGGAGGTGAAGCACCACCACCATTACCGGAAAATAAAGAAAAAAATAATTTAAATATTTTGTTAGAAAGTGACGATTTCCACGAGGATTCTTACATTGATTTAGGTAAAGCGAGAAATTCTTTAGGTTCAATGGAAGATGCATTGAGCAAATTGTTAAGAGATTGATATTTATAAATAAAAACGATTATGAAATTTGGTTTATTAAAATCACAGATAGAAAATATGTTAATTGAATCATATAAAAATGAGTCAATGAAAAATAATATGTTTATTTTTAACGAGTTAGTTCTTAAAAATAAAAACATTAGTAGAGTGTTCTACTTATACGATGAATTAAATTCCAATAAAGGACTTAATGAGTCCGTTGCAGGTGAATTTGTGAATCAAAGCGTAATTGTTTATGAAAACTTAATCAATAAAATTAACCCTAAAGAATTGAAAGAAATTCAAATGTGGGTGGGACATATTCAGTGTGAGAATACTTACACATTGGTTGATGATTTATTCTCTAACAATGTGACGAATTTAGAATCTAAAATTAAAAGTAAAAATACAATTTTAGAAAACCTAAAAACCGAACCAAAAAAAGTAAAAGAAATTGTTAATGTTCCAATAAAAACTATGGTTAATGTCGCAAATAAAACGGCATCAAATTATATTGAAAGTTTAACCGAATCGGATAAAACCGAATTAAAGAAACTTTTATCTTCAGACGATGAAACTATAAAGGAGTCCTACTTCATCCTAAAAGGAAAAGTAATCTCTAAATTAGAGACACTACAAGAAGGAGATCAAGATAATGAGGTAACTAATAGAATAGACGAAACAATACAAAAAATTCAAGACGAATCTTTTGATAAAGTTGGATATTTTAAGTTACGAAAATTAAATGAGAATCTTTAATCGTTCATAAATTGTTGACGATAAATAGCTCTTTTCTTAACATCTCTTTTAGTGATTGACTTCTTTTTAAATTCTTTTCTACTATTAAGTAGAGAATTTTGACGAGTCCTAATAATTTTACTTTTTAGTTCTTTAAGGGCTTTTTCAATTTCCCCATTCTTATTCACCTTAACTATTAACATTACATTTTTTTAACGATTTATTCATATTTGATATATATCTCAAAATTACTTATTTTTTAATAAAATAAACGAGACAGTATGAGAAATATTTATGAAAAAAGGGAAAACCGCAAAAATTAATGGTTTTAGAACATCAAAAGTAATCTATGGGACGGTAGATTCAAAAGAATTTAAATCACTTTATCTTAATCTACAAACTTGGGCGGAACCAAAAGAAGATTATGAAACTTGGGTGAGAATCACACAGAATATGAGTAGATCAATTAAACATTCGGTGTATGATAACATAGATAAGACACTATTTGATGATAAATTTATTATTGATATGGACTTAAGAACAAGTGGTTTACATATGAAGAAAAAATCATTCTTAAATCTTGAGATAAATCTATTTTTAATAGACGAGGTGGATTTCAAAGATATAAAATTAAAAAGAAAGTTAAAAAGTATTATCAAAGGAATTTACGACGATGTATTAAATAAGAATGAATATTTTAAATTTTATTTGACAAAAAATGGGAATATAAAAAAACCAAAGGTAAAAATGGAGAAAGTTTAATATTTATATAGAAAACTTTTAATATGAACCAAAACAGAATATTAGGATTAAATGATGTGGGTAAGAAGGGAATTCTTATTGAATACGATTCCGGATACATTGATCCTACAGATAAATATAATTCAGAATTAATTAAAGAATCCAAAAATTCTTTGGATCACTCAAAACCATTTGAGTTCTATGCGGTGTTACAAAAATACGATACCCCAAATAGAAATGGTAGATTATACCCTAAAAAAGTATTAGAGCGTGAAGCCGAGAATTATAAAAAAATGATTGAGAAGGGTACTGCATTGTCAGAACTTAATCACCCTGAATCATCATTAATAGATTTGGACAGAGTTTCTCATATAATTACTGAAGTGTGGTGGGAAGGTCCCGTATTGATTGGTAAGTTAAAATTATTAACAAGTCCAGGATTTCACCAAAGTGGAATATGTTCCACTAAAGGAGATTTGGCAGCAAACTATTTAAGACAAGGCGTTACTTTGGGTATTTCTTCTCGTGGTGTTGGATCACTTAAAAAAGTGGGAGAACAAAATGAAGTTCAAGATGATTTTGAATTAATTTGTTTTGATTTAGTATCATCACCTTCTACTCCTGGGGCATATCTTTATTTAGATAAAAACGACAGAATGAAATTTGACGAAAACCTTGAGGAAGATAAAAAAATTGCGGTAGAAAGAAATATCGGAGATAGTGGTAACAAATCACTTGACTTAATGAAGCGTTTATCCGATTATTTGGATAAATAAAAAAATTATGGAACAAGGAGAAAAATATTTTGTCGCAAAGATTACATCTGATTTATTAGATACTGAATCAGGTAAAGTTAAAAAAGTAAGAGAAGAAAAATTGGTTATGGGGTATACCCCAACTGATGTGGAAGCTAAAGTTACTAAAGTATATGAGAATTATACAATGGATTGGAGAATCACTTCAATCACAGAAAGTAAAATTGATGAGGTAATTGATTAATCATAAATAACCTAATTTAAAAGGATGGACAAATGTTCATCCTTTTTTTTATGCCCAAAATTTAATTTTTTTTATCTAAAAACACCATTAAAATGATTTTTTTGAATTTGTCAAGTATTTATCTGTAAACTATTCAAAAAATAATGAACAAAAAAGAATCATTAGTAGAAGATACATTTATCCAATTAAAGAATTTGGAGGATGTAATCGCGGAAAACGCACAAGGAATACTTGCATCAACAATGAAGCAAGAAATCAAAGAATTAGTAAAAGAATCTCTGAACGAACAAGAAGACGAGGATGAGATTGAACTAGATGCAGAGGTTGATACCGACGCTGATAACGACGAAATGGAAATGGATATGGATTTTGATGACGAAGAAATGGATGTAGATACTGATATGGATTTTGATGACGAAGAAATGGATATGGATATGGATGTTGAAGATGATACTATCGACTTAACAGGAGCTTCAGACGAAGAAATTCTTCGTGTGTTTAAGGCAATGGGTGACGAAGATGGAATCATTGTAAAAAAAGAAGGTGGAATGTTACATTTATCAGACGATAATGAAGATGTTGAATACATGGTCCAACTTGGAGAATCTGATGACGAAATGGAATTGGACGAAATGTACGATGAGGATGAAGACGAAATGGAAGAAACCGAAATGTACGAAGATGAAATGGAAGATGAAGAATCTGAAGGAGTTATCTATGAGTTAGAACTTGACGATATGGGTAATGAAGAAGAAATGGATATGGATATGGATTTTGACGACGAAGAAATGGATTTTGAAAAAACTCCAAGTCGTAGATTGAAACCAATCGACAGTAAATATTTTGATATGACTGAAGAAGACGATGATGATGAAGAAGACGAAGAATACGTAATGGAATCTTCTAAATTTAAATCCAAAGGAGTTGGAATGGGTAGTGCATCTAAATTCAAATATGACAAAAAACCAAATCAAGGAGAAGGTTTCAAAACAAAAATGAAACAAGGAACCAGAGGAGTTGGAATGGGTAAAGCTAAATTTGAATATAAAGAAGAAGTTAACAACACTGATGTTGAAAAAAAATCAACGAGAAAACCAATGGTTAAGAAACCTATAGTTAAAAAAGAAGAGACGAAAGAAGCTTCAAGAACATTGGGTAACGGAAAAAGATGGGGTAGAAATGGTTTAGATAAACCTAAAGCAGCTCCAAGACATTTACGTGTTGAGTCAACAGAAGTTGAGTTAAACTTACTTAGAGAAAAAAACGAAGAGTATAGAAAGGCACTTAATCTTTTCAGAACAAAGTTAAACGAAGTTGCAACATTCAATTCAAATTTAGCATACGCTACGAGATTGTTTACTGAACATTCAACAACAAAACAAGAAAAGATTAACATCTTAAGAAGATTTGACAGTGTAGATACTCTTAAAGAATCAAAAAATCTTTACAAATCTATTAAAAACGAACTTTCAAGTACAAGTACTACGGATAACACAATTACAGAATCATTAGAAAGAAATGTTGTTAAGACACCATCAAGTGGATCGGCAATGAATCTAATTGAATCTAAAACTTATGAAAATCCACAATTCTTGAGAATGAAAGATTTAATGGGAAAATTAAAATAAAAATAAATAAAAACAAATAAAAAACCAAAAAAATGGGAGCATTATTAGAATCAGGTCTTGTTGGTAACATCGGGTTGAAACACCTTAAAGTTATCAAAGAAGATACTATTAACAAATGGGACAAATTAGGGTTCCTAGATGGACTTAAAGGTCATCTAAAAGAAAACGTAGCTCAATTGTATGAGAATCAAGCGTCTTTCTTGATTAACGAAGCAACTTCAGAAGGTTCTAACGGAGCATTCGAAACAGTTGTTTTCCCAATCGTAAGAAGAGTTTTCTCTAAATTATTGGCTAACGATATCGTTTCTGTACAAGCAATGAACTTACCTATCGGTAAATTGTTCTACTTCGTGCCTAAAATTCAAGGTTACCAAACAGGTAGTGGTAACAACATTACAGGTGGAGAACACTACGCACCAATTGGTTCACCAAATAACCCAACAATTGATTCTAACGCAATCAATGCAGGATACACAGGAGCTAACGCTTACGCAAAAAATCTTTATGATTTATTTTATGAAGGTGGTGAAACTGGTTTAGATCCTCCAGGATTGTTTGATTACTCTAAAGGTCAGTGGACTGCGGTTACTGCGGATGCTGATATCCAAGTATGGTCAGGAGGTAATTTAATTGATTCTTTAGCACCTGTAGGAAATATCAGAAAAATAATTTTGAAAATTTCAGGATTTAGAAATGCTGGAGCTGGTAAATTAGTTGGTCCTGATGGTAATGAAATGGATTCAGAAACATTCTTGTCTGATCTTAAAATTATTGCAACAACAGATTTATCTGCATCTACAACACCTTGTAATGTAACTAAAGATTCTGAAGGTAACTTTATTCCATTGTTGTTCAGAGTTGTTACTCAACAATACGGTAAAGGTATCGTACAATACGGATCAAGATATACTACAACATTCCCTGGAACATCAACAACAGGTGGTAACGGTGGATCTTTCCAAGATATTTGTGATACTGATGGATATATCTATGTTGAAGTAGATCTTTCTTGCCCTGTATGTGCTGATTGTGACTCAACATCTTTAGATGGTTACACAGGTACAACAATTTTTTCAGGAGCATCAGGTGATTCATTTACTGCGGTTTATAGAACTTACAAAAATATGGAGTTTGAAGATCAAATTGGTGAAGTTTCTTTTGATTTGGAATCTGTAACAGTTTCTGTATCTGAAAGAAAATTAAGAGCTCAATGGTCTCCTGAAATGGCACAAGACGTTGCAGCATTCCACAACATTGATGCTGAAGCTGAATTAACGGCTTTATTGTCAGAACAAGTGGCGGCTGAAATTGACCGTGAAATTTTACGTGACTTGAGAAAAGGTGCGGCTTGGAACTTACGTTGGGATTACAACGGATGGAGAAGAATTGCACAAACAACATCTTATACTCAAAAAGATTGGAATCAAACTTTGATTACTGCAATCAACCAATTGTCAGCACAAATCCACAAATCTACATTGAGAGGTGGAGCTAACTGGATCGTAGTTTCTTCTGAAATTTCTGCAATCTTTGATGATTTAGAATACTTCCACGTATCTAACGCATCTCCTGAACAAGATCAGTATAATATGGGTATTGAAAGAGTTGGTACTTTACAAGGTCGTTACCAAGTATATCGTGATCCTTACTTCCCACCAAACACAGTTTTGATTGGACACAAAGGAACATCATTGTTAGACACAGGTTACATTTACGCACCTTACGTACCGTTACAATTAACACCTACAATGTACAACCCATTCAACTTTACACCGATTAAAGGTATAATGACGAGATACGCGAAAAAAATGGTAAATAATCGTTTCTACGCCAGAATTACTGTTGATGGAGTTAGAACATTTGATTTAAGAGAATTGAGATAATCAACAACTTAAAATAACCCTCAAAAGGAGACAAGTAATTGTCTCCTTTTTTTTTATTCCATATATTTATTAAAAAACATATTGTATGAGAAATTTATTATTAACATTTATTTTGGTATCATCCACTTTTATGGGGTTCTGTCAAAATGTATTATTTAGTGAAAATATCGGTACCGCAGTATCTACAGCAACAATTTCAGTAACAAGTAACCCTTTTCAAAACAGTAGTTTAACTTTTGGTGGAACTGCAGACACTAGAATAACCGGATTATCAACAGGATATGTTGGGGCTAGCGGAAATAGGAATGTATTTTTAACACCTACAGTAGGAACTAATTTTCAAATATCATCAATTTCAACAATTAATAGATATAATTTTAAATTATCATTCGGTGCATTTAAAAGTACAAACGCATCTAATATGTCTGAATTAACATTGGAATATAGTATTGATGGAATTAAATATTTCCCAATAACAATTCCAACCCAACCAACGGGAACAGGAACTTCCTCTTGGAGGTTAATCTCCGACATTGTATTACCATCATCGGTGAATAATGTTTCAAACCTTAGATTGAGGTGGAAACAAACATCCTCAACAATTCAATTTAGAATTGATGACATTAAATTAACCAACGAAACCGCATTACCTATTGAATTAATTCGTTTTGATGGTAATGCCGTATCAAATACTGTTCACCTATATTGGTCAACCGCTTCAGAACAAAATTCAGATTATTTTTTAATTGAAAAAAGTTTTGACGGAATTGATTGGAATTTAGTTGGTTCTGTGAAAGCGGCAGGTAATAGTAACCAAACAATTGATTATTCATTTATAGATAATGATTTAAAATTTGGCGTATCGTATTACAGATTAAAACAATTTGATTTTGATGGGGAATTTAAAATTTATTCTGTAATTGCAATTGATAATAAAATAAAAAAAGATGTTATTAAAATTATTGATTTAACAGGTAGAGAAGTTAACGAATACTATAAAGGATGGGTTGTGATTTATTATGACAATCGGGAAATAATTAAAACCTATCAATAATAAAAATAAATCAATGAATTATAATCGTGAGGGGGTAAATGGTAATTTACCCCTTTTTTCATGCTCTAAATATTTTTTTTTAATTGTATCATTGTATTTATAGGTATAAGAGCTCAACCCGCCCAAGGAAGTTGGGGGTTCCATAGAACGGTTCTTCAAGTGAGACTTATGTTTTTTTATTAACATACAAAAAATATAAAGTCATGCGTAATTTTCTATTCATTCTATTAACTTTTTTAAGTTTTAATCTTTTTTCACAGTATTGTAATTTAGCAACAACTAATGTTCCAATAACACCAACAACAACCGCACAATTAACAACTTCTTATAATTCTGGAAGGAGAGCATTTAATTTTGTTGCAACCGCAGGATGTACTTATGTATTTGAAACCTGTGGGCTTTCAACTGCGGATACATATTTAAGATTATACTCAACAGGAACAGGAGGTACTGTTTTGGTGACAGGTGATGATAATTGTGGATCACAATCAAGAATTACTTGGACTTGTACAACAAGTGGGACTTACTCAATATTAGTAACAAATTGGTCTTGTGCGGCATTAAGTGTTGCAACTCGCGTAAGATTTTATATATCAGGTTGTGTAACCCCATTTAACCCCTGCTCAAGTATAACAACACTTTCTTGTGGTGTTGCAACAACATTCACCATTTCATCGGGGAATGGATTGTATAATCCCCCATCAACTAGTTGTGGGTTCACTACCCCAGGACGAGAAAGAATATTTCAAATTACCCCAACGGTATCAGGAAATTATACAATCTCTCAACCAACAAGTTTTGGTTATATTGATTGGTTTTATAAATTATCATCAGGGGGATGTAACGGAACTGGATGGACTTGCATTGACGACATTTCAACGGGAAATATCGGTAATTCAAATGTGAATATTCCATTACTTGCCGGACAAACATATTATATTATGGGAGATCCGGAAACAACGGGTGGTGGTTCGGTAACATTTACGTTAAATTGTCCCGTATTACTACCATCAAATGATTTAATATGTAATGCAATAACCATCAATTGTGGTACAACATTAAATGGTACAACAGTTAACTCAACTAATAGTGGAGTTGGTGAAGGTGGGTCATGCGGAACATCACAAACAACAGGTGGTGTATGGTATAAAGTTGTTGGTACGGGAGATTTAATGGTGGTATCTTTATGTGCAACTGCTTGGGATTCAAAAATATCTCTTTATCAAGGTACTTGTACGATACCTACTTGTATTGGTGGGATTGACGATGACGGACCGTCTTGTGTGGGATCATCATCATCGTATCAGTGGGTGTCATCATTGGGAACTACTTATTGGATTTTGGTTCACGGGTATTCCACAACATCATCATTTTCATTGAGTTTAACTTGTTCTCCACCCCCATCTATTGGTCCTTGTTTTGCAACATCTCCGTGGACAGTATTAAATATGCCAACATCTCCGTCTACAGTTTCATCCACCTGTTTAAGTGGGAATGGTCAATTTACTGATGAATATAGTACTTGGAATACAGGTATTGCTGGTACCATATATAATGTTCAATCAAGTTTATCAACAGATTGGGTTACAGTGACTGTTGGTTCACCTTCGGGTACTGTTGTTGGATATGGTACAACCCCAATTTCATTTACCGCACCATCAAATAATACTTATTATGTTCACATAACAACAAATGGTTATTGTATGAACGATGCAAATTGTAGGGATATCACAGTAAATAGGATTTCTTCTTTACCAATTGAGTTGGTATCTTTTAATGGTATGAAAAAGAATGGTGATAATTTTTTATATTGGGTAACCGCTTCTGAAAGGGATAATGATTATTTTACATTAGAATATTCTATTGACGGAGAATTTTGGTTGGACATTTCAAATATAAATGCTGCTGGTAACTCACAACAAGAATTGTCATATTCATATATTCATAAAACATATGATAGAAGTGTCACCAATTATTATAAATTATCTCAAACCGATTTTAACGGTGTGAGAACATACTTTAATGATGTTGCGATTACCAACACCCCAAATCAAAAAGAAGTGGTTAAAATCGTTAATACCATAGGACAAGAGGTAAATTCGTTTTCACCTAATGGAATGTATTTTGAAATCTATGACGATGGTTCAATAATGAAGGTGATGAAATGATTTTATTTAGATAATACTCTAATTGATTTTGAAATTATTTCGGATTCACCTATTGTAAACGCACCTCTATTATGTGCCGCTTTAACTGACTCCACCAAATAGTAAATTGAGTGTTCTTTATCCATTGATGATAAAATAATATCCAAGTGATCCTCCGTTAAAAGATTTATGGTTCCAAATAAATTACCATAGTTTTCTGTTTGTTCTTCTTCCATTTTAGTATTGTTTGATATTTATAATAATAGATAAGTTTGTTAAAATGTTAAATGATATCATAAAAAAAGTTTTAAGGGAAGCTACTTCAGATAGTGGGGGTAGTCGTGGATCATATATTGCACCATTATCGTTGGGGATTAGAAAGTTCAAGGATAATAATACGGCTCCATTTACGATACCCGTTTCTAAATATGATAGTCCTATGTTAGAATTTGATAGTTATGACGGGAAAATGGACGAAACAAAAAAACAAATTAAAAAAATAGAATCTAAAGCAAAGAAAGTTACTAATTATATCAAAAACAACCCACAATCAACATTTAGTGATGAAGATGGTAATAATATAAACCCAACTCCCGGTAAGAATAAGAAAGTAGTTCCAATTAAAGAAAGCTCAACCTCAATATCATCAGGGGAATATACCGGTCCGATTGAACTTGGTTTAAAAAAATGGAAAAAATATCATTTAGAACCATTTACCGAATTTGTTGATACCGAATTTAATCATCAAAAAAAACAAAAAACAATGAAGAATAATATTAAAAAAGTTGTAGGTGTTTGGGAAAAAAACTCTGAAGGAACTTACGATACATATGAACACGATGTTGATTTTATTAAAGAAGATTTGGCGGTTTGGTTTGGAACAAAGAAAAAACCAAAAGGTTCTAAACAACCAAAAGGTCCTTGGGTTGATATATGTAAAAAAGTTGACGGAAAACATCCCCCTTGTGGTAGAAGTGACTCTGATAAGGGTTCTTACCCAAAATGTCGTGCTGCGAGTGTTGCAGGTAAGATGAGTGATTCGTCAAAAAAAGCCGCTTGTCAACAAAAACGAAAAGCCGAGAAAAAAGATACTCAAACAGGTAAAGGTCAAAAACCTGTTATGACATCATACAAACCAAGAAAAGAATCTATTGATGTATTAGTCAACAGAATCATTACCGAGATTAGAAATTCTTTCTAAAACACTGTGTAAGGAGTTTTTAATTTGAGAATTAATTTTTTCCTCATAATTTAATCTTCTTTTTTCTGTTTCACCGTCAAAAATTTGTGTGATGCGTTCCCAATCTCTTTTGGTTAATTTAACACTATAATGATATACGTGATTAGTTAAATCTACTCTACCATTATCCATTGTTATGAACAATCCCATTTCTTTATTCTCAATGTATCTTTTGTTTGACATTGGAGCAATCATAAATTTAGTATTGGGGTGTTTGATCGCTTTTAAACAAATCTTAAAACAAGTTTTTTCATACGATGTTTCTTCGTCCTCATAAGTGGGGACAAACGAATTTTTCTTTACCGATAAATACAATCTTAATTTTAACCTTCTAAAAAATCTTATAACTCTTTTTTTCATATCATTATTTCTATGAATGAAATATATGAAAAAAATTTAGTTAAGACAAATGTTAAATTATCCTTTTTTCCATTTACCCCCTTTTGAGTTATATCTTTTAACTGCGGCACCATTACAATACGCACTTGGACAAACTTCGTATCTTTGTTTTGCCCATGCTAAACATTGTTGCCACAATCCCGGATTAGTAGGTTTATTTTTTTTCTTTTTTTCCGTTAATTCACTACCCTCCATCATAATATCATCATCCATACGATTGTCTTCCGATTCTGTTTCATTCATTAAAAAATCAAAAACTTGATCCATATTATTCTTTGCTTCAGATATGTGATCTTGAGCCCAATCGTGTCCGTCCTCAAGAATTTCCTCAACCATTGATTTGTCCATTTCTAACAATATATCACATTGTCTTCTCATTTGCTCAATATTTGAAAAGAACATATAACGAGTATTCTCTTCTTCATTAATAACTCGTGTAATGATTCTACTTAAATCCGATTCACTTAATTTAATTACTTTTTTCATATCTTAAGAATTTAATCCATTAGGACCACCTAATGTTATCATATTTAATTGTGTTACTTGAGTCCCATACCCATCAGTCCATATTGGGTGAGGTGGGACAATTGATACTGTATTACCGCTACAGTCAATTACACATACTGTTGATTCCGTATTTGCACTTCTTGGAGATTCACAATCACAATTAGTGAAAGGTCCTGTAATATTGAAAGTAAACGGGAAAGAATCATTAATTATTCCAGTTACTGTCACACAAAGACAATTAATAACCTCACCTTCACATATAAGATAATTTTGCCCTATCGGCCATTCTGTAAATTGGTTTGAATCAATTGGTCCAGATATTTCCGGATCGTCACAGGATACCGCCAAAAAAGATAAACCGTTACTTTGTAAACATTTTAAACAATCATCAAACTCAACAGACGATAAAACACCCTCTCCAACTATTTCTAAAGATTCTTCAACAACTCTGAAACACCCCGCAGTTGTCTCACCTGTAAATTCAATAAAATAGATACTACCTGGTGTTAAAGTGTTTTCACCGGGATTTACCACTAATTCAGTTATTTCGTCACATCCAAGTATTAAATAATTTGCCATTTCTTTTTATGTGTGTTAAGAATTTAATCCGTTAGGACCACCTAATGTTATCATATTTAATTGAGTTACGGGTGTTCCATATCCGTCTGTCCATATTGGATGTGGTGGTATAATTGATACTGTATTACCACTACAGTCAATTACACATACTGTTGATTCCGTATTTGCACTTCGTGGTGGTTCTGGTTGTGATCCACAATCTTCACAAAGTAAATAGGGTCCTAGACTATACGAATAATTTGTTTCCCCCGTTGAACTTAATCCTTCAAAAGTAGCACAAAATGGTGTTTCAGAACCAAATTGTATTTCATAAGTTATACCTGTTGTAGGTGCTCCATATTCACCACAAAAGTTAATTGACTCTATATTAATTTCTTCTAATGTGTCACATCGTATAAATTTAAAATTTAAAGACTCTCTACCATCATCATTTAAACACTCACAACAATCTGTATATTGTTGAAAGTTATAGTAATAACCTGGAGTTATGGAGGACTCTGTTTCTGACTCAACAGTACCGCAAAATAAATCTTCACCAATACCAAACCTTATTACCTCTCCCACTATTAATGTATCGGCAGACACAACATATTGATTATTAGTTAAACATTGATTTATAATATAATTCGCCATTTCTTTTTAATATATAAATATGTTGTTTATTTGTAATTTACAATTTGAAACTTGATTTCTTTTTTATATGTGTTAACTTCTCCCGATGATATAACCTTTATATCCACAAAATATTCATTTGGTATTTTATCCCTCGTATCAAAAAGGAAATAATATTCATTAGGAGTTCTATTTATTCTTGTCCAATCTTGAACACCAACTTCCGTCTTACCTTCTTTAACATATATTCTGTAATACGCATCAACATTAGGTTGTAATTGATTTGTGGTGTACGCCTTTTTAATTACCACACCAACTTTTCTAACATCAGTGTTATATATTTTTTCGTCTTGCTTAATACCGTAAAAATCAAATCCGTAAATTGAAGGTTGTTGGGATTCTGTCCCAATTTGAATTGATTTTTTTAAAGGGTAAATAACAAATTCGTTTTCAACATTTGGTAGTGAAAACCCATTCAATGTTATATCCGACCAAGTATCTGTAAATGTGCAAGGGGTTCTATAACCACCAGGAGGTAAAGGGGGTATCGTTATTTCATACACACCTTTCGCTCTTCTACAAGAAGTTAAACCCGTTAACCCCACGATTGGATCACCATTAGAGTCACTAATACTTACCAAAGGATTATTATCTAAATTTTGGAAATCCCCATCTTCATAGATATACAAATATAATTTATTAGATTTCCCCAAAGAAAAACTATTTCTATCATCATCAATAATGTCGTTAAAGTTTGATTCTAAAAATGGTTCGTAAAATGTTTGAGTGTGTCTTGTAAAGAAACCTACCTCATAAGTTCCTGTTGTTCCTGAAGCATTTTCCACTTGTGGCATATACGCAATACCCCACCCTGTAACACCTGTTGTTGAGTATGTTAATATATCATTAATTTCAGATGACATATCAAATTCTATATTCTCATCCCCAAATTCAAAATGTTGGGTATCAACAATATATAAATTATTAAAGTTAAATGTTCCGGTGTTATTGTTATTATATATTCCGGGTTCTTCCCAAGTTGTGATTCCTGATGTTACATACCAATTAGATGGTCTATCGGAAAAATCTTTATCGTTAGGAACTTGAGTCATCAAATCTGCAAAATCATATCCAACCCCTTCATCCCAATTTTGTGGTTGGTTAGGATCCAAATCTTTATATGGTATTCTAAACAAGATTAAGTCAAACGATGTTGCTCTTAATCTACCAGTTGATGTTGAGGTATTTAATAACTCCTTATCAAAGAATGATGTGTTTACCATTCTTAAAGTGTGTTTCATATTCGGATTACAACCAACAGGAGGTATTGAACCGTCTGAATACTTTTCTTTAAGTAGGGTTAAATCTAAATTAAAAATGAATCTACTAAACCCTATTGGGTTTGCAATACTACCATTACCATAAAATAATTCCATTACAGGATTTCTTCCCGTATTTGTACGACTATTAGATATTATGGTATTGTTTCTACTAAAATATGAATTGTTAATTGACATTTACATTTTTTAATATAAATATCAATTAATCCTGATATTTTTATTTAAAATGATATTATCAGCAGTTGCTAGTCTTTGTAGGATTTCACTTGCGAGTGTTCCGTCACTTGCGGTCGGTACTGGAGGAACTCCAGGGAATGGGTGAACATGAAATAAAACAAATCTAGTTAATAAAGATAAGAAACTTATTATTTCTTCACCTCTTACCATTGAGTTAGTTTTAGTTTCTAATTGAGTTGCCAACATTTGTTGAGGTATTCCGTATAAGGTATCCTTCAAATTAATTGCAAATTTACCTGATGACCTGTGAGTTAATAAGTATAATTTATCACTACCCATAACCGAGTAAGTAACGGGGTTTGAAATGTAATCTCTTTTTTTAACTCTGTCCGTTACCGGGTTTTTTAAAATACCTAATTTAGGTGGAGTTTTTTTCCACACCAAACCAGAACCTCTTTCGGTATATCCCTTACTTAATGTTATGTTATTATACAGTAATTTAACTTTTAAAGTGAGTTGAAAGTCATTTATCGTATCGTTAATATCGTTAAAATATTGATAAGTATCATAACTTGGTCCGTAAAAAAATGGGAATTGTTTAAATAATGATTCTCCATCACCCGCAGGATAATTAATGTATCCATCAACTTGTATTTTACCTTCATTAACACCGGTAATAAAATCATTGATTATTTCGGAAGCATCCCCCAAAGTTTTACCGGTGAATGTTAAAGTGTATAATGGATTTATTGAGATATTATTCAATATATTAACAGATTCATTTATTTGAGAAACTTTTGTATTTTCATTGTCTTTTGGTAATGAATAAAGTTTAACTTTGCCATCATATGTTGTTGCGGTGGTTGATGTGTTATCTAACGACCACTCAACATAATATTTAGTTTGAATGTCTTCAAACACTTCTCTTTCTATAACATCAGTGCCGGCATCAACATTTTCTAACTGATAACTTGATAATTGTAAAAATGATCTGCCATCATTTTTTTTAACAGGTATGTTTTCATTACCCGAAGACAAAAACTTACCCGACCTTAATAACGCACTTGATGAACCATCTGTGGAGTTCTCAACCATAACTAAATCACTACTACCCCTACCTAAAAATGCATTATCTCCCGGTTTTGGAAAAACTCCTTCAAGGCTTACTCTGACTTTACCTGTTTGAGGATCAATAGTTGAGGTGGCTTGGGAAGAATTTTCAAGACTAGCCAAAACAGATTGGGAAGATATAAATGATTCTTTACTTACATTCCAAGGTCTAGATAAAGGACCCTGTATATAAAATTTATTACCATCGTATCTTTCTTTATTATTGGCATACATAATATTAACATATTCCCCCTCTTTTGGTATTTGGGAAATATACATTGGTAGTAAAGGTAAAAAAACTAACGGATCTTTTAATGTCCATTTATCAACATTTGGATCCCAATCAACAGGATAAACATATGTGATTAGTTCAATTTTAGGTTCAACACGAATCCTACCAATCCCCAATGGATCGTTAACATCTTTAACCTCACCGTAAAATATATTTTTATTATTTAGCATTTCTTGATTGATATTCTTTTAATAAAGTGTTGTAACTTAATTCTAATTTATCCAAATGATTTGTCAACTTTATAACAGTTTCTTTTGTTAATTCAAAATCTTTTTGAATAAAATCCATTGATAACTTCAAATCCTGATTTGTTGCACTTTTATAATCTTTTATTATCTCAACAATTTTAGTTGACTCAATTCTATTTTCCATAATATTAAATTATTACTCCATATGCTATATTAGGTATTGTTTGGAATAAAGGTGTAATACTTAATGGAGGTATTCCAACATCAGTTCTTCCGTTCTCCGCAAATTCATCATCAATACCATTTATGATTCCTTTTATTGCTGCCAACATTAAATTAGGACTACCATCCGGCATAGGTCCTGTCGGCAAACCCAATTCTTCAAATTCAGTTAAAACCTTTAAAAACGCACCCGTTTTAGAATATCCTTTTCTTAATCTTGATGCTAATAATAAAGGTAATGGTAAAGATCCTGTAGTTTTTTGAATGTCATTAAGTAAAGATAATAATTTATTAATTACCGATTTACATTCCCTAATATCCTTTATTATACCCCCAACCTGAATTAATAATGAGGTTAAAGATAATATTATTTGGTATCGTTTTTTATCTTTTTCTTTTCCTACATCCGATTTAATTAATCTAATTAAATTTATAATATCTTTTTTAATTATGTTAAAAATAATTTTAACAAAAAGGCTAATAACTTTAGAAACAAATTCAATAAAAAATTGACTTAACTTTACGATAAAATCCATATACGAACCTATTAAATCCGCAAATGTTTTACCTAATGATTTTGCTATTACCAATAATGGTAATATTACTTTTGGTGATAGTATTGCGTTAATAAGTGCTTTTGGAAATTCTCTTAAAAAACTCAAATCAATATCAATTTTTAATGGGAAAAAATTATCGGTAACTACATTAGTTAAATCAACCGCAGCATTTATTTGATTGTTATTATTTTCACCATCAATATAATTTAAAGTTGAAATTGCGTCTATAATAGTATCGGAATTTACGGGTAATTTAACTGTTTGACATTCCTCAAACTCAACAACACCGTTTTTTATGTCGGAAATTCTTTGATTAATAATTCGTAAATCAATTTCATCAAATTCAAAAAATCCATCGTTAACATTATCAACTTGAGATACTTTTGATGTTCCAGCAACATCAATCTCTTTATTTGAATCAAAACATAAACCCCCAATTCGTTTAAGGATTAATAACGCCTTACTTAAATCAATTAATTTAGAATTCCCATAACCTTTATTGATTGAGATTGCTCCGGTTAATTGATCCAATAATTGGGCAAAAATATTTTTAAAGTCAACAATGTCAATTGTGTCATAATAATCCTCAAGAAATTCGGTAACTTTATTACTTTGTCTATTTTTTAAATCAATTTTATAGAATTGTCCAACGATTGTTTGACCTGAAGAATTAACATATGATTCAACATAAGTAATGTCAAATAAATTTTGAGTTGACTTACCAAGATAATTACTACCCGCAGACACCGAATAAGGTTGATTTATATTTTGTATTCTATTGTATAGTTCTTTATTCATTGAAAACGGAAAACTATTATAAACCACATTCTTTTTTTCGTATGTGATTTTACCAACAGGACTTGTTGGATCATCCTTTAATTGTCCAAATAAATCAATTGAGGATACTTTAATATAGATAGATGTGTTTGGGGTGTATTCTTGATCTTCAGAACACCCAATTGCTTTAACCCCTAATTCATTTAAAATACCTTTTAATTTTGGAGCTAACTCTTTAATTGCCGATACAAATGTTTTTTTTAAATATTTGGCAGTTTTGCTACCCCCACCTTTACCATTGTCATTTGATAATATTTTTGTAAGATTCAATAATTCGTCTAGTTGACTCTTTTTTTTCTTAATATCAGATTCAAATTTATCCACCTTTGTTTTTACGCCGGATAATTGTTTTGATATTTCTTTATTAGCAATTTCTAAAGATTCTCCATTTTTCTTTTTTAAATCTTGGATGTCTTTATCAACTTGTTTGTATTTTTGGGTTGAGGAAATCTTTTTTTGTATTGATTTATAACCATCGTTGATATCTAAAGCCATATTATTTTAATTTATAATTTTTATCGTCAGATATGTCTTTCTCAATTAAATTTTTAATTATATCGTCATCTAAATCAATGTCGGATAGAGTAAAATCGTCTTGTTTTTCCGAAGATTTTTGCCACATTTGAGATTGAAGTTTTGATAAAGTTAACTTCTTTTCAACACAGTCGTTTATAATTTTTTGTTGTTTTTCAATAACGGGACCAATAAGTTGCATATCTTCAGGTTCCTTCATCATTGTCAACATTTTATTTTGAATTCTTATTGCGGTATTTCTTTGCTCAACAAGTTCATTGTATATCTCTTGCATTAGAGATAACATTGATTCTTTTGTTAAATTAATTTGTTTTTTTTGAGGTCTACCCATAATAATAAATACTTATATTTTTATTTTACCATTTCTTGAATAAGTTGAAAGTATATTTTACGATACCTTTTAATTGACGATCTAATTTCTTTAGTAGTTAAATTCGTCATTTCCCTTAATTCAAATAAAATGATGTTTTTATTGAATTTATTATTTGATGTGTCAAGAAAAATATTGTTATAATTTTCAAACATATCATACAACGCCTGCCCCAATTTTATTTCTTGTTCGGATATTTGCTTATCGGATAAAGTTTCCGATAGTTTATGTAAAAATCTTTTAATGATTTCTTCCGTAGTAATACTATAATCATCAATATGATATATCATATCGGGACTATGTTGTAAATCAGACGAAATATCTTCATAAGATATTTTTCTATTTGTTTCTTTCTGATCTTTCATTATTTGTCCCATCAAATAATTTTTACAGATGGTACCAAAATATGAATACGCTTTTTTTTCTTTTGCTGGCTTAAATTTATCAATTTTAGTCATCAAGAACGAATGAGTGTCTGTATGAACTTCATCAAAGTTCATATCTTTTCTATACAATTTATATCTTCTAATAATTGAAGATATCATTTTGTCTAAAGGATGTTTTAAAAACTCATTATAAATTTTATTTTTTTCTTCAAAAGATTCTGCGGTTAGATACATTCTAACCGCGTTTTCTTCTCTTTCATCAAAATAATTATTAGGTTTTGGTTTTCTTCCTTTCTTTTTTACCTCATCTGAAGTGATTACAATTACTTCATTGTCGTTCATTAAACTTCTTGTGGTTCGTAATTTATTTCCCTTTGATTAATGAACATATACTCTTTTTTTGCCGAGTCAATCCAAAATCTAACCTCATCTTCACCTAATACATCGTCACCATTTTTATAGTTCCAAAAAATAGATCCTTCTCGTAGATTAGTATGTTTGTAACCAATTTTTGGGATTGTCATAAATCTTACTGAATTATGAGTCATTCTTAAAAGAAACTCATATCCAAAAGTTAATTTAAATGTAGGTTTTAACATTCCATAATTAACAAATGATTCTTTTTTAATTGCCAATCCTGATACCTGAAAGTTTTGGTACGATAACAAAGTTTCGTTTGTTAAAATTCCCATTTCACTTGAGAAGTTTGCCGCAAATGTTGCTTCATTAGTAAACCCAACAAATACTCCTTTATCGTCCACATCAACCACTATAGGTAGGAATGCGTCTGTGTTTGGATATATATTTGCGTATTCTTTAAAGTTTTTAACCCATATGTTTGAGAATTCATCGTCAAACTCAAAAATTGTAACCCATTCAGATGTTGCAACTCTAACTCCGTGATTAACTTGAGATGAAAAATTTGGTTCTTTTGTCCACTCCTCAAATTTAACATTTAACTCACCAAAATCATAAGATTGTAAATGGTTGGTTAAAAATGTTTCATTAGTATGAACAATAATAATCTCATTAAATTGTTCTTTTTGCGATTTTAATGAAGTAATCGCTTTGTCAAGGTAATCCTCAAAAAACCCCGTTTTACCAGTTCTGATAGGTAAAATAACTGAAATTGTATTTTTTTCCATATTATTCAATTGTTTCAAATTTAGAAAGTTGTTCTTCAAATGAAGTCAACCTAGTGTTTATCATATTATTAAATAAATTAACAACATCAAGTTCAAATTTAGATTTATCTGAAAACTCGGATATTGTTTTTTCCATTTCTTCAAATACCACAGGACTGATATTATCCTCTAACCAATTTTGGATAAAGTCGGCAACCACATCAACAAACATATTTTGGTTATTAATCCAAATTCCATTATTTTCGTTCATCCATTCAGGTTGTAAGTTTGGGACTAAACCAATTACAGGGATACCCATTTTAAATGATTCAAGAGGGTATGTCCCAAAGGCACTTGTAGAATCCAACCACACCGAACAAAAACTTTCTTTCATTGCGTTTGCAAATTCTAACTCTGATAAACCTCTCATATCTCTAAAAGTAATCCATCTATATTGTGGGAATTTAGCGTAAAACGCTTTAATCATATTAACAGTTTCTCTTTGATCTCTTGAGTGAACTGAAATAATTGTTTTAGGTGGGAATTTTTGTTTTTCAAAAACTTCGGAAATAAATGGAGAAACAACATCAACTGAAAGTCCTCTCATCATAGATTCAATAATTTCTTTTTGTCTGTCGGAAGTTGTAATACATTTATAAAAACCTAATTTAGTCCAAGTATCACCAGGATTTAAAGTTTCAAAAATGTGATCATAAGCTTGACACAAAACTACTTTACCGCAAGGTAAGTTAGATATTTGATCCATAACAAATCCGTATATTTCAGGAATTACAATTATGTCTTCCGGGGAGATTGCTAAATTTGTTCCCTCAATTGCGTTGTGAGGTAATTTCATATATTCTTCGTCCAACCAACTTGAAACACCGAAGTATTCGGGTTTTTCGTGTAGAATAATTGAGTTAAACCCATTGTTTTTAAGTGTTAACGCCATTTGATAAATGTATCTAACCGACGCTCTAGCATTACCTTTTGTGTCTTGCACCAAAAAATAAATTCGGGACGACTTGTCCTTCATATTTTGGATTGACTTCTCAAGTTTTGATATTTGTTCTTGGTTCATAGTATTAATATTTATTTATTATTTTTTTCGTTAATAGTGTATTGAATGCGATTCTAAAAGGAACCGATGTTTCATTTGACGAACTCATTGCAATTTTTTCATCAATTTCATCGTGAGGATCCGTTAAAATTTCTAACATAAATTTAACCATATCAAATTTAACGATGTGGATTTTTGCCTGACTTTCAGTGTTTTCGGTATCTCCTGATACCACCTCGTCTTCAATTTTGGTGTAATCGGCAATTGCGTCCAAATCAACATAATAATGTTCTCCAAAGATTTTAAACATAATTTATAAAGTTTTTAATAACTCCTCAAATTCTGATAATGATGAAATTTGATATTGTGAGTTAATGTGTTTATTGTAGTCAGTGTTAAATTTTATAACAATTTTATCTGACGGATGATTTAATAATAAGTCAGGGTTTGATGTAAGTAAAATGTCTATGTTATTCCACATTGAATTTTTTGTTAGATTACTGTAAAAAAATACTTGTTCTAACAAACATCCGAATTTTGATAAGAAAAATAATGAAGATGGTTTTGATCTTCCAATCTCATCAGACACTATTAACAATTCGTTCTCATCTCTCAAATTAAGATATAAATCGTTAAGATAATTAAAACTCATAGTTTCTGTTGATGGTGCATGACCAAACAATTCCATTGTATAATCTTCATACATAAACGAGTATAATTCTTCTTTGGATTGAAAAGAAAAGTGGTTACTTAATTCTAAAGAACTAACATCACTTAAAATTTCATATTTAAATGGTGTTGTGTCAAATACTTCATTCATTTCAACCACATCTTCAGTATCCCCCGAAAAAGTTATCTCGTATGTTTTATCCGTAGATTCAACATCATTGGATTCTATTAAATGTTTTTCATAAAGTTGTTTAAATTTACCAATGGTGTCTCTTAATACACCATTAATTTCAATCCCTATTCTCTTTGTCATATTCAAGTAATATTTTAGTAATTAATGGGTTTCTCACATTTTTAGCATCTCTGAAATCATAAACACCAATATCCGAAACATTCTTAAATTTCTGTATTGCGTCGTATAATCCCGATTGTTTTTTATCTTTATATCTGTCAGTTTGTTCTAAATCTCCTGATATAAAAAATTTACTGTTATAACCAATTCTTGTTAACAACAATTTCATTTGGTTAGGTGTTGAGTTTTGAGCTTCCTCAAAAATTAATATTGAGTTGTCAATATTCATACCTCTCATATACGCCAAAGCAAATACCTCAATGATTTCGGCTTTCTTTAATTCTTCTCTAGCCTCTTTACCGATAATTTTATTTAATAGATAATAAGAGGGGAAGATATACGGATCCAATTTTTCTTCAAGGTTTCCTGGTAATGATCCTAATTTTTCTTCCGCTTCAACTGCGGGTCTAACAATAATGATTTTTTCATATGAATTGTTTGTATCCATTAACAAATCCACTGCCGCCTTCATTGCGATAAAACTTTTACCAACACCTGCCGGTCCTGAAGCAACCGTGATTTGATTATTTTTTAAAATGTTATAATAATCTTCCTGATGTTCGGATAAAAATTTATTTTTTTGTTTTCGTTTAATTACTGAATTAATAAAATCCTTTTTTGAAAAGGGTTTAGAGTCTTGTGTTTCCGATTTAATTGACGGATCTGATTTTTTTCTTACCATTTATTTATGATGTTAGTTTATTGTAGTAACTAATTGGTTGATTCCAAATAGCACATTTCTTACCGTAATAATTATAAACAGAATCCCAAAAAAGAAAATCTTTATGGTTGACACCTGGTATATGTTCTTTAGGCCATTTACATTCGGACAAACAAGAATGGTGTGACAATACATTACCGGTATCAATTCTACCAAATACAGGTTTACTTGCAATTAAACGAAGTTTATTTTTAAAATTCAATTGTTCCCCAACTAACATACCTCTAAAATTATATTCCGAACACTCCAAGTATTTCATATACATATTTTCGTGAAAAACTGTGTCATCATCTAAAAAACAAAAATATCCATTATTAATTTCTTTTAAAATTTCATTCCTTTTTTTAAAAATTTCATTATCCTCACAATCAATACTATAAATTTTTATATTTTTATCTTTTAAAAAACTTAAATCAGGTAAATCTCTTTTATTAGAATGGGATATGTGCCAAACAATATCGTCATTCCTTAATATAGAATTATATATTAATTCTATATTTTCATATCTATAAAGTGGGGTTATTATGTGTAGCATATTTTTATTTAAAAATTGTATTAGTTGTTAAATCTTTATATTCTTCAGTTAAGTCGGCATTAAATGACGGAAAATTTTGCATTAACATTAATCCTTGAGCCGCCTCAACAGGTGTCATATACATATTCCATCCAATCATTTGGATATCATCATCAATATATTTTGTTTCACTTCTCCCTTCATACCTAACTTTTTTAAACCACTCCACCGCATCTTTATTGTCCGTCAAAATCATTCCTCCTTTACCAATCTTCAAATGTTTTTTAATATGGAATGATAAACACATAAATGTGTTGGGTATATACATATTACTTGTAAACCTTTTTGCCGAGTCGTATAATGAATATGGTTCCAATTGATAAATTCCTTCCCATTCTACGTCTTGGAATTTAACTTTACCTCCGGCGTGTATAATTGATTGGGGTACCGATAAATAAGTTTTTTTGGGGATAGTAACTTCTTTCACATTCAAGTATTTACAACATAAAAAAATTGCATTAGTGCAACTATCTACGGAAATTGCGTAAGGTGATCCGGTATATTCGGCAACTTCCTCCTCAAACATTTGAACTATTTTATATGGGTTGTGTTTCATTTTGTTTTATTTAGATGTGGAAAATTTTGGGATGGTATTGGTTTTTTTAAAAAATCACATAAATTATCCCAATTTTGGGATTCCTCAAAATCCAATATTAATAATTTATTAGTATCTTTAAAATAGTTTATAATTTCTTGGTTTCTTTGTTCGTATTTCATCCTCATAATGTCTTCATTATTTAAAAAATCATCAACACCGTAACAAATATTAGAAACTAACGGATAAAACCATCCTCCCTTTAAGTTTATTTTTTTTGACCATCTTCTATATGAATTTATCCAATTATCAGTGTTTCTAATTGTTAATATAAATTTTGAATTTTTAAAATTTTCATCTAATTTTTTATAAAAATCCGAATGATTCCAAGGACGATCTTCAAATGCGTCGTATATATCAACTAACCTAAATAATTGACTATAATTACCAATACTTTGATTATAAAAATATTTAGAGTTTTGATTAAACATTAAATATTCGGGACATACCGAATAACCTAAAATTTGTAATGCGTTAGTTAAAGAAGTTGTTCCCGTTTTATTTGATCCAATACAAAAAATTTTATCCATTTTTTAATTATTATTTTTAATTATTTTACACGGAGTTCCATAGGCAACAACATTGTCGGGTATATCTTTAGTAACTAAAGAACCTGCACCAATAATGACGTTATTACCAATTTTAACTCCGTCAATTATATTAGCCCCAATGCCAATTAAACATTCTTCACCTATTATTACATTTCCCGCAATATTAACTCCGGGATTTATGGTTGTGTATTTACCTATACTAGTGTGGTGACCAATACTAACATTTCTGTTAATAAAAACAAAATCATCAATTTTAGAATAACCGGCAATACAACTATTAACATTAATTGAAACTCCTTTACCTATCTCAACCGTTTTTGAAATGTTGGATTTACTAGAAATTAAATTAATTAAGTTTTGATTAATGTCAATATTAAAAGTATTACAGATTTTTTTCTTGATATTAGGAGTTGTAACTCCTAATATAATTAATTTATCGTCAATTTCAACACTGCTAATTAAATTAATGTTAAACCTTGGGTGTTTGTATTTTTTATTGGGTATTAAATTTAAATTATTGATCACATCAATGACGGGATAAATTTCTTGAGAATCTAAAATGTCCAACAACATTGTTAACGCACCCTCACTAAAACCTAATATTGTTAATTTTTTTATTTCCATATCCTAAATTTTTAAATTCTTTTGGGGTTAATAGTTCCACACCCATATTATCCATAATATTATGAACCCGGGTTAATAATTCCATATTTGTAGTAATTTCTTTATCTTTAAAATACAAATTATCCTCAAGTCCAACCCTAACTCCGTCGGCGTAAAGTAATCCTAATATGTTAGAATTTAATTGATCCTTCCCAATACCCCCAAAACAAACTTTAGCGTTTTCAGGTAAATTGTCCACTACGGAAGACAATGTGGATGAATCCATTTGAGCGTTATAGATATTACCAAAAATCATATTCATATAATGGGGACCTTTTAATATACCCTTTTTGATTAAATAATTTGTGTAATTTATCATTCCCGAATCAAAACATTCTATCTCGGGAGTTACTCCATATTCATCCATTTTTTCAATCAACTTTAAAATCATATCAGGTTCATTTATTGATGCCGATTTTGGGAAATTAATTGACGACATTGTTAACGATCCCATATCGGGATATAACTCCAATACTTCAGATCTTTTTTCAAATTCGGGATATAATCTACCGGTTAAAGAAACACAGATAGTTAAATCGGGACAATATTTTCTAATCCCTTCAATAGTTGGTTGATAAATTTCTTTTTTATATGTGTTTGAATAATCCTTTGTATCCCTTGCGTGTATGTGTACCATAGTTATACCCAATTCAAACGCTTGGTGAACCTCTTCAATGATTTCGTTAGGTAATAAAGGAGCGTTAGAATTTTCCCTTGTAGTTTGAGTTCCAGTGGGGGTAAAATTTATTATTTTTTTCATAAATTATATTGACACTAATTTATTTTTAATTGATTCAAACTTTTCCTTAACCATTGGAACTAAATTTTGATGATAATCTTGTTTTAATTTATTTAAATTATCGGGATCTTCGTTTCTTGTTGTTGATTCATAATGATATGCCACACCATCACCACATAAATAATTTGAAAACCCCATAGAAATCGCTTTTACATTTAATTCAACATCCTCAAAACAAGAAATATAGTTTTCATTAAATAAACCACACAACTCAAATGTTCTTTTTCTTATCATTAGTAAACCACCCGTATTTCCAAAAACTTCGGTAGTTGCGTTAAAAAAATTATAATAATTCCTAATGTTTAAATGATCAACACCTAACGATGAGTTAGCTTTATTTATCCCCATATATATTCCGTCGTGCTGAATTGTATTATCCGCAAAATGTAATCTACACCCAACCGTACCGGCTTTTTTATGTTTATCGTAAATACTTAACATTCCGGTGATGATATCGTTAAGAATTTTAATATCGTTATTACAAAATAATAAAAATTCGTATTCATCACCTATGTGGTTTTTAACCACATCATTATTAATCTTTGCAAAATTATAATAGTCGTATTCAATTAATTTAACATTATTAAATTGTGATATGTTTAATTTTATTTGATTTTTTTCTTCTTCGGTTGATCCGGTGTCCGCAATAAAAATGTCAAACCTATCAGATTTACAATGTTCAAAAAATGAATTGATACAATCCGTTAACATCTCAACCTTACCTTTAGTTGGTATTATTACCGCAATTCTACCCAATTTATTAAATGTTTTTTCTTTTATGTGTGGAACATAAACGGATTCAGGTTTTAAATCCAAAGGTAATTTACTAATATATTTTTCCAAGAACTTATCCTTACTTTCCCAAAATTCTTGATTTGGTTGTCCGACAGATTGATGGGTAATCTCAAAAGAAGATGTTACACCAATTTTAACTCCATCTAAATAGTTAGGAATTGCAAATCCGTGATCGTAAAAATGGAACTTACCATATGATTCATCAAACTTATGTTTGATTTTTGTTTTATCAAAGGATATGAATAATCCGTCAACAGTTACAACGGGAACCAAAAAAGGTAATTTTGGTGAATATTTACTTAAAAATTTTTTTTGTCCTTCAGGGTGGTGATAAACCTGACCAACCATTGTTTGTCGTAATCTCTCCCAATACACACCTGACTCTGGAAAATAGCAAGATCCTGCCTTCCCAATTATACCAAATTCGGGATTATTAGAAAAATCTTCTAATAACTTTTTACCCCAACCTTTTTCAAGTTTAATATCATTATGACAACAAACTACAATGTCGTATTTAGAATCTTTTATTCCTTTATTGTAGAGTTCGGATAATGAATATTCATTAAAATTCTTATAAGGTAAAATTTGGATCCACTGAAGTCCTGAAGTTAATACAAGATGATCGTTAAACTTATCATTGTATTCTTTATCTTTATGTGTTGAGTATATTATTGTTATCATTATTTTATTTTAAATTTCATTTAATCCCCAATTTTCAGGGTAATAGTCGGGGTTATAGTATGTTTGATTACAATTTCCTGCTAAATTTTTATTTGAGTGAAAAACTTTTCCGTTGTTAAAGTTTTTAACATACCACATTTGCCACCAACTAAAAGTAGAGCTACCTCCAATAAAATTATCACATAATGCACCTAAAATAAATTGATCCATTGGGTTATTATGGTAATATTTAAAATTGTTTGAGTGGGTATGAGTATTATTTGGTTCCGCAAATAAAAATCCTTTATCTTTAAAATAAATTTTACACCACTCAATATCATCAGAAAAAATAATAACATTATAATCTTTAAAATTTGGAAATTCTTTTTTAAGGGTATCTTCGTACCAAGTTTCAGGTATTTGATAAAAACAACTATGATTTACAAAATCACCTCTTCTCACACCAATACCAATAGTCGGTTTATTAAAAAATAGTTTATATTTTTCTTTAACTTCATTTATCTTATCTTCTTTAATTTCCAAACAAGATTTAATGTAGTCAAAATCATCATAAAACCATTTTTCAGATTGTAAATTTGAAGAAATTTGAACGTTAATGAGTTTATCTTTATTTTTTTCAAAAAAATTCTTTATAAACATTTTTTCATCTTTAGAATAATTATTTTGTCTAAACTTGAATTCGGTGTCGTAATTACTGTCGTTATTTATTTTGGGGGGGTTTTTTAAATAATCCCATAAAAAATAATCAGGTAACTCAATATCATTACCTGAATGTTTTGCGAAGTATTTTAAACCTGAATATAAAAATAACCAATTACCTAATCTTAAATGATTTCCCCATCCATTAAATTTTATCATTATCTTACTTTAATTCTATTATTTATCCCATTGGTGTAATATTCATTATGTGTGGAATCAGGTAATCCATAATGAAAATTCCATCCCATTCTCGTACTATGTTCACTTCTCCTTTTTGCCAAAATATGTGCTCTGTTTAACCCATTATCCCAACTTCTCCATTTTGTATGGTATAAATTAGGTCTATCTTCCGCAAATTTAATAAGATACCCATTTTTTGGGTTAGGTCTTTCGGTGTGACTTCCCGCACCAAAGTTCATATTCTCAATTTCATTTTTGTTAAATATTGCAGATTTTGAATATCCGTCACTTTGACATCCATATAATAAATTTTCTATAGATTCTCCTTCTCCAAACATTTCGTATCCAATACATTTTCCGACATTCCATTTCGCGTCATCTAATATTTTATGGGTGATGTCAACAAATTCGTCTGAATCAACAATGATTATCCATTCCGAATCGCTATTACGCCAAATATTATTTCTTAACCCCATTAATGTTTGTTCATCCATAAATCCATTAGTGTTATAAGATATAACATTACAACCATTATTTTTTGCAATTTCAACTGTTCTATCATCACTTTCATTATCAATGATAGTTATTTTTGAATTTGGTAATTTTAATTTATACCAATCAATAAAATCTTGTATAATGTTCTCCTCATTCCAAAAGATACCAAATACTTCTACACTTCTATTCATAATAATTCATTTAAAAATTTATCAACACTAATTAGGTTTAATAATTGATTTCTATTTGTGTCAAAATAATACCAATCATTTATACCTTTATTATAAGATTCTTCACCCATCTTATGTATTGGTTTCTTATTCTTTATTATTACACCAACACCCCAATCAGTATCTACAGTATAATACATATGGTTAGTATTATCTCTTTGAAATTTTAAAACGGATTTGTATACATCCCCATTCCAAGTTTCTTGTATTTGTGGTACTGCCGCGTGATTTGGTGTTGGTGGATTACAATCGTGTAATAAAATAACTCCATCATCTTTAGTCCATTTTAAAGAATTTATTATATCCACATCAACCTGTTCAGAATGATGCAAACCATCAATAAATACAATGTCGTATTTTTTGTTATTTTGATTAAAAAATTCATTAGAACCCATTGGATAATTAACTTCCTCAATTAAAACATTTTCAATTCCTGGATCAACACCATCTTTATTCTCACATTCAATTTCTTTAATACATTCTCCTTTAAAAACACCTATTTCTAGATATTCTTTAAAATTGTATTTTTTTATAAATTTGTTTATTATTTCGTAACGATACATAAAAATTATTTTTTTTGTTTATTTTATTTATATTCCTGTCGATCCAAAACCGTTATCTCCTCGGTCTTTATCGTTTATGTTTTTTACTTTGGTAAATTTAATCCATTTACCACAAGCAACGGATGAAAAAACCGCTTGAGCAATCTTTTGTCCTTTTTCTATTATTATCTGATGATTGTTGGTATTAAATACAATAACTTGTATTTCTCCCGTATAACCACAATTATGAATTAGATGATCATTACAAAAAAAATTATGATTATTAGATACCGTAATATCATAGGTTTGCTTTTTTAAACTTGATATTTTTTTTATTTTAGTTGTTTTCATTTATAAAAGTTTTTAAATCATTTACACTATAAAATATTTTATAGTTTTTATATATTTGTTTTGTATAATACTCCTTAATGTCAACCTCCTCAGTGTTCCACCTTTTCATTTCAATAATATAGGATAACCCATTATTAAATTCAACCAAAAAATCAGGAATATAGTGTCTATTTATGTTGTTATAAAAATATTTTATTCTAATCCCATGTTTATTTGTCCATGTTTTAATTTGAGTAGATGAATCAAATAATTTCATTGATTCTAGTTCATAAGAAGATGAATACATAAAAATTTCATTACTTTTTGAAGTATACTTACCGGTTTTATATTTATTGGATTGGTTAGTGATTATTCCATCGGAATATAGTTGTGATATTTTTTTAGACATATTTTCTCTGTATTCTAACGATTTTTTACATCTTCCGTCGTTTAATGACTTTTTTATTGATTCTATTGTTTTTTTTCTGTATTCATTATTTTCCCACCTTTCTTTTGATGCTTTAGATATTTTTTTAATTCTTTCGTCAGATACTACCCATTTTTTAAACTCTTCCGATGATTTCCAATTAGTAAACCCAGAAAAAATTTCAGGAGTTTCCATATGGATTTTTTTAATTTTTTCAGACATACTTTTCCTAAATTCAGGATCTTTATGCGTTATATTTCTAATTTTTATTTGTTTATCCCTATACTCGGGGTTTAACCAAATCTTTTTTGATCTTTCCGATATTTTTTTTAACTCATCATTTGATTTTACTTGAGAACCAACAAACATTAATTTATAGTCCGAACTCGTTATTTTATGTTCAAATTTTAAGTGCTCAACTATTGAACAATTTTTTTCTACCCCACAAATTAAACATTTCACCATAATACCCTTTATCTTTATTGATAAATAGTATGGTGGTGTTAAAAAATTATGATTTCATCATTTTCTGTCAAATTTTTCGCCAATTTAATTCCGTCTTTAGTGTAAACCTCACTATTAAGGGTAACCTCAATCACTCCATGTACGGTTTCAATTAATAAAATTTCTTGGATACCTGTATCAAAAATGGACGATACAACATCTTTCTCAACCTCTAAAGTGTCTTCATTAAACGAATAAACAATATCCCCAATTATCAGTTCTTTGATTGTCTTATCTCCGTCAATTGTTAATATCTTCATGTCTTCGGAAAAACAATCCACCGTTCCCGGTGAGTTTAAAACCATAATCCCTTGTTTTAATGCTAACCCACTTTTTGATCTTACCTGAAGTTCATAATGTTCGGGAATATCAATGTGTAAACCTGTTGGAACCAAACTTCTACCAAATGGAGGAATGATAATTTCTTCCGTTGAGTATAAGTCAAACCCAGAATCTGTCGGATATGCGTATTGAGGTTCTACAGAATCTTCACGACTAAAAGAGTAATTAACATTCATCTTCTGTTCGTATTTTTCCATATCTCTTTCTAACTCGTTAATATCAACACCAAACTCATTAATTATTGCTTGGTAGTCAAGTTCTTCATCATCGTCAAACATATCTTCAAAATCTTGAAGTTTTGATATTAAATCTTCAAAATTCTCATCTTCGTAATATTCTCCTTCAGTCATAGATTTTATTTTAATGATTTTAATTTTTTAATTGCGTCAACCAAAACAACAACATCCTTTTCACAATATTCAGATATTTCTTTTAGTTTTTGTTCCTCCCAATATGCGGAATGAACTTTATCTCCTGTTACCTCACCATCTTTTGGTGTTGGTATGTCCATACACGCACACATCAAGTCCAATGAACCAATTGATGAATACGCACCGTATTGCCAAATTTCTTTGGTATCAATCGCTTTTACCTCCCAAGGCTTTGTATCATATGATGGAAGAAGTTTTGACGGCATAATACCATTAATAATCATTCTTTTTGCCATCATAGGAATATCAAAGTTCTTCAGATTGTGTCCACACAAATAAAAATCTAATTTCTGACATCTATCTAAAAGATTTCTCGCTTGAAGTAATACTTCTTTCTCATCGTCACCCGCAAATGTTTGTTTTTTAATTTCTCCATTGTCCAAAACAAACGCCATTGACACACAAACAATCTTTGCAAATTCAGGGACAAGTGCCGCTCTTCGTTTAAACATAAAATTTTTACCGTCAATATCAACCGCAGCATCTTCGGGGAATCTTTTTTGAAACCAATCAAAATATTTATCAAATTGGTTAGATATTTCAGGATTGAAGTTCTGACACGAATCGTAGTCAGGACAACATCCAACCGTTTCTATATCAAGAAACAAAATTTTTGTAATAGGGATATTAATCATATATTATTTAATTAAAGATTTGTAAAAATCGCATCGGGTTTTCGTGACATTGACAAGATTATATTTGTCTTTTACGGTTTCATATAATCTCTCACCCATATCAACAATCATATTCGGATTGTCCACCAATTTTTTAACATATTTAGCCCAATCCCCGTGATTTCTATTTTTGTCCACCAATAAAGCATTACCATCAGTAAAACTACCATTGTTAAGTGAATGTTTCAAATCAATGGTGTAAGGTCCAACATTAGACGCAATTAATGCCTTCTTATAGAATCCCGCCTCAATAACTTTAAGTTGTGACTTCATTCGGTTAAATACATGATCAACAATTGGTGCCAATGAAATATCAAATTTAGAATAGTTTTTAGCGTATGATGTAGTTGGTTTTGTCCAAACTCTTACATAGTTTTCATTCTCCCAACCAAGATATTCTTCATCATTAAATTTATCTAAAAATGTTTTATATTTTGGTGTAATGATTTTATAATTGTCGGTGAATATACTTTCGTATTTAACCCATACAGTTTCTTCAGGTTTAATTGCTCGTCTTGTTTCTTGTCCTGTCTCTTTGTTAATTTCAGTTACAGTTCCTCTTGTATCAAAACCACAAACATAATACTGTAATTTATCTTGTTGAGGTTTTAATTTTGATACCATTCCATCAAGAAGTTTTAAATCGTAAAGGTGAGACGATCCACCCAACCAACCAACTCTGATTTTATTTGATTCTAATGTTGGTTCATTAAATTGTTCCTCATTTGGATTTATTGCATTTGGTAGGACAATAACATTTTTATTGAATTTTCTAATCTCATTCGCAAAAATTTCAGTTGTTGTTGTGATATATGAACAAACTTTCATATTCGCAACAATTTTTTCGTGGATTTTATTATTTAGAATTAGTTGACGAATTGGATGTTCTTTAGTTGGTAACCAATAATCATCAATATCCATAATTACCACAATACCTTTTGATTTTAATTTTTCAATTAATGCGGGAGTGCTTTCATAATCATTCCCAATGTTTCTATGGAAATGAACTATTTGATATTGATCCCAATATTTATCATCATCTGTTTTTGGTTGGTAATCTATATCAACGTGGAAATCTTCTGAATATTGATTTTGTAACATTACGTGGGGGTCTAAAGATCTAAACTTGCAAACTCCCGACGTATCTGAAGGAAGTACTAATATTTTAATTTTTTCTTTCATAAATAGATATATATCCCCAATAATAAACATTGATATCTATTTTATCAATAATACATAAAATAAAAAACCCCCAATCTTATGAATGGAGGTTTAACCTATGTAATAAAATACAAAGGGGTGCGTGTTACTCTGAAATTTTTCTAATTTTAGTTACTCTACCCTCAAAAAGATGTTGAC
>Ga0315274_10000921_pt1 | contig 45625 bp, 57 predicted proteins | sample YL17G02_20_MG_FD_203700 | JGI IMG/M metagenome (GOLD analysis project Ga0315274, IMG submission 203700) | Sediment microbial communities from Yellowstone Lake, YNP, Wyoming, USA - YL17G02_20 | ecosystem: Environmental > Aquatic > Freshwater > Lake > Sediment | place: USA: Wyoming | collected...
GCAGGAGTATACCCACAAAGTAATGATGTCCCAGGCTCGTAAGATATGTGATCGCAAGGAATGCCCGCTTGACACTAAGGAGTCGGCAGGCACTCCCACCAACAGCGATTATGCGGCGGCGCTCAAGTTGTACTTATCATATCGTGAGACTGTTGCTTTGGCCGACATGCCATTTTCATTTGAGGACTGGTGTAAGCAGCGCCTCAATTCGGCCAAAGCGCCGAACTGCGCATAATTGCAACCGTTGCACGCAATACCGGGGCAACCAATTTATAGGCGCGCGCGGGAAAAGACAAATGCAATGAAACCATACTATCAAGACACATACTGCACTATTTACAACGGCGACTGCCGCGACGTGCTTCCGTTGCTGTCTCCGATGGACTTGGTTCTCACCGATCCGCCGTATGGAATCGGAGATCGGATGCAAGGTGGGACGTGGGGTGCAAAAGAGAAGTACGCCGACTTTCGCAAGTGGGACGTAGCACCGTTGCCGGAAACCCTCGCTGCCGTCTGTGCGCTTGGCCGTCAGGTTATTGTGTGGGGTGGCAACTACTTTGCGCTTGGCCCGTCTCGTTGCTGGCTTGTGTGGGACAAGCGGAACGCGGTTCCGACAATGGCAGATTGTGAGCTTGCGTGGACAAATCTTGACAAACCCGCCAAGCGCCTTTCTTTGGGCGTCGGCGTGCACGTTCACGGGCACCCCACGGAAAAGCCTTTGCCGCTTTTTGCTTGGTGCATATCGCAGGCCGTGGACGTGCGTACTATCGTGGATCCATTCATGGGCTCCGGGACTTCGCTTCGTGCGGCAAAGAATCGGTGCATCCGTTCTATCGGGATTGAGGTTGATGAGCGGTATTGTGAGATTGCAGCGTCGCGGTTGTCGCAAGAGTCGCTAAATTTCAGACAAGACGAAGACGCGCGCGCAGGACAGGGGGAGTGCCCCGGTACAGCGTGCAACAGCGGTAGAGATGCCATGCCGCTGGACATTTTTGAAGGGGTTCAGTAGGCGGCACGGCACCCGTACCGCAAACGTTGCAATTTGTAAATCTTTTTGATTTATAGGTTGCGCCTAAGAAAGGAACATTATGCCCACTGTGAATATGTTTTACGATAAAAATGGTGTGTTGCGTAGTGGTTGGACTGGTAAGGAGATTCGGTGTGGTAAAATTCCACCGCCTCCTCCTCCTCCACCACCGCCGAAGAAGGCGCAACAGTACATTAAGGTAGATTTACAAACAATAACCAACACGTAAAGTATGTCATTTGCAAAGCCAAACGAACATACATTTACGAAACGTTGTGCACAATGGGCGCGGAACCATATTGTAAAGGAGCGCTTTATGCAGTATCGGAGTGAGGCGTATTCTTGCCCTCTCGATGAGGCGAGGCAACATTGGATTGATTATCTCAATGATCACGACTCTATAGCCATTGAATTATGTGCTCAATTTACTGTGGATGCTATTAACGACGCGCTCCTTAAGAGGGTGGAGTCCGCGCCCACAGACGCACAACAACCGCAGCCCAAAATTTGCCCCTGCTTTATCGATGGTGCGGGGTGTGTTATCCAAGAAACAACCATGTTGTGCTACGGTAAGCCGTGCGTGCTCGAACGGGGCAAACTATCGGGCGTGCGGTGAACGTTAGGTGCCACTCCGTTCGCTCTTTACGTATTGATAGGAGGCGCAATGTGTAACGGTCATCTATGCGACGAATGCAAAAAGTTTGTCGATGTTGAGGATATCGGAATGATACTGTGTAGTAATTGCGCCTCTAAAGCAGAGGAATCCGCTCGCTCCGCAGCACCTAACAGCGCTATGGATGCCATTGCCGCGCTTGCCGACAAGTGGTGTGATGCGACTAATCAGCCGGATAGTATATGCGTGGCATTGTATCAGTTTACAAAATGGGCGCGGCAACAGCACCAGTAGCGCGAACCGTTAGAGTACATGTTGGGAACTTCTGTGATTGTAGGCGCGGCAAAAAACATGCTCGGAGCCTTTTATGAGAGTGGATTCGACACCACTATGGCCTACCATTCGATAGAAACTATGGTAGGAGCCGCGCCAAACTTGTGGAGGTTCCCAACACGTCCTCTAACACCACAAGGGACGAAATTTGCACGCAGTGTGGCAACGGTGAGGTGCGAATTATTTTCGCGCATAGGCATTATCTCTATTGCCCGTATTGTGGGTACAAACTGTCGCCCGTTGCGTAGACGTTGCATGCAATGCTGGCCTGCTTGAAATACTGAGGCGGCGGCTAAGATTCATGCCAGTAGGCATGGGAAGACAAAAATGAGATTTGCAACAGTATGCAGCGGAATCGGAGCACCAGAGGTGGCATGGGCGCCAATGTACTGGACTCCTGTTTTTTGTTCCGAGATAGAACCTTTTCCGTGCGCCGTTCTGAATGTTCATCGCCCAGAGGTTCCAAATTACGGCGACATGAAAAAGTTTAAGGAGTGGCCCGATGCAACAGTTGAACTTATTTGCGCAGGAACACCTTGCCAGGCTTTCAGTGTCGCCGGATTGCGAAAGGGATTGGATGACCCTCGTGGCAACCTTACCCTCGTTTTCCTTGGCATCGTTCGGCGCTATAGCCCCAAGTGGGTGGTATGGGAGAACGTGCCCGGAGTCCTGTCAGATAAAACCGGAGCGTTTGGAGCCTTCCTTGGAGGGCTGGGGCAACTCGGGTATGGGTTCGCTTACAGAATTTTGGACGCTCAATACTTTGGAGTTCCCCAGCGCCGCCGTCGCGTCTTCGTTGTCGGATGTTTTGGAAGTTGGCAAAGTGCCGCAGCGGTACTTTTTGAGCGCCACAGCTTGCAAGGGCATACTCCGCCGAGCAGAAAAAAGGGGCAAAAGCCTGCCGGAACAATTAGCGCGCGCACTAAGGGCGGTGGTGGACTCGGAACCGACTTCGATTTAGATGGCGGCTTGATTGCCCACTCATTACGCGCCGAAGGGTTCGACGCATCGGAAGACGGCACCGGGCGTGGTACTCCGCTTGTCATGGCGCACGGCCAAGGCAACGCTGAGATAGTCAGGGACGGCTCGCCGTCCCTGACATGCAACCATGAGGCACCTATTGCGTTTGCAGAGAATCAGCGCGGGGAAATACGGGAAATGCTCGAAAGCCCCGCGTTATCATCTGGTGGTGGCAAGCCGGGAAGCGGATATCCAGCAATCTGTTTCAAGGGCGGTCAAGGCGCAAAATCAAGAGGGCTTGGTATCGGAATTGAAATAGCGCCCACCTTGCCGAGTTCTGATTCTGGAAGCAATCGGGCTCCGGTGGTTTCTTTGCAGTCGGTCAATTGTCCAAGGCAGAGGAAGCAAAACGGAATCGGCATTTCAGAAAGTGATGTAATGTACTCGTGCACGTCCAGGGATTTACACAGCATTCAGAGCGGAATGCAAGTTCGCCGACTCACGCCGAGAGAATGCGAACGGTTGCAGGGGTTCCCCGATGATTATACGCTGGTAAATCATCGCGGCAAACCGGCAGCAGATGGGCCACGATACAAAGCGCTGGGTAATTCGATGGCTGTTCCCGTTGTCCGGTGGATAGGCGAAAGAATCCAGGCAACCGGCACACTCGGTGCCGGAAGAGCCGCCGCAGGAGAAAGCGGAACAGGCCAGCACAGCATGCAACAGCGGTAGTTTGCAATAACCGCTTGACACGTAGTAAAAATCTCATAGGCGGTTACAGCAAACAGTACCGCAAACGTTATACGCAATTCGTCAACCGACCATATTAGGAGGCGGCGCTAATGCACGAGAGATTAGAGGTTATCCACCAGCATTACAAACCACATGGCGTCCGTGATTCAACCGGATTTCTATTTTTCTTTCCACAAGTTACGAAGTATCCCGGCCAAGAACGCCGGTATCGTGATGAAATATTCGAGCAGTTTGAATTGGCAGATTTTCTTGTCAACGCACTTCGGGGCCGCGCCGCTGAAAATCATGGAGCGGTTGACGAACAGCGTATAACAGGCCAAGCACAAAACTCGGCTGACAAGGGGTAAGGGTTTGTAGGCCGCGCTTCGTGCGTTGGCCATTCCGTTGACATACGCGATTCTATGGAGGTTATAGCACATGGCTTTGAAGCTGAGTGGCCCTTGCGGTAGTTGCGCGATCTACGATGAGTGTGAGAGTTCTATTATCGGTGGTGCGCCGCCATGTGCAATACTGGCGGAGGAATCGCGCACGCCAACCAACACCGCAAGGGACGAAATTTGCACGCAGTGTGGCAACGGTGGGTTGCGAATTGTTTTCGCGCATAGGCATTATCTCTATTGCCCGTATTGTGGGTGCAAACTGTCGCCCGTTGCGTAGACGTTATGCAAAATGTCAACCTTTGGAGAATTATATATGGCGGCAAAAACATTTGAGCAGTGGTGGGAGTCAATGGAACGTGAACCTTTAACGTATAGTTATGAGCATGCTAAAGAGGGGTGGAATGCCGCCATAAAAAATATTGAAGCGGTTGCCACTTCGCACAACAAACAAAGCGCGCCATTACTTTGCCGCAACGTAGAGTGTGACCATTGTAGGTGTATTTGCCTTACGCAAAAATGTGATTATTTCAAGGGGTAACGGCGTACATTTGTCGGACGTTGTGCGCAATTGCCCGGCAACCATGTTATAGGCGGCTGGGCTAACATTGGAGGTATCAAGTGAGTGGTAGTCATTATAAGCAGGTGTGTGAGCAGTGCGGTGGTGTAATTGCCCAATGTAGGTGTATGTCGTGTGACAAGGCAGTCGTTGTCAAGGGGCTCTGTGCCAAGTGCGCCGCCCAGCCGCAGGACAAGGGGAGTGCCGGGCAACAGTCCGGCGAAGCGCCCGTGCAACACCGCAAGGCAAAAAGTTTGCGCTGCTCTACGTGTGGCTGGGAAGTCTGTTTGCAAAGGGATTGCCTTAAACAAAAGGTGGCCTGTTCTCGGTGGAAGCGCAAACCTTCTGCCGTTGCGTAAACGTTGCACGCAATACCGGGGCAACCAATTTATAGGCGCGCGCGGGAACCAAAACAAAAGCAATGAAGACAGAAAAACTATCAGACACCATCACCATCATCAACGCGGACTGCTATGCGTTGCTTGATTCGTGGCCGTCTGATGCTGCGCTTGTCACAGACCCGCCATATGGGATCAGCTATTCGCGGAGTCAAGATATGCGTATGCGCCAGATACTTCCTGGGCGTACACCAATGGCGTTTGGAAGGAGTGCTGGAGATTGGAAGCAGATTCACGGAGACGACAAGCCATTTGACCCAACCCCTTTTTTGCGGTTCGCGACTGTGTGCTTATGGGGTGCAAATCACTATGCAAGTAAATTGCCGGATAAGAAAGGGTGGCTGATTTGGAATAAGCTCGCAGGGAAAACGCCGAGCTTTCAGTCAGATTGTGAACTTGCTTGGACAAACAAAGACACCCCGGCGCGCCTTTTCACATATTTATGGCGTGGTATCATGCGAGAGGGAGAGGAGCACATTATGATTGGTGGTCCTAAATTACACCCAAACCAGAAGCCCGTTGCCCTTCTTGCGTGGTGTCTTGATATGTGCTGCATTCACAACGGCGTTGTGATTGACCCGTTCATGGGTAGCGGAAGCCTGGGCGTGGCTTGTCACCGTGCCGGGCTGAAATACATTGGCGTTGAAATCGACGAACAGCATTTTGAGACGGCTCGGCAACGGCTTATGAATGAGCTTGCACAGACGAACCTTTTCAGACAAGACGAAGACGCGCGCGCAGGACAGGGGGAGTGCCCCGGTACAGCGCGCAACAGCGCAAGCCCAAAAGCTGCGCAGGAAGTTTTGGAATTGGGATTATAGGCGCAGCCTTCGGGCGTTGCGCAAACGTTGCACGCAATAGGCCGCGAGAGCGCGATTGTAAAGGAGGCGGACAATGAACGTGTTTGGAATTTATAGGCGATTGTTCGCAAAGGACGACGGTATTCTCCACGAACTTTGGGACGATAAGCGCGCGGCTATCACCCGTAAAGATGCATTGTCAAGCGAACAATCGCAATACCATTGGTATATGTGTGAGTTACAGGTACGGTCCGCCTCCAAACGTGCGGAGTCGCGGCCTACAGTTCGCCCGAAGCGGGCCGTGCAACACATTACAAATGTCAAGGACTCAAAAGGGGCGATCATGTATCTGGGCGCACTCAACGGGACGGGCAAGAAAAGCAGGCAGGGCATAAGGCATGCACGGACGCACACCCGGGTCGATCACGACGTATGGCGCTCATACGAGGTCGAGAAGCAGCGCCTGCGCAGGCTGTCCATATCACCCGATGAGTACGAGTGCATGGTGCAAAAGATAGCGCGATCCCTTGGCGTTTGAACAAGTCGGCAATACTTGCCGGGTTGTATCACGAATGATACACTGATTTCATAAACGCTACTTAAGATTTAAGTTAATATGACATCACAGGAGGCCCGTGAACCGATTTTGAGCCTTTTGACCATGGGCAGGTTCGGTCGTAAATCATTGATCCTGGGGCATCTGGTGAGGTCTAGCAAGGTACTACCGGGGCAGGAATGTAAAGAGGTAGCCGAAGCTCGGTAGATTTTCGCAAAAATGAGAAATTACGAACCAGGTAGGAAAAAGGTAGCGATAACGCACCCATGAGTAGCAAAAACGCAACCATTCTCGAGAAGATCGACCCGGAGTCATGCCCGACGAAATCGCTCTCAATGCTGCTCGGGGTGACTACTCAGGCGATCGACAAGTGGCGGGAGGAGGGTTGCCCACACCAGGCGCCCCGCGGACGGCGACGGCAGTTTCATTTTTCGGTCCCTGGGGTCTGGTCATGGCACCGGGCCCGGCTCAAGGACTTGTATCAGGACCAGGCGGCCGACGCCAAACATGCGGAGGAGACGCAACGACTTAAGAACCAGAATTCACTGCTCGAAGTGCGGATCCAGAAGGCGCGCGACGAGACGATCGACCGGCACACCGTGGAACAGGTTGCCAAAGAACAGGCGATCGCGCTGCGCACGTTCTGGACTGACGCATGGAAGCGAAACATCAACGCGCTTCTGACGGCCATGGGCTCGGCGCCGGAGAACGCCGGCAGAGTCTTGGACGTGGTTGACGGATTCGTCAAGGAAGCGCTCGAAGCGTTTGTTGAAGGATCACGCCCGATAACGCCGCACACAGAACTGGACGCGGGAGAGACAGGTGAGCCAATCAAAACCGAGTAGCTGGAAATTCGAGAAATCCGGATTCCCGGTCTACTCGAAGGACCATTCGGAATCGTTCAGGGTTCCCGATCGCCCGCGGATATCCGAATGGGCGGAGCGTGACTTTCGGATGTCAAGCGCCTATGCGGTGCAGGGCCGCCTCAAGTTGTTCCCCTGGCAACGGGAACCGCTCGACGCGATCGCCATCTACGACGAGGTATTTCTCGTCGGCCCCGTCCAGACCGGGAAATCCCTTCTTGCCGAGGTGATAGCCGCGTGGTTCATGGCGTTCGAGACGCTCAACATGATGTTCTGCTATGCCAAGAAGGAGACCATCGCCGATGTGTTCGACGAACGCATCAAGCCACTTATCAAAGGCATTCCGTGCATCCGGAAGTTCTGGGACGGCGACGATTCAAAACTCACAAAGCGTCGCCTGAAGCTCTCCCATATCACCATCCGTATCGCAAGCGCCAACGTGCGCAGCGACCTGGCATCCTACAACGCCGGGTTCATTTACGGATCAGAATTGGCGAAATGGCAGAACAAGAATTTTGATCCGGTGAAGATGCTTTTCGGACGGCAGCAGGCATCCCGGATGCTCGGGCGCAAGGTCAAGGCTGTCTTCGAGACAAGTCCTATCGAGGAGGGTGATAAATCATTCACCGAGACGCACCGATCGGGGGTCCTGTTTCTCACCCCGCATTACCCATGTCCACACTGCTTGGAATGGATCGAATATTCCGACGCGCAAATCAAGGAACTCCCGAACGCGGAAGGAAAGTACGATCACGACGCAAACCGGATTCGCTTGGACAAGGCCGCGCGCTTTGAGTGTCCGAAATGTAAAGCGACCATCACGGAGACCGAACGGCTGGCGATCAACGATCGCGTTACCTGGTTGGCAAAAGGCGAATCCTACTCCGAGGGAATCATCCGGGGTCGGACGCGCGCCACCCGCGTTGTCTACAACTGGAACCGCCTCGTTGACACATCATACTCATCCGCCGAATGCCTGGCCCGATACTTCGAGGCGCTGCATTCCCCGGACCCGAACGCCCTGGCGACCTACCAAAATGAGGACATGGCGCGGTGGATCCGCGTCTTCTCGCAGCGCGGGCAGGAATCGTGGCTCAAGAGCAAGACGCAGAAATACCTCCAATACGGCCCGGACGCCTACGTTCCCGACGCGGTGACGCTTCTTCTCTGCGGGGTTGACACCCAAGACGACGGTTTTTATTTCATCGTCCGCGGCTTTGGCAAGGGAATGGAATCATGGCTTGTCCGGTGCGAGTTCGTCGCGTGTGACATGAACATCGACATGAACGCAAACCCGGCCGAGGTATGGGCAACGCTTAACAAGGAAATCCATCGCTGGCCCTACCAGAAGAAATCTGGGCGCAAAGTCCAGATGCTTTTCGGGCTCATCGACCGCGGAGGACATCGCTCGAAAGACGTTGATTACATCGTATCCCATAGCGGGTTTTTCGGCGCATACATCGGCAGCGCCAGCAAAGGCCAACTCATCGATCGAAAAGAATCAGGGATCTTTTTCGGCAACACGGAACAGCTTTCGCGCATCGTCAAGAAGCAGATGGAGACGAGCCTCTGGCATCTGCCGGAGGACATTCAACCGGCGTACCTCGAACAGGTGCTCAACCAGTACGATGAGGAATACACGGACCCCCGCGGGAACAAGCGGAAGCGCTGGATCAGTGGGGATACCTCCGGGCAGCCGGACCATTTCCGAGACTGCGAGAATTACATTGTCGGGGCATCGCTGATTCTGAATCTTCAGGAGCAGCTTTTCGACGAGACGGTTGTCGCGGCATACGATCATGCGCAGGAACAGAAACCGGCGGTTGAGAATTCAGCGGACGCAAACCATGGGCGCGGAGCCCCGGAAATACAGAGCAACTACATGGGCGGAACCGTGAGAGACTTTCTCAAACAAGGAGGATGGTGATGGAAAACGAGAAGACGCTTGGGCCAACTACCGGAATGCTTCCGCCTGGAGATCGAGAGGCGGCGAAACAGGCTTTCATCGATCTCACGTCGAAGCCGAAGCGCGGCCGGCCCGCGGGCTCGGTCGAATATTACCGTGACCTGCGCATGGAAGGCGCTTGGCACCGCACCTTCATCAAGCAACTGAACGATATGCGGCGCGAGGGCTGGGCATACCGGGCGGTGTTCAATCTCGGACCCATCGAAGGGGTTATGGTGCTGTTCGAGAAAGTGAAAAAGAGTGACGACGATCCTATAATATCAATATGACATAGTCGAATTTATTTGCCAATTAATTCGGCGATTGTTTCGTTTTCGCTCCAGCCGTATTATCTTTGTGCCAATCGCAGATTACCCGAAAGGGCTTTGCATTGGCAATCGACTCCGCGTATCTATCTGCCGTCGAGGCCGCTCTCGTTGCTAATATAGGGCGAGACGGCGCCATCTCCGTGAGCATCAACGGGCGGACAATCCAGTTCGCCTCACTCGAATCTCTCCAGAAGCACTACGACTGGGCGCAAGGCCAGGCGAACTCCACCGAGTACGGCGGCTCAATCCCTATTGCCTTCAGCGAGGCGACATAGGGAAATGAGCCGACCTACCTTCTTTCAACAGGTCAAGTTTCTGATGTCCGATATTCGGGCGATGCACCGGGGATTGCCCGCGCATCAATACCAGGTCGAGAACATCGAGTCTTTCCTCGGGGATCTCCGAAAACTCTACAAGTTCGCGCATCATGAAGCAGCCGACACGAGCCGGATCTCCGCCGATTGGTCCACGCACTACGATACGCCATACTGGAACGTCCGGGCGAACTGGCGCACCATCGTTGCCCGCAGTATCTCCCAGGTCGATAACGATCCCCACGCCAAAGGGATCATGAATACGCTGCTCAACAACGTGATCCGCGGCGGGATGAAGCCAATGCCGCGCGTCAAGATGTACAACGGCCAGCCGGTCACGGGACTCAATACGCTCCTATCCCGGCTATGGGAACGATATCACGACGAATGGGACGCCACGGGGAAGCGCTCGTTCTCCGAAGCCCAGCGGATGATCTTCGCCGAGATTGTCAAGAGTGGAACCGTCCTGACGAACAAGGTGGCGGCGCCCGCCGGCCATCTTCTTCCGGTGACCACGCAGGTAATCAATTGCTTGCGCCTCGATGACGGATACGACATTGGCGCGCCGACAGTCTGGTCGAATCCCGCGGTGAAACAAACGCTTTTCGGCATTTCCTTTGACGAGAACGGCCGCCCCGTAGAGTACCGCATCAAGGGCGTTGATAGGGCGATAAGCTGGCGGTACATGAAACACCACTACCAAAGCGACCAGGCCGAGGAGTACCTCGGTCTTCCGTGGTTTACAAGTGCGCTTCGGTATCTCTGGGCGATTCAGCATCTCATCGAGGATAAACTGATTTCCAGCAGATTGCAGGCAATGATCGGGCTTTTTGTTCCGAACAGCATCGCCGCGGGACTTATCAAGAAGCAACTCAATTCAAATAGCCAGATTACGATGGAACCCGGCAAGATCTACTATGGCGACAAGGGCGACAAGCCCGAGATCGTGCAGGCGGACGACTCGATCCAGGCCGTTCTCCAACCTCTACAGAAGCTCATACTTCACACAATCGGAATGACGTTCGGCGTGTCGTATATGACGTTCACCCGCGACGTTGACGCCATATCTTTCGCATCGGGAAAGATCAACAAGAACGAGGACCAGAAGGCGTTTCGCGGGATGCAAGGATGGTTCGCGCGGGAGGTGTGCGATACCGAGTGGCATGAGTTCGTTTACAGATGCTTCGCGGCGAATCTCATACCGGGATATTCGCTCACCGACTATCTCGCCGACCCTCGATACTACGACCGTGTACAATGGTCCTCTCCCGGTTTCGACTTCATCGACCCCGCGCGCGAAGTGCAGGCGATCTCCCAACTCTACGGCAACAAGATGATGACGCTGCATGAGTTCTATTCCGAGCAGGGCCAGAACTGGAAAGACCAGATCGACCAATTGGAGGACGAAGCCGGCTACATCTTGTCAAAGAAGAATATCATCGAGATGCAGCAAAGGGGACTTACTACAAATGCGAACGGACAAGTTCCAGGACCGAAACCGACAGCCGGAGATCAACCGCAGCCAAGCGGAAACAATTCGGGAAATAGTGACGGTAGCGGTGACGGTTCTGTCGAGTAACAACCTCGCCCGACCGAAGACAATTCGGTTGAGCATCGAATCAGAGGAGGATGAAGATGCCGGTATCAAAGACAAAGTTCAGAGCCTCCGTCGCAAGGGGAATTGACAAAGCGTCTTTGACCGCGGAGAACAAGGCCGCACATATCCTCGCGGGGTTCTCAGTGATCTCTATCGGCGAAGCCATAGGCCATGACATGGAGATTGACGATACCACGCTCAACCAAGTTGTGGAGCATGGGAACAAATCCAAGAACGGCGTGAAAAGCCGCTTTGGTCATCCCGATATGTCAAGCGACGCGCTCGGGACATACCTCGGTCGGGCAAAGAACTTTCGTAAAGACGGCGATCGCGTTCGTGCCGATCTTCATCTTGACGAAAGCTCATTCGATACTCCGAACGGAGACCTCGGCGGATACGTAAGCCAACTGGCCGAAAGCGACCCTGATGCTTTCGGAGTATCGATAGTGTTCAAGGGCAAGACCGAGCAACGACTCAATGAAGATGGAACCAGGCAACGCGACGAGGCAGGCAACGCGCTTCTCCCGCTTGCTCGCGTCGAATATCTGTACGCTGTGGACGCCGTTGACGACCCGGCTACCGGGGACGGAATGTTCTCGCAGTCCGTCGGGCTCTCGGCCTCCGTAAGTTCACAGCTTGACAGGTTTCTTGACGATGAGGAATCGGTTGAGCATGGAGTTGCCTATCTGAAACGCTTTGCAGGAAACCGCGAACTGTCCGTAGATGATCCGCGCATGGGGAAGTTATGCGCCATCATGGACGCATTTCGATCACAATTCAAGCAGGAGGAAACCGCCATGCCCGCAGAGAAACCGGAAGTCGCCGCTGTGGCAACCCAGACCCCCGCGACGGAACAGATTGACAAGAGCGCGTTGCGCAAGGCCGAACGCGCCCGCATCGACACGATCCGCAAGCTCGGCGCCCGCATGGGCATCGAGGGAAAAGTCATCGAGGACGCGGTTGACGGAGATCTCAGCATCGAGGAAGTCGCCAGCAAGTTCTCCCGGATCGAGACTTCATCGTTGATTCCGGTCGCCCCCGGCGCCGAGCATCCCACGGTGCAGGTTGCGAAGGACGAGACGGACAAGTTTCGCGCCGGCCACGTCAACGCCTTCGCCGTGCGCACCGGGATGGATTCGAGCAACGAAGCGATCACCGCGAACCGCAAGAGTGAGTTCCGCGGCGCCACACTTCTCTCGCTCGCGCGTGAGTGCCTGTCCCGCGCCGGTCTTCAGGGTATCGTCCGCATGCCCGCCGAGGATGTGTATGCGGCGATCATTCGCCAGACCCGGTTCGGCGGCGGCATGTCGCAGCAAACCGACGATTTCACCAACATCCTCGGCGCGACGCTCAACAAGTCGCTCGTGCGCGGATGGGATGCGGCGCCGGTGACGTACCCGAGATGGTGCGCGCAGGGTTCGCTGTCCGATTTCAAGACGGCCGACCTCGCCAAGCTGTCGGATTTCTCCGATGTCGAGGAGATTCCCGAGGGGCAGTCCCCGAAGGAAGGCACCTTCAGCGATACGAAGGAAACGGCAAAGCTCTCGACGTGGGGAAAGTTCTTCACCCTCACTCGGCAGGCGCTCATCAACGACGACCTGAATGCGTTCACGCGCATCCCGGCCAGCATGACCGGCAGCCTCCGCCGCAAGATGAACAAGCTCGCCTACGGCATGCTGTTCAACGGCAATGGAGTCAATGCGAATTTTGCCGGACCCACGATGCTGGAAGATTCGGTGGCGCTGTTCAATCTGGCGTCCCACGCGAACGTGGGAACCGCCGGCGCGATCAGCAAGACCACTCTGGACGAGGCGTTCGTCGCGTTTGCCAATCAGACGCTCCCGTCGCCCGATGGCGGCCGGTCCGCTGCGATCCGAACGAACATCCGGCCCCGGTACATGCTATGTGGCAACCGCAACGAGATGCTCGCCGCGCAGACGTTCTCCTCGGCGCTTCTGGCGATCACCGCCGACGCCGTCACCGCGGGCACCGATCTCGTCAACATCTACGGGCCGGGCCGCCCGCGGAATCTGGACATCATCGTGGATGCGGAGATCGACAATCTGAGCGCGACGAAGACCGCGCCGTGGTGGTTGGCGGCCGATCCCGTGCAGCTCGGGACCATCACCCTCTATACCCTCAACGGAGCGAGCGCGCCTTACACGGCGTCCGCGCCTTCGGAGATCGGCGAGGCGGATGGCATGAAGTGGTATGTCCGGCATGACTTCGTTTTCGCAGCGGAGGACTTCCGGGGTCTGTTCGTCAACCAGGGAGCATAAGCGCCTGGAGAACGCGCGGGGCGCGTGGAATATCGCGCCCCGCATTTCGATGCTTGTCACGCTCATTCTCACCACGACAACCGAAAGAGAGGCTATTATGGCTCGGGAAGGAATCGAAATTCAGGTTCTTGAGGAAGCGGTCCAGGTCAACTACACGAATAACACGGCCGCGGCTATGGCCGTCGGCGAGATCATCGGCATTGCCACGACCACCGGCAAGCGTATCGCGGGCATGGTGCTCGCAACCATCGCCGGTGCGGCAACCGGCGCGGTGCTCATCTACGGGCGCGTAAACGTCAAGAAGACGACCTCGCGCGCGTTCGCGCAGGGCGCGGATGTCTATTGGGACGCCAGCGCGAACCAGGCCGACACAAAGGCGATTGCTTCGCAGCATGGCGACTTCTGCGTCGGTATGTGCACAAAGGCAGCGGCGGCGGCCGACGGGTTCGTTGAGGTGGATTTGAACCGCGGCACGACCACCAGTATGCCGTCGTCGTCCAGTTCGAGCAGCAGCTCAAGCAGTTCGTCGAGCAGCAGCTCGTCCAGCAGTTCCAGTTCGTCGAGCTGAACGTAAGCGATCACTGACGGGCGCGAGGGGACGCGCCCTTTTCTTTCACATTGACGTAGGAGATGCCCCATGGCGCGCGAAGGAATCGAGATCCAAGTTGTCGATGCGGCAACGCAGATCAATTACACGAACATCACCGGGGCAACCATCGCCGTCGGAGAGATGATCGCCATTCCGATGACCAGCGGAAAGCGCATCGCCGCGATGTCTCTCGCTGCCAATGCTTCCGGGGAAACGAAGCCGGTTCTCATCTACGGCCGTGTGAACGTGAAGAAAGCGGCGGTCGCATTTGCACTCGGTGCGGATGTCTATTGGGACGCGAGTCTCAATCAGGCGAATACCAAGGCGGTCGCCGGTACGCATCTCGATTTCTGCGTTGGGATGTGCTCGAAGCCCGCCATCGCCGGAGAGGGTTTCGTCGAGGTGGATCTCAACAAGGGCACAACATTGGCTCTCCCATCATCCTCGTCATCATCCTCGTCCAGTTCGTCGAGCAGTTCGTCGAGTTCAAGCAGTTCTTCGTCCTCAAGTTCGTCAAGCAGTTCGTCATCATCCTCGTCGTCTTCGAGTTCTTCTTCCAGCACGTAGCCGGAGCAACGGATAATGGGGATAGACTTCGACAGATTGGCGGAAATCTCCCTCGGGGTTGGGTTTGAGGAAACGATAACCTACACCCCAAGCGGCGGTTCCGCTGTCCGAATCTCCGCCATTGTCAACCGCGGCGGGATCTCGTCGCCATCCGGGAAAACCGAGAAGGACCGCAAGTTCGCAATCGACGTTGTAGTCTCCACCGCGGATGTTCCCACCGTTCTTGTCAATGCCGACAGGTTTGCAGTCAAGAAGCGCGCCGACGATGTGGCCGAAACCACCTACCTCGCCGCCGGACTGATCTACTCTGACCAGGGCGCGCATAGAGTGGGACTTGCGTAATGGCGCGATTTCAGGCATGCATCTACGGCAAGGACAATATCGACAGGGGCATCCATCTCGCCCCCTCGCTCTATACTCGCTTCCTCAAGGCATGGTTGATAGATGAGAAGGCGCGCTTCATCGGTGGCAAGGGATCGCGCGGAAAGATCTTCGCCGGGTATCGGTCGGCGTTGGCGCACAAGAAGCTGTCCGGCCGAGAGGGCACCTGGAGCACGCGCATTACTCATCTGTTCAAAGGCTACGTGGATGGCGAGACGATCGCCACGCTGACGATGCGCGCGGGCGCCGGGCTCAATCATCCGAACCGCTTGACCGAAGGCATGAAGCTCATGCACACGGGCGGGCGCACAACCACAAACAGCTTCATGCCAGTCCCTATCTATGAAAACCTGAAGCGCATCGGTTTCAATGGTCCCTGGCAACAGGGTAGCCTGTATTCTGGAATGCGGTCAACTGTCTATTCGCATTTCGGCAGAACTCAGAAGCGCCTGGAAGTCATAGAGAAGAACGGAAAGCTCTACTATTTCGACAAGACACAGCGACTGCCAAACGGGAAATTCCCTCGCGATGCATTGCTCATGATCGGCGTAAGTTCGGTGACGATTCCCAGAGTCCTCAAGGGCAATCTCGATTTCTATTCGCGTTGGCAGAAGCAAACGCCGGCGATCATCAATCGGGGGCGCGCAGTCGTCAATCGCGCAAGCGCATCCGTATTCGAGAAAGGAAATCTCGACTGATGGACTATCGCGTCGGTCAATTCGTCTGCACCACGGACTCCCTCACGCCGCTGGGCCGCATCATCAAGCTGGGTGAGAACCAACTCGCCCATGTCTTCAGTCCCTACATCGCGTCCCATTGCGCGAACGTAGCGCGGTGGAGGAACGAATATCTGGACATCCTCGACAACAACGACTTGAGATACGACATCTGCAACAACGCCCCGGACCTGCACGATGGCGATCTCTGTTTCATCGAAGCGACGTGGCCGCGCTGCACATGGCGGAAGATCGAATACTATCCGCAGGAATGCCGCGCCGGGCGTCACGTTGTATGCGTCTGTCAACCGCAATCGCTTCGGGTCGAAGACGAGGAGAAGATCAGCGAATTGCTATGGGGCTTCGTCGGCAAGCCGTATCAATGGCGGGTTTTTCTCCAGATGTTCGGCGCACCGAATCAGGACCGTGACGATAAGGCGGAATACTGTTCCGAGGTTGTAGCGCACATGCTTACAGCACAGGGCGCGGATATCCCGGTAGAGTGGCTGAAGTATGGCGTAACGCCGCTTCAAATTCAAGCGCACGCGGAAGCCGCCGGGTGGGTGAAATGGCGTTGCGGATACGATCCAAAAAAAATCTTTGGAGGGACAAATGGCTAACAGCATCAAGCGGAACGTGTCGAAGGGGATCACGGTCGCGGCGCTCGTGGCCGCAGTGGGGATTGCGGTGTTAGTCGTCGATCATTTCGTACCGATTCCGCCCGAAGTCAAAGCGGCAGCGGTCGTGGCGCTGTGTGGCGCGCTCTATGCGGGGGTGGACGCGATAAAGCATCGGGGGTAACCATGCGCTGGAACTCTCCTGGTTTCATGGGGCCGCTGAGTCGGGAAGTTGAAAACGTACTGAGGATTTTGGAGCGCATCGCAGCGAAGCAAAACGAGGATTTATACATCACGCATGGGCGCGACGGGCGGCATGGATGCGGGACTCTGCACTATCAGGGAGACGCGGTGGACATCCTACCAATGAAGCGAATGACGGCGCACGACATACAGACGGCGGTGACGATGAAATGTCCGGGGATACAGGTGGTTGAGGAAGCGGATCATGTTCATATTGAGTATGATCCGAAATGAGGAACCAATGAACCATTGTGCAGATCATTCCGGTTTTTGCGCGCGGCTTGACGCGCATGAAAAGGCCATTGACCAACTGTGGAAAGCCGTCAATGGTATAAAAGCATGGATCATCGCGGGCATGGGAAGTATGATTGTCTATTTTCTGACGGTCGCGGGCGACAAGATTTTTCATGAGGTTGTGAAATGAAACTCGTTGATGGACAGTACCACATCGGCCTCAAGTGCTGGCGCGTGTTGAGCGACGACGAAACACGTGCGTACTCGCTCAACATGCCCGCTGATGCGAACCCGGACAACGTGCTCGCCGAGGCGCAGCGGCTCGATGACATGGCGACTGCACCGATAGAGGAGCCTGTTGTTTCGACGCCGGAGGACACGCTCAACGCGGCGATTGACGAGTACATTGCCGCGACGGGCGAGACCCCTGAGACGGTGGCGGATATGGTAGTGGCTCGCATGGACCCAGGCCAGGCCGAGACATATCTCGACGCGAAGTCGATTGTAATTCGGATCAAACCAGATCCGATTGAAACGCCGATTGAGAAGGTGGGATAATGCCCTCAATACGCAGAATTTCCAAGGCCGCATACGGCACGGCAACGGGGAAGACTGGGGCCGATTGGACAACGAATGCCATGGGAAAATTCTCTGAGGCAATCGTTACTGCTGGCGATGAAGTACGCGTTGAGGCCAGTACCGATAACGATCTCGGTGTGACAGGCGCATTTTCGAAGGGAAGCGCCGCCACTCCAAACCGATACATCCAACTCAGCGCAGGAGTTCTCGCGACAAAGGCAAAGTTGATTGACGCATGCGAGGCAGGTTGGGTCAAGGCCGCTGGTGGCGATTTGTCAACGGTTGGGTATGGGGCGGGAATAACAAAAAATGGAACAGCCAGTAAACTTACACTTACATTCGGTGCAACTCCCCACGCAACTACATTGCAAGCATACAAAGTCGTTTCAAATCTCAGTCTTTCGGCTTTTCAGAATCTAACATTTTGGTGCCTGCCATCAACGGGGGCTATGCTTGCCAATGCCCTGGTTATCAAATTATGTACCGGAAACGATGGTGTGACTGGAGTTGTTGCGACGCTCACTCAGGCTGATTTGATTGCTGCGGGTGGGTATGGCAACGCCTCAATCGGAATCGACAATGGTAGTGCTCTCCCCGATGGTATCAACTCCATAGCAATTTACACTGGGGCGGTTGTTCCTGCCGCTAGTGTTGTTTGGGTATTCGATACATTCTATGCGACAATCGCAGGTTTCGATCTCAACTCAGTGCTCCACAAACCGTGGAAAACGCAATGGACAGCCAGCGAAACTGTGGCGCTCAATGATATTAGACGGCCAACTTGGGCATATCATTCAAAATGTTACTATAAATGCACAGTTGGCGGGCAATGTGGTGCGACTGAACCCATTTGGGATAACGCGGTTCTCGGAGATCTCGGTAGTTTTGCAGCACAGACAATTGTTGACGGTGCGGCAACGTGGAAATGCATGGGCGATGATGAAAGCTGGTATTTCTTTACAATCAAGAGTTTTCAAATTGCTACAGATAGAATCGAAATCGATAATGACGCAGCTAATCAAGGGAATAATGGTCGAGGTTATTATGGCACAGACGAAACAGTTGAAATCTGGTACTTCACTCCTATACTGCCTCCTATACCCACAAACTGGTCCACGGTAGCCGATACGACCGGAGGGAATGGGATTGCTGCATTGCTAATAAATGTTTCTGGTGGTTGGACATCCCCAGGTGGAGTTGACACGATAACTGGAGTATCTGTAATAAATTGGAGAAATAGTTCTGGGTTACTCTATCTTCAGCACAGCTACATACACTGGAATGGTGGATTTGGTTTCGTTCGGTTTACCTTTTTTGGTACGAATGGGTCGGCTTCAACTGTTGAAACTCTTGTAAGAAATATTGTCATAACTTCCCATGCTGTTAGTGGTATTAATGGTGGACTAATTCTTTGTATCGCTGGTATAACCACCTTACAGCATGTTATATCAATGAACGGAGGATCATATAGTAATGGAATATCGGTGGCCGGAGGCATGGGATCACGAAATTGTTACGGCATTACCTGCATATCAAATATATTAGCAATTGGCGGAACAATATTTTCCTCATTCACTTCAAAAGGAAATATTTTTGCCAATTGTGGGAATACTGGCTTAAAACAGACAACAGCCGACTGTCTTTTTGTTAATACGTCAATGTCTCTGAATGGAACCGCCTCTTTAGCTACAATGTCAACGTATGCTGTAAATGGCGCGTTCAACGGGGCACGATTTAAAAACCTACTGACCACCGATTCTGCTGTCATACACACCAGTTCCAACTGGGGATCTAAGGGCATTCTGGTTCAGGGGTTCGGAGGAGTTCCGGGAGACAATCGTGCATATTATCCATTGATGGGCTACGCTACCTTCGCTACTTCCACATGGACAATTGCAGTCAACAACGTCAATGCATCACTACTGTTCCCCATGCGTCACAAGGTAGGCGTGATCGCATGCCGTGTCGCTGGCGTACAGTACACGGTCTCGCTCGCTGTCAATCCTAGCAATGCAGCCCTTATCGCGGCACTCAAAATCCTCGGCAACACCATTGCAGGTGTAGGGGCGGATCTCTCTCAATCGTCATCTGGCGCAGGACTGCAAACGCTCACGTTGACATTCACGCCACTCGAAACCGGGCCGGTTGAAGTATATCTCGATCTGTGGCTGACGAATGCTACGCTCACATATACCTGCACGTACTCCCTCAATTCGTTCGCTGGAACGCAATCAGGCGTGGCGATGCGCGTGCGGGCGATCGGGGACGAACTTTTCGGCGACGAGCGGGTGATGGCGGAACAGATTGCGACGTTCCCGGATGCGACCAAAGTTGTGGATGTTGCGACAGGTGGGCCTGCTTCATGGGGATACCCGGATGGCTCAACATTGGGGCCGGGGACGGCGGTTTCCGCATCTTCGGTGATCCTTCCCACCGCCGGAGAGACGTGGGACGGCCGCGCGCAGTACGGCATTCCGGGGTCGCTCATTACTCCGACGCGGGTGGATGCGATTGTCTCTAAAGTGCAATCCGGCTATAAGTACGGCGACCCGGCGGCGCAAAAGACGGGAACGCTGGTCCTTCTGACTCCCATACGCATATCGTCAATCAAACCGATCTATGCCCCAAAGTCTGGCGGTGCACTCTGCGAAATGGTCATGCGCGACGCGGGGGCGACTGCCGGGACAATCGTATTGACGATGCCCGATGATTCTTTCGAGGCGATCACGCCGATCCGCTGGGAGAACGAATTGATTTCTTTCCTTGTCCCCGCGTCCGCCGAACTCGGTCTCTGTGACATCACGGTCACTGCGGACGACACCACAACCGATACGGTTGACGCCGCTTTCGAATACGTCGAGGACGACTGCATCACCGCGCGCATCACCGCCGACATCGTGGCGACACTCGAAACGCTCGACTCATACGGTGGCGTCCCGGGCAAGGTCGAGGAAGAAAAACTCATCCACGCGCCCAACGGACGATACCCATACGTCGAGGTGTGCGGTCCGGTCGGCTCTCCGAATCCTCAGACCACCAAAGTCGCAATGACTGAACTCCGCTACACCATCAAGCATTACACGCAGGCCAACGACGAGGGCGATGCAAACCCGGCGATCTCCTACCTCGCGCGCAACATCATTGCCGATATCGTCAAGTGCCTGATGGTCGATCAGACGCGCGGTAACATCGCTCTTTCGACGGAGCAAGAAGAATTCGGCAACGCCTTCCTCGTCGATGAAGCATCCGGCGCCGTCGAGTTCTGTGTCTATGTCAACATCATGGTCCGAACACGTATCGATGTCAACAATCCCTATTCACTTGGGTAAAGGAGTCCCGCTATGGTCAACGCAAAAGCCCTGTTTCTTCTCCGCCTCCAGGCCGACGAACTCACGCCGGAAACCACGCTCACGAATGGCGATCTCTTCGAGGCGGATCCCAGCAGCAAGCTCGAACCGGACATCCGCACCACCGAGGTCAATCTCCTCGGCGCCGGGTTCGACCAGGACGCCTCAGTCGTTGGCCGGCAATTGGCGACCGTCACATTGACCGCGCCGATCCGCCCGTATGGCGCGAAGGATTCGCTCGTCGTCCCGGATTGGGTGAGGGGCATGCAGGCCGCCGGGTTCGCGCGCTCGGGGAACAATGGGTATCACATCCTTCGACCGTCGAATACCGTCTTGACATCGGCGACCGTCTGGCGTTACGGCGGGGATCTCAACTCGTCGCAGTGCCTTTTGGCGAAGGCCGGGAACGTCAAGTTCGATTGGAAACTCAATTTCGACTTTTCGGGCGAGGTCATGGGCAAGGTCGAACTCACTGGCGCCGGGCAATATGGCGGAGCACCGACCACGCAGAGTCAGCCGACCGTCCATAAGAGCCGGTACGCGGTCCCGCCGCTCACCACTGCAACCGTGAGTATCAATGGCAGCAGTGCCTACCGCCCGATCAGTCTGGAGATCAGCGGCAATCAAAAGGTGGAAGCGACGGTCATGCCCACAGTTGCCTCGAACGTCGGCCGATCACGCATTACCGATCGCAAGATCAAATGGTCCGCGAAGGTCTACCGCGAACTCACGGCGACCGTGGACCCGGAAGCCGCGGTCATCGCCGGCACGCTCGGCGCGATCCGGCTGTGGTACTCGATCGGCAATCAGATCAAAATCGACCTCGGCTATTGCCAGGTCACGAAAGCCACACCAAGCGACGAGAACGGCGTGGAGACGATGGACCTCGAAGGCATCGCGGTGCGCAATGACGTCGTGCTGCGCGTTCTCGGCGCCGCATCGAGTTCGTCCAGTTCGTCTTCCAGTTCGAGCAGCACGTCGGCATAGTCGAGGATCACCAGCAAACCAGGAGGGGACACCATGGTTCCGATCACGAGAGATAGCACCTACCCGTATACCGATCCGGTCTCGGGTACGGTGTACCATCTGCGGTACATCACGGGCGATTATCAGGACCGGTTCGACGCGATCCTCTCAGAGGCGCGCAGCAGGGGCCGTAACGCGGTCGTCGCGGCCACCCGCATGGTTGACGCCATGAAGCCGAGCGACAAGCCCAAGCCCGGCACCGCTCGCCAGGAGATGATCCGCAGGATCGCCACGGAAGAGGCGATGAAGACGGACACTGAAGCCGCCAATTTCGCCTACGCTCGTAAAATCGTGGACCTGTTTGTGGTCGGGTGGACCGGCAAGGGAGTCGCGGGACTGCCGGATGGGCAGCCCGCTTCATCGATGCTCAAATACGGCGCCGTGATCGAACTGTCTGAGATCATCACCAAGCTGGGGCCGGAACTCACCGGGCTGGGGGACGACCTCCCAAAATAGTGGCGGCGGCCCTGATCTATCATCGCCGCCCGTTGGCACTCGTGATGAAGTGCAGTCATTGCACGGGCCGCGAGAAGGCCATTAGGGGATGCAGAGAGCCGAAGAAGCGAAAAACGGTTTGGGTAATCGATGAATGCCTGAAATGCGGAGGAAAGAACAAACGGTGCACTCAGTGCAAGGGGAGCGGGAAAATAGGCGTGCTGCGTTGTCCCCACGCGATCGCGGACTTTTCCTTGCTCCCCTACTTCCTTGAGTACCGAGCGAATCTCGGGACGTGGCCGGACGGGAGCGGGCGGTACTATCAGCCGGTCAAATTGGTCGAAGCGTTTGATGTTTTGATGTTCTACTTCAACAAATACGAGGCGAAACCAGAATGAGCGCATCGCTCGAAGTAGCACTCAAGGTAGTTGACAATGCGACAAAGGAAATAAATAACTTTGGCCGCAACCTTGATCGCGTGCTTTTTCGCGGAAACGAAACGCTCAAGCTCTTTGCCGAATGGGCGGGCATTGCCTTTTCCGTGCAAGCCGTGAAGGCGTTCGCCGACGAAAGCATCAAGGCATATGAGAAGTCCGCCGATGCCGAGGCGCAACTATCCGCAGCCATCGGCCACCACAGCGCCTACCTCGAACAGGAAGCCGCGGCGATCGCAGAAGTAACGCGATTCAGCCGAGACGACACCGTTGCCGCCGAAGCCCAACTCGCCAACTACGTCAAAGAAGAATCTTCCATCAAAAGGCTCATGCCGGTCATCGCCGACCTGGCGACTGCTAAGCACATCAGCCTCGCGGATGCTGCCGGAAAAGTCGGCGTTGCGTTGACAAAAAATAATGAAGAATTTGGAAAGATGGGCGTCCGTCTTCACGGGGCGGCCGGGAGCACCGAACGGCTTACCTCCATGGTTGATGGTCTGACGAAGGCTTTTGGCGGACAGGCCGAGGCCCTTGCGAATACTCCTCTCGGTCAACTCGACCAGATGAAAAATCAGATGGAGGAGATTAAGGTTGAGATCGGCGAGAAGGTGATTCCGGTTCAGATCGCGTGGAACAAGTTGGTTTTGGAAACGCTGCGCAAAATGGAAGGAATTGCCGGATGGTTCGGGGTGATCTCCGAGAGGAATATCAAGAAGTCCGTCAACGAGACGATGATGGGCCAGTTGATGGACGATGCGCAGAAGGTCAACGACGAACTTGACCAACTGCAACAGGATCGCGGAACCGATTATCTCAACACGACACTTAAGAACCTCACGAAGGCGGAACTCAAAGACCGACAGGATGAACTTGACGAAACGGATAGGATGATTCGGGAGAAGACTGTCGAGAAGGCGCACATCCAGAAAGAGATTTCCGACCTCCAGGTGAAGATGGGCATCGTCCCCGATAAGGCGGCTGACGATTCGGCGAGGGCTGCGGCAGATGCGGAGAGAAGAAAAGAAAATGCTGACAAGGCCGCGAAGGCAGAGCAGAAAGCTTTCGATGATCATGTCAAACGCAATGACGCATTCCTCAAGGCTGAGGAAGATCGAAAGCTACGGGAAGCGAAACTCGTTGACGACCATATTGCAAAACTCGAAACGGCGGCGCAGGCCGACCAGGACCGACTCGATCGCGAAAAGGCCGCGAAGGACAAGGCGCTCCAAGATGATCGTAAGAGAATGGAAGAAAACATTCGTCTGAAACAGATGGAGGTTGAGGCAACATATGCGATGGGTCACGCGATTATGGCTCTCGGGGAAATGGCCATCAACGCATCTGTCAAGGACGAACGCAAGCGCAGAAACATGCTTTATTTCATGGCTCTGGCAGATGCGGCTGGCGCGGCGGTTCGTGGCGTTTATCAGGTGTGGTCCGACAAATCCACGGGCAACACTTACACCAAGATCGCTCTTTCCGCCGCCGTCATCGGTGAGATCATTGCCTCCACCGCCGGACAGATTGCCTCGATCAAGAAATCATCCTTCGCCACCGGAACCGGGTTCGCCCGCGGTGGTCGGTCTCTACTCGGAGAGGAAGGCCCGGAGTTCGTGGATCTCCCTAGAGGTGCTCGCGTGCTCACTGCCATGCAGACGAAGCAGACCATGCACAACTCGATTTCCTTCCCCATCACCATCAACGGTCCCGTCGATCGGCACAGCGTCGGGCAACTGATGGGCTCGATACGCCAGTTCTCAGATACGTTCGTTGATGCAGTGCGCGGCGGATATATCAACCTCAACCGTCTCTCAGCGATGCCCGCATGAGCGCACAGATCTACCTCAAGCTCGCAGGCGGATCGCGCGTGGCGCTCAGGACTCCCGAGCCCGGATACGCCGTGAGCGTCGCCCTGGGGCTGCACAGTACGCGCGTGCGCCCGGCCGGGCTCGTGACCTTCGACGACGCCACCACCGCGCGCAGCGTTTCGTTCTCGTTTCTATGTGACGCCACAACGACCAGCGCACTTCAGACGTTCTACGACACCACCGCGCGCGCCAAGGACTCATATCTCATTCTGCCGGCCCGTAGCGGGTTCTATCCGTTCGGACCGGACAAGGGCGACGGCGGGGAATTCAAGGTGCACATCATCGGCTTCACGCCCGAGGCGGTTCTCAGTGAGCCGTACAAGTGGTTCCGCATCAACCTCAGTCTCGCGGGGATTTCGTTTCCTACGCACGCGCTTCCGACGGCGATCCCGGAGGGCGACTTCTCGATCGGGACATGCACCCAATTACAGTTCCCCTACGAGCAACCGGGCACGGAATTGATCTACAGCGTCGGCAGCGCAGTGACGCGCACCGGGATTCCCTACTCGGTCGCAAAGGTCTCGGACTCGCAACTCACCACATTGACGCTCGAATGCAACACCTCGAACGCCGCGAAGCTTCTGGACTATCTCATCGGTAAGGTGCGCGCTGGAACGGTCGCTCTCGGTTGCCCGGCGAATTCATACCTCTTTGGCGCGAAAGTGGGATCCGGATCGATCAACTGCAAAATGACGAATGAGATAATCACCGTCACGCACGACAGCCCCGACAGTTTCACCTTCAAGTTGACATTTCTGAGGACGGCATAGATGGCGCAGTATGTCTTCGGCATTCGCTTTTATCTGCGCTCTGCGGTTGCGCAGGATACGTCCGTGGGCATCTACACGGTTGGCGGGAGCAACAGCCAGATCCGACTGATTGAGGACGACATCTCGGCGCTGTCCCCGACGGTTGCTTGGAAGTCAGGTTTACTCCGCGAGAATGCTCCGTTCGATGCGTTCGAGGAAAGCATGACGCTGGACGACGGCGGGTGCATGCCGGAGATCGGCGGGTCAACGGTGCATATTGCGAACGGCGCGCAGTTCGACAAGACCATCACTGCGGCGGGTATCAACTTCGTGGGACTCGTCACGGAGATCGTGATGTTCGAGATTGTCAACGGGGCGCTCGTCGATCCCGATGGTACGGTCTTCCGGCGCCGCATCGCGGATGCGCCATCATGGGACGAATACGATTATGCCATACCGCTGAAGGATGCGCGGATCAAGCGTCGGGCCAACCTGTCAACACTCATCAGCACGACGACCTACCCCAATGCCGAAGGAAGCGTCATCGGAAAATCGACGCCTGTCACGGTTGGGAAACTGTGGTCGCCGATCGGAATCGACGGGCTGTTCACCCGGAACTCTTTCGCGAAGCTGATCCGGGTGGCGAACAAGCAAACCACATTTTGCAATAATGAATATACTTATCACGGTCAAAGTATGTTCACTCCGAAGGACCAGTATGTTTTTCCTCTTGTCGTGATGGCAACTGGTGGAGCACCGTTGACGTATGGGATTCAACTCGGAACAGCATTGCTTTATCCATACACCGAGGACGATGTTATTCAATGGACAGATTACTATATGTATATAGTCGAGGGAGACGGCAGTGGGGAATATCGAAAGATTACATCCTATGTTCGGCCATGGTCTACATTGATTCTGACTGTAACAGTCAGCGATTACTTTTCAAAAACGCTGCAAGGGAATACCACGGCAACGGCGACCGGGCAGGCGTGGGTATCTTTCGTCAAGATTTCTCGTCAGTATCTTGCCGATGAATGGCCGTGCATCGGATTTCTTGACGATGTTGGCAACCCCGTTGTCAATGGGCAGAACGCCATCTATGCCTACTCCGATGATAAGAATGTCACGGTGGCTGCGACGAATACGAAAACGCCAGTGCAGGTTGAAAGTTGGGACTTTCGGAAGATTCCCGAATGGGCATTCGCGGCCAACCTTGCGGGAAATTTGCTCACCGTTGATCTCAAGTATTTCAATGGGTCGATAGATCAGGTTGAGAGCGTAATAATTATTCCATGTAAAAATGTCGGCTTATTTGGCGATGGAAATGTACCAAACGATAAAGATATGACACCATTCATAACCGACGACGATATTTTTGAATGGAACCATTACCGGCAAATCCCTTTCAATATCCCTGGCTATTTTAGTGAAAGAGGATTTTCTGACTATGCCGGATTTTTGCACGTACTACCTTACATGCATCCTGAGACGTTGCCATATACTATAGATAAAAACGGCCTTACCGCGTGGCAATGTCAAGTCAACACTAATAGCGTATGGATCTTGGGATCAGAACACGTCGATTATGCATTTGCCCTATATGCCATTCCTCCAACGATAAGCAACCGACTGTTGTTTGATAATGTTTACTTTATGATAAAAAGTGACAGTACCACGCAGACGCAACCAGGAGTAACGGGAAATTTTCACTGCAATGCAAGGATCGTTTATACTCGATTTTTAGGTAATGCAAATGCCATTTTGCCTACAGCGACCGGAGATTGGTATTATGATCTAGGAAATAACTACGCGCTGCCTCCAGATGAATTAGGAGAGATCAAGGATCAACTCGATTCTTATTTGGGAGACGCGACGAATAACAAAAACTTTTTTCTTGACGTTCCGGTAACATCTGGGGTTCATCTTATCTGCGGAAAAGGAAAATTCCAAATTCCTGGAATTACCGATATTAGAACGTATCAATCAATTCAGAGCTTTCTTTTATGCGTACATCATAAATATGACACGACCTATCAAGCAAGAGCAGTCTGGAATGTTTATGAGCTCGCCGTGATGTTCCAAAAATCGCTATCGATTTCCGAAGCCGTCTACGCGCAGTTCTCCGGGCGCAACTTCGGCGGCGCCACTCTTGATACCTGGAACTCCCGCAAGACCGCCGCCGACCCCATTCTTTATCTCACCGATTGGGCGGAGATGGTGGCGCGTTTGCAGGATTGGTCCGAGACGGGTGAAGTGAAAGATTGGGGCCACGAATACGCAACCGCGCCGCTCATCGAAACCGGGAACGGCGAGGGCGGCTTCGATTCGATTGACTTGACGGATTGGCAGACAATGCCGATAGCCTACCAGAATGAGGACTACGGCAATTGCTGGACTGACGTGCTACTCCGCGAGATCGCCGCGCAATGTTTCTTGACGTTCTACCAAGACCCGGTGACCGGCAAGGAGCGCATCGGAAACATAGCCAAGCGCGCTGACACCACGCCTACCACGACGATCACGCTCGCGGACATTATCGGCCCCATTGGTCGCGTCTCCGAGCCGTCGGCGGTGAACATCTACTGCGAACCGCTGATCCGCTACAAGAAGAATCGCGGGTCCGGGGCGTATGAGGGCTTGCTCGCGATCACCAACTCATCGGCGGCCACCTACGATCCCGCCTACGTCTCAGGCGTGACCGGCACCGATACCGCCGAATTACTGTGGACCATGGCGCACGTTCTTCGCCTCAACGTGGATCAGGTCGTGCCCCCGCCGAGCGACATCACCGATAACAATTTCATCTATGACGAGTACGAAGCTGTCAAGCTCATGCTCATCTGGCTCTCATGGATGGGCGCGACGAACGTGGACGGGACGCCCGCTTCAGTCATCTACCAGCCGAAGCAGCGACTGCTATTCTCGGTGCCCCTGGAACTCGGCAAGGACTGGTTCATCTCAAAGCACATCAACATCCAGTTGCCGTTTCACACCAACAATTCGGTTACTGAATGCGTAATTGAGCGTTTGTCAACGAAAATTTCTCAAGGCGAAGAAGAGGTTGCCGTGCAGGTCGTGACGTATGGGCTCACAGACGAGATTGCGCTCTTCATTCAGGATACCTACGCCACGGTCTCGGAGGATTGGCAGGACCACATGCAGACGGAAGCCGAGCGGGGAGAAGGGCACGCGGACGTTCAAGGTATCATGTAGCAAGGGGACACCATGGCAGCACGCAAGATCATTCTGGACAAGGGGCAAGCGCCCGGCGATATCGTGGTATTCACCGGCGCACTGCGGGACCTCAAGAGGCAGTATCCCGATTGGGAGATAGACGTGCGGTCGTGCTGCATGGACGTTTTCGCGAACAATCCGCACATCACCCCTCTTGAGGAGAGCGCGCCCGGCGTTGAGTATCACGACGTGGGATACAGCGACGTCCATCAGTCGAACCACTCGGGGCGTCATTTCTCGGCGGCATACCATCTGGAACTCGAAGACCTACTCGGGATCCGCCTGCGCCAGACGGAAATATTCCCGGACCTCCATCTCTCGGCCGATGAGAAGGCGGCGCCGTGCCAGGTCTCGACCGACCTCAACTATGACGGCCCGTTCTGGCTTATCAACTCGGGCAACAAAGACGATTTTCCGCTCAAACAATGGGGGTTCGAACGGTGGCAGCGTTTCGTGGATCTCCTGCGCGATCGCGTGCAGTTCGTTCAGATCGGCGAGTTATCAGCCGGCCACCACCACCCGCTTCTCTCCGGGGTCATGGACCTCCGCGGGCGGACCACGTTGCGGCAGTTGATCGTCCTATCCTCGCGCGCTCAGGGGGCCGTAGGGCACGTGTCCCTCCTCATGCACCTCATGGGGGCCTGGCGCAAGCCATGCGTGGTCCTGGCGGGCGGTAGAGAGCCCTGGCGGTGGGAGGCGTATCCTCAACATCAGTACCTCCACACATGCGGCGCGCTGCCGTGCTGCGACCCCGGAGGGTGCTGGCTGAGCGGCAACGTCGAGATCGATATAGAGCATGTCCGCACCGAAAACAAGCGGTGTCGCAACATGCGTGGAAACTCCGCGGGATGCATGGCGATGATCTCGCCGGAGACCGCGGCGCGGGCGGTGACGCTCTATCTCGATGGCGGTGTCGCATGAGCACCTACAATTTCACGCACCGAGGGCGCGCCTTCTCGATGGAACTCCACGCCGGCAACGAGCAGATGTCCGTGCACCAACAGAAAGAGGGAGGTTTCTTCGAGCACGAAATGCTCGACTATTTGGCCGACCACTACCCCGACCACGGCGTCGTCATCGATGTCGGGGCGAACGTCGGCAACCACTCACTCTATTTCTCCGCATTTCTGCGGCACTCGTTCATTATCTCGATTGAGCCGCAGCCGAGAAACTACGCGCTACTCGTGGGGAACGTCAGCGACGCATGGTGCATCCCGCTTAACGTGGCGATGGCTGGAAAACCGGGTCCGGTGTGGATCGCGACGGACGAATACAATATGGGCATGTGTCACATCGAGCCGCGGGCGAATCGGTACAACGCGGCAGCCGTGACTGTCGATGGGCTCGGCTTGAGCAACGTCACCCTCATCAAGATCGATACCGAGGGGAACGAACTCGACGTCCTCGAAGGCGCGCGCGAAACGGTGCAGCGGGATCGGCCATTGATCGTCATCGAGATCGCAGTTGAGAGTTTCGACCAATACGATGCATACATGCAGTCAATCGGATACGATCTGGAGCACTACTGGCGTGACCGCATTGTCGCGCTATATCACCCGAGGGGGAACAGATGAGACCGATAATCGCACTGGTCACATGCATCATCGGAGACATCGACGAACTGCGCGCTCCGGTCGATCAGTCGTTGCCCTACCATGGCTTTTGCTTTACGGATCAGAGGATCGGAAGCAAGCATTACCGCATCGTCCCGATTCCTGAGAAGGGCGATCAACCGAACATCATCCGGGCGAAATACTACAAGTACGCATACAGCCAGATCCCCGAACTCCAGGGGTATGAATACATCGCCTACATCGACGCCTCGATCCACATCAAGAATGTCAATTTCCTCAGCGATTGGATTGCCCGCTGCAAGAATGGAATCGTGATGTTCGATCACCCCTCGCGCGATTGCGCCATGGCCGAGGCTGCTTTCTCTACAGGCGTTCCGAAATACAAGATGCTCGATCTCGAAGGGCAATGCCGCACGTACCGCGCCGAGGGATTCCCGGACCATTACGGACTCTGGTGCACCGGGATCAAGCTCTTTCGCCGCTCGCCCGAACTTGACGCGATTGACATGGAGATACACCAAGAGTGCCTGCGATGGGGGCAGCAGGACCAGGTGGCGCAGCCGTTCATTTTCTGGAAGCACGGATTCAAGCCGGACGTTTTTCCGGGCGACATGCGATGGAATGACCACACCGCCAAGTGCAACCACAAGCCACATTATCAAGAACTGGGGAAACGGTAGTATGCGCAGATGGGAAATCATCAACTGGCTGATCGGTGAGCACGGATACAAGTCATATCTGGAGATCGGAATTGACAATCCGAGCAACTGCTTTGACCACATCGCGTTGACGGACAAGACGGGCGTCGATCCACACAAGGCGACGACGTTTCGGATGACCTCGGATGCGTTCTTCGCGCAGAATGTCAAGACGTTCGATATCATGTTCATTGACGGACTGCACTTGGACGAGCAGGTGCGCCGCGATATCGGCAACTCCATCGCCAACCTAAACGACGGCGGAACGATAATCGTGCACGACTGCCATCCCTACAAGGAGGACGCCTGCGGGGATGAACAGAGACCTGGACAGCCATGGTATGGCACCACATACCGCGCCTATGCGTTCTACCGGCATACGCGCCCGGACTTGCGCATGCACTGCGTAAACGATGACTGCGGCCTCGGCATCATTCAGCGGGGCGCGCAGGATGTTTACCCGGTGCTGGTTGACACCTGGGAAAAGTACATCGAGCATCAGGACGCGATGTTGAACCTCATCTCTCACGAGCAACTCGTCGAGATTTACGGGCGGAAATCATGAGCGGAACCTTCATTTTCACTTTCGACGATGGGTTGAGTTCGGTGTACGATCATGCCTTCCCGCATCTGCGCGCGCGTGGGATACGGGCGGTGTCCTTCGTCTGCGGATCACTCGTGGGCACGCCGGGATACATGACGGTGGACCAGCTCCGGGAATTGCAGGACGCCGGATGGGATGTATGCTCGCACGGATACGTTCATCAAAAGATGGATGCGATGCACATCGATGAGGCAATCGGGAATATCACGGCCAATCTCGAATGGATGTGGGAACATGGACTCGCGGCAACGCGCCTGTTCTGCTTTCCATGGGGCCGCACGAACGACGCGATCAGCGAGGCGATGCCCAACTATCATTCCTACGCGCGCGGGGTCCGGCTGCACGCAAACCGTCTTTTTGAGGACTTCCCGCCGGATCGCCCCGAGTACCTGACGGCGGTCCACTTCGACAGTGAGTTCGATGTCATGGAGCTTGAGACAGTGTTCAACCTCATGGAAGGCGATGAGTTCACGATGTCCTACTCCCACAAGGTGCACCCGGTCGAGGTCAACGGGCTCACAACTTCTCTCGAACAGATTGACCAGGTGATCGCGGCGGCCGGGCGCGCGGAGACGCGGATCACCACCTTCCACGACATGATCGAGGCGCACCGTGCACATTGACATCCGCATACCATACGAGCCCGACTTCAAGCTTGGGACCGCATACAACCGCATCATGCGCAACGTCGAGGATTGGGTGCTCATCCTTGATACCGATGTTTTTGTGGCGCTAATTCCCGATTGGTACGACCGATGTCTGAAGGCAATCGAGAAGGTAGGCGATACGGCCGGCTGGATCACCTGCCTCACGAACCGAATCGGGTGCCCGCATCAGAAATACCCGCACGAGGTTTCCGACGACATCACGGACCACATGATTGTTGCCCGCGATCTCGCCCTGCAGAACGATGGTATTATCGTGGACATCACCGCGCACAAACCGCACATGAGCGGTTTCTTCATTCTCACCCGGCGCCGGTGCTGGGAAGCCGTCGGGCCGTTCCCGGAGAAGTTTCTCGGTCTTGACAATTGGTATGGGGACCGCTTGCGCGAAAAGGGCTTCACCCTCCACGTAATGCAGGATCTCTACGTCTATCACGCCTATCACCGTCTTTGGAAAGGAAAGTGACCCATGGGGACTAAGGCCATTTTCATTGCGTCTACAGACAATTACTTGCCATATCTCCACGTTCTTCTGAACAGCATCGAGAAGCGGTGCGAGAATCCGAAGGATTTGGATGTCTACATCCTGCACCACGAATTCCCGGTGAAGTATTTCGACTTCACTCATCTCTTCTCGTTCAACGTTATCCCTATCAGCGTTGACAGATCGAGTATCGAGTGTCCTATTGAGACGAAACGCATTGAGTTTATCAAGCGCGCCCGCTTCTCCTACATCATCGAGTACGCCATGAAGTACGATTCGGTGTGCCTGCTCGATGCCGACATGTTCATCGTATCCCCGCAATTCTTCGATCTCTTTGAGTTGGTACGCGGTAAGCGCTTTATGGTAGGGTGCAACGAGCGCTTCAAGTGGCAGATCGGCCCGAACTTCACAGCCAACGGCGAGCCACTTTTCACTGAGCCAACCAAGCTTTACAATATGCACTGCTCAGTGCCGATCATCTTCGATATGCCTTCCTGGAAATACGTATTCGAATACTACAACCGGATTTGCTTCAACGGAAAGCAGGTTGACAAAGAGGGTAACGTCAAGGGAATCGGTGATATTTTCTGCTGGAATATCGCGGTTCAGAAGCTCGCTCGCGCCTGCGATATGATCATCTTCCCCATGGAAGCAATGACCCAGGTCCATCAGACGAATCTTGCGCCGCAGACCTTCATGGTCGTCGAGAACGATTACTGGTTCACGAACGCCGGGGACCGCGTGTATTCGATCCATGGCCGTGTCGCTCAGGACGGTTGGGCGGAGGGACACATGGAGCGATACTACCGGGATATGGGCGATAATGCGGCACCGGGACTCACCGCGAAACTCGAAGGAAAAGTGCGTTGCGGACTCGAAGCGATAGTTGACGAATGGCACAGACTCGAATCCATGACCTTCCCGATTGGTGGAATGGTACAGAAGAAATAGGAGGATGCATCATGGCAACTCAGAATGTCCATATTACGCAGATCAACGACACCTGGGCAAACATCCTCGCGGGGCTCGACGACGGGCAATCCGCGCAGATGACCGACCAGACAAAGGCGCATGTTCATCGCATCGGGGCGAATCGCTACTGGACGGCGATGTCTCGCTATTGGAACGGGTCGGCGTTTGTCTACTGCGATGAGGTTTTCAACAATATCACAGCGAATGCCGAAATAACCGCCGCCACAGCCGGAATCGGAATGACTCGCGCAACCGCAACGCTTGACATACTGGCGAACACGTCGCACTACAACTTGCACCTCCAGGAAAACAGCGGCGGAGAGGCGTGGCAAATTGGGGTGAACGCGACAGGAGATTTGGTCTACTATAACAGCGAATCTGCGGCGCACTATATGCTCGATGATGGTTCTTTTGGTTTCGGAGTATCTCCATCCTATTTCGTTCATGCGAGGTGTGATAGGAATGCATCAACGAGATTCTACATTGAAAACATGACCGCAGGATCATCTTCCTATGCCGGAGTTTCCATCCACTCTGATGCCGGGGAAATGACGCTCATCCAAGGGTCTTCGCTCAGACGGACTACCTACGGCGGACTGTCCGGTGGTGCAGGCACAGAGGGTATTGGAATACTGCTCGGGATGAATGCCTATGGAATGCTGATTGATAACTACAGCAACACCCCGATGTATTTCGCAACCAACAATATCGTGCGCGTAACGATACCCGCAGCGGGTGGCCTCAACATTGCCGCACTCCCGGCGGGCACCGACAACTCGGTGGTGTGCTACGATTCGAGTGGGAATCTGGTGACAGACGAGATTGATTCGCGGGTGTGGGGATCGACATTATTAGACGCGATGGCCGATCACGGGGTAACAGTTGGCACGATACCAAAAGCCTCCGGGGCGAAGACGTGGGCCAATTCGCAGATTATAGAGAATGCCACTGGTATCGGCTTCGGCGTTTCCCCGTCTTACTTCGTGCATGCGTCGAAAGATCAAAACAACGCCACATCCTTAACAATATCAAATGTGAATAACCACGTCTCCGCGTATAGTGCAATTACTGCGTTGAGCGATAGCATTAATCAGATAACATTGGTAGCCAATTCGACGCTTTGCACTGAATATAGCAATCACTGCGGTGGGCTTGCTTCTACAGGGAAATCTCTTATTTATTTGAGGAACATCACCGGCGCTGTCATCGACAACCACTCCAATACCCCTCTCTACCTCGCCACGAACAACGTGGTGCGGATGACAATCCCCGCCGCTGGCGGCCTCAACATCGCCGCACTCCCGGCAGGCACAGACAACAGCGTAGTATGCCATGACAGCAGCGGCAATTTAGTGACGGATGAGATTGATTCACGTGTATGGGGCGCGAACCTCGTTGATCAAGGTGGGACAGGCCTCACGGCCTCAACTTTGCCTATGGCGTCAGGGGCAGGCGGGAAAACCCTTGCGGATTCTCTCTACAGGCAATATTCCACCGACGCGATTGTTGACGCTCCGCTATACGCGGAAACGACTAAGCGGGTTGCGTGTGGTGGTGGAACAACAGGTGCACCAGGTGCTGCGGGCATAGCAGTTACCCTTGAGATTGCTGGTGTCACAAGGACGGTCCTATGCGTGTCGTGAAGATCATCATCTCCTGTTGGCCGACATTCGCGCAAAGCGCGACGGAAGGGCTGCGCGAATCATTGCGTGTATTTGCCGGTACCCGATGTCTTGAGGTGCTGGACACGCACGATGGAATGGGCAAAGTTCCGTGTTATGGGTTTGAGCACAAAGATGTGCGCTTTATCATTGTTCCATCGTCGCATTGCTATCTGTCCACAAGCAAAAATCAGGGAGTGAATAATTTCTCGGGGTGCGAGCGGAAGACACAACCGATTACTGACTGTGAGGCCGTAATTTTTGTTGATTCCGACCACTCTTTCACCCCTGAAAATATTGAGGCACTCGTAAACTCTCCATACGATATCACAGGTGCTGCATATCGGTATAGGCAAGGGCCTACAGATTGTTTTGTTGCGGGCACAATGCGCGACGACGGATATCTCACTGCCCGATTGCTGGCTATCGAGACAGGTGTTCATCGCGTTGATTGGGTGGGCGGCGGATTTATTGCGGTAAAATCAACCGTATTTGAACAGCTAGAATATCCGTGGTTTCGGCGCGGCGTAATCGATAACGGCGCTACAGCGGTCGAACTTGGCGAGGACATTGGCTTCTGTTTGCAGGCGAAACGCGCTGGAATACCGGTTTGGGTAGATTGCGATTGCCAAGTTGGACACGGACAATAAACCAAAACCATGAGGAGGGGATGTATGTCAGTGAAGTTCACGAATGCGGAGCTTGTCGGGATGCCGTTCGGACGCGCACTCGGTATGCTGTCGGGAAAGCCGTTGCCCCCCAAGCTCGCGTGGACTGTCGTGGATGTGATCGAATTTGTCAATGCGCGATGCAAGCAATATTCGAAGATCCAAAAAGAAATCGCCGAGCGAAACAAAATCAAAGACGGCACGGCCATTGATTCCCTACCGGAGCCCCTGCGCAAGGAGTTCGAGGAACTTGATGCGCTGGAATGCGAGATTCCGATTGAGCCGATTACCCTGCCCGAGAAAGACGCCGCGGGCCGGGAGATATGGTATGAGCCGATGATTTTTGTGGTGTTGCAAAAAATCATCAAGCACCAGTAGACCCCGTCTGCTTGCGGTAGATCACAAACGGCAGCAGCAACACCAGCACAAGGGCGAGCAACACTCGCCCTATCACATCCTTTGTGGCCTTCCACGCCCCGGCGTTCCGTCTCATCCTGCAACCACGCGGACATGAGCCGCGCCGGCCGCGTGTCGAGGAACATCAACGCCATGTAGATGCCCTGCCCCGTGTACGCCCAGCCTCGCTCTTCGGTCCAGCCCGGAACCCAATGAAACGCCGACCACTCCATCGCCGTCATGTAAAAGCGGTGGAAGTCAGCTCTTCAGACAAACATGCATGCAAGTGCCCGGCAGATGACAGTCAATTGCCTGACATTGAAATTTCGCAGAAAACGCCACTTTCTGACATGACGCGGCAGAAAATTCCTCTTGACACGGGCCTGCAAACGCATTATATTCAGTCATGCCCCGCAAGGTTTCCACGATTTTGACTATCTAACGCCCCTGCGAATCAACGCCTCGGGGTGCGCTTTCCTTTTGCGGGGCTGGCGCATCCGAGGGGCTTTTTCTGACTGGCGGACCGTGTCTAAAACGCCATACTTCCCGATGTACGTCCGTAACTGGCTTTGCTCAAGAACCGTGTTCTCAATGAGTGGGGATGCGGTGAAGGCATACGTCTATCTACTTTGCGAGGCATGGCTTCAGGAGCCACGGGCAACACTACCCAATGACGACGCGGAACTAGCTTCGATTGCTCGTCTGTCGATTGAGGAATGGATGAACATAAAAACCAGTGTCATTCGTTCGTTCAAAATAGGTGAATGTGAGGAGCATTTAGGGCGATTGTATAACGAACTGCAATTAGAGGTGTCTCGTAAGTTCGAAAAAAATCAACGTCTTAACAACAAAAACGCGAGACGAACGCGAAATAAACGCGATACGAACGCGAAACGTTCACGTGACATAGCAAATGCAAATGCAATTGTATCTTCTGAATTGCTTGTATCTGAATTGAATGAAAAGCAATTAAGAAAGAGTAAGCTAGAGCAAGTACCGCCGACCATGGAAGACTTGACTGCATACTGCGCTGAACGGTACGGACAGGGACACCCCAAGGTGAGCGCCAAGGCGTTCTTCGACCACTACGAATCCAATGGATGGTTGGTTGGTAAGAGCAAAATGAAATCTTGGCATGCCTCGGTGCGAACCTGGGAGCACAACGCCGGGGAATACGCACGAGCCCCTGCAAAACCATCGTCCTTATCAGTAACCCCAGAACAACTCAATATACCCAAGGAATGGTGATTCATGCAGAGATTTTTGGACCTCGCGAGCAGCCGCGACGAAACCGCCGAAAGACGAGCACTGTCTGGGATCCTCGCGCAACGTTCCATCCCAGCCGGGTTCGTGCCGGAAATGTGCGTCGGAGATAACCGAATCCTCGCGCAGGCGCTCGTTGTCCAGTGGACAGAGCACCACGAAATCAACCCAGACTCCATACCGAGTGTACTACTCGACACACTCATAGGTTGCCTACAGTTGTCCCCGGACTGCGGGGAAATAGCGCTGGCCGACCTGCGGGCACACTCCGCACGCCGCGCCATTGGTAACGCGATGGTGCATGCCAATACGAGCGTCGATCCTCTCATCATTGCACGGACGATTCAAGACCAGATGGCGAACGTGATTCTGGGGGCCAGCATCGACGAGGAATATGACCACCACCGCGAGGTAATACGACTCCTGCAAGTCCTGGAGGCCGCGTCACTGTCGGGGAGGGAAATCGCCGGAACCGGGATCGGACTTCCCGATTTTGATTCGGTATTGGGAGGTTTCGAGCGAGACAAATTCTACCTCTTAGGGGCGCTCAAGAAGACGGGAAAAAGCCGGTTCATGATCCACTGCGCGGCGATGCTATCCCAAGCGGATCACGGCGTACTCATTGACTCGCTGGAGATGAACCGCATTCAGTTGTTATCGTGCGGTCTCGGATGGTGCGCGGATCTGAACACGAGTCTCATGGCAACAGCGATGCCGAAGCGGGAATACTCGAAGATGGCCATTGGTATGGGTCCGCTCGATGCCATGCACTGGCACATCTGCCGGGATCGCACCGTGCCCGAACTGCGCGCGCGGATACATCAAGCCAGATCGAAAGGTTCTGTCGATTTTGTCTTCGTTGATTTTCTCCAGCGCATGCGATCTACTCGGGCAAAGGCCGGTGATCGGGTGCGCGAAGTTGAAGAGGTTTCAATGGACTTGGCCGACTTGTCGCGGGAGATGAGGGTGGGGGTGATTGCCTTGTGTCAATTATCGGGAGAAGCTGAGAAATTAGACGATGACGAGATACCCAACATGCAGTACATCAAGGAAAGCCAGGCTGCCGCCGAGAACGCCGACACCATCATCACCATGCACAACCCAAACCGAAAAAAAACTGAGTTTACAGGAGGCGAGTACCATGCCCAATCAATCATGTTCCGTATCGAACAGCGATACGGCCTATCGGGAAAAATTGTTAAGGCACTTGGCGATCTTAGAACCTGTAGATTTACCCCTGATGCGGACAACGCTGGAGAAGGTACTGATGGATTTTCAGAACCCGGAACTACTCCACGAGCGCAAGGAGATGTCCGCCGACCTTATATTGATTGAGAAAGATTTACAAACGCTATCTGATCTGAAGATCGCCCGGGAAAGGCAAAAGAAATATGAGTCAGCACAATGACAAAAAATTTTGGCGCGACTACGAGGCGAAGAAGGCGGAGTTGCGCCGGTACAATCTGACGCCGGTGCAGTACGAGGAGCAGGTGCAGGCATGGCTTGACGCTCAGCGCGCGATGGCCCGATCCCGCCGCGCACAAGCGCATTGACAAATACAAAGAGGATAAAGACAGCGAGTGGTGGGGATAATTATGAGGAGAATTAAAACATGATACCACGAGAAAAAATATTACCCACTGTGCTGATGATTATAGACGTGTGCGCCGCAATAGGCTATGTGCCTACAGGAGATTGGCGCAAGGTCGCATACTGGCTTGCGGCTGGTTTGCTCACATGCGTAGTAACATGGTGAGGAAAAAAATGAGTGAATATCTGGCTTATCTTGAATCAAAACTACAGCGCGGAGCAGACGCAAGATTTGATCCGATGTGGATTCCTGATTTTCTTTTCGACTTTCAAAAATCTCTTGTCACATGGTCGCTACAAAAAGGCCGATGCGCACTGTTTGAGGATTGCGGTCTCGGCAAGACCCCGCAGCAGTTAGTGTGGGCTGAAAACATAGCGCGCAAGAGTGTGGTGCATAGGGCGCACGACGCGATTGACAAAATAATACTTGACAACAACCCGGCGAGTTAGTATATTAGTTAGTATGGAGGTGCGAATATGAAAGCCAAAGAGAAGACGTTCACCCTCAACCTGCGGCTCACCGAGCGCGAACGCGCCCGCAAAAAGCGTCTGGCGCGGTATACCACGTGGCGCACAGTGATCCTATCGGGACTGGCGACGATGGAAAGCGAGAAGCGCTGTGACTGAAATCGAGAGACACATGGTGATGCACGACATGATCCGTGAGGCCGCCGACCGTCACGGCGAGATCCGTCCTTGCGATGGCTTGGATTGGCCGGGGTGCTGTACTGAGGATTTCGGGCACATGCATCTGTGGTACAACGACGAGTACGGCAGTACGCATATCGTCAAGCGGCCAATTCCCAATTGAGGAGGGAAATGTGCTCAAATACTGGCGCTGGAACGACCTCGACATGCTCATCATCACGGTGGTTTTTTCACTTGCCGGTGCCGCCGTCGCAGCTATCGCCCTTTGGCCGGAGGTGCAAAAATGGCTGATCGCACACGCACACTGATTGACATTGACGATTTCGAGCAAGTTGACATGCGTGATAGCTCAGGGATTTTCCGGCCCGTAGTGGATTACGATGATCGTAGCCGTAGCATCAACGATAATCGACGACGGTACGTTATGAACGGGAGTACACAGCACCGAAAGTCCGGGAAGAGGATCGCGCACGGCCGAGCGAGATCCGCGACCTGGTTGACTCGGTGCTGCCAGAATCACTCAGAAACCCAAAGAAGGAGGCTGCCGAATGACGCCAACTGAGCGAGTTGACTGGCTGAAGAAACGCAGACTATGCGTGACGGGCACAGACATCGCGGGCATTCTCGGGATATCTCCGTGGACGACGCCGTTTCAGGTTTGGCAATCGAAAGTCGATCCACAGGATTTACCCGATCAGGCAAACGAGGCGATGCGCTGGGGCACGCGACTGGAACCCGCGATTGCCGACGCCTACATGCAGGAGTGTGGGGCAAAGAGCCTCGTCAAGGGCGAGTTTACAACACGCGACTTCGACGGACTCCCGGCGGGCGGAACGCCGGACTACCTGCGCCCCGAAGAGCAAATCGTGCTGGAGATCAAAACCGCGCGCGGCGCACATGGATGGGGCGACCAGGGCACCGACGACATCCCGATGTACTACCTCACACAGGTGATGTGGTACATGGGGCTTATCGGTTGGAATATGGCGCACGTCACGGTGCTGATCGGTGGGTCCGACATGCGGACCTACAACGTGCCGATGGATCGGGAATTGTTCGGCGAGTTCGTCAGCCGGGCGCGGGAGTTCTGGGCGCTGGTGACGGCGAAGACCCCGCCACCGATCGACGGCAGCGAGTCGTGCCGGTACTGGATCACGCGGCAATATGTGGGCAAGAAGGGCATCCTCGCCGCGCCCCCGACGGCCCTGATAGACGACGCCGCGACCCTGCGCGATATCCACCACCAGAAGAACGAGCTGGAGGAACAGGAGGCAACGCTCAAGAACCGGATACTGGCCGGCATGGGCGAGTTCGACCGGACCGCGATAGCTGGCGTAGGCCGCATCACGGTCGTCCGGGGGTCCGAAACTACCAAGACCGACTGGAAAGCGGTTTCTGAGGCCTCTGGTGCGTCGCAGGAGCTAATTATGCGGCACACCACGAAGTCGCAGCGCGCATCATACCTCAAACCAACCTGGGACAAGGAGTGATCCAATGAACGAAACCATGATCGAACAGGCACAGGGCCAGAACAAGGCAATCCAGACAAACGAGACCGCATCGACCGCGGTGGCGGCGCAGGCACGGGCAATCATCGAGGCGCGCTACCTGATGGCGAAACACCAACCCCGCGACATGGACCTCGCCCGCCAGCGCATCCTCAAGGAGTGCGCCCGCCCCGGATTTGCCGAGGCTGCGAAATACTCCAAACCGGTGGGCGAATCATCCATCGTCGGGCCGTCCATTCGGTTCGCCGAGGCCGCGATCCGGTGTCTCGGCAACATCGACATCTCGTGCATGACGGTCTACGACGATGCCGAGAAGCGCATCGTGCGCGTGTGCTGCACCGACCTGGAATCCAATCACGACTACTCGCAGGATGTCACGATCCAGAAGACCGTTGAACGCAAGAACCCGGCAGGATACGAGGTCGTGAGTCAGCGCACGAACAAACAAAACCAAATCGTTTACATCGTGCGAGCCACCGACGACGACATTCTCAACAAGCAGAACGCGCTCATCTCGAAAGCAATCCGCACGCTCGGATTGCGCCTGGTGCCGGGCGACATCATCGATGAGGCCATGGATGCCGTAGCCGTCACGCAAAGCAAGCGCGACGCCGTGGACCCGGACGCGGCGCGCAAGAAGCTGCTAGACGCATTCTCCGCCGTAGGAGTGCCCGCGGACGAGGTCAAGCGCTACCTGGGCCACGACTGCGGGACTCTCGACCCGAAAGAGCTTTCCGATCTGCGGGCACTCTACTCCGCAATCAAGGACGGCGAAACTACCTGGCGCGAAGTGATGGACGGACGAAACGCGGACGGGGAGAAATCCGCCGAACCGATTGGCAAAGGCGCCGCCGGGCTCAAGGCGGCAATCGGGAAAAAGGCCGAAGCCCCGACCGAACTTCTCGCGCAGTGCACCGCGATCATCGGAGAGTCCGGTCCGATGGTGACCGAGTACGGCATTGCGCATAAGTGGATTACCGCCGGCCAGACATGGCAGCACGCGACGCCAGACAACCTCAAGACCATCGTCGCGGCAGGCGCGGGATTCATGAAATCCGTTTCAAATTTCATCGACAAAAAAGACACTGTGATCAAATAGGGGTTGTGCGAATGACAACCATGCACTATATTTCAGGTGTACGATTCCCCGCTGCCACGGAGAATGAGAAAAGCCCGACTGCAAACGTCGGTTTTCCCAAGTGGCAGCTTGGGGGAATCGACAACAAGCAGCCGGGCTTTTTTTGTTCCCCGGTACATGGTGCAAGTGCGGCGCGGAAACATGCGCCGACATGTGGGATACTGAGTAACAGGTATCATTCGACGCATGCACCATGGTCCATCGGGAGCGGGGATAATACCGCTCGTTCGGGGAGTTCGACCTCTCACCCGATCCGGGAGTCAGCCGTTTACGCCATGACTTCTCGGCGGTCAGTCTTCTGACCTTTTGGCCGAGATGTAACCGTTTATCCATATCACCATTGACAAGAAAGAGGGTGCCAAGTGAAAATACTCAAGTTGACAGCAGAGAATTTCAAACGGCTTCGCGCCATCGAGATCACGCCCGATCCTGACAACCCCCTGGTGACGATCACGGGCCGCAACGGGCAGGGAAAGAGCAGCGTGCTGGATGCCATTGCCGCCGCGCTATCAGGGCGCGAACTTCCCGAGCTTCCGATCCGATCCGGCGAGAACGCGGCGTACATCGCGGTGGACTGCGGCGAATTCGTCATCAAGCGCTCGATCACCGCGTCTGGTGCACGCTTGACGGTAGAAAACAAGGAGGGATTCGCGAAGAAGAGTCCCCAGAAGTTCCTTGAGGAGCGCGTGGGTTCGGTGTCGATAGACCCCATGGCGTTCACCCGCCTAAAGCCCTCAGAGCAGCGCGCCATCCTCTGCCGGGTCATCGGGGTGGACGTGGACGCCTACCTGGCGCACATCGCCCAACTCACCGAGGAACGGCGTCAGATCGGCCGGGAGCGGGACCGGCTGGCCGGCTACGCCGCGTCGCTTCCGGCGCACGCGGATGCGCCGGCCGCCGAGGTATCGGTGACGGACCTGATGGAGGAGTACAACCGGATCCAGGAGCACAACCGGATCGCGGCGGCGCGTGTCGATCAGATGCGGGCACGCAAGGATGAGTCCCTGCGCATGGCCGAGAAAATCAACACCCTACTCGATCAGGCGAAGCAGATGCAGGCGCACCTCGAGAAGGTGAATGCCGACTACGAATCGACCAAGGCCGAGTGCGACAAGCCCGACAACGCCCCGCAGTCAACCGACGCGATCCGCGCCCGGCTCGGCAACGTCGAGGTTGAGAACAAGAAGGTGCGCGCCAACACGGAACGCACGAAGGCAACCGTCTCCGCCGAAAAGGCAGAAGCCGAGTACGTCGCGAAAACCGAAGAGATCACGCGCACACAAGGACAACTCGACGCAAAACTTCACGAGTGCAAACTCCCCGTAGAAGATCTGTCCATCACCGGAACCGAGATTCTCTCTCGCGGGATTCCATTCGCCCAATTGTCAAGCTCTGAGAAGATCAAGATCAGCAGCGCGATTGCCATGAGCGAGAAGCCTGACATCAAGGTCCTGCGCGTGACGGACGGAAGCCTGCTCGACACCGAGTCGATGGCGACACTCGAAGCGATCGCGCGGGAGAACGATTTCCAGGTTTGGATCGAAGTGGTTGACGACTCGCCCACGAGCGGATTCATCATCGAGGACGGCGCGGTCGTCAGCGCGCCCGCAGAACTACAAGCGGTGTGATATGGGATACGACGCAAAGACAATCGAGAAACTCAACCCCGGAGAGCGCGCGGTGCTGGCCGCGTTGCTTTCCGGGGGCCGGTGGACAAACGTAATGCTGTCAAGTCGGTGTTGCCTCAATGTCAACACGGCGCAGAAGTGGCTCAGCGCAATCGAGCAGTATTCAGACGCCGAGACGATTCCGTACAAGATCGAAAGCGCATTCCCGGAAGGCGGGAAGCTGAAGGAACACTGGATCGCCGGGAAGGAAGAGGAGCCCAAACCGAGATCGTGCGTTTGCGGCGTGTCAATCTTCTTCAGTACACAAACCCGCTGTGGTTCGTGGGTGTGCAGCGAGTGCGGCGCAGTGAGGATGCGATGAGAGGCAAAGGAAAAGTAGTCCCATCCCGCGCGTACTTGGAGGATGTCCACTGGCTGCTCGGCGTCGCGGCCAAGTTGACATCGGACACTGGCCGCGCACACGGTGCGGCGGACGCGATTGCGTGGGCGCGTCGGGAGATGACGCGGTTGCAGCGGCAGGTTGTGTACCTGGAAACCGACCGGGCGGCATTGTTGCGAAAGGTCAACGAGTTGGTGCGAGAGAAATCAAAGTGGCTACAGTTTGAGGGTACATACAAGAAGTAGTTGTAAGAAACCCGGTGCGCTCTTGAAATTATAGGGCCGCCAAAGGAGGAAAAATGAATCTCTATCTTATTTCGCAGGAAGTTAACAATAGTTACGACACTTACGATTCAGCGGTAGTCGCCGCCGAATCAGAGGATGCCGCACGGTCTATACATCCGTCAAAATCTGATTGGGACGGAAAGTCTCAAATGTATGAAACGTGGTGCGCAAAAGAAAATGTAACCGTGCGGCTCATTGGAACGGCGGCAGATGACGTATCAGGAGTTATCTGTGCATCTTTCAACGCAGGATAATGGCGGCCTGAACACTATGGAAGCGCACCGGGCATCTTACAACAGCGGTAGGAATGCCACGAGTACGCAGCATCCGTACCGCGAAACGTTGTGCACCATTATTGGCGAGCCATGTTATAGGCCGCCGCAGGAGGTTCTAAATGGCTATTTACGCATGCGAAGATCATTCTTTTGTCGTTGTTTGGGAGTCGGCGCGTATTGGTCGTGGTAATTGTCCAGCTTGTGAGATGGTAAGCGAGATTGATCGTCTTGAGAAACAGGTTGCTGATCTCGAAGAGGCGGCGGCAACTATAGGAGTCGCCAAAAACGGCGCATAACACGGCAAGGCGTGCCACGAGTACGCAGCAGCCGTTGCCCTGAACGTTGGTGTAAATGCCTGCCGAGAGCGATTTTGTAGGCGGGCTTTTTCAAAGGAGCATTTATGAGTTGCGGCTATCTTCTTGAGTTCGACGATGTTTCCGAACTTATCAGGCTCCACTATAATTT
>Ga0315274_10000922_pt1 | contig 45621 bp, 45 predicted proteins | sample YL17G02_20_MG_FD_203700 | JGI IMG/M metagenome (GOLD analysis project Ga0315274, IMG submission 203700) | Sediment microbial communities from Yellowstone Lake, YNP, Wyoming, USA - YL17G02_20 | ecosystem: Environmental > Aquatic > Freshwater > Lake > Sediment | place: USA: Wyoming | collected...
TGGTCCAGAGCTACATCCTGACAGGGAAACCTGTTGGCTCGCAGGCTATCGTAGAGGCCTGCGGACTTAAAGTGAGCCCGGCCACCGTGCGTGGCGAGATGGCCAGGCTGGAGCAGTTGGGTTTTCTCGTACAGCCCCACACGTCGGCCGGGAGGAGACCGACCGATATGGCATATCGCTATTACGTAGACCTGCTTATGGGACAGCCTATGCCATCGCCGCGCGATTCCAACGCCGTGGAACTGCTTTTCGCTGCCCGCAGTAGGGAGATAGAGGGATTGATGCAGGAAGCTTCTCTTCTGCTTTCAAGGTTGACTCATACGACCGCGATGGTATTCGCTCCGTATATCTCTGCGGATACCCTTCGCCATCTTGAACTGGTAAGGTTTTCCGCCCGGCGGGTCATGGCAGTGATGATAACCATGGGGGGCCAGGTCGGGCGTCGGCTGCTCAACCTCGAAAATACGGTCACCATCGATACCGTCGAAAGGGTATCCGCTTACCTTAACAGGACGATAGCCGGAAAAGGCCTGGACCAGTTTGACAGGGGTGCCCCGGGCAGGGGTGCCCGGTTTGGAGACGGCGGCATGACTATGATGGAAACCGTTTTGGATGAGATCCGAAAGTACCTGGGAACCATGGAAGAACGCGTTTTTATCGGGGGGACAGCCAATATCGTGAGGGAGATGGACCGGGCCGAGTCCGAATGGGTCCAGGTCCTGCTCGAGGCGTTGGAAAAGCAGTACTTTATCCTGGACCTGCTGAAAGACCTGATAAAGGAGAAGCGGCTCACGGTGCGCATAGGGGAGGAGAACCGCCTGAGGGAGTTGAGGAAGTTCGCTTTCGTGGGGACCAGTTATCCGATAGGGGCGGGGCTGTCAGGTTCCCTGGGAGTGGTAGGGCCTACATGCATGGATTACGCCCGCACCATAGGGATGGTGGAATACATGGCGGAGAATCTCGGTCGCAGGTTGTGGAACCCTGTGGAGTAGCGGGAGACTGCATTGCGTAACGATATAGATAAGGATCTCTACGATATTCTCGGTGTTGACCGCACCGCTACAAAGGCTGAGATAAAGAGCGCGTACCGCTACAGAGCCCGCGAATGTCACCCCGACGTGGCAAGCCATGACCCCGACGCTGAGCGGAAGTTCAAGGAGCTGACTTTCGCTAACGAGGTTTTGAGCGATGATGAGAAGAGGCGGGATTATGACACCTTCGGCCTCGAGGGGCTGAGGCGGGGCAGGGGTGTCGATTTCGGGGGGTTTACATCTTTCTCTGATCTCATTGACATGTTTTTTGGCGATAATCTCAACAACCCGTTCATGGGGCGGTCCGGTTCGAGAGCAAGGGCAAGGGGTAACGACATCGAGACGGGGGTGAAGGTGTCCCTGGCCGAAGTCAGCTCAGGCGCAGAGAGGGAGATAGAGGTGAACCGGCGCGCGACGTGCGCGGAATGCGAAGGCACAGGCATGATGCCGGGGACTTTCATGAGCAGATGCACTGCATGCAACGGTGCAGGGCAGGTCAGCTCACAGCAGCGCAGCCTGTTCGGGACTTTTATCAGATCTGCCACATGCCCGAACTGCCAGGGCAGAGGCGAAGTGATAACTGAACCTTGCGGAGGGTGCAAAGGTGATGGGAGACGCGTGGTTTCCGAAACACTGAAGGTCTCAATACCACCGGGAGTCGAGCGCGGGGATTACCTGCGGCTGAAGGGCAAGGGCGAAGCGGGACTGCGTGGTGGCGTCAGTGGGGACCTTTACGTGGTGATAGACGTAAAGACGGACCCTCGTTTTGAGCGGGACGAAAGAAACCTGCTCACGGAAGTCACCGTCGACATGGTGGACGCCGCCCTCGGCGGCGAGGTCATGCTGCCGACACTCGACGGTGAGCACAGGCTGAAGTTCCATCCAGGAACACAGCCAGGTGATATCTTAAGGGTCAAGGGAAAGGGTGTCCCACCGCGTGGCGGTGGGCGCAAGGGAGACATACTTGTAAGGGTCAAGGTGTCTGTACCTGATAAGCTCTCTGCGGAGCAAAAAAGGTTGCTCGAGAAGTTCAGGGGTTAGCGAGTGTGAAAGGTGCTGAGGTGAAGGGGAGCGGGCGTTTGCCGCATCTCCCGGAGGCATCACGCGCGAAATGGGCCTACCTGTTTTCTATACCAATCCGGACGGGATCGATGTTTTTATGAGGCCTGATATCGCTGGAAGGAAAAGAGGCCAATCACCTGGCTCGTTCCCGCAGGCATGGGTGACCTGATATTACGAACAGAAAGCGATGCGTCCTACGCGGCAATGATGATCAGGTTCCACTTGTGCCCTCTTTAGCGCAAGGAGACTGCGATAGACGATCTGAACCGGGGAAACCATATAAGGGAAACCTCACCTACATACAGGGTGGCCACCCTTGGATGCCGTGTGAACACGGCGGACTCGCACGCGATTGAGCGCCAACTGGCCGGCCGCGGATACACGCCGGCAGGGCCCGGTGAATGTCCGGACCTGTGGGTTGTGAATACGTGCGCCGTGACCGCAGAAGGGATGAGAAAATCCCGTAAAATGGTGAGGAGATGTGCCCGTCATGGATCGCCTGTGATAGTCACTGGTTGCGCGGCGGAGATGGAACCTTCGACCTTTCAAAGCTTCAATTGTGTGAAGGCAGTGGTGCCGAACAGCGAGAAGCACCGGATTGTAGACAGCATTTCAGGGCACGATGGTGACGGATCGGGAAGCGTCGCCTGGACTCCCGGAGAGAAGGTGCGGGTGCCGGTGAAAGTGCAGGACGGTTGCGAGAGGTTCTGTTCGTACTGCATTGTTCCATATCTCCGTGGAACACCCGTAAGCAGAGAAATAAGGACAGTACTGGAGGAGGTGCGCTTCCTCAGGAGTAACGGGGTCGCCGAGTTCAACGTATGCGGTATCGACCTTGGTAGCTACCGCGACCGAGAGAGCGGCGCAGGCCTGGAGGAACTGACCTCTCTTATCATCGATGCTGCGGATGGAGGCTGGGTAAGGTTGAGCTCGATCGAGATGTCGGACGTCAGCGACGGACTGCTCGAAATGATGCGGGAACGCGAAACGCTTTGCCGTCATCTGCACATCCCGCTGCAGAGCGGTGATGATGGAGTGCTGGCAGATATGGGCCGGTTCTACAGCACGCGGGATTTCGGCTCACGGGTCGCCGAGATACGCGAGGCTGTTCCCGACGTCGGCGTTACGTCTGATGTGATGGTAGGTTTCCCCACCGAGAGCGAAGATGCATTCAACAACACGAAAGTGTTGCTTGAGACTGTCGGTTTCTCGCGCATACATGTATTCCGTTATTCACCACGGGAGAAGACGTCTGCATTCAGCTACGGTGATCGGGTGGACAAGTTGACGAAAGCACGAAGGGCTTTAGAGCTCAGGGAGCTGGCTGGGTCGAGCGCGAGCAGGTTTAACGCGGGCTTTGTTGGACGTATAATCCCAGTGTTGGTAGAGGAAACGATGCGGACCGAACCCGGCTGGCTGTTTGGCAGGGCGGGAAACTACTTGGGTGTAGTGTTTAAAGGGGAAAGTTCGCTAGTTGGCCGGGTAGTGCGAGTGCGTGCGACTGAGGCGGGACCTGAAGGGTTGAGGGGCGAGATAACGAACGCTCAGTTAGTAACTACTCCGGGGGGAAGGTGAGCGATCTTGGAAGATTGCCTGTTTTGCCGCATTGCGAGCCGCGAGATCGGGGCTGACATACTCGATGAGAAAGGCGGCGCTTTTGCGTTCAGGGACATAAACCCGCAGGCGCCGGTACACGTACTGGTGCTGCCAAGGGAGCATATTTCGACTCTAAAGGAACTCGGGCCAGACAGGTGCGATGTCCTGATGGACATATTCTCGCTGATAAACGATATCGCGGTGAGCGAGGGCATCGAACAGAGTGGCTACCGGGTCGTTGTGAATTCCGGGGAGGAGGCAGGTCAGGATGTTGACCACCTGCACTTCCACCTGCTCGGGGGCCGGTTCATGAAGTGGCCACCCGGTTGATCAAAAGCGAAAAAAGCCGGTTAAGCGCTGGTATTTCAATGAAATGACAAGGGGGAATTCAGCAGTAATGGGACTTAAGGAGCGGTTGGTTAGCGATTTGAAGCAGTCTCTGAAAGCCGGTGAGAAACTAAGGCTTTCCACCATCAGGCTGTTGATGTCAGAGATAAAGAACGCCGAGATCGCAAAGAGAGGCGAGCTGACAGAGGACGAACTTCTGTCAGTTGTATCCAGGGAAGCCAAGCGGCGCAGGGAGTCTATCGAAGAGTTCAAGAAAGGCAAACGCGAAGACCTCGTTGAAAAGGAATCCTTTGAGCTACAGGTGCTTCAAGGGTACCTCCCGGAGCAGCTTTCCGAGGGTGACCTTCTTCGTATAGTACAGAAAACTATCGATGAAGTCGGAGCCTCGGCGCCTGGCGATCTCGGTAAGGTAATGGGAAAGTTGATGCCTAGGGTCCGCGGCAGGGCTGACGGAAAGCACGTGAACGAGGTCGTCAGGGATACGCTCGGGCAGACGTGAGGTGTTCCAGCTGCTCATGCCACTTGTGAGGTTTTCAGTTTGGGCGTAGATGTTAGCGAGGTAAAGATCGTTGTTCCGGGCAGCCAGCCCATGGTCTCCCTCCTGGGGCAGGGTGACCGGCTGCTCAAGATTATAGAGGATGCTTTCGAATGCCGGATAGTGGCCCGCGGTAACGAGATCGATATCCGGGGACAGCGCGGTGAAACAGAAAGCTGTACAAAACTGTTCGAGGAGTTGATCGAACTCCTCGAAGAGGGACTGGTGATCACTCCCGAGAACCTTTCGCTTGCTATCGACATGGTTAAGAGCGGCAAGGACGTGAAACCCACAGAGGTGTTCAAGGCGGCCGTGCTGACTGCCAGGGGCAAGATAATCAGGCCCAAGACGCCCGGGCAGAAGAGATACGTGGAGATGATGCGGAAGTCCACGATCGTTTTCAGTATAGGCCCTGCCGGGACAGGGAAGACATACCTCGCTCTGGCTTACGCGGTACAAAGCCTTCTGGACCGCACCATAAGCAGGCTGGTCCTCACCAGGCCGGCAGTGGAGGCGGGCGAGAAGCTGGGATTTCTACCAGGGGATATATACCAGAAGGTGGATCCCTACCTGAGGCCCCTGTACGACGCGCTGTACGAGATGCTGGGTGCTGAGCGTTTCCATCGCATGATGGAGCAGGGAATTATCGAGGTTGCGCCGCTGGCTTTCATGCGGGGGAGGACGCTCAACGACTCGTTCATAATCCTGGACGAGGCGCAGAATACCAGCCCCGAGCAGATGAAGATGTTCCTGACCCGCCTGGGTTTCGGGAGCAGAGCGGTGATAACGGGCGATATAACACAGGTCGACCTGCCGAAGGACATGGACTCGGGCCTGATGATCGTGAGGGAAATTCTGTCGGAGATCGAAAGAGTCGAGTTCGTTTACCTCGACGCAAGCGATGTGGTAAGACACAAGATCGTCCAGCAGATCGTGGAGGCTTACAAGGAGTACGAGGACCTGAAGAAAGGGCCTGAAGCCCGCCCGGGAATGACATGAGTAATCATAACAAATACCTCGACATGATTGGCCGTTTGAGGACCCGCTTAAGAAAAATGCCCCTGTCTTACCGCAGGCGGTGGGTAGCCGGCATCACCTTTGTTTTCGTAGTAATCATAATGTCAGTAGAAATATCTCCCTTCGGGTCCCTGGTGCGAGAGGGAAAGCCGAGCCCGCGAAGGATACTGGCACCGCGTACAGTGCAGTACATTGACAGGGCCAAGACCAACGAGCAGAAGGACGCTGCGGCAGCCGTGGTGCAGGAAGTCTACGTCTATGACGGCTCTGTCAAGCTCGAGGCGGAGAGAAATATCGACGACCTCTTCAAGGTGATAAATGAGGTGGACGCCCTGCAGGTAGAGCAGGGGGAGAAAGCCAGGCAGATCAGGGACAGGCTCGGGGACAACGACTACGTCAGCGAGGTTGAAGCCGTTCTTGCACTTACCCTGGAGCAAAGGCAGCTGGTGCGTGACGCATCTGCTTCGGTTCTGCGAAAGGTCATGGCGGAGCAGATAGACGAGGGCGCGCTTGACGAGGCCGCTAACAGCGCCAGGGCACTTGCGAAGGATATTTCCCCGGACAGGAACGTGCAGAGCCTTGCAGGCGAGATAGCCGCGTCTTCGATAGAACCCAATTCGGTCCTCGACATAAAGGCGACCGATCGGCGAAAGCAGGCCGCGAGGGACGCAGTCCAGCCCGTCATAACTACCAGGCTCGAGGGGGAGGTCATCGTCAACAAGGGTGAAGTGGTGACTGCCGCGGAGGTCGAACTGCTCAAAAACCTCGGTTACAGGAGGCCGACCTTTACCCCGATCAACATCCTGTATTATTCCATCTTCGCACTGGCACTTCTTGGGGCAACCAGCATGTTTCTAGCCTGGAACCGCAGGAATTTCTTTGACAGCCCCGGCCTGTTGGGCGTGGTCGGTGCCATGGTGATCGTTTTCACCGGTGTGGCGAAGGTCCTCACGGTTGCGTCGGCGAGCTGGGCGCCGTTCTGGGGTTACCTGATGCCCACGGCGGCGGTGGCGATCATTACCGCGGTTCTGCTGGACACCATGGTGGCCCTGATAGTGGTGATCGTCTGCGGGATGATCACCGGTATTGTCACCGGGGGCAATTTCTCGTTGACCGCCTTCGCCCTGGTAGGAGGCATTCTACCGGCCCTGCTCGTGTCGAAGACCTCTACGAGGCACGAACTCCGAAGGGCGGCGCTTTACAGCAGTCTGTGGCTCGCATTCGTGGCCCTCGGGGCCACTGCGCTTACCGAGATTCGCCAGGAGCTTTTGCTGCATACTGGAATAGGTTTTTTGAACGGCGCGATCTGTGGAATCGTCGCGGTCGGTTCGCTCCCTTTCCTGGAAACGACTTTCGGGGTGACAACGAACCCATGGTTGCTGGAACTGGCCTCACCGGAGCAGCAGATATTGAAGGAGCTTTCCATGAAGGCTCCGGGGACTTATTCACACAGCGTGATGGTGGCGAACTTATCTGAAGCTGCCGCTAGGGAGGTCGGCTCGGATCCTATGATCGCCAGGGTGGCCGCGTATTATCATGATGTCGGCAAGATGAAGAGGCCACAGTTCTTCGTGGAGAACCAGCCGCCAGACCGGAGCCTTCACGACGATATAAGTCCTAATTTGAGCGCCCTGATAATAACCTCGCATGTCAGGGACGGAGTGGAGATGCTCGAGAGGTGCCACATCCCGCCAGATCTCGTGGAGATAGTGAAACAACATCACGGGACCGGCCTGGTCAGATATTTCTATGAGAGGGCCAGCGATGACGAGGGAAAACCTGCGGATGAGAGCAGATTCCGCTACCATTTCGATAAGCCGCGTGGAAAGACGGCGGGGATCCTTTTGCTAGCGGACGCGGTGGAAGCAACGGCACGTACCATTGACCGGCCGACACCGTCGGCTATCGAGCAGATGGTCGATAGAATCGTCGACAGCAAGCTCGAGGACGGGCAGCTGGATGATTGCGATCTGTCTTTCAGCGATATCAGAAACATAAAGAAGGTGTTTTCCAAAAACCTGATAAGTACATACCATCCGAGGATCTATTACCCGTCAGATGAAGTGGATACAGGGGGAAAGAGGAGGAGCACTGCAAAGGATAAAAACCGAGGTGCCCTGGGGAAGAAAAGAAACAAGATTGCTGGACAGGCTGCTGAAAAGCGTACTTATTCGGACGGTCCCGGGCCGTAACCTTGAACTGAGCGTGGCCCTGGTGGGTGAAAAGAAGATCAGGGAATTAAACAGGGATTACCTGTCAAAGGATGAGGTAACGGACGTTCTGGCGTTCCCGCTGATGACCCCGGAGGAATTAGCCGTTCTACCCACGGAGGGGGGCGGCTCACCCGAGCCACTGGGTGACATAGTGATCTGCCTTCCACGGGCGGTCGAGCAGGCCACTCAGAGGGGCATCTCCGAACTCGAAGAGGTACAACTGCTTGCGGTTCATGGTTTTTTGCACCTTATCGGGTTCAGCGACGAAAGCGACGAGGACTCTGACCGGATGGCGGAGATGGAAACCGAGCTGCTTGGTCGAGATATCATCTCGTGAGTTTGAAGGAGTAATACCGGATGGTTATCGCTACAGGCCTTATAGCGCTGCTGATACTGATAGTAGTCGCCGCTTATCTTGCAGCTTCCGAGACGGCGCTCATGAGAGTGAGCCGCATCCGGATCAGGTACCTGGTAGAGAAGAAGGTACATAAGGCCGATAAGCTCGAAAACCTGATATCGGAACCCGACCGGTTTCTCCCACCCCTGCTGCTGATGATGCTGACGGTACAGCTGACTTCGGCGTCTCTGGCTACCTGGCTGGCGACAAGGATCTCTAATAACCCGGGTGTCGGGGTGGTGGTGGGGACAGTTGTCATCGCAGCATTCATGTTCGTATTCGGTGAGCTTGTGCCGAAGGCCGCCGCCAGCCACGACTCGGAGAAGGTCTCACTTCTTGTCACCCGACCGATAACCTTTATGAGCCGGATACTGCGGCCGGTGACGCTGGTGATGCAGTGGATCGCCACAGGCGTACTGAGGTTGTTTCACAGCAAGTCGACAACAATGGAGAGGATAATAAGCGACGAGGGCGAGATCATAGCCATGGTCAGTGCGGCCGAAGAGCATGACGTGATAGAAGAAGAAGAGAAGGAGATGATCCACTCGATATTCGAGTTCGGGGACACTATCGTGAGGGAGGTGATGGTCCCCCGGCCGGACATGCTTGCGCTGCAGGGCGACATGACAGTCAAAGAAGCGCTGATTCCGATAATGGAGAGAGGATTTTCCAGGATACCGGTATACGGAGATAGCATCGACAACATACTGGGGGTCCTGTACGTGAAAGACATGATAAAGCTCCTGAGGCAGGGCCAGCTGGAGACAAGAGTCAGGGACATTGCCCGGGAGGCTTACATCATACCGGAGACAAAGCGACTCGGAGAGCTATTGAGGGAACAGCAGCGCAGTAAGGTCCATATGGCCATGGTGGTCGATGAATACGGAACCGTTGTTGGGCTGGTGACAATCGAGGACCTGCTGGAAGAGATCGTGGGAGAGATTTTCGATGAGTTCGACCGGGAGGTTAAACTGGCCGAGCGGATCGGACCCAGGCGTTACAGGGTCGACGCTCGCATGAGCGTGGATGACGTGAACGAAATGCTCGATATCGAGCTCTCGCACGAGGACGTGGATACCGTGGGTGGGCTGGTTTTCAAGATGCTCGGCAAAGTCCCCGAGCAGGGTGAGACTTTCCTCTATAACGGCGTCAGGTTCACAGTGGAGAAGGTAACAGAGAACAGGATCTCCATGGCTATAATGGAGAAGCTTGAGGAGCGTGCTGAGCAGGAAAACAGTCAAGAGTCGTAGGCAGATGCTTGAGTTAGTGCACAGGGGCGGCCTGGACATGCTGGCGGCACCTGAACTTGAAGACGAATTCGGAATCGCCCTCGCTTTCACGAACAGGCACGGCGGAGAGAGCGGCGGTTCATTTTCTACCCTTGACCTTTCCTTCAATGTTGGTGATTCAAGGGTTGCCGTGGCTTCAAACCGCGATCGCGTTGCGGAGTTCTTTGGCATCCATGCAGAACACTGGGTCCTCGGACAGCAGGTGCATGGCGCCACGGTAAGGCAGGTGGGCCTGCTCGAAAGGGGAAGGGGGGGCCGGGATTACTGGTCGGGGCTGCCAAGAACAGACGGACTGCTCACCGACCTGCCAGGTGTCGCTGTGGGAGTGCTTACGGCGGACTGCCTGCCGGTGGTGATGGCAGCCGTGGTAGAGCGCATGGTGGGTATCGCCCATGCCGGATGGCGGGGGATACTGTCGGGTGTGGCACCAGCAGTCCTGGAAGCGGTATCGCTCGCGTCGGGCTGCCCGCCGGGGGAGATGCTGGCGTTCCTGGGGCCCTGCATCGGACCTTGCTGTATGGAAGTTGACGAGGATGTCGCAGTATTCTTTCGAGCAAGGTTCGGAGGTGGGGGAGACGTGGTGATGACGGATGGCACTGGCCGGTCCAGGATCGACATCGCACTTGCATGCCGCAGGCAGCTTGAAGGGGCGGGGGTCAGGCAGGCGAGTATCTTCGAGTCGGGCATATGCACAAGCTGTGACGAATCATATTTCTCCTTCAGGAGGTCTGGTGGCACCACAGGTAGGCAACTGGCGGTTGTGGCGGTCATGGAGTGAGAGGGACGGAAAGGGAGTCATGGTCTGAATGTCTGACAGGGTGAGGGCACGGATCAGGATCGCCGGCAAAGTCCAGGGGGTTTTTTTTCGTGCCGAGACAAGGGCAGAGGCTGTCGCTCTTAATCTGGATGGATCTGTAATGAATGTGACGGACGGAACCGTGGAGGCGGTTTTCGAAGGAGAACGAGAGGATGTCGAGCGCGCGGTGGAATGGTGCCGGCACGGGCCGCCGGGGGCCAGGGTCGACGAGCTGCAACTTAGCTGGGAGGAAACTACCGGCCAGCGGGGGTTCTCGATCCGCCACTGACGGGACAAGGCTTCGGGTAAAGGAATAAGACCGGAAAGAAGCGAAAGATATGGAGAAATCAGTAAGGGATAACGTACGGGAGATTTGTGCCCGAATTGAGGGTGCGGCTAAGCGGGCAGGACGCGACCCGCGAGAGGTGATGTTGCTGGCCGCGACGAAAAACCGTGTTCCGCGGGAGATACTGGAGGCTTACGAAGCAGGTGTGAAGGTGGTCGGGGAGAACCGGGTCCAGGAGATGGTATCCAAGCGTAGCGAGGTCGGGGACGTGGTGGCATGGCACTTTATAGGTCACCTTCAGCGCAATAAGGTGCGTTTCGTGGCAGGCGAGGTGGGGCTCATACATTCGGTTGACAGCGCCAGACTGGCAGAAGAGATAGACGTGCGGGCTGGGGTGAGGGGTACAGTACAGCCAGTTCTTATCCAGGTCAACATGGCTGGGGAGGGGAGCAAGTTCGGGTTGAAGCCTGGACAGGTCGGAGAGCTTATTGAAGAGATTGCCGGATACCGGAATGTCGAGGTCCGTGGGTTGTCGACAGTAGCGCCCTTCGTGAACGACGCCGAGGATGTACGGTGGATCTTCAGAGAGCTGAAAGACCTTGGAGGACGACTGGACCGTGATTTTGACGGGTTCAAGTGTGACGAGCTGTCGATGGGCATGACGAACGATTTTGAGATAGCCGTCGAGGAAGGGTCGACGCTGGTTCGAATCGGTACGGCTATTTTTGATTTGAATTGAAGGCTGGTTAATACGATAAAGGGAAGGAGGTCGTCTATATGCCTGGTGGCATGCGCAGGGTCGCTGAATGGCTGGGCCTCAGGGAGCCGGACGAGTTCGGCGAGATGCGTGAACGAGAGGAAGCGGTGGAGGAGATTTCCGAAAGGGCTCCCCGCAGGCGGGGATCTGAAAGGATCCTGACTCCTGTGCCGGAGACCAGCGCACGCGTGCACGTCGTCGAGCCCAAGAGCTTCAACGATGCCGAGCAGATCGGATCAAAGTTCAAGAGCGATACGCCCGTCATCGTGAACCTTCAGAACATCGACCGCGATCTTGCCAAGCGCCTCATCGACTTCGTGAGCGGGCTCACATACGGACTGGACGGCGGTATACAGCGTGTGGCGGAGATGGTTTTCCTGCTTACTCCGGCCAACATCGAGGTTTCCGCAGAAGACCGTAAGTGGATGCGTGAAAAAGGCTTCTTCAACCAGTTCTAGGCTGCTGGCAGGAGTGTGGATATTGTTTGAAGTGGCTGTAATAGGCGCTGGAAACATGGGCGAGTCGATGATAAGGGGCTGGCTCGAAGCCGGCGCCCTGGGTCATGGCGATGTCGTGGTCTCCGACAGGGAAATATCCAGGAAAAGGTCTCTGTCACAAAAGTACAACGTGAAGAAGGCCGGAAGTAACACCGAGGCCGCCGGAGAGGCGAAAGTGGTTATGCTGGCGGTGAAGCCGGAGGACAGCCCGGGGGTTCTGGAGGAGCTTGGAGGCGTGGTGGGGAAAGGCCACACCCTGATATCGATTGTGGCCGGGCTGAAGATTGGTTCGATCAGGGAGAAATTGGGAGACGGACCCACCCTGGTCAGGGTCATGCCAAACATGGCTGCACAGGTAAGAGCTTCTGTGTCGGCCTACGCTATAGACCCCGGGTCCGGGGAGTTTGACCGGAATGAGGTTGAGAGCCTGCTGGAGGCTGTAGGGGAAGCTGTAGAGGTCGGTGAGGAGTGGATGGACCTGGTAACCGCGCTGTCCGGCAGTGGACCCGCGTATTTTTTCCTGATGGTGGAATCGCTCGAGCAGGCGGGAGTGGAAGAGGGCTTGCCACGGGAGACCGCTCGCCAGCTTGCCACTGCGACACTCTGGGGCTCCGCGAAGGTTTTGAAGGAGACAGGACGGGACGCGGGTGAGCTAAGGAAGGCGGTATCGTCACCTGGAGGAACAACACTCGCGGCCCTTGATGTGCTTGAAAAGCAGGGGTTCAACGAAGCGATAACCGGGGCAGTGAAGGCTGCCCGCCGTCGGGCCGGGGAACTGAGCAGATAAGATCTTCGAGAGAATGGAGGTAAGGGATCATGGCACTGACCCCGCTGGATATACATCACAAGGAATTTCGTACCGCGCGTTTTGGCGGTTACAACGAGGAAGAGGTGGACTCTTTCCTCGATCAGGTCGCCGACGAGTTCGAGAAGCTCGCCCAGGAGAATGTGGACTTGATACAGCAGGTTGAGCAGATAAGAATACGTCTCGCCGAGTTTGAAGAGATGAAGTCCTCGCTGCAGGCGGCCCTTCTGGCGGCGACGAAGTCAGCGGAAGTGGTGAAAGAAGAGGCCAGGCAGGAATCAGAGGCTACGCTTGCAAAGGCGCAGGAAGAGTCGGACTCTCTCATCAGAAGCGCGCAGGAGCAGTCGAGGCAGATGATACTGAACGCGCAGAACGAAAGGCAGAAACTGGAGAGGAACTTCGCGAGGTTGCGGGAGATAAAAGGTCGTTACCTGCAATCGCTCAGGGAACTGGCGGACGCTCATCTGAGGCAGGTTTCTGAACTGGAATCAAAGGAGGGTACCGAGGTCGCGACGGAGGTCATCAGGGAGACGGGTGTTGAGGAGAAAGGCCTGAGCGAGCAGGAGCTACCGCTTGTGCAGGAGCCGCCCGTGCCACGGAGAACGATACAGCCACAACCGGAGCCGACAGTTTCAGCAGAAACACAGGCAGTAGAAATTGAGCCCGTAGTATCGGAACCGCCAGCGCGTCCTGCAGTACAGGAGGATCCACGTGTTTCGGCGCCACCGACCTTCGAAGAGGCAGGCCAGACCTCACGGGCAGTGGATGCCCGATCGCAGGAGATAAAAGTTGAGGAAGTCAGGTTAGAGGAATCCATAGACACCGGGGTTTCTGCGAAGGCGGGAATGGGCCTGAATTCACCGCAGACGTTTGTGCAAACACGTGAACCGTTTGAGACGCCTGTTGAGAGCCGGTTACCTACCGCAAACCTTGTGGACGAGGTACTGGCCATGGATGAAGGCGGGGACATCTATTCCGAGCTGGGCGAAAACGGTGATGAGGGGGAGCAGGAGAGGGAGAGCAAAGTAAGGAAAACGAAGAAGGAAAAGAAGGACAAGCATTTCTTCTGGGAGTAAGTTGCGCCGGGTTAACCAGATAATATAGAACCCCAATATGAAACCGGGCAGGTGAAACCAGCCCGGTATGTTTTTGAAAGTTACGACGTGGCCAGCAGGGAATATCTGATGGACAGGGAAGATAGCCGCCGGGAGAGAAGCGACACGCTTATACTTAGGGTTTGGGTGGTGGCGGGGTCATCGCGCCCAAGAGTTGAGCAGAGAAAGGATGGCACATATCGCGTATACGTATCCAGCGCCCCCGAGAAGGGAAAGGCTAACGCGGAACTGGTTGATCGAATGGCTGAACACCTGGGCATAAGAAAGGGTGATATCCAGATCGTTCGGGGTGCCGGATCGAGGGAGAAACTTCTTCGTGTGGGCCGTGTAAAATGAATCTGCTTGTACTGCTTTGGCGGAAATGGTAGACTTCTTCTGAGATGATCGAAAAAGATGAAGAGAAACTCAGGCTTTTTACCGGACTGTCACTTACACCCTCGGTTCAGGAATACGTGGTGAACATCGTAGAGGGGCTTTCCAGATGCGTTCAAGGGGTAAGGTGGATCCCATCTCAAAACCTGCACGTGACCCTGAAGTTCCTGGGGTGGTGCCTGCCGGGGCAAGTGCCCATGATTATTGATGTGATCAAGAAGGCGTCTGCGTATCTACCGCTGAAGCTTGAAATCGGAGGAGTGGGAGGTTTTCCGTCACAGGGATCTGCTAAGGTGATCTGGGTTGGTGTAGATGATCCGCAGGGCAACGTTCAGAAGTTGAGTGCAACTATAGAGAGTGGAGCTGAGAAGTGCGGCTTTGAGAGGGAGAAGAGGCCGTACCATCCGCACATAACCGTGGGCAGGGCAAAAAACAAGACGGTAAGACTCCCAGGGCAGGTCTTGCGAAGCATGGCTGGCACTATGATACTTGAGGTAGATGACATTGTACTTTACCGCAGTGTTCTGGAGAGGACGGGTGCGGAGTACTCGGTGCTTGAAAGGTTGGGACCTGGAAGTAAGCCGCAGTAGAACGGGAGGGTGAGAGGTTTGGAGAAAGATAAATCGCTTGAGATGGCCTTGATGCAGATCGAACGCCAGTTCGGCCGGGGTTCGATAATGAAACTCGGCGCGGAGGCCGACCGCATGGCCGTTGAGGTTATTCCAACAGGTTGCCTGGCGCTGGACCTGGCTCTCGGTGTAGGAGGAATGCCGAGGGGCAGGGTCATTGAGATTTTCGGGCCCGAAGCGAGCGGCAAGACAACGGTTGCCCTACACATCATTGCGGAAGCGCAGAAGCGAGGTGGGGTCGGCGCTTTCATAGATGCGGAAAATGCAATGGATCCAAAGTACACAAAGGCTCTGGGTGTGGACATAGACGAGCTGCTTATCAGCCAGCCTGATACCGGTGAACAGGCGCTGGAGATAGCCGAAATGCTGATTCGAAGCGCGGCCGTGGACGTAATAGTTATAGATTCAGTAGCCGCACTGGTACCGCGGGCAGAGATTGAGGGTGATATTGGCGATTCACATGTCGGGCTGCAGGCGAGGCTCATGTCACAGGCGCTGAGGAAACTGTCTACCGCCATCAGCAGGTCGCGGACGGTTACCATATTCATCAACCAGCTCCGCGAGAAGATCGGTGTGATGTTCGGTAATCCAGAAGTGACCCCAGGCGGGCGGGCGCTCAAGTTCTACTCCTCGGTGAGGCTGGACCTGCGCAAGATCGAGTCATTAAAGACGGGAACCGAAAACGTCGGCAACCGTGTCAGGGCGCGTGTTGTGAAAAACAAAGTGGCGCCACCGTTTAGAAACGCCGAATTCGACATCATGTACGGCAAAGGGATATCACGAGAGGGTGACATACTAGACCTCGGGGTAGTGAACGAAGCTGTGAAAAAGAGTGGGGCCTGGTACATGTTCGGGGAAGACCAGCTCGGGCAGGGAAGGGAGAACGCAAAGACTTTCCTCGCGGAACACCAGGACATATCAGCTGCAATCGAGGGGATAGTTCGCGAGAAAACGGGCCTGGGTTCGACCCCGCTGGAGGCACCCCCGGCGGTCGAAGATGAGAAACCGAAGCAAAAAAGCGCACGCGGCAAATAGGCCGGACGTGAACGGTGAAGTTGGCGAAGAAGAGGCCTTCAAGAAAGCTCTTAATTTCATCAGATACAGGCCAAGGACCACGGGGGAAGTCCGTGAGCGTTTGCGCCGGTGGGGATGCAGGGCCTGTGTGACAGATTCGGTCATAGATCGTCTGAAGGCGTGCGCATTGCTGGACGACGTTAAATTCTCCAGGGTATTCATGGAAGAGCTCTTGAACAAAGGGTACGGATACTATCGTGTGCGCGGGAAACTGCTTGAGAAACGCCTTGACCGTGGCCTGGTTGAAAAAATGATGGATGAATACCCCCACGATAACGAAGTGGAGAGAGCCCGCACGGTAGCTTGCCGGAGAGTTTCCCGGTTAATAGATGAAGATGATGTTGCAAGACGCAGGAAATTGAAGAATTATCTGACAAGGCGGGGTTACGAAGGGGAAGTCGCTGAAGAAGCCTGCCGTAACGCGCTTGTTGTTGACACTGAATTAAAGCGGGAATAAAATCGTTACTAGCACAGAAATATCGACTCATTGAGATACACAGGGACTTTGGACTGTAACATACTCAATATAGAAGGAAAGGTTACCGGGGCCGGTTCTTAAGGTTCAGGGTAATCAATGATAGAGGTATATCTGTGCCGGGCGTTGCTCGGCGTTTTTTATTGGAAGGGGGGGGAAGGTAATGATTTCTACAGTGATCGCAGCCATAATCGCACTGATTGTGGGTCTTGTTGCGGGTTATTTCGGTAGAAAGTACTTCTCCGAGGCAAAGGTTTCGACCGCGGAAGCAAGTGCGAAGAATATTCTGGCCGAGGCAAAACGTGAAGCAGAAAATCTGAAGCGTGAAGCTCTAGTTGAGGCTAAGGACAAAGTCCACGCGATGAGGGCGGAAGCGGAACGTGAGTCAAAAAGCAGGCGTAGCGACCTTCAGAGGCTCGAGCGACGCCTCATGCAAAGAGAAGAGTCCCTCGAAGGCAAGGAAGGCGAAACCGAGAAGCGGGAGAAGCGGATCTCTTCATGGGAAGGGCACCTGAAGTCCCAGGAATCCAAGCTGATTAAAGCCGCGTCTGAACAAAAGCGCTTGTTGGAGAAGGTCGCTCGAATGTCCACCGAGGAAGCAAAAGAAGAGCTGCTTCGAAGTCTGGTAGCAGAGGTCAAGCTGGAAAGCGCGATTTACATCAAAGAGGAGGAAGCGAGGGCAAAGGAGGAGGCAGACAAGAGGGCCAGGAAGATAATATCTGTTGCCATTCAGAGGTGTGCCTCGGAGCACGTCGCCGAAACAACAGTCTCAGTTGTACCGCTTCCATCCGACGAGATGAAAGGCAGGATAATCGGCCGGGAAGGCCGGAATATAAGAACGTTCGAGAACCTGACCGGAATAAACCTGATCATCGATGATACGCCCGAGGCGGTCATACTCTCGAGCTTCGATCCTGTCAGGAGGGAGATCGCAAGGTTGACCCTGGAGAAACTTATCATCGACGGGAGGATCCAGCCTGCGAGGATCGAGGAGATGTACGAGAAGTCCAAGGCCGAAGTGGAGAACGAGATAAGAGAGGCAGGGGAAGAGGCCGCATTCGAGGTGGGACTGCATAACTTGAACAAAGAACTCGTCAGGGCGATCGGCCGCCTCAAGTTCAGGACGTCCTACGGTCAGAACGTGTTGATGCATTCTCTTGAGGTCTCGCACCTTGCCGGGATCATGGCAGCGGAACTCGGGCTTGAACCCAAGGTATCGAAGCGAGCGGGCATGCTTCACGACATCGGGAAGGCGATAGACCACGAGGTTGAGGGATCACATGCTGTTATTGGGGCCGAGCTCGCCAAACGTCTTGGTGAGAATAATCAGATCGTCCACGCGATCGAGGCTCACCACGGGGATACGGAGGTCAAGACGATCGAGGGCGTATTGATACAGGCTGCCGACGCGGTCAGCGCAGCCCGGCCGGGGGCAAGGCGGGAGACCCTGGAAAGCTACATAAAACGCCTCGAGAAGCTTGAGACGCTTGCGGATTCCTTCACCGGTGTCGAAAAAGCGTTCGCGATGCAGGCCGGACGTGAGATAAGGATCATGGTTCAGGCGGATTCGGTCGACGACCTTGCCAGCGTGACGCTTGCTCGAGATATCGCAAAAGAGATCGAGGAGCAGCTCGATTATCCCGGCCAGATAAAGGTCACAGTGATCCGTGAGACCAGGGTTGTCGAATACGCCAAGTAGATGGGCAGGCACTCAGAGGATGACCCCTGCAGAGATCTTCTGGAAGACCGCGGCGGACATGGAAAATGATGCAACCAGCACCTCGGGGGAACGCGAGGTAATCGAGTTTATCTCAAGTCTGACTGACGCTGCCCGGTTACGGATCGAGGAAAACCTTCCACACGGGTTTGTGCGTCTCAAGGTAGCGGAAGCAGAAAGACGTCAGGCCGAACAGGATATCCGATCGGTGGAGGATATAGTGCGTGAACTGGCCAGGAACGCGCGCGATGCGGGGGCGAAATACGTACTGGTGGGGTTCCAGAAGGAACAGGGGCGGTACCGGCGCATTACAGTCCTGGACGACGGATGCGGTGTACCGGAAGACATGCACCAGATGGTGTTCGAACCCCGCGTCACCTCGAAGAGCAGGGATTTCGAGGAGGACCGCTACGGTGTACACGGCCGGGGAATGGCGCTTTTTTCTATAAGGTCACGGGTAGATAACACAAGGATCATTTCATCAGGTCAGGGCCGCGGTACCGCAATAAGCCTTTCAGCGGATACAACCAGAGTAGCAGAACGCGCTGACCAGGCGACCCTGCCCAGGCTTGAGGTAAACGAAGGGGTGGAGGATGTCGGTGGTGGCCCGCATAACGTTCCGCGTGTCCTGCTGGAGATGTCAGTGGATTCCCAGGGGGTCGAATTCTACCTCGGTTCCTTCGCGGAGGTTCTGGCTACCGTGAGGAAGCTCGGGGGAACCGGCGATAAGTTATGGTCGGATGCCGCAAACCTGGACGACGCGAAAGAACTTGCTGACGTGTCAGCACGGGTACTGGGCTTGCCCGTCTCGGAGCGGAACGCTTATCGCGTTATGAACTATCAGATAGCACCGCTGTTGCCGATATACCGCCAGGCGTCTCGGGCAGATGGAGGCGATACAAACGGCCCTGCTATCGCTGCGTCGCATCAACGGGTCCACGGTGTCCGAAGTCCGCTGCGCCGGCTTCGACGGGGCGACATGGAAGAGATCGGAGCGGAAGCCAGGAGAGTCGTGGATAAGGTCGTCGGGCGGTATTTTCTGAAGACGTACGGTATACCAAGAGTGAGAAAGGGCAGGGGAAAGATAACGGTCTCGTTCTTCGTTGATGAGGAAGAGGAGGACCAATGATGTCACGTTTCTTCTGGATTGCAGTGCTGACGCGGCGGTGGTTACCCTCAAGGAAGCAGTTTCCCCGGATAGAAAATGCCTTCCTGGTCAAGGAAGGTGCGGGCTGGAAAATGGACAGCTACCTTTTTGCCGGGTGACTAAGTGCCCCTTCTGTCAAATACGCTTGCATTAGATCACCGCTCCTGCCGCGTTCCGGCTTCTCGTAGTACTCACCGGGTACGTTCTTGTCGCGCGCCTTTTAAGGAACAGCGCATCTACGATATCGGTGCGACACCGTATTTAAGGGACGGAGTGCTAATGCGGGATGCCGTGACGTTGTTGACCGGCGCCGCGTGTTTTAGAATGTATTAAATGTAAGAGGCACGGAAAGGATACGTGATGGCGCTAAAGATACTGCAGGTTGTAGGTGCGGCGGCAGTGGTAATACTGGTAGTGCTCCTTGTTCCCATACTGCTGAGGCTGCGTAAAACTCTCAAAGAGGTCGGAAAGATGGTCACGGAGACAAGGCCACAGACCGTGTTGCTGTTACAGAAAGCACAGGGCACCATTGACAGCGTCAATCGCGAGCTGAAGGACATAGAGGAGATAACAGGTGAGACACAGGTGCTTGTGGATAAGATCGGCGAGGCGTCAGCTGCTGTCGAGCGGGCCATAAAATCACCGATGACGAAAATGGGTCTTGTGACGGGGGGTGCCGTTGCCGCGAGCGTCGCGGTCAAGAGGCGTTTGTCTAAACAGGTATCCAGTAAAAAATAATGCACTCGCCAGGTGCGAAAAACCCGGATTCTTATTTTATCCGCACATTCGGTTGCCAGATGAATGTGCACGATTCCGAACACATCGCCGGTGTCCTGGAGGACGCCGGATATAGCCGCGCACGCAGCATACTCGATGCCGGTGTGGTCATCTTTAACACCTGTGCCGTTCGTAAGAGCGCGGAGGACACGGCCTGGGGTAACATCTCTAAGTTGGGAACTGACCCCACCGGTTCGAGGATCGTGGTTGTATGCGGGTGCATGGCGCAGCGCCACGGGGTGGAGATAATGCAACGTTTCCCCGTCGTCGACCTGGTACTTGGCCTGGATTCACTGGCACGACTTCCCGAGACGCTCATGAGGCACACGGGCGGATTTATTTGTGACCTGGGAGACATCAGCCAGGCAAGAGTCGATGCACTTCCAGCCGTGCGCAGAAGCAGGACTCGCGCCTGGGTGCCGGTAAGCCATGGCTGCAGCAATTACTGTTCTTTTTGCGTGGTACCTGCCGTCAGGGGAAGGGAGCGCAGCCGACCGCTGCGGGAGATAATCGGCGAGGTAGAGGAGCTGGCCGAAAGCGGTGTAATAGAAGTGACTTTACTGGGGCAGAACGTAAACTCTTACGGCCGCGACCTCGTTCCGACCCACTCGTTCGCGGAACTGCTGGAATCTGTTGCCTCCGTGACTCGGATACGGCGGGTGAAGTTCGAGACGTCACACCCCGTGGATATTTCGGACGAGGTGCTGGCCGTGATGGGAGGGCGACCGGAGATATGCGAGTACCTTCACATTCCCGTACAGTCAGGCTCGAACTCGGTGCTGAACGCAATGAACAGGGGTTACGACAGGCAGTTCTATATGAAGAGGGTGGAAAAGGCTCGGGAGTCGATTCAGGACCTTACCGTCTCAACGGATATCATGGTCGGATTTCCCGGCGAGCGAGAACGCGATTTCCTGGATACGATGGATCTGGTGCGGACCTTGAGGTTCGACGCGGCTTACATCTTCATGTACTCACCCCGTGAGGGGACCGCCGCGTTTGAAATGGAAGATGATGTACAGGCGGCGAAGAAATCCGAACGTTGCGGCAGGTTAAACAGGCTTCAGGACGAAAACACTACCAGATCGCTGGAGCGACTGATGGGCCGGTCTCTGGAAGTGATGGTCGAAGGGCCTGCAAGAAGTGGGAAGCACCTGGTTTCAAGGACCAGGGGCAATCAGGTAGTGCTGCTGCCGTCCGCGGATGCCGCTATTGACTCACTGGTACTGGCGAAGGTTGAAGGGATCGGACGGCACGCCGCGCGGGGGAAGGTCGAAAGAGTAATGCTGGAACCGGGACCGCGGTAGTCTAACGGGAGAACGGTTACCATGGGCATATTCACAGATAGAAGCGCGCTTTTGATAGTAGACATGATATATGACTTCGTGCACCCGCTTGGAGCGCTTGCGGTTCCGGGTGCGGAAAAGATCGTACCCACGATTGTCGCGCTTGCGCGCGAAGCCAGAAGAATGGGCATCCCCGTGATTCACGTTACCGATTCGCACGAGGCTGGCGACCGTGAGTTCGAGCTATGGCCAGAACACGCCGTGGCCGGCAGTGGGGGGTCGCGGCCGGTTGCGGGCCTGGAGCCACGGGAGAATGATTATCATCTCGAGAAGAAAAGGTACTCCGCGTTCTTTGAAACAGATCTAAAGAAGATACTGCTGGAAACCGATGTCGAACACCTGGTAATTACCGGAACCGTGACGAACATCTGCGTGTTGACCACATCTACGGATGCGGTAATGATGGGTTTCACGGTAACGATCCCCAGAGCGGGGGTCGCAGCGTTGAACGACGAAGATCAGCAGTTTGCATTCAGGCAGATAGAGCAGGTACTGGGCGGAAAAGTTATCTGAGGAATTAAACTGGAGGTAGGGGTGGGATTCAATATCGCTCCTGACGAGCACATCAAGCAGGGGAAGGTCACCGACGTCTATTTCGAGCGTGTGACAAAAGCGCTGGCTCATCGCGGGATCAACCCGCTTGTATCTATGGAGGTGCGGGCCACTGCGCTTCCAGGGGACTTGAAGTGGGCCGTCTTCGCTGGTCTGGATGAATTCCTGGAACTGGTGTGCGGGCTACCGGTGAGCGTGCGCGCTCTCGATGAAGGTACGTTATTCAGTGCAGGTGAGCCCGTAGTTTCCGTTACCGGCAACTACCTGGATTTCGGTATCTACGAAACCGCAATGCTGGGGCTGATATGCCAGGCGTCCGGGATAGCCACCAGGGCGGCAAGGTGCAAGAAGGCGGCCGGTGACAGGGCTGTCATAAGTTTCGGGGCGCGACGCATGCACCCGGCGCTCGCTCCCATGATAGAGCGCAGCGCCTTCATCGGGGGATGCGACGGGGTTGCAGTGGTCGAGAGCGCGGAACTGATCGGGGAAGAACCTTCGGGTACCATGTCACATACACTCGTATTGTGCGCTCAGGATGAGAGGGTCGCATTTGAGACGTTCGACGAAGCGACCCCGGAAAATGTCAAAAGGGTCGCGTTGGTGGATACGTTCCAGGACGAGAAATTTGGCGCATTGTTCGCGGCTGAAGTACTCGGCCAGAAACTTTACGCAGTGCGGCTGGATACCCCCGGTTCTCGCAGGGGCGATTTCGTGAAGATAATGGATGAGGTCAGGTGGGAATTGGACATTCGCGGGTACAACGATGTGAAGATATTCCTGTCCGGCGGATTGGATGAAACGAAGATCCTGGAATACAACAGGTTCGCGGACGCTTACGGCGTCGGTACCCACATAAGCAACTCGCCGGTCATAGACTTCTCAATGGACATAGTCGAGATCGACGGGCGCCCAATGGCGAAAAGGGGGAAGAAGTCCGGCCTGAAACAGCTATGGTCGTGCCGGTCATGCGGTGCAAGGGCACAGACGCTTGCGGATACCGAAACGGTATCTTGCTCTCTGTGCGGAGTCACCATGGAGCCGAGGCTCAAGGAATACTACTCCGAGGGGCAGATCCTGGAGCCACAGCGAAAGCCAGGTCAGATAAGGTCCATGGTACTGGAGCAGCTTGCGGCGTCTGAGCTGTAAGCCCCACGAGCAAGATGCGCCTCTGGCTGATCGGGATCGGTGAATCAAGTGGAAACCTGGCGTTTTATCGATGACGGCGGCCACTGTGGAGCTTTAAACATGGCCAGAGACGAGGCGCTTGCCCGCTGCACCACGACCAGCGGGATCCCCACTCTGAGGCTATACAGATTCGATCCGCCGGCGATAACTCTTGGCAGGTTTCAGGAATTCCCCGGAGGCATTCAAACCGGTGATTGCCAGCGGTACGGCATAGATCTGGTCCGCAGGCCTACCGGGGGTCTGGCCATACTACACCACCTCGATTTTACTTACAGCGTGACGTTACCTCGCGATAGAAGAATGCCGGCTGAAAGAAAACGTTATTTCAACACGGTTGCGGCGGGGATCCTGGGATCACTGGAGCTGATCGGGGTCAAGGCCGAGCTTGTCGACCACAGGGGCCCGGGTAGGACGGTACCTACATGGTGTTTTGATGGTGTGACCGGTATTGACGTCGAGTGGGAAGGGCGCAAGATATGTGGGAGCGCACAGCGGATGTTCGAGAGTTCAGTGCTACAACACGGGTCACTTTTCCTTGATATCGATCAAAAGATGCTGAAGCGGATGACCCGGGGTGACGAGACAAAGGGTATTTCCCCGGTAACTATAAAGGAGGTTACAGAAAGGGATGTTGGATGGAAGGAGTTAAAAAGCGCATTCAAGAATGGTTTTGCTGAAAGCCTCGGGCTCTATATAGAACAAGGGGAACTGAGTGAGGATGAGGCATGCCTGGCGGAGCGGATGCGCGTGGAGAAATATTCAAACTTTGAATGGTTGTGGAAAGGGCTGGATACCTTCAGATACTGAACCGGGTTGTGATATCATTAACATCCGGCGGTTGCCGGGCGAGGGGAGGTAGTCTTGGCTGACAAGGATGTCGAGAGAAACGTTCGTTCAACAACCGTCGAAGGCATTCGAACCCCAACCGAACGGCACGTTCACGGCCTCGGTGAGCAAAACACCATTTCTTTCGGGGAGAAGTTCCAGGAGAGCAAGAAAAAGGAAAAACTACTGGAAAAATTCCGTCGCCGTGAAAAGGGGAAAAGGCCCGCCGGACCGGAGAAGTCCATGGAGGAGGAGAGCGTTGAGCCAGGAGAAGGGGCCGGAGCGGCAGATACCACGGACTAGGATCTACATAGAGCTGGAAGAGTTGTCGTCTAAACAGAAGAAAGCGATTATTGGCCTGCTGAAAGACATGGGTTTCATATCGGAGGAGGTCATGGAACTGGTGGTTCGGATGCCTGAAGCAGCAGACATGGGAAGTGAATGATGTTTTGCCCGGCTTGCGGCAAAAGCAATCCAGATGAGAGCACTTATTGCGGACAGTGCGGCGCGTATCTTGCGACCAGGTCGGAAGGAGATACGACGATAACGTTCACTCCTGTTGAGGCCGACATGGAGCAGGAAGAGGATATAAGGGTCCCGGAGGAGGAGCTTACCGCAGGAGCAGCGATCCTCGTCATCAAGAGAGGAGCGAGCGCCGGCACCCGCTTTGTACTTACAAAAGACATGACGACTGCAGGGCGTCATCCCGAGAGCGACATATTCCTTGATGATATCACGGTGTCGAGAAGGCATGCCGAGATAGTCCGTGGGGAGCCCGACTTCAGAATCGTCGATATGGGTAGCCTGAATGGAACGTATGTCAATAAATTGAGAGTTGAGGAAGCGGACTTGAGTAGCGGAGACGAGATCCAGATAGGCAAGTTCAGGCTCATCTTTTTCTGCAAATAATGCTGAAAAGTGTTGACAGGGAATCCCCTTTTAAGCATATTAGTCTTTAAGGTTTGACTTTAAGTTAAGAGTTCACACTGGGGACTGGAATCCATGGCAAATGAGGAAAAAGCGTTCGGGATAGGCGAAGTTCAAAACATACTCAAGAAAGAGTTCCCGGACGTAACCATAAGTAAGATTCGATTTCTGGAGAAAGAGGGACTGATAGTTCCTGAGAGAACACCCAGCGGCTATCGGAAATACAATCGCACACATGTTAAGCAACTCGGGTATATACTTCGACTTCAACGTGAGGAGTATCTACCTCTATCCGTTATCAAGAAGAAAATCCAGGACCTGAAATCCGGAAAGGTCGTTGCCGGTGACCTGACACTCATGTCCGGGCACGGTGTCGAAGCGGCCCTTTCAGGGGCGGTACCGGTATCTCTGGACCTGGCCCCTTCCAAGATCGGGATGTCTGGCGAAGCAGTACAGGAGATGCTCGATTACGGGGTTGTGAAAGCGCGACAGGGCCCGGAGGGAAATTATTTTTCAACTGGTGACATGAAGATCCTTAGCCTGGCGAAGGATTTCTTACGTTACGGCATCGAGCCGAGGCATCTGCGGATGTTCACGCAGTTCGCGAACCGAGAAGCTTCATTCATCGAGCAGGTGATAAGGCCGCAGCTGCAACACAGGGACCCAAATACCAAGAGGAGCGCCTTAAAGGATCTGGAAAACCTGATGATACTCTCTGAGATGTTCATGCAAACCCTTCTGAGAGAAGCCCTGTCCAACTACCTTCCACATCCCACCTCCCTGGAGATCCCTGAGGAAGAGGGCGAGGCCGCTGGGGGGGAGAGCGAGGTGGCTAATGCTGAGGATGCACCGGGAAGCACGGGTGGCCAGCAGATGTTTCCCGAGTAAGGGACGGCCCTTAGCACGGCTAGCACCGTGGTCTTTTATCTGTTTAAGTCTTTGATGTCGTTGACGTTTAAGAAGCAGGGGTGTGTCGCTGTTCTCGAACGAATAACGACAGAAACCACCGAATCTGTGCCGTTTGTGTCAGCTGATGTATAATTATCTTTGAATGTGCTACCTTATGGATCGGGAAGCGATCGTGAAGGACCAGATGGTCGAGAGTGACAAACCTGACAGACGGATAGCAGGGGATCACAAGTCGCATGCATGTCGGCTTGCGATGGGAGTGGTTGCGCCTTGATTTAGTCGCGGAAGCCGGGTGAAGCCGAACCCTCTTCCCGGGGGTTTTTTTTCGCCCTGACAACGGGAGCATGACGTGCCGTACCTAAGCACCATGCTTGGTAAAAGAATAGAGAACGCCGACGGTAAGCGGTTGGGCCGCCTGAATGACGTAGTAGCCACGCCCAGGGTCAAGTTTCCGGTTGTATCAGGAATTATGGTTCGGTCCGGGTGGGGCAGGCGAAGGCGGTATTTTTTTATCCCGTGGTCGAAGGTTACGGACTGGGGTCCCGATGGATTTGTGTTCGTGGAGACTACCGAGAACCGTGAGCCGGGCAGCGATGACATTTTTCTGGCCCGTGACCTGATGGACAAGCAGATAGTGGATATGGACGGACACAAGATCGTGAGAGTGAGCGACATAAGGATGGCTAGGTCAGGCGGGGACCTGCGGGTGCTTGGAGCCGACGTAGGTGTCCTGGCGATTCTCAGGCGCCTGGGAATGGTTCCCGTGGCTGAGCGCCTGCGCAGCGCCAGAAGCGGGATCAGGAAGGACCGGATAGTTCCATTCAATCTGATGTCGCCTGTCGCCCCGCTGCCTTACGACGTCAAGTTAAACGTACCTTACCGGGAGTTCCTTGAGATCCACCCGTCTGACATAGCTGACATCATCGAGCAACTTGATGTTGAACAGAGGGAAAAGGTACTGGCCTTGATCGACAACCCAAAGCTTGCAGATGTGCTCACGCAGATACTCCCGGGTGTCCGCACCTCTGTTGCCCAGGCGGTTGGCGACGAACGCCTTGCGGATCTCCTGGAGATCATGCCGCCTGACGAGGCCGCCGACATACTCGGCTCTCTGGCGAGGGACAAGGCGCAGGCCCTGCTGTCCCTGATGGAGATAGAGGAGGCTTCGGTTGTACGGGAGTTGCTTGGATACGATCCGGAAACTGCCGGTGGCAGGATGACCACCGAGTTCGTCGCAATACCTGATTCGATGACGGCAGTAGAAACAATAGATTACCTGCGCAAGCGTGGTCTGGACGCGGAGACCATCTATTACGTATATGTAGTTGATGGAGATGGCCACCTTTCAGGAGTGTTGTCACTCAGGGACCTGCTGTCCTCGCCGCCGGAAAAGGTCGTCTCCGATGTCATGCTCAGAAACGTTGTCACGATCGACCTGGATGACGACCAGGAGTTACTGGCGGACAGGCTCTCCCGGTACAACCTGCTCGCGCTACCGGTGCTGGACGAGGACCATGTGTTGAAGGGAATAGTAACCGTCGATGACGCGATCGATGTTCTTCGCGAGGAAAGCCTTGAGGATTTCTCAGAGGTGTCCGGGGTGCCTTTTGAAGAGGCACCCGTTAGGGAGGCCATGAACTCGAGACGCTGGGCCGGGACCATGCTTACGTTCCTGGGGGGCATACTGGGGACCGCGCTGTTTGGAATATTTAAAACTGAATTTGTTGCCGCCCTGGCGCTGGTGTATTTCGTCCCACTGGCCCTGCGGGCAGCCCATGACGTATCGGTATGGTCGCTGGCAGTGGCCGTAAAAGACATCAGTGGCAAGGATCTAAGTGGTAGCAGGCTGAGGAAGGTGATCGGTAAAGAGTATGTCTGTACTCTCATAGAGGCTCTACTGATAAGCGGGTTAGGCCTCGCGGTAGGCATGGTGTGGACAGGATTCAGGGCTCCTGCATATGCCGGTGCTGCAGGCCTGTTCGTTGGTATCGCATTTGCTGGCATGCTCGGGTTGGTGGTCCCGATAGTCATACGAAGAGCGAAACCCGACCCTGCTGTCGGGCCGGAACGTCTGGTGAGTGTTATGGTAATGGCCGCATCGGTCATATCGTTCCTTGTTGTGAGCGGCTGGGTCGTGGGAGCGTGGAGATAGTTGAAATGAACGGAGCCGATGATGACAGCGGCAGACAGGAACATGTCGGAACCAAAGACAAAGAAGTTCAGCAAAGCAAACCTGATGTTGCTGCTGAGTGTGCTCGGCCCCGGGATCATAGTAAGCATGGTAGACAACGACGCGGGCGGGATCGCAACGTATTCGATCGCCGGGGCGAGATACGGCTATGCGATCCTGTGGATAATGATTCCGACCGTGGTCTTGCTTTACATGGTCCAGGAGATGAACGCGCGCATGGGCGTGGTGACGGGGAAAGGGCTTGCCGCTCTCATCAGAGAGAGGTTTTCACTTCGTCTGACCGCGCTGATAATGATCGGCGTGCTGGCGGCCAACTTCGCTACCACTATCGGGAATTTCGCCGGGGTGGCGGCAAGTTCCGAAATATTCCACATACCAAGATACCTGGCGGTGCCGGTGGCGGCCGCTGCGGTCTGGTTCATAGTGCTGAAGGGCTCCTACAAGAGAGTTGAGAAGGTATTTCTCCTGGTAGGAGGCATCTACGTCTGCTACATCATATCTGCCATAATCGCAAAACCGGACTGGGGCGCCGTGGCGAAAGGCGCGTTCATTCCAAGCGGGCAGTTGAACGCCGGTTTCATCGTGATGGTCGTTACCATGATAGGAACAACGATTGCCCCGTGGATGCAGTTCTATCAGCAGGCTTCCGTTGTGGACAAGGGGCTTGATGTCAAACACCTCACGTACGAGAGGATAGACACCGCTGTTGGCAACGTTTTCCTGTACATAGCCGCGATGGCCATAATAATTTGTTGCGCCGCGGCTTTCTTTAATGGTCCCCAGGGTGCCCAGCAGATAACCTCCGCCGAGCAGGCTGCAAAGGCGCTGGCCCCTATTGCCGGAAACTATGCTTCCTACCTCTTTGCGGCAGGACTGCTCTTCGCGTCAGTGTTCGCCACTTCGATATTGCCTCTGTCGACGGCCTATACACTGTGCGAGGCGTTTGGCTGGGAAGCCGGAATCGACAGGTCGTTTTCGGAAGCGCCTCATTTCTATACCACCTACGCTGTATTCATCATCGGCGGGGCACTTTTTGCGATGATCCCGAAATTGCCTCTGATCACAGTCATGTTTATATCGCAGACTGTGTGCGGCCTGCTGCTTCCCGTCGTGGTCACGTGCATGCTTCTCATCATCAAGGACGCAAACGTCATGGGTGACTACGTGAACGGCGACAGGTACCAGGCGGTAGCGTGGGTGTGTGTTGTGATCCTTTACATCCTGGATATACTGCTTGTGATGACCTCAATAGTGCCAATCGGCAGATAAACGGGCCGTTGAGTTGTTGGCCCTCATGCTCAATGGTATACTCTTGCCAATTATTCGCGTAAGGATGCCACATATCGAGTTTGAGGCATCAAGGACCAGGACTGCGGACGGGCCTGTCATACCTATAGGCGACTGAGATTCCCGTTCCGGGCCCGGCGCCAGATGCGACGGGCTGAAAACGGGCTTTGTGTTTTATGAAGCGAGTTTACACAGAGAGTTACCTGACCAGGAACCCAAAGGCCCTGCTATCTCGTGCTTCCGCCTTTATCGTGCGGAACCGCAGGAAGCTCCTGGCCGGCTTCGTCCTGCTCTTGCTGCTGATGTTCGTGATCTCCTGTTTGCTGGTGGTATCTGACGCGCGTCTTTATCCCGTCGTTGCTGAGACAACGCGTAAGTTTAACGGGCCACAGGGGCCAAAGCCAACCGCTCCATGGGTGTACGCGAACGCGGCGGTCCTGATAGATGGCGAAAGTGGACGAGTTCTGTACGATAAAAACGCGCACCAGCCATTACCTGTAGCAAGCACCACCAAGATGATGACTGCTCTTGTTGTAAGGCAGCAGCTGGAGCTTAACGAGAAAGTGGTCATATCGCCAGAGGCCGCGCAGGTGGGGGAGCAGGAGATCTGGCTGGAGCCGGGCGAAACGCTCACGGTAGAAGAACTGCTGTGGGCGCTGCTCGTACAGTCAGCCAACGATGCCGCGTACGCTCTAGCGCAGCACACCACCGGTTCCGCAGAATCGTTTGTTCGCTTGATGAACGAGGAAGCAAGAAAGATCGGGGCAGTTGAGAGTCACTTCACGAACCCGCATGGCCTTGATGAGCCCGAACACTACTCGACCGCGTATGACCTTGCCATAATAGCCCGCCAACTATTGAAGGACCCTGTCCTCGCGAAAATGGTCGTAGCGAAGACACATGATATTCCCTGGCCGGCCCATCCATACCCGCGTACCGCCGTAAACCACAACGAGTTGCTCAAGCAGTATCCTGGCGCGACCGGGGTGAAGACGGGGTACACTATTCCCGCGGGTTACTGCCTGGTAGGCTCAGCAACGAAGGAAGGGAAGCAACTGGTCGCCGTCGCTTTGAACAGCCAGCACCGCGCGAGCGACGTCGGCAGCCTGTTTGACTACGGCTTCCAAGGTACAGAGAGGGTAGTACTGGTTCGAAAAGGGGAGACGCTGGGCCGTGCTCGCACATCAGCTTTTCCGCGCAGGTTTGTTAGACTGGTGGCCGAGAAGGAAGATGCCGCGCTCTCTCTGAAAGGTTCCGGGGACGTATTCCGCAGGAAAGACCTGTTGCCCAGGGGAGCACCCGGCAAGATCAGGAAAGGGGGCCCGATAGGGCTGATCGAGTGCTGGCTCAATGAAAACCCGATCTACCGTCAGCGCGCGAAAGTGGCCGGAAATGCCTCAAAGCCGGGAGTCTTTGCTGCCGTACTGGTATTCATATGGTACGCGTTCTGCTGGATGGGACGGATACTGAGCGCTCCTTTTCGAATATGGTAGAAGCGGCTCGATAGCGGAAAGTAACGTCTGTGCGATAATAAGCCGAACTACATTCCGGGGAAGGTCGTAGCGTCAAGGAGTTTTCATGAAAGGGCTAACCGGTACATATCGATCTCAGAAAAAGAAGCGCGAGTGTTAATTTGACCTGCTGTAGGGGTTAGAGTATAAAGAAATCGGTGATGGAAATGATAAAGATGTCTATAGTAGGGGTTCGAGTCGAACTGCCAGCAAACCAGCCGATTGTCCTCTTGAAGGAGGATGAGGGTGAAAGGTTTCTACCTATCTGGATAGGCGCATTCGAGGCGACTTCGATCGCTTTCGCGCTGCAGGGCGTAGAAACGGCGCGGCCAATGACACATGACCTTTTCAAGATAGTTCTGGATAACCTTGAGGTGAACCTGAACCAGGTGGTGATAAGCGACCTGATCGAGGGCACCTTCTACGCTGAGGTTACCATGATGCGCGATGACACATCGCACGTGATCAGCGCCCGGCCATCCGACGCCATTGCCCTGGCGGTAAGGATGGAGGTTCCTATATTTGCAGAGGAGAAGGTTCTTGACGAGGCGAGTATTCTGATAGAGGCCACGGACGAGGAGGAGATCAAGAGATTCCGAGATTTCCTGGACCACGTGGAGCCTCAGGACTTCATTTGATGTGGCACTTCCAATGCAGCCCCTGCTGCTTTATCGAACCAACGGCCTTTCGTGTTTTGAACGATGTTCCGTTAGGATGAGGAATGAGAGGTAAGAGCCCCTACTGGCACTTGAGGACGGCCCTGCTGATATTTGTGTTCTTGATAACGGCAGGGACTGTCGGATACATGTTAATCGAACGCCTGTCTTTCCTGCAGGCTCTCTACATGACCGTTATAACTGTATCGACTGTAGGTTATCGAGAGGTTGGAAGGTCATCCGAGGCAGGCCAGATATTTACCATCTTTATAATCATAGGTGGACTTGCCACAGTTGTGTACGTGACAACCAGCGCGGTAGAGCTCATTCTGGAGGGCAGGATCCTTAACATGATGGGGAGGCGAAAGGTTTTGCGGGAGCTCAATGATCTAACCGGGCACTACATCCTGTGCGGTTACGGACGTGTCGGAAAACAGGTCGCAAGGGAGTGTAAGGCGCGTCAAACCCCACTGGTGATCGTTGATAAAGACCCGGCTCTTGTGGAGCAGTGTATCGATGACGGGTTCCTGGTTGTAAAAGGCGATGCGACTGAAGAGTCTGTCCTTCGCGATGCCGGGCTCGAGCGTGCATACGGCCTTGTCACTGCTCTTTCTTCTGATGCTGACAACCTCTTTGTGACTATGACGGCGCGCATAATCAGACCTGATCTTTTCATCGTAGGCCGGTGCAATACAGACGAGACCGAATCCAAGCTGTACCGGGCGGGTGCTGACAGGGCGATATCTCCTCACAACGTCGGGGGCAGGCGGATGGCGGCCCTGTTGTTGAAACCACTTATATGCGATTTCCTGGATGTAGTCACCCACGGGGAACTCGTAGAGTTGACCCTTGAGGATATCCAGATCGACACTGGAGCTGAGGTTGTGGGTAAAACGATCAGGGACGTGATCGGTGATGAGCTAAAAGGGATAGGGATACTTGGCCTCAAGCGCCCGAAACGCGATTTTGTGGTCAATCCGAGAGGAGACATGGTGCTCGACTCGGGCGATATCCTGATTGTATCGGGCCCGTCGGAACAGGTCACGTCACTGAAGAAGCTTTCTCTGGGCAAGGGTTAATTCTACATAACCCTTTGCTCAACAGTTAAAAGAGATTAACTCTATTACCTGTATCAACAATAATCTCAATAATTGATTTTATTTATCAGAAATGCTAAATTGTATAAACCTGTATCCCGATAATAAGTATAGGTTTAACGAGTCAGTATAAACATTTGCTGCTTGTTGAGGTTTAAGAAATGGATAAATGCAAGAAAAAGACAGTTCTTTTATGCGTAATATGTACTGTGGTGTGCTTACTGTTACTTCCCACAAACACGTCAGTAGGACAGTCGGTACCTGACAGTTTCATGGCAAGACAGGAACAGGCTCGAATACTTGAAAGGGATATTGGTGTACTTGAAGGACAGCTGGCTGAATCACAGGGTGACTGGATAGCGGTATCTCAGAAACTCGACGGGTTAGAGAAAAAGGTTATGGCGAGCTACTTTGAGATCGATCAGATAGAGGAGGAGATCGAGAATTCGAAGAGAGATTTGAATAAAAGGGTGCGTTCTATGTATATGGAGGGAAAAGCGCAGCGATTGATCGATGTGTTGAACGCCAGTGATCTGTCAGAATTCATGGTCAAGTATGATTACCTTTCGGAAACGACAAGCAGGGGAGCCCGGGTGCTCGGGGAACTCAGGGAGAAACGACAGAAGCTTGGCAGGCAACAGGCCGAGTTGATCGAGTGCAAGCAGGAGGCCGCCAGGCTGGCCAGGAGTTCGGACCCCAGGCTGATAGAAGGGCAACTGGAACAGAAGCGAAAGCAGTTTGTGGATATATCGAGCGAGATCATATCAATGGAGCTGCCGGAGACCCAGGCCCCGGCACCGACTGATTTCAACGCGACCAGGGTGTACTCAAAGCCAGAAGAGGCCGGTTTCGTGATGACGGGCCAGGTCCTGTCGGGTTACTCCAGCTGGTACGGTAACGAGTTCCACGGCAGGGGCACCGCGAGCGGTGAGGTGTTCGACCAGTACGCGTTCACCTGCGCTCACAAGACACTCCCGTTCGGCACCTGGCTGAAGGTGACCTTCCGTGGCAGAAGCGTGATAGTCAAGGTCAATGACCGTGGACCGTTCGTGAAGGGTCGAATCTTTGATCTCTCGCGTGGAGCTGCGGAGGCTATCGGCCTTACTGGCATCCAGTGGGTCGACTGCGAGATAATCATCCCTAAGGCCACCTAGTACCCCGGCGAACGATCACTTTTTTCTTCGCAAGAAGACCACGTCACGGATATGCACGGGTCCCCGGCATTCGATTCTCTCCTCCATCATAATCCACTACAAGCACAGGGATTTGAACGTGATCTCAGTTCGGTTACTATAAGGCGCCGATGCTCAAGCGTGCTTTCCCGGGGGTGTGGTTTGAAAGAGGTCATACCGGGGGTGTTGATGGTCGAGAGGACCTGGGGGTGCAACGTCTACTTCATCCCCGGGGAAAACGCGACCATGATAGATGCGGGTTTTCCCATGGATCAACGGACTTTACAGCGACAGGTGGGGGAGAGCGATGAGTCCAACGGCCGCATAGGAACTGTCGTGGCGACACACTACCATCTCGACCACGTCGGTTCTATCGGAAAGCTGAAGGAGCTGTTCGGCACCCAAGTGATGGCGCACAGCGAGGACGCCGGAGTGATGGAAGGCGTGGTGCCGTATGAGCGTTTCAAGCTGGACAGGCTGCGGTCAATCTACTATGCAGCTCTGGGCCCTCTATTTAAATACGAGCATGTCGGCGTAGACGTCAGACTCACGGAAGGTGATATGATTGACGCAATGGGGGGGTTACAGGTGATACACCTGCCAGGCCACACCCGTGGCAGCATCGCTCTCTACCAGAGTGAACGGGGCATCCTTTTCTCGGGGGACACGATAAGAAACGAGAAAGGGATCGTTGAGGGGCCACCCCCGTTGTTCAGCCCGGGAATAGAAGAGGCTTTCTGGTGCATAAAGGAGAAGGTGTTGAGTCTTGGCTTCGAGACCCTGTTGCCGGGCCACGGGTCTCCCGTAATCGGCGGCGCGAGTTCGGCCGTTGAACAGATGATGCGTGCGCAGGGAAGGTTAGAGTGAACGTTATGGATGTTAACTGGGATTTGATAGTTGCGGGTGGCGGGCCTGCGGGTTGTGCGCTTGCGGCCAAGGTCGCGTCAACCGGGGCCAGGGTCCTGTTGCTAGAGAAAGAGGACGAGCCGGGCCGGGGGCTAAGTTGGATAGTCGACGTGGAGAGTACCGCATTTGAGGCAGCCGGTGTTCCGTTTCCAGGGGATGACGCCTGCCGGCCGGAGCCCGAACGCGCGGTGCTGGTATCCCCAGTAAGCGGCCGCGAGGTCGACCTGATCCCTTCCCCGACGACTCCGATCAGGAACGATATCTACGTCAGGCAGCTTGCCCGCTGGGCCCGGGACTCGGGAGCCGAGATAAGGACGGGACGCGGGGTGCGGGGACCCCTGCTCGAGGGGGATGTGGTTGCCGGTGTAAATTTCACCGATGCTGACGGCACCAACAGGAACGTGTCAGCGCCTATCGTCGCTGATTGCACGGGTCTCGTGGGCGCGGTGAGGCATGGGACGCCTTCCGCATGGGGGCTGAACATGGATGTGGACTTTTTTGACATCGTAGTTGCCAGGCGCGACGTCCGCAGGCTTGACGTGGAGGCCGCTGCGAGGGCGGTCCAGGAGGGGCTGATCGAGAACCGCGTTCAGGTCCAGGGGGTAAGCGTGCACGGCGGCTACTCGGTAGAGATCTACTACATGGACCTAGACCAGGGGTACATAGATATCCTGATCGGAGCGAAGCCAGGTCCCGGGATCCCGACCCCTGATGCAAGTTTCGAAAAGATCTTCAAGAGATTTCCTTTCATCGGTGAGAAGATTTTCGGTGACGGCGGGGCAATACCTATCAGAAGGACATGGGATTCGCTGGTGGGGGACGGGTTCCTGGTGGTGGGCGACAGCGCCTGTCAGGTCATACCCATGCATGGATCCGGCACCGCTTCCGCATTGATCGCGGCCGACCTTGCTTCAAAGACTATCTCCAGGGCCCTCGCTGAGAAACGCTACGACCGCGCTGCGCTCTGGGACTACTGTTATTCCTTCCAGAGCGGCAGGGGAGCTCTACTTGCTTATTACTACGCGCTGCGGCTTCATGCGGACGACATGACTTCGGAGGACATAGACAGGATGATCCGCAGGGGCGTGCTGGCCGCGGAAGATGTACACAGCGGACTGGTCCCCGAACCTTTCGACCCGGGCCCCGGGATACTGGTAAAAAAGTTCTTGAAAGGCATTCTGGTGCTGCCCCTGCTTTTCGGGTTCGCGAAGGCGGGACTCCGGGCTGAAAAACTGATGAAGCACTACCAGCGGTATCCCGCGCGGTACTCACCAGAGGAGCTTCGATCATGGGTCTCACGTTTGCCGGTCTGAAACGTGGCCGTTCAGCGGGGATCACTTGAGATCGACGTTGTTCGAGTGACTAGTGTTGAGGCCTCACCATGAAGTAGCCACCAAGGCTGCAGAGCACCCCGACCATCCCGCCCCCGAGCAACATGTACAGGCCGGTGCCCGGCGACACAACCCCCGTTCTGGTGGCGATGAAAACAAGCTCGTAGACAAACAGCCCCAGCACCAACACCGACGACGCCAACGCCAGGCAATAGAACCACCTGTTGCGTAATGCTCCACCGAGCAGTAGAGAGACGAAACCGATAACGCCGAGCGCCAGCGAGATCTTGCCGTCACCGGCAGAGAGAATGTTCGAGAAACTCCACCCGGTCGAGGTGAAAAGACCAAGTACCATATCGGATCTCCAGGTCATGAAGGTGCCCCCGACGATAACCACCATTCCGAACACGATGCCGAGCAGGCTGATAACGGCCGATCCCACTGTTATCCTGGAGTCATCCGGCGTTGATTCGGCTTCTATATCATCCATCACTTCAGGTCACTTCCATGGTGCTGGTATGGCCCGTGAGTTGCCGGACCCCAAGGCCATGGCCCTATCATCCCAGCATGCCCTGGCGATAGGCCTTGATATATCCGGAGCAGAACCCGTCCATGCCTGCTATCGTAAGCGAAGCGAAAAGCGCCGTGCGCAGCCCGACGTCTGAAGGGTCCAGCAGCACCGCGTCGAGCCCCAGGAACACGCACATAGAGAGAAAAGCCTGGTTAAGCTTAGGTCGCAAAGGCAGGCCGAACGAGACGTTGCTCAAACCCAATACGCTCTTGCAGTCGGGAAGCTCGCTCTTGATAGACGCGAGCGTATCGAGGGTAAGGCGGGCCTGGTTGCAGTCGGTGCTGACGGGCAGCACCAGCGGGTCGAAGTAGATGTTCGATTCGGGGATTCCGAGTCCGCGTGCCCTGTCGAGGATCTTCCTGCAGATGGAAACCCGGCCCTCCGCTGTTCCCGGTATGCCCGATTCATCCATGGCCAGGGCCACCACGTGGCAACCGTGCCGTGCGGCGAGGGGTAACACTCCTTCGAGGAAACCGGTTTCCCCGGTCACGGAGTTTATGAATGTCCGCGGATCGTCACAGAGCTCCAGGCCTTTCTGCAGGACCGCGGGGTCCGAGGAGTCGAGTGCCACAGGCTTGTCGGTGACACCTTTCACCACTTCGAGTGCCCAGGCCATGGCGTCAAGCTCGTAATCGCGCCCCCCTTCAATGGTAGCGACGTTGATGTCCAGGTAATCCGCTCCCGCTTCCACCTGGGATAAGGCCATCGCGGCTATCGCGTCCGCGTCGCGCTTGCCGATAGCGCTTCTGGTGGACTCCAGTGTCCCGTTTATCTTCTCTCCGATTATTATCATTTAACCGTCTCCACTAGAGGTAACAAGAGTCTATATCAATAAGCACGCATAGCGCGATATTTCAAACCGTATTTTATTGCTTCATCGGCGCACCGAAAACCACCGCGGCTTGGCTTTTTCGGGAAGCCGCCAGGCCAGGCATCACTGTTCAACCGGTTGATAATCAGCCTGCGCCCGCCAGAAGATAACGCCTTCCAGGAATCTTAAAATCGATGCTGCTGCGACGGCCGTGATCATGCGATACAGGTATTGCGCTTCAATGTATAATACTAGCAACAGACTTGCCATCGATCGTTTGGCAAGGAAAGGTGGTACTTCATGATTTACTGGAAGAAGTTCAAGGTTTTGCTTGACCCCGGGCTCACGATGGCGAATATCTGGGACAAGACCGCTGAAGTGTATGGCGACAAGATAGTCGCGTACATGGAGGAGCCGCTGGAGTACCGGCGCATGCCCCAGGACCAGCTGTCATACCGGGATAACCTTTCCCTGGTGAACATGATGAGCAACGTGCTCAGGGAACTCGGCGTCAAAAGGGGTGACAGGGTCGTGCTTGCGATGGGCAACCGCGTAGAACTGTTGACGCTGTGCTACTCCTGCTTCAAGATCGGGGCCATCGCCGTTCCGCTAAACTACATGTTGAAGGCCAGCGAGATCGGTTACATCGTCGACAACTGCGGTGCCCGGTGCGTGATAACCGACAGGGACGTGTTCGATACGAACATAAAAAAGCAGTCGGCGTTGCCCGGCGTCGAGCTGTGGCTGATGGCCGGCAGGCGCGAGGAATGCATTCCCGGCTTAAAATCCCTAGACGAGATGATGGATAACGCGTCTACCGAGCTGGAGCCGGTCCGCATGTTTAAGCACGATACCTGCGCCATCTTCTACACCTCCGGGACAACCGGTTACCCCAAGGGCGCCATGATGACCAGCAAGAACCTTCTCACGACCCAGCGCATCACTGGGGCCGTCCTGCCGGTAGGCCCGGAGGACATAGGGGTCTCAGCACTGCCGGGCGCGCACCTGATGGGGTTCGCGGTTGCGGAGGTATGCTTTCTGATCGGCACACCCGGATATTTCATGAAGTATTTCCAACCCAAAAGGGTTCTGGAGGCGATTCAGGAGAAGAAGATGGGTATCTTTGTGGGAGTCCCGGCGATGTACGCGATACTTCTGGCAAGTGGCGCTGAGAACTACGACCTGTCTTCCATGAAGCTCTGGGCCAGCGGCGCTGACGCTATGCCGGTCGAGCACATCAAGAAGTTCATGGGCTTCGGGGGCATCTTCTTTGAAGCTTACGGCCAGGTCGAAACCAGCCCGGTGACCTCGATAAAACTCTCCACCAAATACTTCAGCTTCAAGCACGGCTGTGTGGGTATCCCGGTGTGGCCGGTGAGGGTACAGATCTGGGACGAAGAAGGCAACAAGGTCCCGCGGGGTGAGCCGGGCGAACTCGTGGTCCGCGGGCCGAACGTGCTCAAGGGGTACTGGAACGACTCCTCCCGGAACGAGGAATCGTTCATGGGAGGATGGTTCCACACGGGAGACATGGCGTACAAGGGCAAGGATGGCCTGCTCTACTTCGTGGACCGGAAGAAGGACGTGGTCAAGGCGGGTGGTTACTCGGTGTTCTCCAAAGAGGTGGAGGAGGAGATGCGGGCGTATCCCGGGATCGACGAGGTAGCAGTACTCGGGATTCCCCACCCCACCAAGGTCGAGATTGTGGCCGCGGTCTGCACCCCCAGAGCGGGTGAAAAGCTGAATCCGGAGGAGATCCTGGCCTGGTGCAAAGAAAACATCGCGCGGTACAAAGCTCCTGTCTACGTGGATGTCAGGGACGAGATGCCTTACGGCATGACCCTGAAAGTGCTGAAAAGGGTATTGAGGGATGAACTGGCCATGAAGGTGGACGTTTCGAAGCTTTGATGGACTGCTAGCCGAACGGGGGCGGAAGTGAAGAAAAAAGCGTATGTTCTGATAACGGTGGCAGCCGGAAAACTCGACGCGGTCATGCGAACACTATCGAGCATGCCACAGGTGGTGTCCGTCGAGGGCGTGTCCGGCCACTGTGACCTGGTTGCCGTAATGAGGGGACCTGATCTGGAGACCCTGCAGGACACCATACTGTCTACCGTGCGCGGAGTGGCCGGTATCGAATCGACCGAGACCTGGATAGTGATGGTACCGCAGCCGGACACCTGGACACAGGAAGAGCTCAATCGCTATGTCGGCGGATGCGGCGATACCGAGATAATGGCCATCAAGGTGCTTCTCGAAAAAGGTCGCAGCATAATGGTCCAGGAGCTCATTGACGCGCTTGCGGAGGAACTGGACGACGAGAGCTACGACGTTCACGGCCTGACCGTTACCCTGACCGATATGACCCGACGGGCCGAGGACCAGTACAGGCGTGAGAACATCATCGAGTTTGACCAGGACATGGGATACTTCCTTCATGAGCAATACCTGGACATGCTTAACGAGGCCCTCAGCAAATTGGATTAACCGTGACCGTTCTCGTGAGAAAAAGACTGGCACATCCGCATCAGTAGGGGAGAGACGTATTTCCCGGGTTTTCAGCGGGGATTTCCATCTTCCACTGTTGTTTGAATTTGCGTGTTCCCTGATCGGGGCAGCAAAGATAATAAACTACTATTTCTTCCAGAAGGTCAGGGGACAAGCCTTTCACGTGTAATACGCGCTCATCAACGTATTTCACCTCAGCTGAATGTCGGATATAAATGCCCGGCCTGTTTATCTGTAAGAGTCCTTTCTCTGCTTTTAGAGGTGGGTTTTACATATCTCTGCCAGGGGGGTAGAGGAAAAGTAGGGGAAAAAGCATAATCATTGTAAGTTTACATAATATATATTATCGGACATTGGGGAGGGAGGTGGCCTTCTCGAAAGCAATCAGCATATCCGATGATAATACAGCTCGTACAATGAAAGAAAAATTCGTTCTGGCATGCTCGACATTGCGATGAATGTGGAAGAAGCAGTACTGGCACTGCTGATAAAATAGACAAGATCCATTCTGGGCCCCTATCGGGCGAAGTGAATATATATACATGAACAAACTAGGTGATCTCCCGAAAGATGACAAACGGACGGATAAATAGGTTATTATTGTCAGGTTTGTTTAATCCTTAAGGATAAAAAGTGCTTTCATAAGAAAGGCGAGCAAAGGCTCATGTTTTGGGCCGGATCTTTCCGATAATAATAAGGGCGCAGGTAAACAGAAGATATAGAGGAATGTCATTGCCGCCCGGCAGGATTTGGGCGGTAATACTTGAAAAAGGGAAGTTTTAGAAAGAAGACCGGGCTATGAAACGATTAGAAGCGACCACAATGCGCATAAAACTCATGCGCGAGATCCTGAACGCGAAGGTCAGGTTCCTTGCGATCACTTTTGTGGTCATGATCGGGGTCACCATATTCATAGCGTCTTCCATGTCGTACCGGAACCTCAAGACGTCCTACGAGTACACGTACAAGAAGCTCAACTTCGCTGATTTCAGGGTCAAGTCGGAAAGGATACCTCCGTACATCGTAGACCGCGTCGGGACAGTCAACGGAGTGAAGATGGTCACTCCCAGGGTGAGGAAAGACGTTTCGCTGATAATGTCGGACGGCAAGCATCTCATGGGTAGAATGATCGGCATTCCCACCCAGCGCCCCATGGTCGACGACCTGCTCCTGGAGGAAGGTCGGTTCTTCGTGAAGGGCGATAAAATGGTATGCATCGCCGAGAAGCACTTCGCCAAGTTCTACGACCTCCACACCGGGGACACCCTTGTTTACTACCGTGATGGGAAAAAGGTCCCGTTGAAGGTTATCGGTGTCGCCAGCAGCCCCGAGTACCTAGTACTGGCAGGTGAAAAGGGGGATTTCAGCCCCATGATGTCAGCCACCGCTATGGCAATCGCATGGATGCCGGTGGCGGATGTTCAGGCTATGGCCAATATGCCGGGCGAGTACAACCAGGTGCTTTTCAAGGTCGGAAACCCGGGTAACATGGACCCCCAGATAAATGCCGTGGAAGAGATAATGAAGTATACGGGCATCAAGGAGGTCGTGACACAGGGCCAGCACCAGGGTAACAGGATGCTGCAGGCGGACCTTGAAGGTTTCCGTGGGTTCGCCCTGTTCTTCCCTATTCTTTTCCTGGGCATAGCCTGCTTCAGTATCTATATTCTCTTGAGCCGCCTTGTTTATACACAGAGGCCATTCATCGGCGTGATGAGGGCCATGGGCTATACCAAGAGGCAGATACTCTACCATTACCTGTCTTTCGCGATGATAATCGGCCTGCTGGGCGCGTTAGCCGGAGCGGTGGCGGGCTACGGGCTTTCTTACCTCATAGCCAGGGTTTACGCCGGCACTATCGGTATCCCGCTGATCAAGATAAAGACGTACTGGCTGGTTATCTTCCAGGGCATGTCGCTGTCGCTGATATTCTGCGCGGTCGCGGGCATCCTGCCGGCTCTGAAATCCGCCCGCCTCGACCCGTCGAAAGCCATGCGCGGCGAGATGCTCGAGCATAAGTTCCGCCAGCCTGTCCTGGAAAGGATAATCCCTCCCCTGTCACGGATCCCGCTCTTCCTCAAGATCCCGGTAAGGAACATGTTCAGGAACAGGCGGCGTACGGTGTTCACGGTAGTCGGCCTTGTGTTCTCGGTGATGCTGGTGCTTGTTTTCATGGCGGTACTGAACACCACGAACTACGCGATGAACCGCGGGTTCAACATGAACAACCGCTTCGACATGGTCGCGGTATTCCTGGGGGGCAAAGACGAGACCATGATAAGCAAGATAAGACGCCTGGACGGGGTCAGGGACGTGGAGCCGACCATCGGGTATAACTGCAAGGTCCGCTGGGATGGTGATTCCACCGAGACGGTCATGATGGGGGTCCAGCCTGAAACCCGGATGAGGCGGTTCTATACCCCTGAAGGACAGCAGGTCGCGTTAACCGACCGGCACATCCTCATGAGCCAGTGGTTCAACAAGAAGAAGAACCTACAGGTCGGTGACGTGGTAGACGTCAGCACCACCTGGCGGAGCAAGAAGTTCATCATCGCGGCCTTCATCGAGGAGCCCATGGGAAACCAGGTATATATGCCTCGCGACGAGGTCAGGGAACTGCTGGCCTACGGAACGAACAGCCGCGGCGGTTTCTATGTCCAAGTCAGGCCCGGCAGGAACCTGGCGGTTCGCGACGGCCTGCAGAAACTGCCCGGCCTGGCCGCGATAATAGACCTGAATGAGATCAAGCGCGAGGTCGAACACTACATGAACCTCATGTACATCATAGTTTACGTGATGCTGATCTTCGCGCTCATCATGGCCTTCACCCTGACATTCAACACCATCACCATCAACATCCTCGAGCGCGAGCGGGAAGTCGCCACCATCCGCACCATCGGGACGGAGTCGTGGAAGATCTCTGTCATGACCACGATTGAGAACCTGATCCTGGGGCTTCTCTCGATAATCCCGGGATTCATCCTGGGGGTAGTTGTGGGCAAATATGCCATGAGCCTTCAGCAGACCGAGTATTTCTCACTCAACCTGGTGGTATACCCGCGAACGTACCTGATAGTGGCCCTGGGAATAATCGCGATACTTCTGATATGCCAGGTGCCCAGCCTCCGATACGTCAAGAAGGTCGAACTGGCTAAGGCCACCAAGGAACGCGGTGCCTGACCCTCCCCTACCCCACCCTTACGCTTGCTGGTATACTCCGCTGAAACGGAGTTCAAAGGACACGATACATGCCTGCGGTAAAAGGAAATCAAAACAAGCGGCTGACGGGCTTGGTTTGCCTGGCGATAACAGCTGGCGTATTGATAATCACCCTGTCTCCTGTCGCGCGCGCAGTTGATAAAACACCAGTAAAGTACCGGTTGAGGGCTAACAGAAGCGACCCCAGCTTCATCGATGTAGGGTTAACCTTTAGACTCGATCAGGGTGAGCGGGCCGTTCTCAGCACAGAGGGGTCGCGGGCTACTTTTCAGCTTGTGTCACGGCCAAAGCCTGAATATCAGGTCGAATCTCTTGCTTCGACATTTGGAGGCTGGGTTGTCACCGCTAATGTCACCGGGTATATCTCCTTTGAATATCGGGTAGGCTTTTCAAAAGAGAAACCCCCTGTGAGTGCAGGAGAAGCGCCTGTGGGCGACGCTCTGCCTTTACCCAGGGTGTGCCCCGACATAAAGGTCTTGAGAGGCTCTGATGTCTTTATCTGCCCCAGGGAGCAAGAAGGCTCCGCGCTCATCTCTGATACGTACAGGGTAGAATTTGATATCGAGAAAGGCGAGAAAACGCTTGCGCCCTGGAACCGCAAAGACGGTGTTTTCCTGGTGACGGGCTCTACCGACCTGCTCCAGAACTATCTCGCCTGGGGCCGGATGGTCACCATGAACACCAGGGCTGCGGGGATCGATTTCACGGTCGGCCTGTCGGGTGAATACATGCGGATGTCTTCCGCCAGGCGAGAACAGTACTGCAAACGCCTGGGCGTACTGCTGGGTGAAACAGAGGACGCTCTGGGCCCCCGGAACGACCTTACCAGGCTTTCGGTGCTCATCTGCAACGCGAAGGAATACGGGATCGGCGTACCGCAGGCGGCAACCGCGAAGCAGTCTGTGGTCATCTTCGACGACGGCCGTATGTTGTCCGGGGCGGCCTCGGTAGCGGCGGCTCGAGGCTTCCTGGAACTGTGGAACCGCTGGCAACTGGTGCCGTCCAGGCGCGGAGAGGCAGCCTGGTTCCAGGAGGGGATGCCGACCTACGACGGTTACAGGGTGGCTGTTGAGGCAGGGCTCCTTTCTCCGCAGGCCGCGTACAGGGATCTCGCCGGTATATACCTCGACTACGTCACCAACCCTCGAGCTGCCAGCGTTTCGCTTGCCAACGGCCCGGCGCCTTCTCTTCAAGCTGCGAAGGGCGCTGTCGTCTGCGCTTCTATGGACCAGAGGCTCAGGGACGAGAGTGGAGGCGGAAAGGACTTCGACTGGCTGCTTGGCAGGATGGCTGAGAAGTTCGATCATTTCAAGGGACGCGATTACAGCCTGGATGACATAGAGGGGCTTCTCGAAGACGCTACCGGCAAGAGCTGGAACCGGTTCTTCTCACGCCGGATACAGGGAAAGGGATTCCTCCTCACCTCGGACTTCTCCAGCACGGACCTGTTTGGCAATGATTCCGGTGGCGCAACGGGAAAAGAACTCGAAACTAAAAGTTCGAGTAGGACCTGGCTTTTCCTGCTGGTCGCGGTTGCCGTGATAATCATGGTCCCTATCGTGTTCAGCGCCTACGTGCGCCGTTCTGTCAATCTGGACCTGAGCATGCCACGCATCCTGCCCGAGGACGATGATGTCGAGAGCGATGGGACGGATGAAGGCGGCGAGAATGACGGCAGCGGCTGACCGTTAACCTGCCGGGTGCCCCACCCGGGAGAGCTCGCTTTCTATGCCTGTCTGGCCTTGACCATCTTCCCCGAGATCTCCTGGGCCCCCATGCGAAGGTCGAAAGCACAGAGGTGGCGCGGGCAGTTTGAATCGAACAGCACCTGGGCCCGGGCGGGAAACTCGTCATCACCTGTCCAGAGCACGAAGCAGATCAAGACCCCGGGAAACAGGCTGAACGAGTACGAGGCTTCACCAAAATCCAGTCGTTTTCCTCCAAGTGATAACGCGGCAGAGCCGAACCCTTCCGCGTTCTCTCCGAAGGCCTCCGCCAGGGGCTCCTCTACGCTGCGCTGCACAACCGGCTCGTAGAAGCGGCCCCCTGGTAAGTCACGGAATGGGATCCATGCCCCGGACGGTTTGGTCCCGTCCGAGTTGACGAGGTACAGTAGCGTGAGGAGCTTGATGGGGAAAGTGTCCAGTTCTCTCGGAGCGCGGACTGTCACCACCGGGTACCCGACTTCCACTGTCCCGTTCAGCACCCGCACGCTCCAGATCCCCTCCCCCGTCCCGGTATCCTGCCAGTCAACGGCGGCGTTGCGAGCGATCTTGGCCGGGTCAGATGTTTCGAGGGCCCTTGTGGGCGCTTCGAGGGGGGATTCAGCGGATACCTGGTCGTTGCCCATATCATCATCCGGTAGAGCCGAAGCCGCCGTCCCCACGCTCGGTCTCGTCCAGTTCAACGACCTCGGTGAATAGAGCCTGTTCCACTTTCTGGAACACGAGCTGGCAGACCTTGTCGCCGCGATCTATCCTGAAAGCGGACTCCCGGTCATGGTTGATGAGTATCACTTTTATCTCACCCCTGTAGTGGGAGTCGATGAGGCCGGGGGTGTTCACAACGCTTATACCGTGTTTCGAGGCGAGGCCGCTTCGGGGCTGCACGAAACCGGCATAGCCTTCAGGGATGGACACCGCTATTCCGGTAGGAACGACGGCGCGCGCTCCAGGATCGAGG
>Ga0315274_10000923_pt1 | contig 45590 bp, 39 predicted proteins | sample YL17G02_20_MG_FD_203700 | JGI IMG/M metagenome (GOLD analysis project Ga0315274, IMG submission 203700) | Sediment microbial communities from Yellowstone Lake, YNP, Wyoming, USA - YL17G02_20 | ecosystem: Environmental > Aquatic > Freshwater > Lake > Sediment | place: USA: Wyoming | collected...
CCAGGGAGTGAACGACACCCTGAATGCGGTGATCGGACCCCTGAACGTGGCCGCCGAGTACGTCGACCGCATCAGCAAGGGCGACATCCCCGAGAAGATCACCGACAACTACAACGGTGACTTCAACGAGATCAAGAACAACCTGAACCAGTGCATCGGGGCGGTGAACGCGCTGGTGGCGGACGCTGGCATGCTCTCGCAGGCGGCGGTGGAAGGCAAGCTCGCCACCCGCGCCGACGCCTCCAAGCACCTGGGCGACTTCGCCAAGATCGTCCAGGGAGTGAACGGTACCCTTGATGCGGTGATCGGACCGATAAACGAAGCCGCGAACGTTCTAGAGAAACTCGCCAACAAGGATCTGACAGCGCGCGTCGTGGGCGACTACGCCGGTGACTTGGCGTTGATCAAGAACAACCTCAACGCGGCTGCGGAAGCGTTGCATGAGGTACTGGCAAACACGCTCGACGCAACCCGGCAGGTGTCGTCCATCAGCTCGCAAGTCGCGAAAGGAGCCCAGGACACCGGCAAGGCCAGCCAGCAGGTCGCAGAAACCATCCAGCAGGTTGCCAAGGGTGCGAACGAGCAGACCGCGACGGTGACCACCACCGCCAAGAGTATGGAGCAGCTCAACCAGGCGATCGAAGAGGTCGCCAAGGGCGCGCAGGCCCAGGCGCTCAGCGCGCAGGACACCAGCCGCCAGATGAACGAGATCTCCCACACCGTCGAGCAGGTCGCGCGCAACGCCCAGTCCTCCGCACAGGCCGCCCAGCAGGTCGCGCAGACTGCGAAGACCGGCGGCGATGCCGTCCAGAACTCCATCAAGGGCATGGCCAAGATCACCGACTCCACCTCCCAGTCAAGCGCCAACATCCGCTCCCTGGGCGTCAGCTCCAAACAGATCGGTGAGATCGTTGACATGATCACCGACATCGCCGAGCAGACCAACCTCCTCGCCCTGAACGCCGCCATCGAAGCCGCCCGCGCCGGCGAGCATGGCAAGGGCTTCGCGGTCGTCGCCGACGAGGTCCGCAAGCTCGCCGAGCGCTCAGCCAAGGCCACCAAGGAGATCGGCGGCCTCATCAAAAGCATCCAGGCCGGAGTCGAAACCGCGGTCACCTCGATGGAGCAGGTCGCCCGAGAGGTCGAGCAAGGCAGCGGGCTTGCTCAGGATGCTGGTAAGGCATTGGATGGAATCATGTCGGGCGTTGACGGTATCGTCGGTCAGGTCCAAGACGTCTCCGCCGCTGCCGAGCAGATGGCCGCGGGCGCTGCCGAGGTGGTGAAAGCCGTTGAGAACATCAGTGCCATCACCGAGCAGAGCACGGCCTCGACCCAGCAGATGTCGGCCAACAGCGGCGAGGTCACCCGCTCTGTCGAGCAGATCAGCGCCATCAGCGAGCAGAATGCCGCTGCCGCAGAGCAAGTATCCGCCGCTGCCGAGGAGCAGAACGCCTCGGTCGAGGAGATGTCGGCCTCGGCTCAGGAGATGGCAAAGCTCGCCGCCGACCTCGAACAGCTCGTCGCCCAGTTCAAGCTCGAGAACGGCCAAGCCGGCCGCGAGATCCGAGCGAGTGCCGGCGCGGGCCGTCGCACCGAGCGGTCCCGGGTCGCCGCCGCCGTCTGAAGACGACACCTTTCAGTCACGTCGGCGGGCGGGGCCCCCCCCCCGCCGCGGCCCGGGGCCCCCCCCCCCTAATCACCACAACCCTTTCCCCCCCGGTGGTGGGCCGCCCCCATCCGCCCCCCCCCACGACTCTCGGTCGGAGCGACCCGTAGGAACGGCATTCCTGTCGCGACCGGGGGGCGCACCAGCTTGGCTGCACTAGCGGAGAACACCTGTGGTTGACACCGGTGCAATGTCCGAGTACCTGAGCATATTCCTCGACGAGGCCGACGAGCAGGTCGACACTCTCGACCAGGGCCTGCTCCGGCTCGAGCACGAGCCCGACGACCACGAACTTCTCCAGTCGATCTTCCGTTCCGCCCACTCGCTCAAGGGCGCCGCCGCGGCAATGGGGTTCGCCAACATGTCACGGCTCACCCACGCCGCGGAGAACCTGCTCGATAGGTTTCGCGCCGGTGAGCTGCGGCCAGAGACCGCCGCCATCGACCTCCTGCTCTCCGCCGTCGACGCGCTCAAGACCATGAAGCAGTCGATCCGGGGCGGAGGGTCGGATGACTTCGATGTGCACGGCGTCGCGTTCGCCCTCGAGGCTGCCTGCACCGATGGCGCACCACCACCCCAAGTTGAAACCGCGCCCATCACAGTCGCCGACGACGAGCGCTTCCCCGACCTCGACCCCCGGCCGCTCTGCCATGTCAGGGTCATGCTCGCCCCGGACTGCGAGATGCCGCATGTTCGTGCCGAGATCGCAATCGCAGCCGTCGAGCGGGTCGGCACGGTTCTGCGCGTCGCCCCGGCCCGCGAGTCGCTGCACCTTATTCAGCCGGGCCAACAACTGGAGATCATCGCCCGCGCCGACGGGGGCGACCCCGCGATACGCCGGGCGCTCGAGTCGGTCTCCGAGATCGCCGCGATCGCATTCGGCGAGGACCCGCGCGAGATGGATGTCGGCCCCGTCGCGCGCGGCAGGACCCCCGCTGAGGTCTCAGCCATGGCTCGCCGCGGCGACCAGACGGTGCGTGTCAATGTCACCCGCCTCGACAACCTCATGAATCTGGTCGGCGAACTGGTGATCGATCGCACTCGCGTCGCCCAGCTCTGCGCCGACATCCTCAACACCTACGGCCATAGCGACGTCGCCGTGCAGTTGCGCGAGACCGCCCTCCATATGGCCCGCATCGTCTCCGACCTGCAGGAAGAGGTCATGAAGGCGCGTATGCTGCCCATCGCGCAGCTCTTTCGCCGCTTCCCCCGCATGGTCCGCGACCTCGCACAGAAGACCGGCAAGGGGGTCGACCTCGCCCTGGAGGGGGAGGAGACCGAGCTCGACCGCACCGTCATCGAGGAGATGGTCGACCCGCTGACCCATCTGCTGCGCAATGCGCTCGACCACGGGATCGAGACACCGGAGCAGCGTGCCCGCGCAGGCAAGCCGCAACAGGCGAAGATCATCCTCGCCGCGCGGCAGCTCGAGAACCGTGTCATCATCGAGGTCACCGACGACGGCGCCGGCATAGACGTCGAGCGCGTGAGGGACTCGGCTGTCACCCGGGGAATCATGACCGCTTCGGCCGCGGCCGCCCTCAGCAAAGAGGAGGCGCTCCAGCTCGTCTTCGCGCCCGGCCTCTCGACCTCCGGCGAGGTGAGCGACCTCTCCGGTCGCGGTGTCGGCATGGATGTCGTCCGCAGCAATGTCACCCGTCTTCGAGGCAGCGTCGGGATCCAGACCAAGGTCGGCGTCGGCACAACCGTCGCCGTCAGCCTCCCGCTAACCCTCGCCATCTCGCAGGCCCTACTCGTGACCGTCGGCCCGGCCACCGTCGCCATCCCGCTCGTCTACGTCGTCGAGACAGTCCGCCTCCCGAGCAATGATCTCTACACCGTCAGTGGGCGTCTCGTCATGGCCTTCCGCGGCAAGGTGTTGCCTCTGGTCGCGATGTCAGAGATTTTCGATCAGGGCACACCTCGACTTCACGCCGGCGACCTCATCCGCGTCGTTGTCGCCAAGAGCGGCGACCAGCAGATCGGCTTCATTGTTGATAGCTTGATCGGGGAGCAAGAAATCGTCCTCAAGCCGATCGGAGCGATCCTGGGAGACACCATCGGCATCGCCGGGGCCACCATCCTCGGCAACGGCACCGTCGCCCTCGCCCTCGACGTCGCCAGCCTGATCGACCGCGCCAACCTCCACGCCATGCAGGTGAAGCAGGAGCCTGTTCCCGGCCCCGGCGAGGCGTCTCCTGGAGACCTCATCCTATGACCCCTACCGCCCGCCTTGGCGACCACCCATTGGACCTGCTCGAGCGCGTCTCTATCGCCGGCGCGCGCGGCGCCACCGCCGCGCTCAGCTCCCTCGCAGGCAAGCCAGTGCACAGCTTCTTCCCCACTGTCCGCCTGATCCCGCTTGAGGACGTTCCGAGCATCGTCGGCAATCCGGAGACCATCATCATCGGCGTGATTTTCGAGATCGCCGGAGACATCTCGGGCTGCTTCATGGTCATCTTCCCGCTGGAGGAGGGCCTCGGGCTCATCCACACCCTGACCGGCCTGGAGTGCGGCTTCGACACCGACCTCAACGAGATGGCCATGTCCGCCATCTGCGAGGCCGGCAACATCCTTGCCTCCTCCTATCTCTCCGCCCTCGAGCAGTTCTCCGGCCTCTCGGTGCTCCCGTCTCCGCCGGCGGCCGCGGTAGACATGGCGAGCGCGGTGATCACCACAGCAGTGCTTCCCCTCCATGAGGCCGGCTCGGAGATCCTGTTTGTCGACGTCCGCTTCGGCGAGGGATCGGATGAACTCGGGGGGCGCATGGTCCTCATCCCAACCATCGAGTCGCTCCCACGCCTGCTGGCAGCGGTCAACAGTAGACCCGATCAGCCTCATGGATGAGCAGTTCATCATGGTTAGCATGGGCCAGCTCGCAGTCAGTGCCCGGCCGGGAGACATCCTCGCCGCGCTCGGCCTCGGCTCCTGCGTGGCCGTCTGCGCCTACGACCCCTTCGTCCGGGTCGGCGGCATGATCCACGTCGTCCTGCCCAGCAGCGCGATCGGCCGCCCCGGCGACCCGCCCGCGAAGTTCGCGGACCAGGGCGTGCCACGCCTGATCGAGGCGCTCACCCAACGAGGGGGCCTGCGCTCTCGCCTCCGCATCGCCATGCTCGGCGGCGCAAATGTCCTCATCTCCGCCAGCCACAACGGGGCGCTCGATATCGGCGCCCGCAATGTCTCGGGCATCCGAGAAGCCCTGGAGTCGGAACGACTGACCTGCCACGCCTCCGACGTCGGCGGCAAGGTCAGTCGCACGGTCCGCCTGCTCGTTGAGACCGGCGAGATCACCCTCAAGACCATCCGCGGTGGGGACCAGCCCTTCGCCCGACTGGGGGAACGTCGTGGGCCCTGACCCCATCCGCGTCTTGATCGTCGATGACTCCGCCCTCATGCGTCGGCTCATCTCCGACCTGATCGAGGCGGCGCCGGACTTCACCGTGGTCGGCGCCGCCCGCGACGGCAAGGAAGCGATCGCCATGGTCGAGGAACTCTCGCCCAACGTCGTCACGATGGATGTCGAGATGCCCGTGATGGACGGCCTCGCCGCGCTCGAGCAGATCATGTCCCGGCACCCGACCCCCGTCGTCATGCTCAGCAGCCGCACCGCCCACGGCGCCGACGCCACCCTCCGTAGCCTCGAACTCGGCGCCGTCGACTTCGTCTGCAAGCCCTCCGGCTCGATCTCCCTCAACATCGCCGAGGTCCGCAGCCTTCTCCTTGGCAAGCTCCGCCTCGCCGCCTCCGCCCACCTGATGCCACCACGCTCGCCCGCTGCGAAACCGCACGCCTTCGGCGCGCCCATGCCCCGCGCCGGGAACGCCCCGGCCGACAGGCTGGTCGTCATTGCCAGCTCCACTGGCGGACCGCGCGCGCTGGAGGCGATCATCCCGGAGCTGCCCGCTGACCTCAGCGCCGCGGTCGCTGTCGCCCAGCACATGCCCGCCGGCTTCACCCGCGCCATGGCCGATCGATTCCGCTCGTTCTCCGACATCGACGTGCGAGAGGCCGTCGATGGCGACGCGCTCCTGCCTGGCGCGGCCCTCATCGCCCCCGGCGGCCGTCACATGATCATCGATCACCGGCGCCGCGTGCGCATCACCGACGACCCACCGATCTGGGGGGTTCGGCCCTCCGCCGACCCGCTCATGACCTCGGCCGCCGAGGCCTACGGGTCGCGCTGCGTCGGCGTTATCCTCACCGGCATGGGCCAGGACGGAGTCCGGGGCATGACCGCGATCCACCGCGCCGGCGGCATCACCATCGCCCAGGACGAGGCGACCTGTGTCGTCTACGGAATGCCCCGCGCCGCGGTCGAGCAAGGCAGCGTCGATCTCGTCGCCCCGCTCCCCGACATCGCGCGCATCCTCTGTCGCGCCCTCAGCTCAGTGGCTGCGGGGCAGCAGCGGCGACCTCCGAGATATGCATGACAACCCTGACCACATCGCGTGACGATCTGGACTATCTCTTCTTTCAGCGGCGCATCAAGGAGAAGACCGGCATCGACCTCTCCAGCTACAAGCGCCCGCAGATGGAGCGCCGGCTCCGCGCTCTCCTCACCGCTGCAGGCGTCCGCAGTTTCCGCGAGTACCTCTATCTCCTCGAGCGCGATCCGGAGTTGCTCGAAACCTTCCGCCGGCGGGTGACCATCAACGTCTCCGAACTCTTCCGCAACCCCGACAAGTTCCAGGAGCTCAAGGACGCCATAATCCCCGCGCTTGCCCGCGAGCACGACCGGCTCCGTATCTGGAGCGCCGGCTGCTCCTACGGCGCCGAGGCCTACTCGGTAGCGGTCATCCTGCACGAGCTCTTCGGGGCCGCCCACGGCCACCGCATTCTCGCCACCGACATCGACGATGAAATGCTCGACCTGGCCCGACAGGGCCGGTTCTCCGATGCCGATATGAAGAATGTGGACCGCGCCCGACGCGCCAGGTTCTTCACCTCGGATCCTCCTGGCTGGCGCGCCGCCGGGCCGCTGCGCCAGATGGTCGACGTGAGACGCCACGACCTGCTGACAGAACACTTCGAGAGGAGCTTCCACCTCATCCTCTGCCGCAACGTCGTCATATACTTCACCGATGAGGCCAAGGCGCAGCTCTATCGCGGGTTCCGCGACAGCCTCGTCCCCGGAGGCGTGCTGTTCATCGGGAGCACCGAGCACATCTTCTCAGCGCGCGAGATCGGGCTCGAGTCGATCTCCTCCTTCTTCTATCGCAGCGTGCCGGCCGCTCTCGTGGAGGACAGATGATGCCAAACATCCTCATCGTCGATGACGCGCTCTTCATGCGCACCACCCTGAAGAAGGTCCTAACCGATGGCGGCTGCACCGTCGTCGGCGAGGCCGAGAATGGCCAGCTCGCGGTCGAGCGCTACCAGGAGCTCAAGCCCGATGTCGTCATGATGGACATCACCATGCCGGTCATGGACGGCATCACCGCCCTCAAGGAGATCAAACGGATCGCACCCGAGGCGAAGGTGATCATGTGCACCGCGCTGGGCCAGGAGAAGATCGTCATGAATGCCCTCCAGTCCGGCGCCCAGGACTACATCGTCAAGCCCTTCAAGGCCGAAAAGGTGATCGAGGCAGTCAGAAAGGCAAGCAGCGCCTAGGAGCAGCATTCTTGTCGCGAGTACTGATGGAGCCACATTCTTGTCGCGACCGTTGATCGCGCGGCATCCTTGCCGCGACACACCACGGGAGGTTACATGCGAGCCGAGTTCATCAACCCATTCGTCGCCGCCGGAATTCAGGTCCTGGACAGCGTCACCGGCGCCGCCCCGCAGCCGGGACAGCTCGCCGTCCGAAGCGCCACCTTCACCACTCAGCAGGTTTCGATCGTCATCGGCGTCACGGGCTCGGTCGTGGGCCAGGTCGTTTATGGTCTCTCGCTCGTCACCGCCACCAAGATCGCCGCCGCCATGAGCAGCATCCCCGTCATGACTTTCGACGATTTCGCGAGCAGCTCCGTCGCCGAGCTGGGAAACATGATCAGCGGCCATGCCACGACACTGCTCGCCGATGCCGGATACGACTGTCAGATCACCCCGCCCACCATCATTCGCGGCGCCAACATCGAGATCTGCACCGCCACCCCCGCCCTCGTCGTGCCTCTCCACACCGATTTCGGCAAGATAGAGATCAACGTCGCACTCAAAGAGGCCGCCGCGCCCATCCAAGTTCACACCGTCTCCCCATCGGAGGCCGATCCCGCCGCCGATCCCGCCTAGTGCCATGCCCAAAGACACCCTTGTCACACAAGAGGACCTCAACAGCCTCCTCGCCTCGCTCTCCGGCGCCGAGGGCGCCCTCCGGCCCGGCCGCCAGGGCGGCGCGGACCAGATACACGAGGTGCGTGTCCACGACTTCGCCCGCTCGGAGGCGCTCTCCCGCTCGACCGTCCAGGTCATGGATGCCATCTACGCCTCCTTCGCCCGCGCCGCCGCACTGGGCCTCTCCGCCGACACCCACACCCCGGTCCACGCCACGCTCCTCTCCCTCGAGCAGTTCACCTGGGACCAGTACGTGCGCTCGATCCCCGATCCCACTATCATCGCCTTCGTTGACATCAGCCCGCTGCCCGGCCTCGGCGCGTTCGAGCTCAACCCATCCATCGGCTATTGGCTCATAGACCGGATGCTCGGCGGCGAGGGCGAGATACTCAAGACCCCGCGCGGCCTGACGCCCCTCGAGCGCGCGGTCATCGAGCCCCCTCTCTCGCGTCTCTTGCGCGAGTTCTGCGGCGCCTGGCAGGAGTACCTCCCCGCCGACTTCAAGCTCCTCGAGATCGCCTCATCCGCCGCCGATGCTCGCGTCGCCAAGCCGACCGATGCCGTGGTGGCGGGCTTCTTCGAGATCACCACCGGCCCCGTCTCCGGCATGTTGAGCTTCTGCCTCCCCGTCATCTCCCTCAAGCTGGCCAAGATCCAACCGCGTGACGCCACCCCTGCCGCGGCCGGTGGCGCTGCCCGCGCTGACAGCTCAGCCCTTGCCCGCACCGTCGCCGAGGTCGCTATCATCTGCTCGACGGTTCTCGGTGTCACCACTGCCTCCGCCGCCGACATCGCCCTGCTCCAGCCCGGCGACATCCTGCTCCTGGAGACCCATCTGGACGACCCCGCCCTCTTCCTGGTTGGCGGAAAACCCAAGTTCCACTGCCGCGCTCGGCCGGTAAACGGCCGGCTCGCGGTCGAGATCATCCGGCGGGTCGCCTAGGTTCGCCCCATGATGAAGACCGAGGAGGCGGCAAAGCAGCTCCCGGGTGTCAGGAAGGCGGCCGTCCTCATGGCCCTCCTCGGCACCCAGAAGGCGGCCGATGTGCTCTCCCGCTGCAGCCTGCCTCACGGGGAGATCGAGCGCCTTGCCTTCGAGATGTCCCGGCTCAATGAGATCGACGCCGCCACCCAGCAGGCCGTTGTCGGCGAGTTCACCTCTCTCCTCACCTCCACCAGCGCCGCCGTGGACGGCCTGCGCCTCGCCCAGGACCTCCTGGGCCAGGTCGTCGGCCCCGAGATCGCCGCCGGCATCATCAGTGAGCTCAAGGTACAACCATTCGCTCGCTCGCTCTCCTCTCTCTCCGACCTTCAGCCCGCCCAGCTCTCCAGCGCGCTCAGCTCCGAGCAGCCTCAGGTCATCGCGGTCGTCCTGCGCTGCATCCCGCGCAAGCTCGCCGGAAAGGTGCTCTCGGGATTGCCTGAGGCGGTCCGCATGGATGCGGTCATGCACGTCATCCAGGGCGGCGAGCCCGCGCCCGATGCCATCAAGCAGATCGAGACCGCCCTCTCCCAGGAGGTGGGCGCGCTGACAAGCTGGAGCGCATCGGACAGGCAGATCACCGCCGGCGGCCCGCGCACCCTCGTCGAGATACTCAACCATACCGACCTCAGCGTCGAAGATGCGGTGATCAAGTCCCTCACCGAGCGCGACCCTCAACTCGGCGAGCAGGTGCGCGAGTCCATGTTCATCTTCGACGATCTCCCGCGCCTCGACCCGCGCACCCTTCAGCTTCTCCTCCGCGAGGTCGAGCCCACCGACCTCGCGCTCGCACTCAAGGGCGCCTCCGAGGCGGTCAAAGAGGTCGTCTTCCAGAACCTCTCCGAGAACGCCGCCGCCGGCCTCAAAGAGGACCTCGAATCCCTCGGCCCCGCCCGCAGGCGTGACGTCTTCGCCGCCCAGGAGAAGATCGTCACCGCGGTCCGCCAGCAGGTCAGCGAAGGCAAGATCAACCTCCGCCAGGAGTCCGAACCAGATGACCTCATCGCGTGACCGCCACGAGGGCGCATTGCCGTGGGAGCCCGGTCCTCAGGACGACTATTCCTCCTATTGAGGCTCGCAAAATATAGTGACATTGCCAAGAGCGGAAAAAGCCGCCCGGAACCTGGCAAGAATGCGCCTGTGCATTGTAACTCTTATATGCGAGACTCAATAGAGGCGCATAGATACGTCCCATCTCTGTTCACCCGCGTAGGTCTGAGTTCGTGTTCGGCTGCCGTTCGGCGCGCTGCCGCTTTACACACCGCCCTCCCCAGGGTAGACTCAGACTATGTACAGACCGACGCGCCTCTGGTGGCTCCTGACCCTACCAGCGGTTGTCCTTGCCGCCTACGGCGTCATCCATCTCCGATCATCCAAGCCTGCTCCGCTGACCCCGGGCGGGGGTCCGGTCGACACCCTCCGCGACTCCGTCAAAGGCGCCAACGTCATCATCATCGTCATGGACGCCACCCGCGCCGACCACGTCGGCCACTACGGCTACCCACGTGACACCACCCCGAATCTGGATACTATCTCGAAGCAGTCGGTTGTCTTCGAGAACCACTTCTCCCAGTCGGCCGAAACGAAGAGTTCAACCGCCTGCTTACTAGCCTCGCAGTACTGCGACACCAACCTCGCCGACGGCCCGCGCTCCCTCATCCCCGGCACTTTCACGATGGAGGCCGGCCTTCAGAAGGCCGGCATGCGGACCCTCCTCATCAGCTCCAATCTCAAGGCCACCCCGCTCTACGGCATCGGCGCCGACTTCCAGGACGCGGTGTGGGACCGCCAGTTCGAGGCCATCGCGCAGAAGGAAGAGCACCTGTACTGGCCCACCGTCGCCGTGCGCGCGTTCAGCAACTGGCTCCGGGAGCACTCGAGCGGCCGGTTCTTCGCGTACGTGCACCTCGCGCCGCCGCACTATCCCTACGAGCAACCGGGCGAGTTCACCAGGCGCTTCGCCGGCCTCAAGCCGCTGAGCTTCAAGCCCGGCGGCGTGCCTTTCCCGGAGACCATCCCACGGCCGGTCCCGACCCCGCCCGCGCTCCCCGAGTGGATAAACCTCTATGACGCGAACCTGCGCTACAGCGACTGGGCCGTCGGCGAGCTGATCGACCAACTGCAGTCATCCGGCATCCTCGACAAGACCTTGCTCATCATCACCGCCGACCACGGCGAGGCCTTCGGCGAGCACGCCCACGTCTGGCACGGCCGCTCAGTCTATGACGAGGCCTGTCACATCCCACTGCTCATCAGGTTCCCCGGCGGCAAGCTCGCCGGCACGCGCATCGCCGCGCTGTCCGAGTCGGTCGACATGCTGCCCACGATCTTCGATCTGCTCGGCGCGCGCTATCCGGCCCAGGGCATCCAGGGCCACTCGCTCCTCCCCTTGCTGGCTGGCCAGCGCGACTCGATCAACGACTATGTCTTCACCCGGGGTGGTGGCAGCCCGAGCAAGTACCTCATCCGCAACCACGACTACGCCCTCATGGTCTACTCCAACGGCCGGTGGCGCGCGCTCTATGACCTGAAGAAGGACCCCGACGAGCGCACCAACATCATCGACGCGAACCCGGCCGTCGCCGAGACGATGACCGCGGCCTTCCGCACCTTCGCCGCCCAGCAGCGCCGCCCACCGATGGACTTCCTCGACCCGAACGCGAAGATGGGCCCTCTGCCCAAAGTCCCCGAGATCCAGATGTCGCCAGAGGATCGCGCCCGCGTCAATCACATCGCCGACCTGGGCTACGTCCGATGACCACCGCGATCTCGCTCGCGTTCATCGGTAGTTGCGGTCTCATCGCGCCAACCTCCCATGACTAGCCCTCACCACCACCACCCCCTCCGCACCTCCCTCCCCGCGCTCATACTCCTCCTCGCGGCCGCTGCCGCGCTCGTGCCCGCCTCCCTCCGCCGCTCGCACTTGCCCGGGCTGGAACGGTCAGCACCACTGACCCCAGCATCCCCGGCAGTCGATGCCCTCCGCGACGCTGCCGAGAACGCGAATCTCGTCATCTGCGTCATCGACGCGGCCCGCGCTGACCATGTCGGCTGCTATGGCTACCCGCGCGGCACGACCACCAACATCGACGCGTTGGCCCAGGAATCACTCCTCTTCAGAGAGCACTTCTCGCAGTACGCCTCGACCAAGCCATCGGTTGCTTCTCTTTTCACCAGTCAGCATGCCGACACACATCTCGCCTACGAGAACCGGCCTATCGACGACGCGACGTTCACCCTGGCCAAGGGCCTCCACGCCGCGGGCTTCGAGACGGTCATGTTCAGCTCCAATCCGAATGCCGCGCCGGCGATGGGCCTCGGCCTCGACTTCGACGAGGTGTATGATCAGAAAGACGTCGAGCCACTCGTGAAGCACTGGGAGAAGTTCACCCTCCCGAACCCGCTCCTCACGCTTATAGAGGGATGGCTGAAGCGTCGCCATCGCGAGCGCTTCTTCGCCTACATCCACTTCGACCCGCCCCATCAGCCCTATCTCCAACCACCGGAGATGACCAGGCTGTTCGCCGGCAAGCGAGCGCCCAACTTCGTCCCGGGCCACTTCGAGTTCCCGGTTGGCGACAGGAAGACGCTCGAATCGTACGCGCACCCGCCTCTCCCCGAGTGGATCAACCTGTATGACGCGAACCTCCGCTTCGCCGACTGGGCGGTGGGTGAGCTGACACGCCTGCTTCGCGAAACAGGCGCGCTGGACAACACCGTGCTCATCATCACCTCCGACCACGGCGAGGCATTCGGCGAGCATGGCTACCTCTGGCATGAGCGGGGCGTCTACGACGAGCTGGTCCATATCCCGCTGCTGATCAGGATGCCCGGGACACCGCGCAACGACTTCACCGCGCTGACCCAGACCATCGACCTTCTCCCGACGATCTTCGACCTCTATGGCATCGCCTATCCAAGCCGCGGCATCCAGGGAACGTCTCTTCTGCCCTTGATCGCCGGGCTGGAGGACACTGTGCACGATCACGTCATCTCACGCTCCGATGGCCAGCCACCGAGTTACCTCGTGCGCAGTCAAAACTGGTCCTTGATCCTCTGGGGCAATGGCACGTGGCGCGCGCTCTACAGTGTCAGGAGCGACCCCGGCCAGCGGCGGAATGTGCTCGCCGACCACCCAGGTGTAGCGAAGACGATGCTCGGCCAGTTCCGGCGCTTCGCCCGGACCCAGCGCCGCCCGCCCCTCGAGTTCCTCGATCCCGGAATCCGGCCATTGCCCCTCCCTGAGACCGGCAACGCCCCACTCACGGCAGAAGACCAGAAGCGTCTTCGCGCTCTGGGCTACCTCAGATAGGGCAGGAACGCGAGCCGGGAGATCGAGCGGCGCCCGCTCGCCGCGGGCCGGCCCGACCTCGCTGTGCGCCTCTGGCGCAATCGACAAGCTTGTCCGCCACCGGATTGCCTGGGAGCGCAGGCGTCTCGCCTGCATGCTGCCAGGCCGTTATGCACAGATGGCGGCGCGGACCACCACACGCGAGGCGATGACCAAGGGCACCGTCAACCGTCTGCGCGAGCACGGCATTCAGCTTGCCCGGGTGTCAGCCCACCAGGCGCGAGACTTCTGCATCTACTATGAGAACGTCATCGTGAGCATCGGCCCTGAGCCGCACCCGGCGGCTAGGTCGCCAGCGGCGACCGCGGTGGCGGCCGAAGGCCTAGCCATCTACCCGCCGATGCTACTCTGCGAAGCAGCGCTTCGCTGCGAAGCACGAGTCAGCGCCATCGGTGGCGGCCCGCCATTCCACTGCTACTCTGCGAAGTAGCAGTGCCTCTTCGCTACGACGCCTTCGTCCGCCGAAGCGGAACTGTGTCGCCCGCGAAGGCGGAAGCACGAGCCGAACTGCGTCCACGTGCTCACGCCGTTCGTGGAGAGACTGGCGACGGAGCAGGAGCGGAAGGCGAGAAGGCCGGAGCCGACTGTGTTGAACCAGACGCCGGACGAGCTGCAGCGGAGGTATCGTAAAGACGCGAAAGGCTGAAGCGTGTGGAGGCCGACAGGGTCGCCACGCCCGCCTGACGGTATAGGGAAAGCATCCGACGCATCGCGTAGAATGAGAGAAGCGGATGGAACCGTTCACGCGTCATACTGCGTCTTCTTGGTGAGGCGCCTCTGGAGCAGCATGTGCATTGAGACAGACGAACACTTGGTGTTGCGCACGCGACAAGGTGACGTCGCCGCGTTCGAGATGATTGTAGAGCGTTACCGGCGGCCACTGGTAGCACTAGCAGCGGCGCGCCTGGGGTCGGTGACGGACGCGGAAGACGTAGCGCAGGAAGCCTTTGTGCAGGCCTTCTTCAGACTGTACCAACTACGCCAACCGGAGGCATTGTTCGCGTGGCTGCGGCGGTTGACCGAGAGACTGGCACTGACGCGGCTGCGCCGCCCGCGAGAGGAACTGCTGGAGCCGGCACAAGCGGCGGACATCCGGGCGGCCCAGGCGGACGCCGATGTCGGCGAAGAGGATACAGGGCGCCTGCTACAGCGTCTGCCTCCGGCCATGCGTCGGACGGTGACGCTCACCTACCTGGCGGGTTACACCTGCGCGGAGGCCGCCGCTCTGCTTGGCGTGCAGGAAGGCACCGTGAAGAGTCGTCTCAGCCGTGCGCGTGCCATCCTCAAAGAGGCACTGACAGCGATGGAGGAAGAGATGAGAAAGGGCAAGTCGACCGACGAGTTTGGGAAGGAGACCGTCGAGCGCCTGATGCGGGAGGCGCGGCGGCTTCTGGAGGGTGGGGATGTCGAGGCAGCAGGCAAACAGGCCGACAAGCTGTTGGAGATGCAAGCGAAGGAGCTGTTCGCCAGTGGCGACAAGCCAGGCTTTCGCTTCAACGAGGAGGCAGTCCGCATCAGCGGGCTAATGTACCGGGAGCGACGGCGGCGCGACTGTGAGGCGAACGCCACGCAGTACGGGTACCAGTTGGAGGATTTGGACTGGGAACTGGAGGACGTGAATGTCCTGTCGGAGACGTTGGGACGCCCGGTCGGGCGGGGACAGGACATATGGGGTCTTCCGTTCAGCAAGATGCACATCAGCATGCTGGATGCCCGCGACATCTGCCGACGGCTGCAATGCTCGCCCTTGGCGCTGTATGAATGGGTGCTACGCGGCTGCCCGGTCATCCGGTGTTGGCCGTTCGTGCGATATGACCTGGGCCGGGTCAAGCAGTGGCTGAGGGACAACGAGATCACCGACTGGCCGAGGGAAAGCGACACCGATACTGATCGCCCGGTCCGGATCATCCTTGGGGCAGTCTACAGGCGGGAGACAACACCTGAGCACGCGCTGAAGGTTATCGACGGTCTGGACTTGCCGTGAGGTCAGTGTGTGCCCCGCAGTGCTGGGCCGGTAGTACGAACCAGCGGGAGAAATCGAGTCGACGTAGAGGGAATATCGAGAGGGTATTGACACCCGCGAGGACCCGCTACACTGAGATCAACTGAATAAGGCCTGCATACGTTACGCAAACGCGGCGGGCGTCTCTGGTGTTCACGCTGCGACGACTTCTTTGTTGACTGTGCGGTATGGAAAGAGAGGGTATTGACACCCGATGCAGGTGCGATAGGATAGTCCCAGCCTACTTCGTCCGCCGGTGGCGGACTACGAAGGCTGAAACCGAATACTGACTCGTGCTTCGTAGCATAGGCTTGCAGCCTTCGTAGCCGAAGGCTACTTCAGCGAAGTAGGCACTACGCAGAGTAGCATCCGCTGACTCGACATCCGAGAGGCGGGCCTTCCTCAAGCCACTCACCCAGAGATCCTGGGCGGCTTGTGGAGAGCCCGCCTTCTTTGTTGGCCGGCAGCGGCCGGGTGATGTGAGACGCAGCGGGGAGCGAAGTCCCCGCGAGACGCCGCGAGGCGGTGAAACACGGAGGAGATGATGGGCGATCAGGATCAGCAGAACCAGACGAGCCAGTCTGATCCGTAGGCCGAGAGCACGGGTCGCAAGAGTGACGCCATCAGCTCTCGCTTCCTGCTCTCCGCCCAGTCCAAAGGTATCGTCCATCCCGATGTCGCCTTCACCTGCGCCCAAGACTCTCGCCTCTCCCGCCGGAGGGGGATTGGCCGCAAGCGGGGAATCTGGCACGGCGGGAGGACAGAAGGATGCCACCACGCCCACTGAAGATCATCGCGATCGGAGCCGGGAGCGGCTTCGGCCGAGGGGTCGTCGTCGAAGTGCTCAATACACCCGAGTTCGCCGAGCGCGGCTGCACCCTTGCGCTGGTGGACCTCGACGAAACCGCGCTCGATCGCATGCGTCGGTTCGCGCTCCGCGTGAAAGACCACCACAAGTCGGAGGTCGAGGTCACGGCGACAACGGATCGCCGCGAGGCCCTCCCGGGCGCGAGCTACGTCATCACCTCGGTGGCAATCAAGCGCTACCCCCTGTGGGAGCAGGACTTCCGCATCCCTCTCGCCTACGGCTTCAAGCACGCGCTGGGTGAGAACGGCGGCCCCGGCGCGCTCTTCCACGCCCTCCGCAACTTCGAGCTGATGATCCCGATCTGCCGCGATATCGAGCAGCTCTGCCCGGAGGCGCTCCTCCTGAACTTCACCAACCCGGAGTCGCGCATCATCAGAGCGGTCTCCGATCTCACGAAGGTACGCGCTGTTGGTCTCTGCCATGGCGCCAAGGGCGCCCTCGAAGGGGTGAGCGAGATACTCGGCCGGCCCCTGGAGGAGCTGGACATCGTCTCCGGCGGCCTCAACCACTTCTTCTGGGTCACGAAGATCGCTGACCGTAAGACCGGCAAGGACCTCTACCCGGAGTTCCGTCGCCGCGCGCTCGCCCCCGACTGCCCGGCGATGCCGCCCCTGGTGAAGAAGATGGTCGAAGTGTTCGGGCTCTACACCTACCCGTCCGACGACCACATCGGCGAGTATCTCTCCTTCGGTGCCGAGTTCACTGGCCTGAAGTGGCACTACGGCCTGGAGTCCCGACCGATCCCGAAGGAGGAACCCGCGCCGCGCCCATCACGCCTCGACGAATACGCCTCGGGCGAGCGGCCGCTCGACGAGCGTGCGTTGGGCGGCAGTGGGGAGCTCGCGATTCCCATCATCCGCGCCATCGAGCTCGACCGGCGCTTCTTGGCGGACTCCATGAACGTGCCGAACACCGATGGCTATGTCGAGAGCCTCCAGCGCGATGCCGTTGTCGAGATCCCGGCCTGGGTGGACGGCGCCGGCATTCACCTGGAGAAGATCGCCCCGCTGCCCGAGGCCATCGCTGCCTACTGCCGCACGCAGGCCTCGATCCAGGGCCTGGTGGCCCAGGCCTACAAGGAGCGCTCGCGCAACCTGCTCCTTCAGGCGCTCCTCATCGACCCGGTCGTCAACTCCGTCGCCAATGCCGAGAAGATGCTCGACGACATGCTTGCGCTCCAGAAGGGCTATCTGCCGGCGTTCCGGTAGGGCGCCCGCGCGACCTTGTCCGTCTCAGGCGGGAGGATGAGCACCGCCGTCCCCCAAGTTGTCCGGCAGCAGCAGGAGGGCGAGGCCGATGAGCGCGAGGGCGAGCTGACCGTGAAAGCCGTCGGTCTTGGGCCCATGATAGCTCCTGTGGCTGGGGAGGAGGAGCTTGTCGTCGGGCAGGCCGCGGATGCGGCCGATAAGGTTCTCGATATCGGGCGCCGCAGCGCCGAGCGCGCCGGCGAACTCGCGCGAGCCGGTGCCACGGGCGGCGGCGATGAAGGTAAGCGTGCCAGCGAGGAGCGCGGCCTCCTGGGGGATGTCGAGGTCACGGTGCGGGAGCATGTCAGCGGCGATGTGGGAGACACCGCCAAGGAGCGCGGCCTGGGTGCGGGTGCGTGTGAAGCGGCCGAGGGCGGCGCCGATGAGTGCGTGGAGGGCGACGATCATGGGGGAAGGCGAGGAGTCGAGGAGTCGGACTCCGACTTTCGACTGTTCGGCTTTCCACTCTTCGGCCTCAGCGGGGCCTCGGTTCGGGCCTGATGCCGTTGAGCCAGCACCAGTACTCGTAGATCGTCCAGAGGTAGTTACGGGTCTCCCGATAGGGGGGCACGCCGCCGTGACGGTCGACTGCGCCGGTTCCCGCGTTATAGGCGGCCAGCGCCCGTAGCGGATCGCCGTTGTACTTGTCCAGGTTCTTGCGGATGATGCGGATCGCCAGGTGGAGGTTCTCGATCGGATCCGTTGCATCGACGTTGTGTGCGGCGGCGGTGGCCGGCATGAGCTGGCCAAGCCCCATCGCGCCCTTGTAGGAGCGGGCGTTGGGGTTGAAGCGGGACTCTGCAGCAATGACCGCGACGACCAAGGTAGCGTCGACATTATAGCGCGCCGAGTAGGAGACGATGCTGTCCCCGATGACGTTGATGTCGCGCGCGGGAAGACGCGGGTTGAGGGTGGCGATTGCGCGCTTGATGACCGTCGTCTGGTCGCCACCGCGGGTCGGCATCGGCTGCTCCGCGCGCTGGATCTGCGCGGCGGACTGGGCGATCTCCTGACGATCGGTCACCGGGAACTTGAGCGCGGCGCGGGCGGCCTCCTGGAGCAGCTCGACCGGGGTCCTGTCCCAGGTGATATCGATGAGTCTGAGCGGCGCAGTGCAAGACGGCTCCTTGGGCTTGACCAGGCACCGGACCCGTGAGCGCGGATGAACTTCCTGGGGCGAGGAGCTGCATTCGATATCGACGGTGTTGTTGTCGACGAGTTGGAGGATGATCGTGCGCTGATCGCCGACGGAGTAGATGCCCTGGATGATACCCGATAGCTGGAGTGACTTGCCTGGCTCAGCGCGCCGCGCTTGCTCCAACTGCGGGCCGCTGACGACGTCCACGGGCCGGAAACTCGCAACGCACTTCTTGTAGGCGGCTTCGGAGCTGGCGAGAGCAGGGGAGAGTGGTGCAGCAAGCAGCAGCAGGGCGATAGGCATCACCAGCCCCATCCCCGAGCAGACCCTTCGCCCGACGGCTGTCACCCGACCCAACATCGTACAGTGATTATACCTCAGTGCTTCGGTAACGGCAAGAAGGTTTTAGTTCAATCGTGAGCAAGGGAGCGATGGGAACAGCAGCAACCGGAGCAGCGCAGAGAACGCCGATGGACGCTGGAGCTACCGCCGTTGCCCAGCAGGCGCGGAGAACGTCTGACGGAACACGTCTGTGTCCCGCGGGGGCAAGGGGGGAGGTGGGCTAGGCGGAACGGACCAGGTGTGACAGAGCTGCAGGAGGATCAGGATGGAGCGGATCGCGAAGAACATCGTCGAGCTGATCGGCAACACCCCGATGGTGGAGCTCAACAAGGTCACCGATGGGGCGCCGGCGAGGGTGATTGCGAAGCTCGAGTTCTACAACCCGGCGGGAAGTGTAAAGGATCGGATCGGCTACTCGATGATCGAGGCGGCCGAGAACGAAGGCGAGATCGCACCCGGAAAGTCGGTGCTGATCGAACCCACGAGCGGGAACACCGGCATCGCGCTGGCGATGGTTGCGGCAGCGCGATGCTATCGCCTGATCCTCACCATGCCTGATACAATGAGTGTCGAGCGGCGATTGCTGCTCCGGGCGTTCGGCGCGGAGCTTATCCTGACACCCGGCGTCGACGGGATGAGGGGCGCGATCGCGAAGGCGGAGGAGCTGTTGAGCGAAATCCCCGGCGCCTTCATGCCACAGCAGTTCAAGAACCCCGCGAACCCGCGGATTCACCGGCGCACCACGGCCGAGGAGATATGGGCCGACACCGGCGGGCAGTTGGATATCTTCATCGCCGGAGTCGGAACTGGAGGGACGATCACCGGGGTTGCGCACGCGCTCAAGCCGCGCAAGCCCGACCTCAAGTTCATCGCGGTGGAGCCGGTGGGCTCGCCGGTGCTGTCGGGAGGCAAGCCGGGGCCCCACAAGATCCAGGGCATCGGCGCCGGCTTCAAACCGGATGTGATGGACATGGGCATCGTCGATGAGGTGATCCAGGTCAGCGACGATGACGCGATGGCGATGGCGCGAAGGATCATCAGGGAAGAGGGGATCCTGTGCGGGATCTCGTCGGGCGCGAACACATGGGCGGCGGTGCAGGTGGCGAAGCGGCCGGAGAACAAGGGGAAGATGATCGTGACGGTTCACCCGAGTACGGGGGAGCGGTATCTCTCGACCGCGCTGTTCGCCGACTTGGTGGCGGAGGAGACGGGGAGGGGTTCGGCCGGCGCGCAGGTCTAAGGCGATAGAGCAACCGGGCAGCCGCCTTGGACAGAAAGCGGGACACGAAGGACGCGTTGGAGGGCCGACAGACAGCAGGCGCAGTGCCGCTCTGGGAACTGTAGTTCCATCTCTGGGACGACGCAGGTGCCGTCCCTGCATCTGACTGCGCACGAGATCCCTAGCCGTCCGACAACCCGCACCTCTTGTCTCAAGAAGCCATGCCGCTTTCTCCTCCAGTGGTGCCTCTGCTGCTGCTGACCTCTTGAGCTGCGATCATGTCCAGTTCCGAGAGTTCCGGGACAGCGCCGTAGGGGCAGGATGGGGTGGCGGAAGTGACGAAGCGGGCGGGCAGTGAGTGATCGGGCTGTGCAATGTTCAGTTTGACGGGCCTGCCCCAAGCGGTTCGCCGCGCCTTGAAGTGGGATGCTGTTTCCGCTGCGATTGGTGGGGTGAGCAATGGGGCGCTGTTTCCCTTCCTCGGGGTTATCCTGCGGCGCGACCTCCACGCCTCGGCCTATCTGATTGCCACGCTCGGCGCGGCCTTCGCGCTGGGCAACCTGTTCAACCCGTTGATGGCGCACTCCATCCGCAACCGCGCGAAGCTGCCGTTCGCGGTGTGGCCGCCGATTATCAGCCGCTCGTTCTTCTTGCTTATGCCGTTTGCAGTGGCGGCGCCCTCGTTCGTCGGGATCACGGTCGTGGGCTCGGCGTTTGGCTCGCTCGCCGCGCCGGCCTATGCCGCGGTGATCCGCGATGCCTATCCAGTCGAGCGGCGGGGGCGGCTGATGGGGTTCGTGCGCGTGGTCTTCGTGGGTGGGGCGATGCTGGGGTCGCTCGGAGGCGGGATCGCGTTGCACTACATCAGTTACCGATGGGTCTTCCCGGTCGCCGCGCTGCTGGGGATCGTCGGGGTGTCGACCTTCGCGCGGGTCGGCGTGCCGGCTGCGCCCGATGAGCCTGCGCCCCCCGGCGCGCGCATGCTCGATGCCTTCCGCATCGTTGCGGCGGACCGACTCTTCGGGCTCTATTCCATGGCCTTCTTCCTCTACGCATTCGGGAACCTGATACTCAGCCCTGTGTTCCCGGTGTTTCAGGTCGATGTGATGCACATCTCGACGCAGTGGGTGTCGTATCTGTCGATGTCGGCAGCAGGCCTGAGCATGGTGGGCTACCTGTACTGGGGCAGAGTCCTGGACAGGCGGGGGCCGTTTTTCCTGTTCCTGTGCGTGTTGGGCGTGGCCGCGTTCACCCCCGTCATCTACTTCTTCGCGCATGACGTGCATGTGCTGCTGTTCGCAGCGATGGCGCAGGGGTTGGCTCAGGCGGGCGGGGACCTCGGGTATGTGAACGCGTCGATGCGGTTCGCGAAGCGGGAGCTGGTGGTGTCATATGCAGCGGTCTTCGCGTTTCTTCAGGCGATGCGCGGAATTCCCGGCCCGTTCATCGGCGCGGCCCTGAGCAACTGGCTTGGTCCGAGGCCGGTGTTCCTGGTCGTGTTCGGGCTATGGGCGGCGGCGGTGGTGGTGGCGAGTGTGGGGTTGAGGAGGGCAAGGAATGCAACAATGGAGCAGTAGAGCACTCCCTGACCTGATCCTGCGCGTGCCGCATCGGAGCAAGGTGTACTGAGCAGGCGGAATCGCCCCGGGGACGGGCCTCCCACGAGGGATTGGCTCAGAACCGCTCCAGCATCCCAATCGCCGTCGCCGCCATCATCGCCGCGCCGATGGGGAGAACGCGGCGGTCGTCGAGATCGAAGGTGGAGCTGTGGCCAGGTGATATGAAGCCCTTCTTCTTGTCCCGGACGCCGAGCCGGAACATCGCCGCCGGGATGCCGGCGAGCGCGAAGTAGGCGAAGTCCTCGCCGCCGAGACCCGGCTGAGGGATATCTGAGACGTTCTCCGCCCCGAGCATCGCGGTCGTGGTCGCCGCGACCACGTCGTTGACCCGGTCGTCGTTGACCAGGGGCGGGTAACCTTCATCCGACTCAATCTTCACCGTCACCCGCGCGCCCATCGCGCCGACGAGCTTGCGGAGGTCGTTCCGAAGGAAGCGAATGACCAGGGCGCGACCCTCGGGCTCTAGGCTGCGGATCGTTCCGATCATCTCCACCTTTTCCGCGAGGACGTTCGCCCGCGTACCGCCGCGAATGATGCCGATGGTGACGAGCTTGCGGTCGACGAGGTTGGTGTGGCGGGCGATGAACTGTTGGATGGCGATCAGGGCCTGGCTTGCCACCGCGATCGCGTCAACGCCCGCGTCGGGCCGCGCCGCATGCGCGGCCTTGCCGTGAATGGTGATGTAGACGTCCTCGGTCTGGGCGGTGTCATAGCCGCGGCGGATGCCGATCTTGCCGGAATCGACCTCGGTATCCACGTGGAGTGCCGCGATGGCGCGCATCTTCGGGCGCTCCAGCACCCCGTCGGCGATCATGAAACGAGCGCCCCCGGCGCCCTCCTCACCCGGCTGGAAGATCAGCTTGACAGTGCCGGGCAGCGCCGCGCGGCGCCTGTTGAGCAGCGCCGCCGCGCCGATGAGACATGCCACATGCGCGTCGTGCCCGCAGCCGTGCATGAGGCCGGGGCGTCGTGAGCGATAGGGGATGTCATTGGCCTCCTCCAGCTCCAGCGCGTCCATGTCCGCTCGGAGCCCGACCGCATTCGGGCTGCGGCCGCGGATGAGGCCGACGACACCGGTCTTGCCCACGTCCGTCTTCACGGCATCCATTCCGATGGCGCGGAGGCGATCAGCGACGAACGCCATCGTGTCGTACTCCTGCATGCTGGACTCGGGGTTCATGTGGAGATGGCGGCGCCAGGAGACAAGGTCGGAGCGGAGGGCTTCGGCCTCGGCGAGGAGGCGGGCAAGGGCGGGCTTGGGCATGGGCATGGGGATTCTCCCGTTGGAGTGTGGTCGGGAACCCGATTCACGATGGGAGGACCAAGGTCCTGCCGAGCGGACGAACCGCCATCGCCGATGAACGCCACTGAGCGCGGATTGTCGCGGCTCGTGTGAGCGGCGGCGCCGGGCCCCGCCCGACGATTTCCGGTTCCGGAGTGGGGCTAATGGTTGCCACAGCAACCGCCCGGTGTGATAGAATCCGGCGGTAAGGGGATCGGACGTGCAACGCTCATGATCACGCTGGCGCTCAGTGAGTATAGGGACCGAGTCTATGGGGGATGGCTGGGGAAGCTTGTCGGGACGGCCGTCGGCCGTCCGCTCGATGGGCAGAAGTCCGTCGCGGGCGGCCACGAGGTCACTGGCTATCCCGAGAAGCTTGCGGAGGTGTCCGAGGTGCGCAGCGAGGGGATCGACTTCCAGTTGGTGTGGCTGCGGGCATTGCAGCTCGCGGGCGCGAAGATCGCCGACGAGGATCTGATCGGAAGCTGGCTTCGGCACATCACCTACGCGTCGGACGAGTACGCGTGTGCACGGGCGAACTTCCGCAAAGGTGTGAACCCCCCTCTCTCGGGCGTGCTCGACAATCCGTTCCGCGAATCGCTCGGTGCGTTCGCGCGGGCGGACCTGTGGGGGATGCTCACACCCGGAGACCCGGAGCAGGCAGCGTGGTTCGCTCGCAGAGATGCGATGCTCGATCACTCGGGCGCTGGGGTCGAGGCGGCGATCTGGCTGGCGGGGATGGTGAGCGGCGCGTTCGTAGAGGAAGAGGTCGGGCGGCTCATCGAGACGGGGCTGGCGCTGATCCCTGAAAGCGGGCGCGTCGGTCGGGCGGTGCGCGATGTCATGCGCTGGCATGCGGAGCACGCGCACTGGGGACGCACCCGCGAGATGCTGCTGCGCTCATATAGCTCCGATGATGTCCGCGACAGCGTGGTAGCGGCCGGCTTCGTGACGCTGGCGCTGCTGCAGGGGCGGGGCGAGTTCGTCAGGTCGGTGCTCGCGGCGGCGGGCTGTGGTTGGAGCACAGCGACAACCTGTGGGGCAGTCGGCGCGCTACTGGGCACCATGCCAAGCGATGGCGGGGTGCCTATGGACTGGCGTACGGCGATGCGCTTCGAACCCGCGGTGAGCGGGAACATCGTCGGGTTGCCGCGAACGCTGCCGCACTTCTGGGTGGCGGAGCAGATCAGCGAGATGGGGCGGATCGTCGTGCGGTCAGAGTCGGGGGGCCGGGTGCAGTTCGCGCCGGAGCCCCCGGAAGAGGACCCGAAGCTGGCCGCGCCCGATGTCGCGAATCTGCTGCGACAGCTCGCGATGGGGCCGTATGTCGCCGCGTATCGACGAGGGCCACTAAGGATCCAGGTGGACTACGATGGTCGGCCGACGATCGGCTACGATGTGCCGCGCCGACTGACGGTCGCCCTCTCAAATACGACCAACCGCACGCTTGAGGTGCAGGCCCGGCTGGCGGCCCCAGCCGGCTTCGTGGTGGCGGCGGCATCCGAGTCGATCACGCTGACCGAAGGAACGGTGGTCTCGTTCGTGCTCACGATAACCGCGCCCCGAGCGATCGCCCGGATCGCGCCGGGCAATCCGTGCACGCTCTTCCTGACGGTCGACGACGGCTCGGAGTTCACGGTGCCGGTGACGCTCGCGGGCGAGGCGATCTGGTATGCGAGCGGGCCGTACGGGAGCTTCGATGAAGGCCACGCGCCGGAAAACGCGGCGTTGCTGTCCGGCGAAGGGGCACTGGAGAGCGAGGGGTGGCGGCGGCTGTCGGTGGCCGAGCCGATGGTGAACGTCATCTCGGGGTTGGAGGTCGTAGCGCAGGAGCGTGCTCCCGCCCAACAGGGGGCATACTACCTCGCGACCGATGTGCTCATGCCGATGTCAGCGCGAGCGCGCCTGCGGATCGCGTCCAATGACGGCGTGAAGGTCTGGCTGAACGGCGCGGAGGTCTTCACCCAGCACGAGCATCGGCCGCCGTCGCCCGTGAGCGCGGACGAATTCGATGTCGATCTCCGAGAAGGATGGAACCGCTTGGTTATCAAGATGGCGCAGTGCACGCCGCGCCGCTATCTGGCGGTCGGGCTTAGGGACGCGCAGGGGCAGGTGTTGGTGGAGGCGGTGAACACGGAGGGCCGATAGGCACCTACGGGAGCACCCGCGCCAGAGGCGGACAAGCGCTGTGCGCCCCTGCCTCATTCCCCCACCAACTCGTAGTAGATCGTCCGCGCGGCCGGATCGAGGCTCAAGGCGACACCAGCATCCGCCGCCGTCAGTGAACCGAGGGGAGCGCGCGTGCCATCGGGGGCGATGGCGGAGAGCTGGAAGGTCTTCCCGCGCGTGCGAATCGTCACCCGGCCGGTGATGGGCTCGACAAGGATCGGACCGGTCCCTCGTTCCTTGAGCTGCGTCCGTGTGATATTGTAGACCATCCCGGCATTCTCTACTCGCCCGACCGCGGTCACCAGCAGGTGGCGCGAGTCGGGTATCGGCGCGCCGTCGAGCGAGCTCACGGCGACGACGGCGAAGGGCGTGGTGACGGAGAGCGTCACATCGCGCATCGTGATCTCGCCCGCGTTGCCAATGAAGCCATAGGCAGCCTGTGTCAGGGGCGTGCTGATCGTTCCGACGCCGGTCTTCCAGTCGCGCCGGAGCTGGCCGGTGTCAGAGACCGTGAAGGTCGGGCCGGAGGTCGGCATGTAGTCGGCCAGACCGAGCGGGGGCTTGGAGCTCTGGACGGGCGCGAGCGAGGTAGCGACGGCTGTCCGCTCGACAAGTGAGCGATAGGCAGGTGTGCTGCCCCAGGCGGAGGCCTGATCGCGAGCGAAGACATCGCTATCCTTCCAGAAGACGACAGTGGGCGAGGCCGACTGCGCGACATCGCCCCGGCGGAATACCAGCGCAGCCGCCGGGAAGAGGCCGAAGATCGCCGGGTCGTTGAACGTCTCGAAGGGACCCATGATGTGGTCCGCTGGCGCCTGGCAATCGTGCCGGTAGGTGTAGACGAGCATGCCATCCCAGCCCTGGAGTGCGGCGACCGCGGCAGTCGAAAGCGGTGCTTCCGCGCGCCATTCCGTCGGCCACGGATGACCCCACTCGGAGCAGATGAAGGGCTTGCCAAGGACGCGGCTCATGGCGAGGGTAGCGAAGTTGTTGCCTTGGTCCGCGGGATCGACTTTCACCTGGGCGCGGTTGTGGAAGCGGGAGTAATTGTCGGTCGGATGATCCCAGTAGGCGTGCGAGTCCATGTAGTCCATGGTGATCTGTGAGGGCAGATTCGCGCCGACGGCGAGCCAGGTGTTGCCGGTGATTGGCACGCGCACGCCGATGCTGCGCATGTAGGCGTGCATATCGGAGTAGTAGCGCTTCTGAAGCTCGTCGATGAAGCGAAGGACATCGGGGCCGCGCTCGCCCTGGAGGCGGACGGACTGATTCGGGTTCATCGAGTGCGTGGCGGCCCACTCGCGCCACATGCGCTCGAAGCTGGTCGCATAGGGCTCGACAGTCACATCGCTGGTGAGAATGTCGTTCTCGTTGGTGAAGTCGATGAGGGCAATGGCGGGATCGTCCTTGTAGGCGAGGCCGGTGTATGGGTTGACGTGAGTCAGAAGGTCGTGGCTGAACTTCTGTTGGAGAGCGATGAGGGTCGGGTCGAAGAGCGTGTAAGGCTTGGCGGCGAAGTCGAGCGCGTCGGCGTTGGCGACGCCGTCACCCGCCGTGAACTTGCGGTTGACGAGCTGATCGAGATAGACATAGATGCCGGTCTTCTTGAGGCAGGAGATGAAGTAGTCGAAGCGGTCGAGCGCGTCGGGATCGAAGTGCTGGGTGTCGCCTCTGCTCTCATCGAAGAAGTTCGGCTTGCTCCACCCCGCGTCCGCATGGTGTGTTCGGACGATATTGACGCCAAACTGGGCCATGCGGCGGGCGATGATCTCGGATTGCTCGTGGGTGGGGAAGTTGGCGCTTGCCGAGACACAGGTGCCCCAGAAGCGCGCGGGACTGCCATCCTCGAAGACGAGCTTGCCATCCTTCACGGCGAGAAAGCCATGGCCGCCGGCTGGCTTGTCGTTGAGCCACGACAGATCGACGGGAGCATCGTCCCACGGGAGGGTGTACGGGAACCAGGTGGAGGTGTCGGTCTTCGAGATGGCGGAGGCGGGGTCGAGCTGGAACGTCACATCGCGATCGAAGCTCACGGACAGGGACTGGCCGAACTGAGCGCGGCCAGGGACGAAGGCGGTGGCAGACGCGTCCAGCAGCTCGATGCGAATCTCGAATTCGGCGCCGCCCCACTGGCGGTTGTCCTGCACCAGCACATCGGCGGCAGGCGAGAAGGCGACCTCGTATCCTGTCGGCGTGCCTGGAGCGACCGCTAGCTTAGCGACGCCGTGCTGGCTGGAAAGCTGCGCCTGCCCCAGGGACGTCGGGAGCGTCAGGCTTCGCACTTGCCGGCCGGCCGCATCGAAGATGGTGATGGGCCGCCCGGCATACTCGTCACAGGGAAGGAAGAACGATATGCACAGGCTGTTGAGCGCGGCCGCCTGGTTCATCGTGAGTTCATAGCTTACATCGAGCTGCCGCTGCCCTGCGCGCGAGACCGATTCCGAGAAAGCGACACTCGCCCGGGTGCCCGGGACATCGAAGGTTCCGGAGAGAGATCGCAGATCGGCCATTGCCGAAGTGTTGTTGAGGTCATATGCCACCGACTGGGACTCGGCCTTCCAGCTCGGCCCGAAGGCGGCACAGGAGATGCGCGAGAAGGGCTCTGTGCCATCGAGGAAGATGATCTCACCCTTCTCCTCGGTAGCGATGGTGATGGCCCGGGCGGCGGAGGAGAGCCCGGCGATGAAGAGCAGAACGAGAAGTAGTTTCATGGCTATGCCTCGTGCGGAGGTATCGGGGCGATAGGTTTGCGATGGCAGAGGCAGGTCCCTGCCGAGCGCAGGGGAAATGGCAGTGGCCGGGGCGCACGTAATGCACCCCGGCCGCGTCACCATCTGCATTCATCCGGGTCAGACCGGCGCTGTTGCGCACGGGGTCGGCGGGAGATTGTCTCTGCGCCCTCCTACGCCGCGCTCTTATCGTCCTCCCAGATGCCGATCGGATTGCCCTCGGGGTCGAGGCACACCGCGAAATACCCCATCTTCGGGATCGCGGTCTTTGACACCCCGACCTGTCCGCCGAGCTTCTTGGCGTTGTCCGAGTACTCGGCGACAGACTCGACCATCACGTAGTTCAGATGCGTCTGCTGGGGCATCTGCCTCTTCATGATGCCGCCGCCGATGCCCGGGCCGCCCTCGTCAGCGGTCTTCACCATCATGTAGTCCGGCATACCCGGCGTCGCCTCAATGCTCCACCCGAACAGCTCGGAGTAGAACTGCTTCAGCCGGCTCGGGTCGTTGGCCGGAATTTCGAAATGCACCACCGGATGCTTCATGATCATCCTCCTCCTTACCGTGTGCTCACGCCTCCCGCTGCGATGCTCGCCCGTTGCGCGGCGGCTAATCGTGGCGCTTCGCGTACGTCTCTCCGACAAGGAAGTCGACGAGCACCGCCGGCTCCTTCCCAACCACCCAGGCATCATGCCCGGGAGGCACTTCCACGATGTCGCCGGGGCCGCTCTCCACCTCTTCTCCGCCCTTCACCGCCACCCGCATCCGCCCACTCACCATATAGATCAGGTGATGGCCCTCGCAGCTCTCGGTGCCGACGACCGGCTTCATATGCTCCGACCAGCGCCAGCCAGGCTCATACGTCCCCCGCATGATCGTCCGGTCACCGACCTTGACGAACTCCGCCTTCGCCCTCGGGATCGATCGGACTTCATCGGGTGAGCTGAAGCTCTTCTTCTCCAACCGTGTCGCTGTGGCTCTCATCTGAGCGCCTCCTTCAATGTGGGGCCGTTGCGCGCCGCGAGACACCACACTCGATCGCGCGATCTCCGCACCCCGTATCCCGCAGCCGCACTGGCTGCCCCTTAGGTGGTAATCCAGGTCCCCGTCGGCGTCAAGGAACATCGCGCGCCACGTGTCCCAATCTCCGCCGCGATTCGCGCTCGCGTCGCGGGCAATGAACAACGCTCCGCCTGCTGGCGGAGCGTCGTTTCTTCCTGTTGGGCAGGAGTTCGTTCACCCCGAGCGCAGCCGAGGGGCTCCTGCCACTTCGTGCCTTCGTGTCTCTGTGGTTACTGCCGTTGGGGCCGGCCCCCCAGCCTGAACACCGCCACCTCCCCGTCATCGAATACGAACTGGAACCGGGGATCGTTCACCGCGTACTGGAAGAGCGCGGGCTGACGCTTCTGCTCCATCACCAGGAACTTGGCATTGAAGTCGCGCTGCAGGACCGTGAAGGTATCCTCTCCATTCGACGGGCCGCACACCGGCTCGCCGCAGGTGTAGCTCGAGAACTGCCCGGTGTAGAGATGGTGCGCCTTCCAGTAGAGCGAGGGGCTATAGGCGTACTGGAAAATCGGGTCCTGGCCGCCAACGTACCTGTCCTTCGTGTTCCAGAAGAACAGGTCGGGGAAGAGGTCCCAGTGTGCATTGAACGCGATGTCGCCCGGCTCCGAGTTGTCCGCGAGCCATTCGGCCGCCAGCTTGAACCGGGTGGGCGAGTAGCCGAGCTTCGGCATGACCCGCGCGTGCTCGTACCCGCCTCGGAACAGCATGAAGGCGATGAGCACCCCGCCGATCGCGGTGACCGCCCGCAGGCTCGCCGGCGTCGAGAACCCGCTCCGCCCTGCTATGCCCGGCCCCAGAATGTGCGTGTGGACCGCGGCCGCGAGCATCACGGTGAAGACCGAAATGAGGTCGATCGCGCGCAGCGAGAATCGCATCATGATGACGACCGTGACTGCCGACAGGGCGAAGCTGCTCCACAGCAGCGTCCGCGCGCGGGGCGTGAGCTCGGCCTGGCTCGTCGCGGCTGCTACCAAGATGATAGCAGCCATCGCCCAGAGGGCGAGCGCGGGCAGGAAGTGCCAGAGGAAGTTGCCCCCGTACTGCTGAAGCGACTGCATCCCACTCACCAGGTCGGCGCCGAAGAGTAGCGGGACGCCCTGTTGCTTCAAGATGGCCAGCTCCACGATCTGAATGTACACCATCTTCGCCGCGCCGATGGGATCGGGCCGCAGTGCCCAGCCCACCATCCCGCCGGCAATCGCCGCCGCGATCTCTCGCCAGTCCAGCTTGCCCTCGGTGACCCGCTTTGTGAAGATCACCACGCCGACGATCAAGGGAATCACCCAGAAGAACCCGAGGTGCACGAAGGTGATGGCGAAGCTCACCAGTCCGATGCCCCATAAGCTCCCGTCCACCGCGCAGGCGAGCAGCAACGCCGCGAATCCAGTCGAGATGACATGCGGGCGCGTCATGACGAAGCGATAGAGGAGATAGGGCGAGAAGCCGATGACCACGAGCGGCCACAGAAACGCCAGCCGCATCCGGGCGAATCGCATCGCCGCGTAGACCAGCACCAGCAGCGCCGCCAGGTCGAACACCCCCGCCAGCTTCACCCCGCGCACCGGGTCCCGGCCAAGCGTGAAGGGAGCCAGCAGAAGATGGAACCCATACCAGATGTCAGCGCCGATGGAGCTCAATACTGAGTAGGAGGACCATGGGAGCCCATGAGTGAGCGGGCCGTGCTCCCAATAGAGAGACGCATGCCGGTAGTGGTAGAGCCCGTCGCGGTCAGGGGTGTTCGGGAGGCTCAGGTGCAGATATGCCGCCAGCGCGACCGCGACAATAGCGAAGCAAACGAAGCCGACAGCGCCGCCGAGTCTGTGCCTGCCATCTGGCGCTGTCATGCCTGCGTCCACCTATGAAAGCGGCACCATGCAGAGGAAGCGAGCTACTGACTGGCCGGCGTTGCGGAACTGGTGCCGTTCATTCGGGAGCACCAAGACAGCGTCCCCCGTCGAGGCCCGCACCGCGCCCTGTTCCGAGCAGACCTCCGCCGCGCCATCCAGCACGAACACCTCGTGCTCCCAGGCATGCGCGTGCTGCGGCGTGCTGCCGCCTGGTTGTAGCTCGAACAAGCGCATGGCAAAGCTCGGCGCCCCCTCCGGCCGGCTGATCAGCCACCGTATCGTCGCGCCCTTCGCCCCCTCCTCCTGCACCGGCTGCGCCGCCACCTCACCCGAATGCACGATCCTCATACTACCTCCCGTTGGCCGCTCCCGTTCGGCAGGAGCTCGCTCCTGCCCTCACTTCTTCATTCCCAACCACTCTGCTGCGTTGCCGTAGTACACCCGCTCCTGCACCGCCTCCGGAATCTCCAACGCGCTCATGAAGTTCCGGTAGAAGTCCATCGTGTCATCAGGGTTGTCCGACCCGAACACGAGCTTGCCGACCAGGTCGAGGTTGATCTTTGGCTGCTGGCTCGTCATGTTACGATCCACTCGCTCGAACAGCCACCTGAACCACGCCGTCGGGTAGTGGCGGATCGTCCCGCCGCTCATGTCGTACCAGATGTTGTCGGCACCCTGAAGCGCGTTGACCGCTTCCATCGCCCACTGATTGCCGAGGTGCGCGCCGACCATGCGGAACCCCGGGAAGTACGTCGCGATGGTGACGAGATAGGTGGGATGCAGGTTCTCCTGCCTCACTCCGCCCTTCCTGCCATAGCTCAGGAAACCGGTGTGGATGAGCGCCGGCATGCCCAGCGCCTCGGCCCGCTCGTAGACGGGGAAGTATGCCTCATGCGCGTAGGGCTTCTGCGGGCCGATCAGCTTCAGCCCGACGAACCCTTGCTCCCGCGCCCGATCGACAGCATCGGCTTTCTCGGCGTCGAGATCGAGATGGTAGAACGGGATGATGTAGCCAGGGTATCGCTTGGCGAGCTTGAGCACCTCATCGTTCTCGAAGCTCATACATATCTTCACATAGCCCAGCGAATCCCACAGCTTCCGCTTCTCCTCGACCTCATCCGGTCCGTGGAAATGCGCGTGGCAGTTGATCACCGGCATGGTTCTCTCCAATCGTCGCGTCACTTGTGCCAGGATTCGGGAGCGGGCGGCGGCGGACCTGCCGGCGCCGTAGGGGCGCATAGCCATGCGCCCCTACGGCCTACTGCTGCGCAGCGGCGATCGCGGCCTGTCCGAGGCTCATCCCCCCATCGTTTGGCGGAATCTCTCTATGGACGTGGCACCGTAGACCCGCCTCGGCCATGAGGTGTAGCAGGCGCCCTACCAACAATGCATTCTGCATCACCCCGCCGCTCAGGACGACGTCCGACGGCCCGCCAACGTCGCGTATGCGGCGGCAGGCGTCGACGGTGAACGCGGCCACTGTTTCATGGAACCGCGCGGCGATGAGCGCGCGCTCGACCCCGCACTCGAGGTCATCAACGATCCCTCGGATGATCGGCCGCGTGTCGATCACGCCGTCGTCGATGGCGAACTCGTAGGGGAGCCCCTCCGCGGGCTCCCGGATCGCGGCGACCATCGCCTCCAACTCCATCGCCGGCTGACCTTCATAGGTCACCTCTGGCGTTGCACCAACGAGCGCGGCGACCGCGTCGAAGAACCGGCCCATGCTCGATGTGAGCGGCGCGTTGACTCGCCGCTCGATCTGGCGCGCGATGAGTCGCACCTCAGACTCGCTCAGCTCTGGGAGCAGTCGCCTTGCCTTACTGAGCGCATCATCCCCGAGTGCCATGATGAGATGGCTCAGCGCCATTCGCCCCGGCCGCGAGATCGCCGCCTCGCCTCCCGGCAGCGGCACGGGAAGCAGATGATACGCGCGCTCGTACTGGCGCCGATCCGCGATCATGATCTCGCCCCCCCAGATCGTGCCGTCCGGCCCATAGCCCGTGCCATCATATGAGACGCCAATGACCGGCCCGCGCAGGCCGAGCTCCGCCATCACGCTCACCACATGCGCATGGTGATGTTGAACGCCGACGAGCTTCACACCCTCCAGCGACTGCGCCCACTTCGTGGAAAGGTAGCCCGGATGCAGGTCATGGGCGACGATCTCCGGCGTGACCTCGAACAGCTCCTCGAAGTGCCGGATGGCGCGACCGAAGTACTCCATCACCTCGATCGTGTCGAGGTCGCCGATGTGCTGGCTGAGAATCGCCTCGCCCTCTCGCAGCACGCAGAATGTGTTCTTGTGATGGCCGCCCACCGCGAGCACAGGTGGTCCCGCGGCGTCCACAGGCACCGAGCGGGGCACGTAGCCTCTCGCACGTCTGACGGGAATCACCAGGTCGCCCGCCACTCGCATCACCGAGTCGTCGCAGGGCACGGCGATCTCCCTGTTGTGGGAGAGAATGTAGTCGGCGATCCGCCCAAGCTTGCGCTTGGCCTCTTCGTCCCGGTGCTCGATCGGTTCCTCGGCGAGATTGCCACTCGTCATCACCAGCGCGGGCGGCCCCTTCGCGAGCAGCAGCCGGTGGAGCGGCGTGTACGGCAGCATGACGCCGACCGTGTGCTGCCGCGGGGCGATGTCCTCAACCAGGCCGCCTTCTGGCCGCGCAGCCATGATCACGACCGGGCTTTCTGGTGATGTGAGCAGCGCTGCCGCGCGCTCGTTCACACCCGCAACCTGCCGCGCCTCGTCGAGGTCGCGCACCATAATCGCGAACGGCTTCCGCCCCCGCCCCTTGCGGCGGCGAAGCGTCTCGACCGCGGCCGAGTTTCGTGCATCGCACGCTAAGTGGTATCCGCCTAATCCCTTGACCGCGATGACTTTCCCATCTGCTAGGAGGCGGGCGACCTGTGCGATCCCATCGGGCGCGGCCTCGCCATCGAGGAACACCCGCGGGCCGCAGACCGGGCATGCAGTCGGCTCCGCGTGGAAGCGACGGTTCCGAGGATCTCTGTATTCGGCCTCGCAATCGCCGCACATCGCAAACGCCGCCATCGTCGTCTGCTGCCGGTCATACGGGATGCCGGTGACGATGGTGAAGCGCGGCCCGCAGTTCGTGCAATTCGTGAATGGGTACTCGTAACGCCGGTCGGCCGGCTCGGCGATCTCCCTGGCACAGTCATGGCACAGCGCGACATCAGGGGGGATGAGAGCCGTCGGACTGGCGGCGCCTTCGCTCTCGACAATGCGGAACTCGGTGAGGTCAAGGGGTTCCAGCTCGCGCATCTCCACCGACGAGATGCGAGACAATGGAGGCGCCTGCTTAGTAAGAAGAGCGGCGAACTCGTCGAGGGCGCCGCGCTCGCCCTCGACGTCGATGATCACGCCCGCGGCTGTGTTCCAGACTGAGCCAGCAAGCCCTAGCTCTGTAGCCAAGCGATGGACGAACGGCCGGAAGCCCACGCCCTGGACGGTGCCGCGCACCCGGATCTCGCGCCGACTCTGTGCCATACCCCAATCCTACCCCAGCGCATGCATGCTCAACGCCGCCTGTCGGACGTCGTTTCGGGCCTCACCTGCCGCCATCGCGGCGTCGTCCGCGCCAGGGTGAAAACCCGGACATCGGCGGCCCCCGCGCTCCGCAGGGCGCGGGCGCACTCCGACAACGTCGCGCCAGTTGTGAAGAGGTCGTCGATGAGCAGCACCCGCTGGCGGGCTACGACCTCCTCGAGGCGCGGCGCGAACGCGTCTCGGACATTGGCGGCGCGGGACTCCGCAGGTAGGTCGACCTGCGGACGGGTCGGCCGAGTCCGGTCAAGCAGCTGCTTAAGCGGGTGGTTGATTGCCTCAGCCACGACCTCGCCGAGGAGAACGGACTGGTTGAAGCCCCGCTCGCGCAGGCGGGATGGGTGAAGCGGGACGGGACACACAACGTCGATGGTGTCGGGGTCGAGGGCCGCGGCCGAGCCGTTCGCCAGGGCCTCGACCATGAGGCCGCCGAGCGGCCGCCACAGAACCATCTGGCAATCGTACTTGAAGCGGCGGATCGCCTCGACGAGCGGACCGGTGTAGTAGGCAGCGGTGCGCGCGGCCGAGTACGCGCGCCGTCTGCCGCGGCAGTCCCTGCACCTCGGAGCGCCGCGGGCCAGTGGGTCGAACGGGTCGCCGCACACCTCGCAGACCGGCGGGGTGATGCGCTCGATGGCGGTGAGGCAGTCCGCGCAGATCGGCTCTCTGCGGAGCCTCCCGCAGGCCTCGCAGCGAGGTGGATAGAGCAGATCGAGCGCTCCGCGCAGAAGGGGGTGCATGGGATTGGTTCTTGATTCAGTGCGTGTGAGAAGTGGTCCTGCAAGGAAGTCCCTGACCCAAGGTCGAACGCAAGAGAGCGCTGTTCGGCGCTTCTGCCATGCGAGGGGATCGGCGATGAAATGGCTCAGGGTTGTCGCGCTTGCTGTCGTCGTGGCATTCGCCGCGGCCGGCGTTGGGAGCACGGTTGCGTCAAGCCGGAAGGCCGAGGGGAAGGACGTAGTCGAGCACTTCTCCTTCGACGGGCAGCAGCGTAGCTACCTGCTGCATTTGCCATCGAGGCTCGACAAGAAGAAGCCGGTTCCGCTGGTCCTCGTCCTGCACTACTACACGGGAACGGGCCGCGCCGAGGCCCAGCAGACGCAGTTCAGCGAGAAGGCAGATGCGGAGCACTTCATCGCTGTCTACCCTGACGGACCGATCCCCGCAGGGCCGGGACTCTCCTGGAATGTGTGGCACAACCCCAGGGATGCGGGCGGCAGCAGGGACGTTGCCTTCGTCCGCGAGCTGATACGGAGGTTATCGGCGCGATTCGCCATTGACCCGAAGCGCATCTACGTCACGGGCATGTCGCAGGGCGGGATGGTCTCCCACTTGGCCGGCTGCGAGCTTTCGTCGGTGGTGGCGGCGATTGCGCCGGTGAGCGGATTCATGATGGAGATGCCGAAGTCGGCGGACCCGGTCTCCGTTCTGATCATCCACGGAACCGATGACGCGGTGGTTCCTTACATGGGAGGGACCCTCGGCGGAGGCCGGGGGCGCGGGGGCGGGGCCCGCGGACGGGGCGGCCCGGGTCAGAGGCGAGGACCGATGGGGGCGCGGCCGATTCCGCCAGTGTCAGAGGAAGTTGCCGCCTGGGTAGCGCACAACGGATGCTCTCCGAAGCCCGAGAGGACGCAGCACGGCAAGGTCATCAGGGAGGTGTACTCCGGGGGCCGCGGCGAAACAGAGGTGGTGCTTTGCACCGTCGTCGGCGGGGGACACAACTGGCCGGGCGACAGGAATGACAAGACGATCTCGGGCATGAACGGCACTGACGCGATCTGGGAGTTCTTCGTCCACCATCCAAAGCGGTAGCCCCGCAGCCGCGCCGCGCTTCCCGCGGAACAGGCTATCGTCTCAGCACCGCCCGCGCCGGAGCGCCGTCGCCGCCGGCGATGCGGAGGGGGAGGCAGATGAGGTCGTAGTCACCTGCAGCGACGGCTGACAGGTCGAGAGTCTCGACGATGATGATGCCGGCGCGCAGCAGCTCCAGGTGGGCCTGACTGCTATCCGGGGCGTCGACGGTGAGGCCGTCGACGCCGACCAGGATGACTGCGTGATTCACGAGGTAACGGGCCGCGTCTGCAGTCAGGTGTGCCCAGCGGGGCGGCATCGGGCCGGTGCGAACCCAGCGGGAGTTGTCGGTCTTGAGGAGCACGCGGGGGACATCACCGACGCCGGCGGCCGAGAGCGCGGCTGCGTCGATCTCGGTGATGCCGCGGAAGTCATGGACACGCGCCGGACCGATAAGCGTACCCAACGAGAGCTGGTCGACGGTCCGATCCCCAACGGAGAAGTGATAGGGCGAGTCGACGTGGGTCCCGGTATGAGTGCCCAGGCCGATCGCGGTGACCCGGACGCGCGCGCCGGCGGAGGTCCCCTCCGATCGCTCGAATGAGACCGGCTCGTGGGACGACCAGGTGAGCATGTCGGGCGCGAGGGGTACGCTGATATCAAGGTAACTCGGCATTGGTGGCTCCAGGTTCGGTGGTGTATGAGGATAGCGTCGAGAGGGGCGGGGTGCAAGGGCGGGGGCAGGAGGCGCGGTCGTGCCCTGCGAACGAAGCAGAACGGAGTAGATGCGAATGTGCCTGGCGATTCCGATGAAGGTGGTTGAGATCGAGGGACCGGTCGCGCAGGTGGAGGAGGCGGGGGTGCGGCGGTCCGCGCGGGTCGATCTCATCGATGGTGTGAAGGTCGGGGACTACGTGATCGTGCACGCGGGGGTGGCAATCGATCGGTTGGATCCAGAGGAAGCGCGGGAGACGTTGAGGTTGTTCGAGGAGATGTTGGGTCCTGCGTCGCGGCAGGCCGCTTCGCAGGATGAAAGCGCGCTCTGATGGGCGATCTTGGCGGGATCAGGGACCCGGAGCTGGTGCGGGGGCTGGCGGAGCGATTGAGGGGGATGGATGCTCCGCCGGCGACGTTGATGGAGGTGTGCGGGACGCACACCGTCGCGATCGCGCGGCACGGCCTGCGACAGGCGTTGCCGAAGGGTGTGCGGCTGATCTCCGGGCCGGGGTGCCCGGTGTGTGTGACGCCGCAGGACCAGATAGACTTCTTCATTGCGCTGGGCGGCGTCGAGGGGGTGGTGCTCTCCACGTTCGGGGATATGGTGCGGGTGCCCGGGACGGTGAGGAGCCTGGAGGAGGCGCGGGCGGAGGGGGTGGAGGTGCTCGTCGTCTACTCGCCCATGGACGCGGTGGAGGCGGCGGCGCGGCGCCCCGACAGGCAGGTGGTGTTCTTCGGCATCGGGTTCGAAACGACTGCGCCGGCAGTTGCGCTGACGATCATCGAGGCGCAGCAGCGAGGGCTCGCGAACTTCTCGGTGCTATGCGCGCACAAGCTCATCCCGCCGGCGATGATGGCGCTGCTCGACTCCGATGTGCGGGTGGATGGGTTCATCTGCCCGGGGCATGTGAGCGTGGTCATTGGCAGTGATGCCTATCGGCCGGTGGCAGCGCGCGGGAAGCCCTGTGTGGTGACGGGGTTCGAGCCGGCGGATGTGCTGGCGGCCTGCCAGATGTTGCTGCGGCAGCTCGCGGAGGGGCGGTCGGAGGTCGAGGTGGAGTACGGGCGGGCGGTGCGGCCGGAGGGAAACCCGAGGGCGCAGGAAGTGCTGGAGCGGGTGTTCCGCGTTGCGGATGCGCGGTGGCGGGGGCTGGGGGTGATCCCGCAGAGCGGGTACGAAATCGCCGATGACTTCTCCGCGTTCGACGCGGCGCGGCGGTTCGAGGTCGAGCGGCCACATTCGGTCGAGCCGGTCGGGTGTCGGTGTGGCGATGTGCTGAGAGGGGTGATCGAGCCGCCGGAGTGCCCGTTGTTCGGGAAGGCATGCACGCCGCGGAAGCCCGTGGGGTCGTGCATGGTGTCGAGCGAGGGAGCCTGTCAGGCGTGGTTCAGGTACCGCGGTCAGGAGAGCGGCGAGTGAGCCAGGAGAGGGTGCTGCTCGCCCATGGCGACGGCGGGCAGTTGATGGCGGAGTTGATTGAGCGGGTGTTTGTCTCGCGGCTGGGGACGGGAGAGCCGCCGGGGGATGACAGCGCGCGGATAGGAGGAAGCGAAGAGTCGAAGAGGCGAAGAGGCGAGGGCGGGGGGTGGTTGGTGTTTACCACGGACGCCTTTGTGGTGGAGCCGATCTTCTTCCCGGGCGGGGACATCGGGAAGTTGGCGGTGTGCGGGACGGTGAACGATCTGGCCTCTGCGGGAGCGAGACCGATCGCACTGAGCGCGTCGTTCATATTGGAGGAAGGGTTGGTGATCGCAGACCTCGAGCGCGTCGTGGAATCGATGGCGTCGGCCGCGGCCGAGGCGGGGGTTCGGGTCATCTGCGGGGATACGAAGGTGGTGCCGCGGGGCAAGGCGGACAAGCTCTACATCTCGACGTCGGGGGTTGGCGAGGTCCCCAAGGGAGCGGAGGTGTCGGGGTCACTCGCCCGGCCGGGTGATGTGGTGATGGTGAGCGGACCGGTGGGAGATCACGGATTGGCGGTGCTGTCACAGCGGGAGGGGCTGGAGTTCGAATCGCCGATCGTGAGCGACTGCGCGCCGCTGGCCGGTCTGGTGGCGGCGGCGCTGGAGGCGGCGCCGCAGATCCACGTGCTTCGGGACCCGACGCGCGGCGGTCTGGCGACGGCGCTGAATGAGATCGCGCGCCAGTCCGGCGTGGACATCGAAGTCGGTGAGGAGCTGGTCCCCGTGCGGCCGGCGGTGGCGGCGGCGTGTGAGTTGTTGGGGCTCGACCCCTTATATGTGGCGAATGAGGGTAAGATGATAGTGATCGCGCCGGCCGACGCGGCGGGCGCAGTTCTTTCTGCGATGGAGTCCCACCCGCTCGGCTGGGAGGCGGCACAGATCGGAGGGGTGACGGAGGGGAGAGGTCGGGTGCTACTGCGAACCGCGCTGGGGACGCACCGGATACTCGACCGACATGTGGGGGAGCAGTTGCCGAGGATCTGCTGAGCGACCATCGCGTATTGTTGTTACCCGCAGAAGGGGGGAATAGGCGCGGGGACGAAGAAAATCCCTAGTGGCCAAACGGCGGGGCCGGCAGTGCAAACGGCAACCGCCGGTGAAGGCAGACTGCCGCAGATCAACGCCGACGGCAGGAGCTGGGGGCTCCTGCCCGACATATGTGCGAGTCCAAGGTTTATCTGGCGACTGAGACAGGCGAAGAGCTGGTCCTCGAGGACGTGACCTCGATCAGGCCGGAGGGTGATGGGTTCATACTCGTGAGCCTCTTCGGCCAGCAGGTACACGTGCGCGGCCGCATCAAAGAGATCGACCTGTTGAAGCACCGCGTGATCCTGGAGCCCGCTGTTTGAGTCACCTGGGGATTTCGGGTGTGCGGCCGCGAGAGGTGTTGGTGGGTGGAGGCGGAAAGTCCGCTGAGGCGTGGGCGTGCCTGGGGCATTAGGCGCGCTCATTTTCTGTGCCGGGCGTGCGCGTGACTGGTGTGGTGACGGAGCATCGAAGGAGTCATGAGAATGGCTGATGGTGGCAATGGGAAGAGAATGAGAGACGCTGCGAGCCAGGCAGCGCTGGAGACAGCCGAGGCGCGCGGTATTGCGACGGCGCTGGACCGCTATGAGGCGCAGCAGCCCTCGTGCCGCTTCGGGAAGCAGGGCATCTGCTGCCGGCTCTGCAACATGGGGCCGTGCCGAGTCGGGAGTTCGGCGAAGGGCGAGCGCTACGGCGTCTGTGGGGCCGACGCCAGCACTGTCGCGGCGCGCAACCTGCTGCGGATGATCGCGGCCGGATGCGCCGCCCACTCCGACCACGGGCGAACCATCGCCCAGACATTCCTTGCCATGGCCCAGGGCAAGGCCAAGGACTACAGCATCAAGGACGAGGGCAAGCTTCGCAAGATCGCGCCGTACTTCGGCGTCGATCCCGCGGGCAAGTCCGCCCAGCAGATCGCGCTCGCGGTTGGGGAGAGAGCGCTGGCGCAATGGGGGCAGCAGGAGGGTGAGCTCTCACTCATGCTTCGGGCGCCGGAGAAGCGAGTGCAGCTCTGGCGGAAGCTCGGGCTCATGCCGCGGGGCATTGACCGCGAGATCGTGGAGTCCATGCACCGCACCCACATGGGAACCGACACGGACTACCGCAGCCTCCTGCGGCATGGCATCCGGACCGCGTTCGGCGACGGCTGGGGTGGCTCCATGATCGCGACGGAACTCCAAGATATCATGCTCGGTTCGCCGCGGCCGATCAGGGCGAAAGTGAACCTGGGCGTCCTCAGCAAAGACAAGGTGAACGTGGTCGTGCACGGGCACGACCCCCTGCTGTCCGAGATGCTGGTCGAGGCGTCTCGCGAGCCCGAGATGATCAAGCTGGCGGAGGAGAAGGGCGCGAAGGGGATTCAGCTTGCCGGCATTTGCTGCACCGCGAACGAGGTGCTGATGCGGCAGGGCGTGCCGTCGGCCGGCACGTTTCTCCAGCAGGAACTGGCGATTGCGACCGGCGCGGTCGAGGCAATGGTCGTCGACGTTCAGTGCCTCATGCCTTCGCTGCCGGAGGTGGCGAAGTGCTTCCACACGGAGCTGGTGACCACGTCTGAGAAGGCGCGTATCCCGGGCGCCACACACATTCAGTTCGATGAAGAGCACGCGCTCGACGTGGCACGCCAAGTCCTGCGACTGGCGATCAACAAGTTTCCGGAGCGCGATCCGCAGATCGTCAACATCCCCGAGAGCACGATGGATCTGGTCGCGGGGTTCACCGCGGACTACGTGTTCGAGCTGCTCGGCGGGCATTTCCGGCCATCGTACCGGCCGCTCAATAACGGGATCATCGAGGGGCGGCTGCGTGGTGTCGCCGGTGTCGTCGGGTGCTGCAACCCGAACATCCAGCCGGTGGATTACGGGCACGTCGAGATGGTGAAGGAGCTGATCCGCAACGACGTGCTGGTGGTGCAGACGGGCTGCTCGGCGATCGCCTGCGCGAAAGAGGGTCTGCTGACCCCGGAGGCGGCAATGCAGTACGCGGGCCGCGGGCTGCAGGAGATCTGCGAGGCGGTCGGGATTCCACCGGTGCTGCACGTCGGGTCGTGTGTCGACAACAGCCGCATCCTCATTGCCTGCTCGGAGATGGTGAGAGAGGGCGGGCTTGGCGAGGACATCAGCGACCTGCCCGTGGCGGGCGCGGCGCCGGAGTGGATGTCGGAGAAGGCCGTCTCGATCGGAATGTATGTGGTCGGGTCGGGCATCTTCACGGTGTTTGGGACGCCCCTACCGGTGGAGGGGTCGGAGGCGGTGTGCAACTACCTGACGACGGAGCTGAAGGATGAGGTCGGCGCGAGCTGGGCGTGGGAGAGCGACCCGGTGGCTGCAGCGCGACTGATGATCGATCACATGAACGAGAAGCGGGCGGCGCTGAAGCTGAAGCCGATGATGTACGAGCCGGTGGAGGCGGCCGCGTCGTAGGTGGGGAGCCGGGTGAACGGGGCCCAGAACGGTGAGCGAAGTAGAACCTTCCAGCGGGCCGGAGGTGGCGCCCTGCGGGCTCGTGTGCCGGCCGGTATGCAGCCACTCCCAAGATGGCTGTGTGGGGTGCAGAACCGGCGGAGGACCGGAGACCTGTCACACCCGGGAGTGCTGCCAACAGCACGGGCTCGCCGGCTGCTGGCAGTGCACCAGCTTCCCTTGTGCAGAGGGGTTCTTCGGTGATGAGGCGTGGAGCGGCCTCACAGTTGGCTGCGTGCAGATGGTCAAGGAAATGGGCAGTGCCGGCTTCGCTGAACTGGTCGTCTCACGGCTTGGTCAGCGCTTCGACTACGGATACTTACGCTGCCAGACGCCAGAAAAAACGCAAGCCATCCTGCGTGGGCAGGCAGAGATCCCGCAGGAAGATCCGGATCTGCGTAACGAGGGGTAGGGCTGTGGCAGGAGCAGGCTCCTGCCCGACACCAGGCGAGGAGGAGTAGATGAAGAGCGACCTTGAGATCGCACAAGCAGCGACGATGAAGCCCATCGTCGAGATCGCGGAAGGCGTGGGCATCAGCGAGAAGGAGTTCGACTACTTCGGCCGGTGGAAGGCGAAGGTTCACCTGGACGTTCTGGCGGGGCTCAAGGATCGCCCGAACGGGAAGTACATCGACGTCACCGCGATCACGCCGACGCCGCTGGGCGAGGGGAAGACGGTCACGACGATCGGGCTGTCGCAGGCGCTGGGGGTGATCGGCAAGAAGGTGATGACCTGCATCCGGCAGCCCAGCCTGGGGCCGGTGTTCGGGATCAAGGGGGGCGCGGCGGGAGGCGGCTACTCACAGGTCGTGCCGATGGAGGACTTCAACCTCCACCTCACCGGTGACGTGCACGCGGTGAGCATCGCCAACAACCTTCTCGCGGCGATGATCGACGCCCACATCAAGCATGGGAACAAGCTGGGGATCGACCCGCGGACGATCTCGTGGCGGCGGGTGATCGACCTCAACGATAAGTGGGGCGTCTACAATATCGTCTCCGGCCTCGGGGGCGAGAGCCGCATCCCGCGGGAGACCGGGTTCGACATCTCGGTGGCGAGCGAGGTGATGGCGATCCTCGCCCTGGCGGCCGACCTTCAGGACCTGCGGAAGCGGCTGGGCCGAATCATCTGCGCGCAGACCTGGGACGGCGAGCCGGTGACGGCGGAGGAGCTCAGGGCGGCGGGCGCGATGTGTGTGCTGCTGAAGGACGCGCTCATGCCGAACCTGATGCAGACGCTGGAGAACACGCCGGTGTTTGTGCACGCGGGGCCGTTCGCGAATATCGCGCATGGCAACAACTCGATCGTCGCGGACCAGCTCGCGCTGAAGCTGGCGGACTACGTTGTCACCGAGTCCGGGTTCGGCGCCGACTGCGGGATGGAGAAGTTCTTCAACATCAAGTGCCGAGTGAGCGGGCTCCAGCCGAACTGCGTGGTGATCGTGGCGACTGTGCGCGCGCTGAAGATGCACGGCGGCGTCGGGAGCATCCGACCAGGCAGGCCCTTGCCACCTGAGCTGGTGCAGGAGAACCTTCCGGCGCTGGAGAAGGGCTGCGAGAATCTCGCGAAGCACGTCGAGAACGCGCGACTCTTCGGCGTTCCGGTGGTCGTCGCGGTGAACCGGTTCACCGAGGACACGCCCGCCGAGATCGAGCTCATCCGCAAGAAGGCGATCGAGGCCGGGGCCGAGGGGGCCTATCTCTCCGAGGTGTGGGCGAAGGGCGGAGAAGGCGGCCGCGAGCTGGCGGAGGCGGTGGTGGCGGCGTGCGAGAAGCCGTCGAAGTTCAAGCTGCTCTACCCCGACGACATGTCGATCAAGGAGAAAATCGCGACCATCGCCACGACGATCTATGGCGCGGACGGAGTCGACTTCGATCCGGCCGCCGAGCGGAAGATCGAGGCCTTCACGAAGTGGGGCCTCGGCAAGCTTCCGATCTGCATGGCGAAGACCCACCTCTCGCTGTCGCACGACAGCAACCTCAAGGGCCGGCCGCGCGGGTTCCGCGTTCCGGTTCGCGATATCCGCCCGAGCGCCGGCGCGGGGTTCCTGTTCCCGCTGCTGGGCACGTTCACGACGATGCCAGGGTTGCCGAGCCGGCCGGCGGCGGTGGACATTGATATTGACAAGGATGGCAGGATCGTAGGGCTTTTCTGAAATGGGCTACCTCGAAGAGCCGCTGGAACACTACACGGATATGCTGGCCTCCGGCGCTCCCGCCCCTGGGGGCGGGAGCGCGGCGGCGCTGGTCGGAGCACTCGGCGCGGCGCTGAACAGCATGGTGGCGAACTTCACGGTTGGGCGAGAGAAGTTCGCCGCGGTCGAGGCGGATGTCCAGCGCTTGCTCGCTCGGTCGGCGGGGCTGCGCGCGGCGCTCGAGCGGCTGACGCAGGCCGACACCGAGGCCTACGGGCAGGTGGCCGCGGCGCAGAAGATGCCGCGGGAGACCGATGAGCAGAAGGCGGAGCGGGCTGCTGCGGTGCAGGCGGCGCTCAAGGTCGCGGCGGAGGTGCCGCGGGAGGCGCTGCGTGCGGCCTACGCTGTGATCGAGGTCGCGGCGGAGCTGGTCGAGAAGGGCAACCCGAACCTCATCACGGATGTGGGTGTGGCCGCGAAGTTCGGCGTGGCGGCGCTGGAGTGCGCGGCGCTGAACGTCGAGATCAACCTCGCGTATATCAAGGATGAGGCGTATAACGCGGCGGCGCGAAGTGAGATGAAGCCGATGTTGAAGAAGGGGCCGGGGATGGGCGCGGATGTTTGGGCGAGGGTGCTAGGAAAGGTGCAAGGGTGAAGACATGAGCGCGAGACTGCTTGAGGGAAAGCCGATTGCGGACGCGATTCGAGCGCAGGTCCAGGCCGATGTCCAGGCGCTGAAGGCAACGGGCATCACGCCGAAGCTCGTGGCGGTGCTGGCCGGCGACAACCCAGGCGCGAAGTTCTATGCGGGCGCGCAGGAGAAGGCCTGCCAGGAGGTCGGGATCGCGTACGAGCTGCAGCAGCTCCCGGACACCGTCACGCAGGCCGATCTGGAGAGTGCGATCCTGCGGCTGAACGATGACGAGAGCGTGCACGGGATTCTGCTGCTCATGCCGGTGCCGAAGGGGTTGAACGGCGCGAAGGCGCAAGCGCTGATCGCGATGCGAAAGGACGTGGATGGCGTGAGCCCGGCGAATCTCGGGAACGTGGTGCTCGGCCGGCCGCGCTTGGCGCCCTGCACGGCGATGAGCGTGATCGAGCTGGTGCGGGCCTCAGGCGTCGATGCATATGGGAAAGAGGTCGTGGTCGTTGGCAGCAGCGAGATCGTGGGCAAGCCGGCCGCGCTGTTGCTGGTGGACAAGTACATCACCGCCGATAAGGATGGCAAGACCGATAAGCTCGCCGGCGCGACGGTGACGATCTGCCACATCGGCACGAGCCAGAAGGGCGACCTCGGCGCGCACACCCGGCAGGCGGATATCCTGGTGACCGCGGTGGGCGTGAAGCCGGGCCTGATCACCGGCGACATGCTGAAGCCCGGCGCGGTCGTGATCGATGTCGCCACGATCCGGGTGAAAGATGAGGCGACCGGCAAGACGAAGACGTTCGGCGATGTGGATCCCGAGGCGGCGAAGGAGACGGTGGCCGCGATCACGCCAGTGCCGGGCGGGGTTGGTCTGGTGACGACGGCGATCCTTCTGCGCAATACCCTGGTAGCAGTGAGGTGGCAGGGAGAGGCGTGAACGGAAGAACGGCATACCGCCGATGAACGTCGA
>Ga0315274_10000924_pt1 | contig 45577 bp, 40 predicted proteins | sample YL17G02_20_MG_FD_203700 | JGI IMG/M metagenome (GOLD analysis project Ga0315274, IMG submission 203700) | Sediment microbial communities from Yellowstone Lake, YNP, Wyoming, USA - YL17G02_20 | ecosystem: Environmental > Aquatic > Freshwater > Lake > Sediment | place: USA: Wyoming | collected...
GCCACTCCGGTAGAACCGGTGGCCCCGCTGGCTCCGGTAGAGCCGGTAGGACCCTCTGCCCCTATATTACCCGTAGCTCCGGTTGAGCCTGTAGGTCCGGCACCACCCGCGGTTCCGGTGCTCCCGGTAGAACCTGTAGGACCGGCACCACCTGCTACTCCCGTACTTCCGGTTGAACCTGTAGGACCGGCTGCACCGGTATCACCGGTAGCGCCTGTGGAGCCTGTAGGCCCGGCTGATCCTGCTGCGCCGGTGGCTCCCGTGGCCCCGCTGGCGCCTGTCGAGCCTGTAGGACCTTCGATTCCCGTGGCTCCGGTGCTTCCGGTGGGACCTTGAGCACCAGTAGCTCCTGTGGGACCAACAGAACCCGTACTTCCGGTTGAGCCTGTGGGACCGGCTCCTCCGGTTGCCCCTGTCGCTCCCTCTATACCCGTAGCGCCGGTGGATCCGGTAGAACCCGTGGGTCCGGCCACTCCCGTAGCTCCGGTTGTCCCAGTGGCTCCTGTAGCCCCAGTTGAGCCCGTAGGCCCTTCGATTCCCGTGGCTCCAGTACTACCGGTTGGACCGGCACTACCCGCAGCTCCCGTGCCACCCGTAGCTCCGGTTGGACCGGCAGCACCGGTATCACCTGTGGCTCCGGTAGAACCAGTAGGACCGGCGACTCCTGTGGCTCCCGTGCTACCCGTAGAACCAGTTGATCCAGTAGGACCTTCAACTCCGCTGGCTCCGGTAGCTCCAGTCGCCCCGGTTGAACCCGTAGGACCGGCAATTCCCGTAGCTCCGGTTGAGCCCGTAGCTCCGGTACTCCCGGTAGGACCGGCAATACCACCTGTTCCCGTGCCACCCGTAGCTCCGGTAGGACCGGCAATACCGGTTACTCCAGTACTACCCGTAGCTCCTGTAGGCCCGGCAGCACCGGTAGAGCCAGTAGCACCGGTAGAGCCAGTAGCACCACTACTTCCGGTAGGTCCATAATCTCCCGTAGCTCCCGTAGGTCCAAGTTGACCCGTAGCACCGGTAGAGCCAGTAGCACCACTACTTCCGGTAGGTCCATAATCTCCCGTAGCTCCCGTAGGTCCGACAGTTCCAGTGCTTCCGGTAGCTCCGGTTGGTCCAAAATCTCCGGGAGCACCCGTTGCCCCGGTTGAACCCGTAGCTCCGGTTGAGCCCGTCGGTCCAAATAATCCGGTTGAGCCCGTCGGTCCGTCTTGACCAGTAGCGCCGGTGGATCCCGTGGCTCCGGTAACTCCGGTTGGACCAAAATATCCCGTGGCTCCCGTAGGCCCGTCAACTCCGGTCGCCCCCGTGGCTCCGGTAGCCCCCGTGGGTCCAAAATATCCCGTGGCCCCGGTAGGCCCGGCAGTTCCCGTAGCTCCGGTTGATCCCGAAGCTCCAGTTGGTCCGGCTACACCGGTAGAACCCGTAGGCCCGGCTGCACCCGTAGCACCGGTAGAACCCGTAGGCCCGGCTGCACCCGTAGCACCGGTAGAACCCGTAGGCCCGGCTGCACCCGTATCTCCGGTAGCCCCGGTGGCTCCGGTGCCCCCCGTTGGTCCGGTTTGACCGATAACTCCCGTGGCTCCACTGGCTCCCGTAGAACCTGTGGGTCCCTCTGCTCCCAGATTACCCGTGCCCCCGGTAGTGCCCGTAGGACCGAAAAATCCCGTGCCCCCGGTAGTGCCCGTAGGACCGAATTGGCCGGTCGCACCCGTGGTTCCGGTAGTTCCGGTAGCCCCGGTTGGTCCGGCATCTCCGCTCGCCCCGGTCGCTCCCGTTGAACCGGTAGAACCCGTCGCTCCGCTCGCTCCTGTAGGCCCGGCATCACCCGTAGCGCCGGTGGGGCCGGCGACACCGGTCGCGCCCGTGGTTCCGGTTGAACCCGTGGGGCCTGCCGCACCGGTCGCGCCTGTTCCGCCCGCAACAGAAGCAGTCCAGTTGGTCCCGTTACAGTAATAAAGAGTATTGTCCGTACCGTCGTAATACAGCATGCCGGCCTTGGCTGCGGTACAATCGCCTACGTACCCGGGTACATTAGGAGCCAGTGAAAATGAGCCGGAAACTGTGGCATTGCCGCGTAAATCGAACTTCATACCGCTAAACAGGCTTTGATTAGGCACGTTAATACCGATGCCCTGACTTACGAATAAATCGCGGTTCATGATCACCCGTCCGTCGGCATCAATCCCGCGGGTATAGAGGTGACCAGCCACTTGGGTTGTATCGTCAAGGTAAATCCGACCTTCATGGTTAGTAGATTGGTTCTGGATCGGTTCCGTAATATTCAGTACTCCCGAAGGGGCCAGCGTGATATCGCCGTTAGTATTTTGTAAAGTCAAGCTTCCGGCACCGGAAATTATAGCGGCATTGGGGAAAAATAGGTTTTTATCCAGCTGGAGGTTAGTAAAAGGTGAAGTAATTTCCGAAACCGATAAATTTCCCCCAATTTTAGTATTGCCTAAAGCATCCACCGCAAATCTTTCCTGCGGATTAGAACCGGAAAGCAGCTGTAATAAGTTATAGCCCAGGCTGTTGTTGGCGACCGTTCCGGCAATCAGGCTGCCGCTTTGGAGATTGGCATCTTGGGCGGAAATTTGGCTGCCACTTGCACCACTAGTATATAGTTTGATGGTACCTTCGGCATCAGGACTTACCGTGATATCACCGTGGCTGAACGGGGCAGTAGTCAAAGCAATAGCCTGACCTTCAATTTTAAAAGTTCCGCTGCGGGCGATAATCGCCGGATTCTGGGCCGACAACACTAAAGCTCCCTCGCTATTGATTACCGGTACATTACCGGGCCCCGCGGCCTCTGCCGGTTCGTGGCCCTGCAGTTGCCAGGAATTTACGATATTCGCGGCAGTTGAAATCTTGGGACGGGGCGTCATTTCAACGGCTGTGGCTTGTCCCGGCCCTTGGTACCGGATGCCCAGGTAGAGATATTCATTTTGAAAAAACAAGCTCTGGGGAATGGCCGGGTCACCGGCAGTCGTATCGCCTAGCCGTGCGCTAAATTGTCCCTGACCATCCGGTGTCAAACTCCAGGAGTGACTAGTCCAGAGCGGAGTGCCGTCGCCCTCTTCCTGATAAAGAGCAAATTGGACTGTCCCGGATTGAGCAATTGTAGTTTCGCCGCCGGTGATTTTCCCGCGGAAAAACAGGATCCAGGGGTTTCCCGCACTGGTTACCGGGATTTGCGGTGATTTAGTAGGGGAGACACTACTTGGCGGAGAAGTCGCAGGCGTGGTGGCAGGAGTCATGGCTAAGCTAGTTAAAAGACGGAAAACTACGCTTTGGCGATTGAGTAGTAGGAGTGCCAAAATTAACAGAGCTCCCAAGATTGACCAAAAGACAACTTTACCGGTTTTCTTAGCTGGTTTTTTAGATCTTTCCGTCGGTTCCGAGGGAGGAGGGATGACAATGGTTTCCGATGTGTTAGTGCTATCTTTTGTTACATTTTGACTGGTTTCGGGGGTTGGGATTTTTCCTGTCTCTGTCCAGTTAATAAATTGGGAAAGTGCAGTACGCTTGCGGGCTAGGGAGGCCGGCGCCAGGCCTTGTTTAGCCAAATTTTCAAGATATTCGTCCAGTTGTTGTGGCAGGATTGGCATGTTAGTTTTGGTGTGTTTCGAGCCAGCCTAAGAAAAGGCGGACATCGCTGGTATAATTTTTTACGGTAATTTTTGAAGCGCCCTGGCGGGCTAAATGTTGCGAAAAATCAACTAAAAGCTGACTGGTAACACTCACGGCGTTAGTAGTCGAAAGATTAGCGAGGTGAACAGTCGGATCATGGCTAATCCAACTTTGGTTTTGGCAAAACCGGAAAAAACTGCGCACGGTTGAAAGCTGACGGTTGATACTTGCCGGTGCAAGTTGCCGTTTGATTAAATTATTACGGTAACCGGACAGCAATTCGGGAGAAATGTAAGCCAGAATTTCGGTTGGGTTGGCCGGGAGTTGTTTGATGAGGGTTTGGATTGATACCAAAGTCCAACTTAAAAAATGACGGAGGTCGCTGCGGTAATTTTTCCGGGTTTTACTGGAAGTGCCTTGTTGCTCCAGGAAGCTTAAAAATTCGTTTTCCAAAAAAGCTTGATAAGACGAGAGATTATACCGAATTATATTAACTGGTTTAACCATAATTCTAGTAAAACTATTTATAATAAGCCTGTCAAGAGGCAAATGATGTATTTAGGTAGTAGAGGGATAGAGAAGCTAAAGTGATGGTAGATGCGGAAATTGCGAAATATTTCACGAATTCCCGCATGATAATTCTGCTTACTTAAATATATCTTTTACTATCAAATATCCAAAAAGGTTATCTGATGTTTTGTGATGACTACCCAAATTTTCAAGTCTTAATTTTTTTTTGCGAAAATTCTGCAGAGATAAAAAAGGTTGTGAAAAAGCCTTAATTTAAGGTAATATCTTATAACATATTGCCCCTTTACCTCATAGTATATTGCCCTAAAAATTCAATTTTTCCCTATTTTTTCCCTATTTTTTGGTTAACCAAATTAAATCCAGCCCAAATTTTTACTAATTTCAAACTTAGCAGATTTATGTATTGAGTGATAAGAAAATAATTGCTTGTTATACGAACCTCCTTTTTAAAAAATATTTTTATTTTCTAAAAATCTTAAATTTTCCCCCAAAAAATATAATTAGAAAAACGAACAATTTTTTCATACTTTGACTACTAAAATTTCTCTCTTAAGCCCTTTATTTTACTTTCGCTACCCCTGTTTATGCATTATTTAACCAAAGTGATAGCCAATAGTCGGAAGCGAGGGAATAATTTTAAAGAAAACTGAAGACTCACTTACTTTTAATAGTTAGAGCCCTGCCGGGGAGTCAACAAAATTTAGTCCGGCTTCACTCTTCTAGCGTGATGAGTAAAGAGAGACACGGGAGCTATTACCTGAAGACGGATCTAAATTTCTGTTGGCGACCTCAGGCGGGGCGATCTCAGCGCCGCTCAGCCCTGAGTCTATCCTCTGTCTACCTGCCGCAACTTTTCTTCTCCCTATAACTAGGATATACTTGACTATTATGACCATGCTAGCTAAGTATCCGCACCAAAAAATCGAAGCTAAATGGCGACAAGTTTGGGCCAAGGCTGGGCTTGACCAAACGGATCTTCGCGGAGCGGGTAAACCCTTCTATAATCTCATGATGTTTCCGTATCCCTCGGCCGAAGGACTGCATGTAGGTAATGTTTATGCTTTCACCGGCAGCGACATTTATGGTCGTTTTAAACGGATGCAGGGCTACCAGGTGTTTGAACCGATCGGACTGGACGGTTTTGGTATTCACAGCGAAAACTATGCACTAAAAATCGGGAAGCATCCGGCAGATCAGGCCAAAATTTCCGAAAAATATTTTTATCAGCAGTTGCACCAAATTGGCTGTATGTTCGATTGGAGTCGGACGCTGGAAACTTATGATCCCGCGTATTACCGCTGGACCCAATGGCTGTTTGTCCAGATGTTTAAACATGGGTTAGCTTACCGGGGGAAAGCGGAAGTGAACTGGTGTCCTTCCTGTAAGACTGTTTTAGCCGACGAACAGGTCCTGCCTGCCGGCAGGCAGGTATTAATGGGGACCTGCGAGCGATGCGGGAATAAAGTAGAAAGAAAATTGTTAGAACAATGGTTTTTTAAAATTACCGCATATGCGGGAAAACTGCTGGAAAATATTTTTAGGCTTCAGACCGCGGCATCAGGTCGTGGGCTCGACTGGTCAGAGAAAGTTTTGACCGCCCAAAAAAACTGGATCGGCAAAAAAGAAGGAATCAATATTACCTATCCTGTTTATAACAATCAAGACGAGCGGGTTGGGGAAGTGACCTGTTTTACCACCCGCCCCGATACCAACTTCGGCGCGACCTTTGTGGTATTAGCCCCCGAGCACCCGCTGGTAAAAATTTTACTTAAGTCACCTCAGCTTCCTAAGCACCTTAAGCAACCTATTTTGCATTATCTCGAGGCGACCGCGAAAAAATCTAAAACAGAGCGGATTGTCGAGGGCCGTCAAAAAACCGGTGTCTTTACCGGCTTCTGCTGTTTAAACCAACTTAACCATTACAAAATGCCTCTTTATATCTCAGATTTTGTGCTGATGGATTTTGGCACCGGTGCTGTCGTCGGCGTGCCGGGGCACGACAAACGGGATTTTGAGTTTGCGCAGGAGATGAGATTGCCGGTGATTCGTGTTGTGGTCGGATCTGACAACGATAAGTCGCCGATTACTAAAATTGCCCAAGTGCAGGAAAGTGAGGGCAAAATAGTAAACTCGGACTTTCTTAACGGCCTAGACATCCATAGAGCAACGCAAAAAATGATGGATTATTTGGAGAAAAAGGGCTGGGGGAAGAGAGTTACGACATATCATCTCCGCGACTGGCTGATTTCCCGCCAGCGCTACTGGGGCCCGCCGATCCCCATGATTTACTGTGCAAAGTGCGCAAAAGAAGGAAAAAGCTGGTTTACTTTAAAGGGAGAAAAAGCGCCGTTGGGTCCTGCCCGCAATGCTTCGCATAGCGATGCAGGCGGGTGGTATCCTGTGCCGGAAGACCAACTGCCGGTTCTCTTGCCTTATATCAAGGATTACAAGCCCGGCGATGACGGTATAGCGCCGCTCGCCAAACATAAAGAGTTTTATGAAACTACCTGTCCCGGGTGTAGTGGTAAAGCTGTACGGGAAACAGATGTGTCTGATACATTTCTTGATAGTTCGTGGTACTTCCTAAAATATCCTTCCTTAGGCATTGCTGAGGTCGCCAACAGAAATTTAGATCCGTCTTCAGGTAATAGCTCTCGTGGCACTTCTTACTCATCACGTTTGAAGAGTGAAGCCGGACTAAATTTTGTTGGCTCCCCGCAATGCTTCCTCGCGCCAAATTCGAAATTGAAAATTCCGTGGGATCCCGAGATCACACGGCGCTGGCTTCCCGTCGCCATGTACACCGGCGGGGCAGAGCACTCGGTTCTGCACCTGATGTATTCCCGTTTTGTCTGTCTGGCGCTCCATGACTGGGGATACCTCGATTTCGCCGAGCCTTTTACAAAATTTTATGCCCACGGTTTAGTAATCAAAGACGGCGCGAAAATGAGCAAAAGCAAGGGGAATATCGTTATTCCCGATGAATATATCAAGCTCTACAGTGCCGACGCGCTCCGACTGTATCTCATGTTCATGGGGCCGTTTGATCAGGGCGGCGATTTCCGCGACACCGGCATGGAAGGCATGGCCCGTTGGGTCGGCCGCATTTGGCGCATGGCTTTGGCCTCTTTGTCTTCCGACCTAAGTACCCTAGGCACCCCAGGTGACCTAAGTCAGGTTAGAAAAGCCCTTCACCGCCTGGTAAAAAAAGTCACCGAAGATACGGAAAAACGCCGTTACAACACGGCGATTGCCGCGATGATGGAGTTTACTAATTTAGTCGCAGATCACGGGGGAGTTCTCTTGCCCGAGTTGCTGCAAACCTTCCTGCTTTTATTGGCTCCCTACGCGCCATATTTAGCAGAAGAATTGTTTCAGCGATTAGTAGGCGCGGGGATCCCGTCGCAAAGGCGGGAGACCTCAGCGCCTCAGGCTCACCGGTCCATCCATCTCCAGCCCTGGCCGGCTTATGACCCTCAAATGCTCGAACAAGAGTTGGTAGAAATCGTCGTTCAGGTCAACGGTAAGCTCCGCGGTACCGTAGCTGTCAGCCCCGAGCTGTCAGCGGTCAGAGAAGAAGTGGAAGGCTTGGCCAGAAAAAGCGAGACAGTCGCTAAATATCTCAAAGACTCTACTGTCAAAAAGACTGTCTTCATCCCGGGAAAGCTGATTAATTTCGTAGTCTGATTTGTTAATTCTCCCAATTTCGTTTGTCTATCCCTTGATCTTCTGGTTAAAGCGCCTTATAATCCGCCACATGATTGAAAGCAATCCCGGTTCAAGCCTCGGACAGTGGCTTCGTGAAAAAGCTACGAAGATTGATCAGGTATCCGGAAGAAGCCTTGATCGTAAAGAGGCTTCTAAGAGACTGCAACGGACATGTGATTTTTTAGTAGGTTTTTCGGGGATAGGTCTAGTGGTATTGCCCGTTCTAACTCATAAGACTCCTGATAATTTTTTATTTCCATATTATTTTCCAATTACGCTGGCTGCTTTGGAAACTACCCTTCTCATAGAGTACGTACTCTTAGACAGGCGCAAAGACAAAATTCCGGTGAGCGACACGCTTGGGCCGGTACTAGCTCGCCGACTCAATCGGCTGGCCAATTCTCTTGACCCGGAAGGAGCCCCGGTCATTGAGTGGTTTTAATCCTCCTCTGCCTCCTTTCACTGGTTAATTTATTAATTTGTCAATTGGTCAATTGGTCAAATGGTTCCCCTAGTCATTTAGGGCTTGCAAACGGCTAAATTTTATTTATAATCACGCTATGCCAATAAGAGCGGAAATTCGCGCCCTGATAATTCTGTCATTGTTTTCTGCTTCTTGTTCGACGTCGGTGGAAAGTCCGTCTACTGCTACTCCCTCTGCTACTCTTAGCGCCATTCCCACCGAACCCCCGCCGCTGGTCGAGGCTTTGTCCGAAGATTTTTCTCCGGAGACCGTCATGAATGTCACCCAAAATAATTTCTTAGCAACGTTAACTCAGATGGACTCCTCTTCCAATGCAGCGATTAGCGCTCTCTCGCGCCGGATTTTGTATGTCCAGGAAAGCCAAAGGGGAAGTTTATATGTGAGCACTCCCAATTATGATGAGAACGGCCATTTAGCTTCAGAATCTTACCAGCCAATGGTTTGCTACTATGACGAACAGGGTCTTTTCATTACCGTGGTCAATTCCAACGTGTATTATTATCCTAACCCTTTGCCTTTAGAAATCACTGCAGCTAATCTTGACGAATGTATGAACTATTTTGATTGGTTGGAATGGAAAATCCGGGTTTATCAGCAGGATCGCCCGGGAATTAGCCCGGTTGAGGCTCTTGAAGCCAATCCCGACTGGCACAATGAAGCGATGGTCGAAGCTTGGTTTCTTACTACGCAAAAAATCCTGCTGCCGAGCTCTGAGCAATTGCCCCAGGAGAGTGTTTATGCTCAGCTGGTCAGGATTTATTAGGCTTGCGAGGGTAATTTTGAGCAGTGGAAAACTAATCTGCAGGATCTCCTTTGGCCCGATAAAGGCGAACAGCTGTAATAGTTTTGCCTCTTAAGATATATAAAGATCTACTTGCAGTTTTTTGCTTTCCTGTTAATCTCAAAACAATCTGCCCCAGATCTATGGCACCCATCCCGGCTGAAACTGCGGTGAGATATCAGGGCGATAATAGCACTCCGCATGAATATGCCTTCTTTCTCCTGCAGCAGAAGGCAGAAAGCTGTTTACACTGGCATAAAACTTTATCCCTTCCTCTCATCAATCACCGGGACACTCTGCTTAAGTTGTCGGACCCGCAGATTATTTATTCCCGGGGACTCCGCCTCATTGATCTGGTTAATTTGATGATGCTGACGCCGCAAAGCATTTGGCATCTTAATCGCCGGGAATATCTTCCCTGGCAGGTGGGGGTAAAGGCTTCTGCCCAAGAGCAAAATCTCTGGCAGCTTCGGTTGACAGAAGAGCAAATTAGTCTGACTTTGGCTCTGGGAGTAGATGCGGAAAATCCGTCTTGGCAGGGAAGGAGCCCCGGCAAGTTAACCGACGCGGTCGGTAAAACCTTACTGGGAGCTCTCTTGGTTGCTGAGCCTTTTCAGTTAAGGTCGGCTAAAACTCATGGTTTATTGGTAGGGGAAATTAAGCCCGGTCAGGACGGAAACTTCGGTTTGGCCATCACTTCCGGATTACTGCCCGGTAAATTATTAAATTCGCTGGAGCTGGACCAAAGTTATTTTCCGGAGCTTATGTACCCCTTGCCGATAATTTGGCAGGAGACGGAGATTGGCCGGCAAATCCTGCCGCTTCTTAGTTCGGAGACTCTCACGCCGGCCAGCGTGCTGGTTTGCCCCCGGCCGCAGAGCGAGGTTAATTTATTTGGGCAATAAGGGTACTGCTTTATCTATTTCCTGCTGAATATCTTCCGGTACTGCGGTCGCCAGAGCTTCCGTCACGACCTGATCCACCGCAGCCGTAAGTTGCACAGCCTTTTTTCCGGCTTTTCCCTCGGTTGCTGCCAAAAGAGCATTTGCCAGTTTAAGCGGAAGTGGTTTGACGATTTCCATATTAGAGCCGTATTTTAGCAAAAGTTCGCCCTCAGGGCAAGTTTTATCCCAGTATCAGTCCGGCTCAGCCGGGGACCGTACTGGGTTTCGAACTTAACCTTGAAGAAGCCCCGGCCTTTAGGCCGGGGAGTTCTCACACAGTTCGGCTTGCTAAATACCGCAAAAATGCTAAACTGGGATTTGTTCTTTGACAGACTGGGTGTCAAAAGGAGCGTGTCATATGTCTAAAAAACACCTCGAGCTTCACAAACTTGCGGGACAAATTCTTGATTTCTTAACACAGGTAACAGAGTTAAAAAAATGGGAAGCTGTTCATGGTCCCTTATCGACCGGAGAGTCCGCCCGTCTTCTTGATAATGCCTCGATTGCTTATGAAGTACGGGGTTGGGTAAATGTCTCTCCTGGTACGGCAATGAAGTTTCATATACAGCTTGTGTTATCTCCGCATTTCGATGTAGATGTCTATCTCGTCAAGCTGTTGGAAATTACCCGCTTAGAGATCCATGGTAATGCACCCCTTGGCTTGTTAAGAAGCAGTCAAACGGTTCTTGAACATTATGGCAAGCGTTTTCCGAATGAAGCAGACTTGACGTTAGGACCGCTTAAAGACGATCTCTGGAAAATCGATCGCCCGGCAGATCTTGAGGCTCTCTTTAACGCTTACGACCATGTTGCGCATTTGTATGGTTGTGTCCCGGTTTTCAACCTGCCGCAGTGAGCCGTAAGTAGATATTCCAAGGGAAAGACAAATTCATCTATTTAGTAGATGACACCCAGTCTGTCTTTCCTTTTATTTTTTTTCTTCCGCTACTTAAGCTCCCTAAGTCCCCTAAGCTCCTTAGGTTACCTAGCTTCCCCAACAAAAAAACAGCATGTCCTTTTACAAGGAAACCCAGGTTGGCGGAAAACCTTGGCTTGTCATGCTGTTTATGCTGTTTCAGTCGGTTGTGGGAGGACACCTATTATCCGCGGTCGACACGCAAATTATCTCGTCGATATCCCAGATCCGGATCTCCTGTCCTCCGTGGCCATTGGGTGTTTGGGGATACACCGCATACAGACCTGTGATATCCCAGGACTGCCCATCCGCACATCCGATACGAACGGAATTTTTAAATTTCCATTTCTCTGTCAGCGTGCAGTCGGATGGCGGGATGAGGTAAAGGTCTCCTTCAACCGCTATAGAAATATTACCTACGGCCACATTGTGTACAGACACCGAGTCGGGGACGATGGTTAATTGTGCGTCCTGCATGTTCTGGCCGACTACTTGGATAGGTTGGTTGAGGAGATCCTGTTGGGCGTCAAGAGAATTTTTGTTATATTTCTCTAGATTGCTAGAGCCGCACGAGGCTATTAGTCCCGACATCACGATCACCGCCACACTAGCTAACACCCACCGCACTATTGCCGGTACCGGAGTTCCTGTTTGCTTTTGCCTTTCCTTATCCATGACAACCTCCTATGGGTTGAATATTCTTCCCTCCGCCGGGGGACAATTAGGACACATTCCCACGTAATATTTATGATGTTAAGGTCCGGGGCTATTATATTCCCGCCAATTCTCTTAAGTCAACTGCGCTGACAGCAACTGCGCTGACAGGGCCAGGCCCTGTCAGCTTGCCGCCGCTTAAGTTTCCTAGGCCTTAAGTTCCCTAAGTACCTTAGTCCCTTTGCATCCGGAGTCTTGGGCATAGTGGAACTTTAGCTCGGTCTATGCTGTAATAAAAATTATGGACGAGGAGACCTTTCAGCCCTCCGCACCCTGGACTCTGCTTAGATTCTGGGAAACCTACAAAATCCCCTTACTTTTAGGGTTGGGAAGTCTCCTGCTCATTGCTATTTCGCTAACTTTACTTATTAAATCAACCCAAACTACTACACCCATCGAGTTTTCCTCAGCCGGGGAACAGGCTAGTGTTTCTGGTGGGCTGGGGAAGATGCTCACGGTTGATGTCGAAGGCGCGGTCGTCAAACCCGGTGTCTACAACCTGCCGGATGGCAGCCGGGTTGAAGAAGCCCTTGCCGCCGCCGGCGGCTTGAGCCCTGAGGCGGATCAGGAAAAAATCGCCCAGATCACTAACCGGGCTGCCAAGCTTCTTGACGGCGCCAAACTCTACTTTCCCAAAAAAGAGGACCCTTCGACAGGCTCAGGGCCGGGTGCCGGTGTTGTTTCAGGCGTTTCCAGCGACTCCCGCGTTTCCAGCGACACTAGTGTTTCCGTCAACTTCGCTACCCAAGCCAAGCTGGAGGCACTTCCCGGTATCGGTCCCGTGATTGCGGGTAAAATCATTAGCAATCGCCCTTACCAAGTGCTAGAAGAGCTGCTTACCAAAAAAGTCCTTGGTCGCTCCTTGTTTGACAAATTGAAAAACCAGCTGACACTCTAAAACTCAAATTGCTATATTGCTAAATTGTTATATTGTTAGAAAAAAGACGTTGTAGCAATATAACAATATAACAATATAACCATGGAAGTTGCCTAAATGTAATAAGATGACTCCATTTTCAGTTGAGGGATTATCTCTAGTTTTGAGCCAGTTCCTTCCAGAACCTCACGCCGGACTTTTAGCCGGCCTGCTTTTTGGGACAAAATCTACTCTAAATAATGTGCTCTACCAGGATTTGGTGCGCACCGGTACGCTCCACATAATCGCGCTTTCCGGTATGAATATCTCCTTAGTCACCGGCTTTATCGGTAGTATCTTGGCGCTGATATTTAGCAAACGCATAGCGAGTCTGCTAACCATCCTCAGTCTGATTTGGTTTGTCAATTTTGTAGGTTTGACTCCGAGTGTCATCCGGGCTGCCATTATGGGTGGTTTGACTTTAATTGCCGTTATCTTCGGCCGGGCCAACTGGGCGCTGCTTTCCTGGTTGTTAGCAGTCAGCATCATGTTACTGCTAAACATCCACTGGATTTCCGACCTTTCCTTTCAACTTTCCGCCCTAGCCACGCTCGGCATGATTTTATTCGGAAGCTATAAAAGTGGCACTGAGGTCTCCGCGCCAACAGCAATTAAACAATATAACAATATAACAATGTCGTCGGGGTCAATAATCAGTATTGTCGCCAGAGAAACTAGTAGGGCAGTATGGAATATTTCTGGAAAAAATCTTCAGCTTACCCTCTCCGCCCAGGTTTTCACAATTCCCCTGATTTTTTTACAATTTCACCGCGTCTCCCTGGTTTCTCCGGTCAGTAACCTTTTGATCGGCTGGACCATCTTACCGGCGAGTGTCTTCGGCTGGTTGGCCGCCCTCGCCGGCAGCCTTTGGCTGCCGCTGGGTATTCTGCCCGCCTGGGCAGCTTGGGGCCTTCTCCGTTATCTTCTTTTTGTGGTAGAGTGGACCAGTAGGCTGCCTTTGGCCAGCTGGCCGATCAATTAACAAATTGACCAATTAACCAATTGACCAATTAAGGAAGAGGTGAGGGAACAATTTTAAAGAAAACTGTGTGTTTTCCAAGGCGCGGGGAGGCGTACCTTTTTCCATCTCAACTTATTTCTAAACAGCGGGTGACGCGGGTGGGAGGGATCCCGACAGCGCGCAACCAACAAGAACCTGCTACAAAAGACTAGACATAAGAATCTTTAGGTATGTGTGCGAACAGAAGATGTAAAGAAACAGTAAAGAGGTCCGCTTGTTGTCCGCCAGCTGGCGGATGCGCGGGAAGGACAACCCGCGGCAGGACCCGCGGAGGTCTGGAGCGTAAGTGCTGCTTCTAAAATGAAGACTACATCATATGCTATCATCATTTTATTTTTAGCCTGTGTCAGCCCAAAGTTTTTCATCACTAAAGTGTTCGCTATAAGCTCTGTACGTATGTTCGCAACATTAGTACAAATGATCCGTGTGCGTGAATTGTGTTCAGAAATTAAAGCCAATTATTTTGTTTTATGTTTAAGTTAAGTCGGGGCTATCTGTTAACTGGCATTATTACAGGTCTTATAGTTCTCTTTAGTTTTCTCGGGTCTCTGCCGGACGGCCGACTGCATTTGGTCTTTTGTAATGTCGGTCAGGGTGATGCGGCCTATATCCGTTTTCCCGACGGTCGGGACCTCCTCATCGACGGCGGACCCAACAATCAGGTTTTGCAGTGTTTGGGAAAACACCAGCCGTTTTGGGACCGCAAAATTGATATAGTGGTTTTGTCTCATCCCCAGGCCGATCACCTTAACGGCTTACTTACGGTTCTGGAGCGTTATCAGATAGGTTATTTCGTGCGCAGTGACATCGAGAACGACACCGAAGGGTTCCGCAAACTGAAAAATCTTTTAGCCCAAAAAAAGATCGCGGAAAAGTTGGTCACCACAGGGGAGAGTATTAGTATCGGCACTGTTAAGCTTGCCGTCCTTTGGCCCTCTGCCGAGCAGCTGGCCCTTTTAAGGCCTGGCCCTGTCTCGCAGGGCCAGGCCTTTTCAGACAGTAACATTTTGGGAGTTGGAAGCTCTGCGAATGTCAACGACGCCAGCGTAGTTATTCGGCTCCGCTACGGCTCTTTCGACGCACTTTTTCCCGGCGACGCGGATAATCACATTAATCAAGGCTTTATTGGTTCACCTTTGGCCGATGACAAACTCGAAGTCCTGAAAGTTCCTCACCACGGCAGTAAAACCGGGATGAGCCAGGAATTTTTAAACTGGCTCTACCCGCAGGCGCAGCAGCGAAATTGTTCTTCTAACAATTTAACAATCCAACAAAATGGTAATTCGTGTTCTTTAGCAGTCATCTCTGTCGGCAAAAATTCCTACGGCCACCCGGCGCCGGAGACACTCGCGGGATTAAAAGATAAAGATATTAAGATCTTAAGAGCAGACGAACTAGGGGACATCGAAGTGGTCAGCGACGGCCAGAGTTACCGGTGGTGACCCACTTCTCTCTTTTGGAAGGATAAAAATGGTGCCTGAGTCTGGGTTCACGGGAACTGTCCAGAGGGCGCTCAGGCACCATCAAGTCAATCTAAATCCACCAGACGAAGTGATCATTGAGTATTTTGATTATAACCCAATAGATTATACTCACAATCACAAGTATGATAAGCATGGGAATGAATATCCAGTCCGCTGGCATTAGGGTTCTTTGGACGATTAATTTGTCGTTTTGTAAGCTTGCTGTTACGGCCATATAAGAGCCAAAGGTTAGCCCTAGTTTTCCCCAGGTTGGGGAGGGCACCTCAGCTATCACCGCGTGAAAGACTCTATCATTGTGGATGGAAAACCCCTCCAGCTTCAATGGCGCGTATTGAGTATTCAGGTCTGTAATGATTAGATACGTAACCTCCGTCGGATCTTCGTGTTGTTTAAACGAATCAAGTGACAGCTCGATTTGAGGTAGTCCCACTCCTCCGGCGCCACCAAAAACTACCTGTTCACTGAACACATTGGTAAGACCCTCAACCACCTCGTGATTAGCCGGAAGGTAAGGAAGGTTATGGGTGGTGGTCAGTGTGGCTTGGGGGGCAGCTTCAAAGTCTATTATCAGTCCTATCACTGCGCCAAGGATAATCAAATAGACTATCACCGCCAGTGTTTTGGCAATTTCGTCGCTATGCAAGATTAACCAATCTTTCATTCTTTTTACTCCTTTTCTTGGTAAGGTGCAAGGATTCTGGTGGAATCAGAAGGAAGAATACTACTCTGCAGAAGAAAAAGCAAGAGAAACAGCTTATTTCAGTTCTGGCTTTACGTTTCAGGCCAAGGCCTCGGTTTTTAGTTCGCCGTATATTTGATGGGGTTCGCGCTCCATCAGCGTAAGAATCAGCGGATCTCTGGCTTTGCCGATTTCGGCTGACAGTAAATATCCCAGCAGTTGCTCATTGTCTAGGGTTACCATCGTCAGTCCGTGAGGTACTTGACTATCCTTCCGGGTTACGCCGGTAGCATCGTGGCGGATGCGATCCGGGTTAATCGGCGGTAAATTCCGGGGTAGGTGAATCGTCCGCGAAACCCCTTCTATGCTCCAGTTATAATCAATCGGCGGATGGCCGGCAATCAGGGCGTAGGTTCTGCCTCTGAACTCTGTGAATTCTCTCCGGGCCTCGTCATCTTTAGGTAACTCCCTTAGCTGGTTGATAGCTTTCAGATATGCCTTATAGATTTCTCGCCAAACCTCGGCAGCACGCTCTATAGGAGCTCCCATTAATGCATTTTGGATCGTATTAGCTTTCATGCCCGCTTTTATATTCAATTTTGTATATAGCTCCTGATCAATTTCTAGACCGATGGCGGCAGTTTTACGGATAATCGCTTCTGCAGTTAAGTCTTGGCCTACAAAATAACCCTCCATTCCGGTCCAGGGTAGTCTGCTGTGTGTGCGGGTTTCTACCACTTCTCCCACGACTTCGCCGGCAAAATGTTTCCGTACTACTTCCCAGGCTAAATATGGCGAAGCGTATTTTTGGGCAGAGCGTTCCAGGTTCTCTACCGTTTTCCAATTATTGAGATATTGTAGGTCCCGCAAAAGATAGGCAACCTGAGGGAGCGCGACCATTCTGGGTTCCCAAAGCCTGGTATCTACGTGTGGTGTGTATTCTTCCATTCCCATATGTTCCGCGAATTATATTCCTTTTAACTTAATTGTCAAATCGTCTCCGTTCCGGCGCTGGCGGGGATTACCGGGTGCTGTTTTTCTTTAAACTGAGTGGGTTCGATACACTATTTAGTATATTGTCCATCTTGACAAAAATGAAAAGTTGTGAAACTTGCCTGATCTCCTTGTTTCCCGGTAAGTTTTTTCATATACTGGTGGCTATGCGGCACCTCATTTCCCTTAAAGAACAATCCCGGGAAGATCTCCTTTTACTTCTCCAATTAGCGCTTAAAATTAAGGCTAAATGGCGCCGGGGCGAGCCTACCGACTATTTACCCGGCCGTACGCTCATTATGCTTTTTGAAAAAACTTCTACCCGCACCAGGCTGTCCTTTGAGACAGCCATGACTCAGCTGGGCGGCCACGCAATCTACCTGGACGCCCGCACCACGCAACTGACTATCGGCGCTGATTTCGGCGACGAAATTCAGGCGATTATGCGCTACGGCGATCTCCTCATGTATCGCGCGGTTAAAGCCGAAAGTGTCCTTCAGGCCGCCTCTTACAACCGGATTCCGGTAATCGACGCCTGCAGCGAAAAATACCATCCCTGCCAGGCGCTGGGGGATATTTTGACCATGCTGGAGTCTGCCGGCAGCCTGCAAAAAATCAGCAAAGTCGCCTGGCTGGGCATTGAAAACAATGTTTCCAATACCCTCAAACTGGCCTGTGCCAAGCTGGGTATCCCCATCACTTTGATCTCCCCGCTGGCCCCTACCGTTCACCTTGACCCTGATCTCAATCGTCTGGCGGAGCAGTCGGGCTGTGTGCAAAAGACGACCAATCTGAAAACAGGCTTGGCCGGAGCCCAATTTGTCCACACCGACAGCTGGTTGAATATGGAGTATTTTGCCGATGGTAAAATTAAGCCGGAATTTGCCCGGGAATACCGGCGCCGGATCAAGCTGTTCCGGCCCTATCAGCTGAATGCCGGACTGCTTAAGCAATACGCCCCCCAGGCCAAAATTATGCACTGTATGCCCTGCCACCTCGGCTATGAAATTACCCGCGACGCAGTGGATCACCCCGGCTCTCTTATCTTCACCCAGGCCGAGAACCGCCTGCATATCCAAAAAGCCATTCTCCTCTGGCTTCTCGGTAAAGTGAGTTGAAGTCTTAGCCTTATTCTACCTATATTTCTTAATTCTTTTTTGCTATGCTTGACTCAAAAGCACTTAAGTAACCTAAGCCCCTTAAGTGACCTATTTTTTGTATGAAAGCTCAACTTGCCAAACTGCTTAAACTCATCCTCTCCGAAATGGGAGTAGAGGGTGCGGAACCGGAAGTCGAAATCTCCAACGATCCGGCTCACGGCGAATACACCACCAATGTCGCTCTGCGTTTGTTTTCCTCTCAACAATTTAACAATTTAACAATGAAACAATTTGATTTTAAGTCTCCCCGCGCTCTCGCACTACAGGTTAAGAAACTTATCACTTATCACTTATCACTTATCACTAGCGATAAACACTATCATAATATAAAACAAAAACATCAATCCCTATCATCCAAATCACCCCTATTTCTCTTATTATCGGATATAGATCGGGTAGAAGTAGCCGGTCCGGGCTTCCTAAATTTCTTTTTAAACGAGGCTAAACTTATCACCGAGCTTACCGAAGTGCTAAAACACAAGGATCTTTATGGAAAGGCCCAAACCAAGAAGGCTCCCTCCGCGTCGCTTCCGCGACGCGCTTGTCCTGAGCGAGCGCAAGCGAGTCGAAGGATCATGGTCGAATTCGCTCACCCCAACACCCACAAAGCCTTCCACATCGGCCATTTACGCAATATCACGACCGGTGAATCGATCGTCAGATTATTAGAATCACAGGGGATTGAAGTCATTCGGGCCAATTATCAGGGCGACGTCGGCCTCCATATCGCTAAAGCGCTGTACGCGCTTTTGAAGCTGTCAGCTATCAGTCGTCAGCTGTCAGTTGTAAGGAAAAAGGGAATCCAGGAGAAAGTAGAATTTCTAGGTCAGGCGTATGCTGCCGGTAGTAAGGCCTTTGAGGATCCGTCATCTGCCGGACTAGAGGCCAAGAAGGCCATAGCTCGGATTAACGCGCAAATTTACGCCAAAGATCCGCAGGTTTATCCTCTCTATCAGGAAACCCGCCAGTGGAGTCTTGATTACTTTGCCAAGATATATCAGCGCGTAGGCTCGCACTTTGACCGTTTATATTTTGAAAGCGAAGTTTACGAAAGTGGGAAGCAGTACGTGCGGGAAGGCCTTAAAAAAGGCATTTTCGCGGAAAGTGAAGGCGCCGTCATCTTCCCCGGCGAAAAATTTCAACTGCATAACCGCGTTTTTATCACCCAAGACGGTAACGCTACTTACGAAGCTAAAGATATGGGGTTGGGGAGACTGCAGTTTGACGTATACCACCCGGGCTTGATTATTCACGTTGTCGGGCCCGAGCAAAAGAGTTACTTCCAGGTAGTCTTTGAGGCGCTGGCGCAGCTTTTCCCCGAGACTAGGGGTAAGGAATATCATCTCATTTATGGTTGGGTCAGGCTTAAGCATGGCAAAATGAGCAGCCGCAGCGGACAGGTGGTAACCGGTGAGTGGCTTTTAGACGAGGCAAAGCGATCAATCCATAAAATAATAGAAACTTCTGCATCACCAACTTCTCACCTGGGAGGTGATTTAGCTACGACACCTAGGGAATTGAGTTCACCCGAGAAGGACGAGATTGCCGAAAAAGCCGCAGTCGCGGCCGTCAAATATGCTTTCCTGAAGGTTTCTACCAAGCAGGAAATTGCTTTTGACCTAAAAGAATCAGTTTCCCTGGAGGGAGATTCAGGGCCTTATCTTCTCTACACCTACGCCCGCAGCCGCAGTGTGCTGCGGAAAGCAGGAGCTGTTTCTTCGAGTTCTCTTTTAGGTGACTTAAGTAACCTAGGTCACCTAGGTTGGAACCCTGAAGAAAAAAACATCGCCCGCCTCCTCCACTTTTTCCCGGAAATCGTGGCTTCCGCCGCCGCGGGCTACGCGCCCAACACCCTGTGCAGCTACCTGTTTCATCTGGCTCAGACCTTTAACCTTTTCTACCAAAAGCACCCCATCCTGAGCTTGTCGAAGGATAAACTTATAACTGACAACTTACAATCTACAACTTCCAAGCTTCGCTTGGGGCTCACCGCCGCCACCGCCCAAGTCCTCCACAACGGCCTGTATTTACTGGGTATTCCGACTATCGAACGCATGTGAGATAGGAGTCCGCCTAATATCGTACCACGAGCCGCGCGGAGTTTATCCCGAGTATAGTCGAGGGAAATAGTAGGTAAGGCGAGTGGGAAGATGAGGCGGACAAACAGTGGAACACATGTAGTTTTTCGGCAAAGACTTGATCCTCCGACCTAGCTAACCTAGGCTCCCTAGGTTCCTTAGGTTGCTTAAGCTACCTAGCGTTAATTTCCTCTAACATCCTCTAATTCCCGTGATCGTTTGTCTTTTGGGCTTATAGTGATATAATAACCGTCTTGGATTTGTAGCACTGTGTTACGCTAAATCCTATTTCATTCGCGTCCGTCCAACGGACTTTGACAAGGAGGAACCATGAAAGCAACTACCCTAGGTAAGGTGATTGCGATAGCCATAACAATCGTCCTGCTCGGGCTACTGATATATTTTTACACTAACCCGGCTATCCGAGGTTTCTTGCTAGGGACTCTAGCTCTGGTGACGTGTTTTGTGATCACCATATATATAGCAATCGGTGTACTTCCCGATTTATTAAAAAAACTCAAAAAGGAAGTTCTAATAGCGTTGATTGCGGTGATTTGTCTGGTGGCTGGCACAATAGCCTCTATCCTGATCGCCTTATATGTCATAAGCTTATTTTAGCCTTGGTAACCTCCTCTCCACGGGTGGCGGCACTGTTTTGGTGCATTTAGTCTTTGCCCGCCGCCACCCGTGTTTTTTTTCTATTCACCTTCTGTGCTTGCAATTATCCCCCTGGTTGGTTAAAATTGCGTTTTATGGCGCCAAAGCCCGAAACTACTCCTAAATCGGTAAGTTTTTGCGTGGTAAAATGTCCTACTGCTCCGGGAGAAGCCCGGGTTGAGCTCTGTACGGATCGTTATCGCGCAGCTGACCAGATGGAATTCGGCGAGGGCGCGGTTTACGGCTGTCAGGATACCAGCAAAACTAACGGTGATCCCTGTCCCCGGGGGTTTACTCCGGTCTCCGTGAGCCTTGACGCGCTTTGTGGACTCACACCCGTCCGCCGCAGGCAGGCGGAAGATCCTGACGACTCCCCGGATGCTTTCGTCGCCTTCACCTAATTCCCCTTATCTCCCTTATTTCCCTAATCTCCCTCCAATCCTCTGGTATTTTGTCTTTTGGGCTTATAGTGATATAATAATCGTCTTATTATGACAGAAGCTTTCGCGAGACCCGCCCCTTTTTCAGTCCGAGAACCCCGGGAAGGTGTAGTCGTAGGGGTAGAAGTACTTCCTCGCAACTGTATTGAGGAGGTTACGGTTAACCCTGCAGCCCGGGACCTACTGCCTCAAAGTCTCAAATACCTTGCCTCCCGGGACTATTTAGTTAACTCAGCCGTGATGTCTGTGCCTCGTACCCTGACTCCGAATGGTATTTTAACTCCCGAGATCTACGGACGGGCTATCCCTCTGGCCTACGGCGTCGTTCCCTTTGGTGATCAGGTAGGGCGGGTCATTTCGGGTAAAGGCACTTGGTTAAGCGGCGCATGGTTAAGAGACCTCCCTGGTTCTCGAGAGCATATTTTGGATTCTCTTAGTAGCCATTACGGCCTCTTAAGCATGGGTGGTGCGCAATGGGACACCGAGGTTTCCAATACGCTGTTGGCCGGTGGCTTTCGCAGCTCTCTCCATCTTGGCTTTCTCACACTCAATACCGACAACCTGCGCCAATTTTTAAGTAGTAGGTGGATCGGGACAGAAGCTATTTTTGAGAAGACGTTTGGCAATCTTTTACGTAAAAAAAAAGGCGGGCCGGCCTATTTATTCCGGGTGAGTGGTACAACGGAGAGAATTGATGATTGTCTTCTGTCCGTGGCGAGGGGCGCACCTGGCCGGCAGAGAACAGAAATTTCCCTCGCAGCCAGGCTGGCTCTCGGGGAACTGGAAAATGGTCACTCGTTTGCCAGTACCGCCCTGCAGTTGATTCCCCGGAACAGCGAAGCTGCCCTTAGCGGTTTACAGAAGATGAGAGACAGACTTCAGCTTAACGAAATTGAGCTTAATGGATATCTGCATTTTTGGGCTGCTGTTTGTGCCCTTAATGTTCAGCGGTTGCACAGGTTACTAGGTAATTCCGGGGTAGCCTGGGATTGTAGGTGTTTGGGACTGCAGAAAGATACGGATTTAGGATTTTTTACCTATGATTATGATGAACTGGAGAGGGACTTAAATGAGGGACCGGAAATTCCTGTTAGTGACAATGTTGAGCGCTACCTGTTTTCCGTTTCGCTAGTATTTTGTCAATTTTTAGCTTTACTAAAAAATTACGGGTATCTCAATGATAAGGATTTACATCAGGTACCTTTTCTTGCCAATCTCTCCTGCGGAGGTAGTTTTTTCAATGACTCAAGAATTAAAGCTTTAATTCGTTCCCTCGCTCAACTTCCTGCTTGACACTTATAGGTTAGATGTTTTACAGTTGGATAAATTATACTTCCAGTTATGTCTCTCGTTAACCGAGTCGAACAAAATCCCTTTTTGCAGGCTGTCAACGCGGAAAAAGAGACTCCCACCCCCGGCGTCGAGACAGTTGATTTTCAACAAGCTTATCAGGCAGCCGTAGCCCTCCTTTGTCAGAGGGTTGCCTCCGACTACAGGTCAGTGGCCGAGGTTTCGCCGGAGGCTGTCAGCTTCTTTCAGATGTCACTGGACGCCTTGGGCGATATCCGTGGTGGGAACAAGGACCTTGAAACCAAAGTTATCGCCGTCATCAGTATTCATCGCTTTCTTGACGCCGTAACAGAGCTCAGCTAGTTTTCTTACTTTTTGCTTTTTCCCGAAGGTGCTATACTTTTTTTTGTGATCCCAAAACTAAAGGACTTATTGCGTTCAGGGAAAATCCGGTTTTTGCTTTTCTTAAGCATCTTCGGGCCGGCTACGATTACGGCGATGGCCGATAACGACGCCTCAGGTGTCGCTACCTACGCCATTGCCGGTGCCCGGCTCGGCTACCCAATTCTTTTTGCCCTCCTCTGGATTACCCTGCTTTTGGGCATTACTCAGGAAATGGGCATCCGCGTCTCGCTGGTCACGCGTAGGGGTTTAGGAGACCTCATCCGCGAGTATTCCGGCATCCGGGCTGCGGTTTTTATTTTCGGCTGTCTCTTTATCGCCAACCTCGGCACCATTGTGGCGGAAGTCGCCGCCTTTAAAATTACCGCCCAGCTTCTTCATCTGCCCGCCGTTCCGTTGGTCCTGGCGATGATGATCCTGATTTTTATTTTTGTGGTCAAAGGCAACTATAGACTGACGCAAAACGTCATGTTACTAGCCTGTCTCTTTTACTTTGCTTATATTTTTTCGGCTTTCAAAGCCAATCCCGACTGGAATTTAGCCTTTAAAAACATTGCCTGGCCGAGCGGAGTTGATTTCAGTCCTGCCTACCTGCGGGATTACATTATTATTGGCCTGGGTGTCTTGGGGACTACCATTACGCCCTGGGGCCAGTTTTTTATCAGCTCCTTCGGACTGGATAAAAAAATTCATGCGGAAAAGTTACGCTATTCACAGCTGGAAACCTATTGGGGAGCCTTCCTTACTGATTTTTTCTCCTTTTTTATGATCGTAGCGACAGCTGCCACTTTATTTATCCATAAAATTCCTTTAATCGACGGCACCCAGGCAGCCATGGCCATTGAACCGTTTGCCGGCAAACTGGCTGCCACGCTCTATGCCCTCGGGATTATGAACGCCGGTTTTATGGGAGTGGTGATTGTCGGGCTTTCGACCACTTACGCCTTCTCGGAATTTTTTGGTCACTCCGGCGGGCTGGATACTACTTTTCAGCAAAGTAAAACCTTCTATGTGCTTTTTTTGGTTCAGTTAATCGTAGCCTTTCTAATTGCCTTACTGCCGGGCATAGATTTATTTAAAATCGTCGTGACCACCCAAATTATTAATGCCATGGCCCTGCCGCCGGTATTTTATTACCTGATTAAATTTACCAACAACCGGGAGCTGATGGGCGAACACGCCAACAACCGTTTTCAAAAGTGGTTTGCCCTGGTAGGGACGGGGATTATCATTCTGGCCTCGATTGCTACGGTAATTACAGTTTTACTTAAATTCTAGAATTTCTGGCAAGACTACCTCTAATAGGAAAAGAGATGAGGTAATAATTTTTTAGGGCACCTGAAGCCCGCCACTTTATTTTTTATTTAAGGAAGATAGCGATGTATAGGCGGGCTTCACTGAGTGAGCAAGAGGTACGTCTCTCTAAAGATTGTCTTAGGTAGGCGAACGTCCCTAAAAAATTCGTTACCGAGTCTCTTTTAGCTAAAATAGCTGAGGGCTTCTTTTAAATTCGTTCCCGAACCTCCTTTTATTTGTAGTATTTATCGGATTTATCGGATTGGTAGTATTTCTAAATTAGTTTCCTGGTCTTTTCATCCAGGAGGTCATCCATGGTCACGATCCCCAGGAGCTCCTTCTGCTCATTGATAACCGGCAGGGCGTTAATCCTGAATTTCACCATCTTATTTACCGCAATTTCTCTGGGAGTCGTGAGGTGAGCGACCACGACCTGCGGCGTCATATACTTATAAACCGGAGAGTCATTGCTCTGCATAAGTAATTCATGGAGGTTAAACACGCCGACCAGCTCTTTTCTTTTATTGACTACATAGACATAGGACAACCAGGAGCCTTCCCGGGTTTTTTTGCGGATAAATTCTTTGACTTTGGCAGTGGTGTCTTCCGGCTCCACAGTCAGGAATTCAGTGGAAAGCAAATTTCCGATATCGGTGCTGGCGAGCGACAGGAGATAATTGATCTCCGCGTTTTTTTGATGGGGGAGTAGGTTTTTAATTACCTCTCTCTTTTTTGTTGGTAAAGTAAGGAGGATGTCTACCGCTTCGTCCGGGTCTACCAAAGTGAGAATTTGGGCAGCTTTTTCCGCTGTTAAAAGCTTAAATAAGGCCTGCTGATAGCTCAGATTTAAATTTTGCACCACTGCCGCTTCCTGTTCATCATTCAGTAAATCGAGAATCCGGGTAAGATTACGGATGCTTAACCTTTCCAAATGATCGGCCAGATCCTCCGGCGCCAACTTGTCCAGTTTGCTTTCTTCATGTTTGAGCACGATTTTGCCGCGTGCCAATTGGAGGGGCTGGATATCGTCCCAGGGCAGGAATTTAGAAGTAACCGGTCTCCTGAGTACGACTAAATGAATATATTTATTGATAAATTGTTCCAGATGCAGCCAGCGCAGAATGCCCATAGCTCCCACATCTACGCCGGCAATGATCGGATAGGGTTTTTCCTGAATCACCACGTCGTTCACGCGTACCACTTTATTGCCCTTGAGGTCCAGAATTTGCTGATCCAGTAAGTTTTTTCTTACCGAAAGCTCATTTTCACTTGGCTCGGTAGTTTGGTAACCAGGCTCCAGTGTGAGCCGGCCGTTGAAAGATTTACAACTGGCGATAAGGACTCTGGTTTTCTTACCGCGGTTGATGAAAGTGAGTTTAGTTACCAGCGGCTGGCCCTGGCCCAAGAAATAGAGGTCGGTTACGCGTCCCAGCTTATGGCCGTCACTGCTTTTTACCGGTTTACCGAACAACTCGGCAAAATAGATCATACAATCACTTTAACCATTGTAGTCAAAAAAATCCACCCGCACAAGTCTCGTCCGCTGACGAAAACCCGTTTTGGGTGGAAGTTAGTTAATTCGGCACTTATTCAGCCTTCTTGGCCAATTGTCGTTTTATATAATAGTTGGCCAGAGCGATAGCTATCGCCGTATTGACAAGGGAGAACGGTGCCGCAAGCAGGACTACCTCATCAGGATAATACGTCCAGCCTAAGAACATAATTGATAGTCCACGAACGACACAGAGATATGCCATCCAGTAGGTCCCAAAAGTTCCTAGAAGTACAAACCCGTAGAATAGTGTGGTTCTTTCTTTGGCTATAGACCAGCCAAACCAGCATGCCAGCACCCAAACACCTATACCAAACAACTCAAGTACAATAGCGAGCAAAAGCATTATCCAGCGTTCCATGTCGATTTCTCCTTTTTCTTAGTTTTATTCAGTTGAATCTTCGGGATTCACAACAGTAGATAATTACGCTTTTTACTGCTTCATTAGCCGCCGCTGCTTTTACTTCGTTGGTCACTGCCTGGAATCTAGTAGCATAACTCTTATATATACTGCGGTTTATCAAAGAGCCTTAGTTTGGCAGGGTGGGGTAATTATAGGCCAATCGGACAACTTCCGCAACTGCCTGACAGGGCCTGGCCCTGTCAGCCTAAAAAAATCCACCCGCACAAGTCTCGTCCGCTGACGAAAACCCGTTTTGGGTGGAGTTGTGAACTTGTCTCCCCAGAGCTCAAAAATTAGTTAGGTTCTTGCGTTTTAACCTGCCGGTGCTGCCACCAGCGGTAGCTGAGCGTAGAGATCAGGTAAGTCAGCCCAATTGCTATTAACCCAAAGATTACCAGTTCAACCCAGAGATTTATTGGCCAGTGCCAAAGTGGAGCTAGCACCGCCTCATAACCCAGCGCCAACGTGGCCCAACAAAAAGACATGCCATTCAATAGAGCATAGTGAATCGTTATTCGATAAGGGCTCGAATCTTTAGATTCGGTCAGCAGTATGGTTCCGGGTCGGCAAAAGCCGGCTATTCCAGCACTAAGAATCGCACTACCTGCAAGCCCCAGTAAAATGTCTTTAATATATGTCGTTACATCAACGTGAATCATGTACGCCTCCTTATGCGTTTGAGATCTGGTTAGTCGGAATGTAGAAGATAGAGAAAAGTTTTTCTCCGGCTTCTTCTTCCGGCTAACTTCTGCCTCAGGAGGATTCCAGAGAGATAAGTTGTTAAAGTGCCAAGAAACGCCCCCCATTATATTCCCGCCAATTCCCTCCGTCAACTGCCTTCTGCCTGTCAGTTTACCGTCATTTAAGCTCCTTAGGCACCTTAAGTCCCCTAAGCTCCCTAGGTTACCTAGCTTCCCCACCCAAAAAAATCCACCCGCACAAGTTACGTCACTCTGTATCTTTTCCTAGATTTCTTTAAATTCCTCTAAACTCCTCTATTTTTTTGGGTAATGCTACAATACCTTCATGACTGACAGACAAGCCTGCGTCAGGAACTTTGCCATTATAGCCCATATCGATCACGGTAAATCAACGCTTGCGGACCGGCTGCTGGAACTTACCGGTACGGTGGCTAAACGCGACATGCGCGAACAGCTTCTCGACAGTAACCCCATCGAGCGGGAGCGGGGGATTACCATCAAATTAGCCCCCGTCAGAATGGTATATAAATATCATCACGTAACTTCTAAAGGTTTTCTTGATACTCAAGGAAAAATGTCAAATGTCAAATGTCAAATGTCAAATATACATAGCAGAAATCAAATAGATGCAAAACAACAATTTAACAATATAACAATAAAACAATTTACTGATCAGCAGTATATTCTGAACCTGATAGATACCCCGGGGCATGTAGATTTCAGTTATGAAGTCAGTCGTTCTCTCGCCGCCTGCGAAGGTGCAATTCTTGTAGTAGATGCTACTCAGGGAGTGCAGGCACAGACCTTAGCTCATCTGGCCCAGGCCCGGCAACATGGACTTGCGATTATTCCGTTGATTAACAAAATTGATTTGCCGAATGCGCGGATCGAGGAAACGGCGCGCGAGTTAGCAGCCCTCGGTTTCCCTCCTCCAGGCATGGATGTAGCCATGGAAGGATCGCATCCTTCTATGGGAAGGATGCGATCCTTCTGCACCCCCATCCTTATCTCTGCCAAAACCGGGGAAAATGTTGAGCAGGTCTTGGAAGCGATCGTCGAGCATATTCCGCCGCCGCATGGTGAGCCGGACAAACCGCTCCGGGCGCTGGTTTTTTCTTCCCAGTACGACCCGCATAAGGGAGTAGTGGTTTATGTTAGAGTCATGGATGGAAATATTCATCAGCGAATAGCGAATAAAAACAACGAATATACGAATAAAAACTCATTGAATGATTCGTATATTCGTACCAATTCGTTATTCGTTGATAAACGCTTGCGTTTTTTAGCCTCCGGTGCCGAAGTTACCCCCCTGGAAATCGGTTACTTTGAGCCACAAATGAGACCTTGTGATGCATTACGTACCGGTGAAGTCGGTTATCTTGCTACCGGCCTCAAAGACATTATGCTGGCTAAAATAGGGGATACCTTAACCTTAAAAAGTATCAAAGGTATCAATGTATCAAAGGTGTCAAAAGTAAAAACCTTTACGTCCTCTGACACCTCTGACACCTCTGACACCTCTGACACCTCTGACACCTCTGACACCTCCATTCTCCCTCTTCCCGGCTACCAAGAGCCCAAACCCATGGTCTTTTTAAGCCTCTTTCCGCTTAACGCCGCCGATTACCTGGCTGCCCGCCAAGCCATGGAACGTTTACGGCTTTCCGACTCCGCCTTCACTTTCCGGCCCATTTCTTCGCTGGCGCTCGGAAATGGTTTTCACTGCGGTTTTTTGGGGCTTCTGCATGCGGAAATAGTGCAGGAACGGATTTTACGCGAATTTGGCCTGACGATGATCGCCACCAGTCCGTCGGTTGAATATCGGATTAAATTAAAGCCGGGAATTGATCCCAAACGGTTAGGATTACAGAAGATAACTTGTAGACAGAAAGAGAATTGTAACAATATAACAATTCAACAATATAACAATTATATTTTGATCCAGTCTGCCGCCGAATTTCCCGATCAGTCGCTGATTGAGGAGATCCGTGAACCGGTGATGAAGGTGGCTATCTATAGCCCCAAGCGCTATGTCGGAGCCGTAATGCAGCTCTGCCAGGACAAAAGGGGCCACTATATCGATATGAAATATCTTTATGAAGAATCAACAATTCAACAATTTAACAATTTAATAATGGAAGAAGCGAAACAAAAACAACAGGCTCTGCGTAATTCTGCCACTTATGCCATGGTCGAACTAACCTACCTTATACCTCTTTCCGAGATGATTGTTGACTTTTTTGACCGCTTAAAAAGCCTTAGCGAAGGTTATGCTTCGCTGGATTATGAATTTTCTAAATACCAATTAGTCCAATTAGTCAAATTAGACATCCTGCTTAACCATGAGAAAGTAGATGCGTTGTCCCTTTTAATTCAGCCGTCAGCCTCGGTGCGGCGCGGTCGCGAGCTGGTTGAACGTTTAGCCGAGGTCATCCCGCGCCAGCAATTCGCCATTCCCATCCAGGCGGCGATCGGCTCGCCTCGCTGTAGCTCCGGCGAAGCGGGCGGTAAAATTATCGCTCGGGCCGACGTCAAGCCCTTCCGCAAAGACGTGATTCAGAAGCTCTACGGCGGCGACCGCACCCGCAAAGACAAGCTCCTCGATGCACAGAAACGGGGAAAGGAACGTATGAAATTAATAGGTCGAGTTCAAATACCGCAAAGTGTGTTTTTCGAAGTTCTTAAGCGAGGTTAGCTTTTTTACCTTATCTCCCTTATCTCTCCGATTTCCCTTATCTCCCTCTTACGCTCTTACAGGCAGTTCTTTATACTTTATTATATCGTTCTTTCTTCAGGCAGGGACTAGTTTTCAAAGCTAGGCCTTGATCTTCCTAAAGCTTAGCTTTAGTTTTTTTATAACGCCGGTAGCGCATCGGGTGCAGGTAAATTGTCTAAAATTTCTTCAAGTAAGCTTATTTCATCACCAGCACTCCCGATATCAACCTCTTCCCAACCTGCCTGACTAATTTTCTGTAACGGCTCTCCGATACGCAGTAGGTAGGTTTCTTGAGAAAGTTGTTTCTGTTTATCTACAGTTGATTTTACTGAATCTTTTGATTGTTCAAAGCAAGTTGCTTGTACCACCAATAAACCTGAATCAAATTGCCCTGTTGATTGATAGCCGATCACAATACGCAAGAAATGTTTCTTTTCTGGCTTTGGTTCTTCAGGTGGTTTCAGCAAGAAAGAGTGAGTCCAAAAACGTTCACTGGTTACAGGAAAATCCTGTTTAAAGACGCCCTGTGCACTTGCTATGATTAAGGAATGTTTGGTATCTTCCTTCGGTACTTTTTTAAGCCATTTTTCCAGCTTCTCAAATAAATTTGCAAGTCGTACCGTATTATTATATTCCGTTACTGACCTTCCAGTAGATTGATGGGCTCTTTCAATGAATCTAGCTAACATGATTCCTCTTTACTGTGGGCAGGGGGATGAATAGGGGTAGTTTAAGTAAATATCTCCCCGTTGTCAAGTCGCACCGCTATAATCTTGCCAAGTGGTATCCGAAGATAGAGTTTAAATTGTATTTCTTTTCTAATATTTTAAATTCCCTTAAATTCCTCTAAACTCCTTTAACCTCCGCCCAGTCTTATGCGCCCGTTGACTTTTTCTCGCATTAGTTATAAGTTATATAGTTGTTAGTTATAAGTTATGTGGTTGTTGGTTATAAGTTATATAGTTGTTAGTTATTAGTTGTAAAGTTGCCTGCCTGCCGTTAGGCAGGTTTTTTAGGAGGTTTTATGTCACCAAGAGCTGAAATAGCAATGGTCAAGGATACGGAAATTAGTACTGTAGCACGCGATCTTGGCGGCTTATCTTGTCCGCCGAATTATTGGCCCGGCGTCGAGGCAGGTTTTTCCATTCCCCTCGGCACTCGTGTAGAGGTTCCCGCCACCCATGCTTTAGCCAAAGCCAAATTTATTGATCAGATTTTACCGCCGGACCTTATTTCACTCATTAAAGACGCGGTCAGCCTCGATTTTTCTATTGACATTCACATTAACATTCGTGAGATAAGTCTCCCGGACGGTCGAACCAGGAAAGTGGTAGAAATCAACGATCCGGTCGCCGCATTTATGCTCAGCCAATTCTATCAATCGCATGACCGCGAGATCTGCCTCTTTCCCGATCCCGATGGCAGTCTTACGGTGACGGTTGATGGTCGTCCGCTGGCCGGCGAGTCCGAGCATCTGGTTGGTTCACTGCAGTTTCTTCCTTCAGCTTAATTCTTATGTCTTGTGAAAAAGTCGGAGATCTGAGGAAGGCTTTGAGCCTCATTACTTTTAAGATTTTATTCTTAAATGAAAGATTTTGGCCACTAGGATAACTAAAACTTGCATAATTAGCACTAATACTAAGTTGACTGCTAAAACCAAAGCTAAAGAGCTTACCAGCGACCCGCTGATCCGTGTCACCAACTCCAGTGCCGGCCCGGTCAGTACCAAGCGGAATCCCGCCCACCAAAGGCCAGCCATTACAATGGTTATCGCTCCTGCAAAAGGCAAAAATCCCCTGAGGTCTTCCCGGGAAGAAAAGATTGAGTTAGAGATGGAAAAAAGTAGGTAAACAGTAAGCAACAGATAGTAAACAGAAATTTGCGACCACATGATCCCGATTCGCCAGTCTTCCTGAACTTTCAGCCAAAGTTCCGGTAGCCGGAAAGAGAGAGCGGTAAGTACTAGGATTCCCACAAAAATCGGTGCCAGGCCGATCGCCGCCCGCCGGAACGGTCCGGTCTCGGCAACCGCTACCGAACCGGTGCGGAGGCCTTCTTTTCCCATTACTTCCGGAACCAGATTGAGCCGTCCGGTGCGTACGCCCAAAATTTCCGCCGTAAACAGGTGCGCCAGTTCATGGATCACTGTCCCGGGGAAGAAAAGCAGTGTTATGAGGCTGATGGCTACACTTTTTACGCGAAACACTAAAAGCAAAACCAAAAACAGGCTTTTTGTCAGCCACAGCGAGAGAAAATAAAGTACCCCCAATTCAAGAACCAGGAATAAGAAGTTAACCACTATTTTCATCCTAATCTCTTCTCCGGCCAGGATCAACTGGAACCTCTTCTTGTTGGTAAATTGGTAGTATTTGTAGTATTTATCGGATTTGTCGGATTGGTAGTATTGGTTCCGGCATATTTGTCAAAGCTTATCTAAAATACTATAATGCTGTAATCTGCCGTCTGCCGGCACTTTGACAACGGCTTGCTTTTCTTCTGCACGACCATTCCTGACTAAGGAGAGAATCATGTTACCCATAACCTTGTTCGTGATTTTAACTGCACTCTTGTTTTTAGGCACGATTTGGTTGATAGATCAACGATCTATAAGGCCGGTAATTTATCTAGCCTGTTTCATCGTAGTCGGGCTGTGGTGTATGGTAGCCGACTATATTCAAAATGCCCGGGTACTTGTCACAGTCGCTTTGGTGACAGTATTATTTATTCTGGCCTTCTGGGGTTTGGAGTCTTTCATTCGCCGTCATATTCAGGCAACCTGGCGGTTCTGGATCCCTTGGGATAGAGAATAAGTAAAAGGAGGATGAGATGTTTCTCTGGACATTGGAATTAATCCGTAGTTTTGTGGCTGGCCTGATCTGTTGTATGTTGGTTTTTTATTTTGAAGATGATTGGGTCAAAGCAAAATTGGCGAAAAAATACCAAGGTAAGCCTTCAAAGGTTAAAAATTTCTTGTTAAATGGGTTTTTTCTAGTAAAATATCCTGTATTACCCATTTCCTGGTGGGCCTGGGCCTTATTAACCGTTCAGGTCTGGCATGGACTTCAATTTTCTCAACAGGCTTGGCTAATCCTTGTGCCGATCTGTTTGCCGCTGGCTCTTGTAAAACTGGCTGTAAAATACTTAAGAGAGCAAGCCACGTAAAACTTTTCAGCTCCCCCATGAGGCTCATTACCTCAGTCTATTTAGCATGCGTGATGCTAATCAGACAATGGGGGAGTTATTTTTACTCTCTCTTGCCAATCTGTAAAGAATGGCATTAGAGAGAGTTATCCTGAGTCCCTCGACTCCTTCGATTTCACTCAGGACAGGTTTGCTCGGGGTAAACTCCGTCGAAGGATTTGTTACTTTGTCAATTTGTTAATTTGTAAATTGGCCGGATTATTATATGTGTTATATTTAAGGTATGCGTATGCGAAAAAAGTCCCGCAAAATTCCGTTTTTTCCTCTATTTATTCTTATCTTAATCTTTTCCCTGATACTCAATTTAGCGCTTCTGGTCAAGTCATATCGCGGTAATCTCGTCGTAGCTGTTCCTGACGGAGATTCACTCGATCTTGCCAACGGCCAGCGGGTGAGGTTACTCGCGATTGATGCCCCGGAAAAGGGGAGATGCTTAGCCGATGAGGCCCGGAATAAACTGCGGGATCTCGCGTTGGGCAAACACGTTAGGTTAAAAAATACCGTGACCGATGATTACGGCAGAACCTTAGCCAACGTGATCCGCGAAGATTTCTCCGGCTGGGTAAAATACCTGCGTTGGTGGTTCGCTACTCGGCTTAAGCTCCCCAATCCTCCCGCTTTTCAGGAAAATTATCTTAACCGTGCGCTGGTTAGAGATGGTTTAGCCCGCTTTGAGCATGTTAAAAACGAATATTATACTACGCTTAAAGCAGCTGATGATGAGGCCAAAGCGCAGCAACTGGGCATCTATTCTTCCCGCTGCCGCAACCTGGCTCCTCCCGGCCAATGCCAAGTTAAGGGGAACCTGCGCGCGGGTTTAAAACAGTACTATTTACCCGGCTGCCGGGAATACACTCAGGTGATCGTTGACGAAGCCTACGGTGATCAGTGGTTTTGTTCTGAAAGCGAAGCCCAATCTGCCGGTTTTTCTCCCGCTTCTTCTTGTAAGTGACCTAAGTGACTTAGGTTACCTAGTTTACCTAGTTTTTTCCGTTTTAGACCATCTGATAGTTTTCGCGAGACCCGAAGCTAAATTATCCTGCGGCCGGAAATTGAGTTCGCGCCGCGCCAGACTGATATCCGCCTGCATGAAGCGCTGTTCTCCGGGCCGCCCGGGAAGATAGCGGATGGGATATTTGGCCGGATTCAGGCGGAAAGCCCGGATGATCGTCGTCACCAGTTCCTTAATGGAAATTTGCTTGCCGAACCCCAAATTATAGACCTGACCATAACTTTTAGGATTATCAATTGCCTCTGTCCAGGCCTTTACGATGTCTTCAATATAGATAAAGTCCCGTGATTGTTTGCCGTCGCCGAAGATCTTCACCGGCTCGCGCCGTAATAAATTGCCGATAAAAATCGCCAGTGCGCCCTGATAGGGGTTAGTTAGGCTTTGGCGGGGGCCGTAGACATTAAACATCCGGAAGCTCGTTACCCGCAAAGGAAATTTCAGATCCGGCCGCTCGGCCGTGGCATGCGCGAACCTTTCGGCGGCATATTTGGAGATTCCGTAGTAGGAAAACGGACGGCAAATTTGGCTTTCCGCAACCGGTAGTTTGTCAGGATGGCCGTAAACCGTCATGGAAGAAGCATACAGGAGCCGCGGCACGCGAAAGGCCAGGCAGGAAAGCACGACATTCATCGTACCGAAAAAATTGACTTCCATGTCGCGGTAAGGGTCGGTAAAAGAGTTGATATTGGAGGCTAAACCGGCAATATGGCACACTATATCAAAATGATATTTTTTAAATAACGCAGCGACCTTAGCTTTTTGCCGGACATCCGCATTCACCAAAGTGACTTTAGGAGGCAGGTAGCCGGCGTAACCTGTAGAGAGGTTATCCATAACCACCACTTCATAATTTTTCTTAAGCAGTTGATCCACAAGATGTGACCCGATAAATCCCGCTCCGCCGGTCACCAGTACTTTACGTTTCGCCATAGTGATTTTCTATGTTAACCTATGCACCTTGCGATTTCAAGGTTAGCTTCGTCTGTCACTTCTTCCTTTATACATCAACGTGAGGAAGGGCAGCGGTAAAAGCAGCAAGCCCAGCCATTCCCACACTTGCGGTAGAAAAAAGATGATCACCGTCGAAGAATTTGTAGTATTTATCGGATTTATAGTATTTGTCGGATTGGTCGGATTGGTTAAATTGGTCGGATTTATAGTATTTGTAGTATTTATCGGATTTATAGTATTTGTCGGATTGGTCGGATTGGTTAAATTGGTCGGATTTATAGTATTTGTAGTATTTATCGGATTTATAGTATTTGTCGGATTTGTATTTATTCCTGTCCCCGACAGGAGCCATCCGTTAGCCCAATTATTCACTTTTACGTGTTCCTTAATCTCTTTACCAAAAACAAACGGTAGTATCTCAAAAAGTCTTTCTTTTATTGCAGTATTTATCGGATTTGTCGGATTGGTAGTATTTGTAGTATTTATCGGATTTATAGTATTTGTCGGATTTATCTTGAGCCACGTCGAAGGATTTATCGGATTTGTCGGATTGGTAGTATTTGTAGTATTTGTCGGATTTATAGTATTTGTCGGATTGGTCGGATTGGTTAAATTTGTCGGATTTATAGTATTTGTAGTATTTGTCGGATTTATAGTATTTGTCGGATTTATATTTATGGTATAGGCCTTCCACCCCTCCTGGTAGCCCTGATTCAGGATTAAGGTAGCGGGTAGGGGATTATCGTTGGTAATACTGATTCGGTAGTAACTAGGGTTAGGGTGATAAACGGAAAAATCGGTTGTCAGTTGTCTGCCCGTCGATGAGATAGGCCGGTTATTAGTTATCAGTTGTTGGTTGTTAGTTATTTTGGTGGGTTCGTTTATGCGTAGTTTTACCATTTCCTGATATGGTAGTTTATAGAACCGGAGTGCTTTGATATTGTTCACCGAAGCTACAGTACCGATACTGTCATTAGCCAGATAAACAGTATATCCCAGACCGTCAGACGCAAGCGGAGGAAGGATAAAATAGGCAGTTGTCCAGAAATTTTGATCCAGTTTGATTGATTGATTCCCGGAATCGAAAGCTAAATAAGTTTCCAACTCCACATGTTTGGCGGTTTGATTAATCAGCGAAAATCTCAGCGGAAAACCACTTAAATGTTGGCTTTCCACCGCGACCAGGTATCCTTCCTTATGGCTTAAATTAGGGATGCCAAAGGATAAACAGCCGCGCTGGTTGAGACTCGTGAAGCGCAAGTAAGTTTCTTCTCCTTCACTTAGGTTTTCTGCGCTGGCACTCCCGGTTTTGAGCGCATCACACTGCGTGACGTTGCCGGCAAGTAGTTCGCCGCTAGCGCTAGCCTCATAGACCAGGGCCTTGCCTTTAGTGATAGCGGCGCTGGTAGATTCGGTTTGGTCGGTAAGGATAATTTCCTGCTGATTTTCACTGATTTTAAATTCCCGTTCTCCGACGCTGCGTTTGGTAAATAAACTGCGAAAAGGATAATAATATGCTTGGTTTTCCGCGCTTCCGGTGTTACCTGTAAAATAATCACCCAATTCCTGATAGGCGATATCATTATCCGACCAGCGGTATAAAGGAGTTACGTTTGGCAGTTGACCGGTAAGAGTGATAAAGTCTCGAGTTTTGGCTGACTGGACTTCGTAAAGCGTTAATTTTCCGTTTTCCCAAATTTCCCTTATCCCCCCGATCTCCCCGATTTCCCCTAGCATCGCCTTGATTTCTTCCGTAAAAAGTGCCCGATTGTGGCTGGTAGAGACCAAATTTTCATCCAGAAGTACATAACGAACAGCGTATTTTTCCCAAACTTTTTTTAAAGCCGCCGCATCTTTGCTGTAGAGCGCACGCGAAAGCTCCCAATAATAATTTTCATTGTAATTGCTCCAGGGGTCAAAGGCGCGGTCCATCAGCGGTTGGGCTAGTCCGTACCACAAAAACCCCGAGCCGCGGTAGTCAAAGCGGTAAAATTTCCAGCTCCAATAGCTGGGCTGCGGCAGGTAAGCAATTCTGGCAGACGGCTCCCTTTGGCGCATCTCGGCCCAAAACTCATAATATTCTGACGGCAGCGACAGGCGTAAATTGCGGTAGAAAAAGTTTCCCGTCAGAGCAGGCAGAGCCTGATAGACTATGATAACGGCAATCCCCAGCCCCAACCAACCCTCTTTAAGCAGTTTTTTCGCGGAAAGCCAGCGGGCTGCCTCGTTCACACCGGCCGCCAGCATGACACTCGCGCTTAAGGCTAAAAGCAGGCTGAATTTAGTAAAAGGAAAACGGAAAGCTTCGGCCACAAAAGGTATTTTAGCGCGGATAGCTAAGGTAGCTTCCCTCACTAGCGGAATATTATTGCCGAGTAAGCACACGGTCAGGATCCAGAGCAGGGCCAAGCTCAGACTTTTGGGCTTTTTCCGGACGGTCGCGAGGCCAAGCAGGATAAGGGCTAGCAGTGCATAAGCAATGGCGGTGATTTGCGGCGTAAACCACCAGGAACGCCAAAACTCCATCATCAGATTAAAGTTTTCATTCTGCGCGACATCTTCAAAATCCAGACTAAATCCCCGCAGCAGCGTCACGTTTTTCAGGTCGCCGAAAGCCTGGTTACGCGTAAATACTTCAGTAGAGGACATTTGGTTGATCTTGGCATTGGCGATGAGTGGCGCGTTCTTAGGCAATCCGTCAAGATAAGGGAGTAACCAGAAAGCATTGACTAGGATGAAACTGATGGCTGCCGTCATAATCCTCATCAGGATCGGCTTGGGTTTTACCGGAGTCCATAAGGATGATAGCCAATACCCGAAGCTGATAATTAGCAAGAGTAAGGTGACGGGCAAAAAGAGGGTAGTTACAAAATACTGAGGGGTTGAGCAGAGTGCGATAATGAGGAAGCAAAATAAGCTTTTGCGGCTGCCGTTTGCAAGATACTTTAGGTACGTTAAAGCCAGCCAGGGCAGCGCCGCAAAATGCACGGCAAAAGCCTCGAGCGGTGTATAAAACATCTGGATGGTCGCCGGGTTCAGGAGGTAGAAGAGCGCCCCGCAAAGCGGAATTATTTTAGCTTTCTTCCCCCCGCTCTCCCTGCTTCCCCCCCTTTCCCCGATCAGGAAGTAGGCTCCCAGGCCTCCCAGGAAGTGCATGAGCAAGGTAAAAAAGTAGCGCAGTGTGTTGGTCGGCAGGGCTAGCGAAAGCAGCCATATAAATAAGGTATGTCCGATGTTGGCAATATGGCTCATCCCGTCATAAAGTCCCAGACCCCGGTGTTCCTGCCAAACGCCGAAAAGATTGGTTTTAAGCGCCTGGGACAGGTTAAACTCCGGCAGCACATTATCCCAGCCCATGAGAAACGTGCCTGATGTATAGTTGGTTAACCACAAAATAGCCTCAATGACCAGCAGCATAACGATCGGCCAGAACTTTTTGAATAAATGAGCTGCCGTCGGCCTCGTTTTAGCGGAAGTAAAGTACATAACGAATCAGCGCGGGGATTCTCAGACGGAATTTAAGCTTCTTAATGGTTGTAAGGTTTAATTTCCGCATGCCCCTTAGGTATAAGTATAACGGTAAAAGGACAGAATTAGGAAGCAGCATCGCCACTAAGTACTGCAGGAGGATAACCGGGATAGCGTAACCGGGCAGATTGTAGTGAAGTTTCTTAGCCGCCTCCAGGCGGATTTTGGTAACCGTTAGGAAGTTATCTTTTAAATTTAATAAAGAACTATTGTTGCCGTGTACGCGGTAGGACAAAAGATACTCCGGCAGGTTAGCAAATTTGCCCAGCCTCAGCCAGTCAAAAAAGGTGTAATAATCGCTGTTGACGCCGTAATTAGTATGGTAAAGATAGTCCCGCGAGGGCAGTAGATCGCGCCGGATCATAGCTGACGGATGGACAATGGGATTGACCAGGGCAAAAGCCCGGTAAATGTCTTCATGCTCCTGAGGATAGATTTTATAGCCGGTAACCCGGCCCTTTGCATCAATCACTTTCGCATTCGAACCGACCAGAATTACTTCGGGATGTCGTTCTAAAAATTGCACTTCCCTGGCAATTCTTTGCGGGTGGCTGACATCATCGGAGTCCATCGGCGCCAGATATTTCCCTTTAGCGCGTAAAAATAGGAAGTTAGCAGCGCTAAAAGCTCCGTTATTTTGGGGCAGGTGGAAAAGCCGGATTTGCCGAGGGTGGCGCCTTTTATATTTTTTCAGAATTTTCCGGGTTTCGTCACTTGAGCCGTTGTCGGCGATCAGGATTTCTATCCTGGGATAAGTTTGATTAAGGATACTCTCAATAGCTTTGCTCACGAAGCGAAACCCGTTATAAACGGGCATCAGGACAGAAACCAACGGTAATTTATTCCTCATATGCCTTAGCCAGCAACCTTCATAAGGGAAATAAGATTAGTATTTCAGACAGCCTGCCGTCCGTCTGAAGCGTAATCCTGCTTGCCCCTCGAAGTCCCGAGCTTTTGCCGAGGGACGAAGTGGGGCCGTACCTTTATAAGTCACTGGCTAGGGTAAAGCCTTAAAATATCTGTCCCGATTGATCGGTGAGCTTCGTCTTGCGACGAGGCGATAAATTAAGGCTGGTAAGTTGGGAAGAAGAGAGGAGGCCAACAGGTCGTCAGCCTCCTTAAGGCTAGTCTGAAATCTAGCGCACGACGTGAAGGGGGACATAGGAAACTGTCCCTCCCTCGTGGAAGCTGACCTCAATCCAGGTCAGTATCTCTTCCGGCGTCGGTGCATTACCGGCAGTTGCGGGCTTGACCACGATCAGGGCGCGGGCCTCGAAATCGAGGCGATAAACCGCGATTTCTGATTCTGGCGGCTGTTTGCCCTCGGAATCGCGGCTGGCCTGCTGCAGGCTCGGGACGTGCGCGGTCACTGCCCACTGGGCTACTGCCTCATTAGTGCCGCAGAAACCCCGAGTGGCCACCGTCTTGGCGCCTTTCACCACGTCGACCATCCAGACAGGGCCGAGGCGCGGTAACACGATAATCGCGCGGTCATAGTGACCAAAGCCATTGCCTAAGTGGCTAATTTCCATAATGTCCGCACGTTCAGCTTCGCCGACGGGCAGACGATCAAGGAATTCTCCTAGATCGGCCGCATGAACCAGGACTAGCTCACCATCACGGCAGCCGGCAGCTGGTGCTGCGGGCGGAACGACTGCGGTCGCCTGAACCACAGGTGGCTGAGCAGTTGACTGCGCTGACGCGGGTTGGCCACCGGCAATCTTGGTAGCCTCGGCACCGGCGGTCATCAGCAAGGACTGATCTTTTGCGGCAGCGATCATCGCCGTCGCAGTGCCTTCAGCTCCGCTTTTTTGAATTTGAGGCGTGCAGCTGTAGGCGGACAGGACCATGCTCGCGAGCGCGAACAGGACCAAAACGAGGAACATTTTGCGCTTAAACATGGTTTTACCTCCATTATTTGCGCATAAGATTTGGAAACTTCCCAACTACCTACAGGCTCTGCACAGAAACTCTTTTCTGTGGCTGTAGGTAGCAGGGAAGCCCCGCATCTCTTATCCCCCCGATTTCCCTTATTACCCCGCCTTTTCTTCTTTCTTCCCCTTACTTGTAAACGTGCAAATTCTTTTTTTCACCCGATTTTTCTTTCGGGAAAGCGTCCTGAACTTGTCGAAGGAAACTTTTCCGAAAGCCAAATTTTTAAAAAAGTTGGCCAGGTCCGGACACGATAAAACAAAAAAAATGTGTCGCGGACCCGGCCGTTCGAAAGGAGGAGAAAAGATCTATTTATGGTTTGGGTGATGGGAACGCGCCAGTTAAACTGAACGACATCTTTGTTCCAAACGAATCGAAAAGCCACAGCTTATTATTATCCTGCCCAAGGTACACTAATCCCCGCAAACAATTTGTCAGCGGATACGCTGGTTCCGACGCGTTATCCCACATAACTTTTTCATCAGTAGGGCAGATGTCGTAGATTCGCCCAGTCAACAGGTCGGAGGCCTTTACGAACGGATATCCGCCAGCGACATTCTCAGGAAATAGCGTTATTACGACATCGTTAAGGGTGTGGAAATAAGGTGTAATGATTCTATAGGCGAGCTTGTTTAAAAGTTTGCCCTGGATGCAATCAAGATACACCGTATCTGGCTGGTACCCTTCAAACTTCACTTTCATCTCGAACTGGTCGGGTACCACGCAAAAGTTATACCATTTTCCCTCTTCCATCGCCTCCCACGGGATTAGCACTGCAGGAGATTCGGGCGGCACGATGGTTGTATTGCTGATGACGTTGACGGTGAATCTGCCGGTAATGTTTACGCTTAAACCCTCATCGAGGCATTTGGCACCATAGGTTTCCCCGCTAGTGACGGGCGTGATTTGAAAACCGGGACTACTGTTACCATCGACGAACGTGGGAGTGCAATCAGTCACGGCGATCACATAGTCGGTCTGATCCACCACATCCATATCAGCGATAATGTTAATTTGTGTGTTCTCATAAACCGAATATTTAGAGTCTTGCTCTCGGACGTAACCGCGGACGCGGTTGCCATCGATTACGACACTAAACGTATCGTTGTCTTCACACTTAAAATCACTTACCTCTTTATATGTGAAGACCGTGTATTCGGTTTGACCGCAAATTCCCAGGCTTGTCAGATGACTCTGAACTTTTTCTGGTTGTTCTGCGGCAGTCTTTGGTGAACATGCGCCTAATGTCATTACTGCGCCGATCATCAGGAACAGGAAAATCGCGTACTTTTTCATTTTTTTTCTCCTTATTTTCGCGATTAGTCAGGAATTCATTTGCTTCCCCCAACATGAGCATACAACCCGAAAATTCTCAGGTTATGTCCTCATATAGGGGAGCAAACAGACCTTCCTGCTGTTTTTCCTGTTCATCTACCCAAGACCATTTTTAAAGAGCAAATTAGATCTTTTAACCTTCAATCTGATCCTGATTTATCGTCAGGAGCCCGCTATAACAATTATTTCGAGCTTCCGAAGATAAACTCGTTGACAATCACCTTTTCACATAGTAGTGTAAGAACATGCTTACCAAACCGGACCTAGACTGGCTTAAAGGCGAATTCTTACCGAGTCTTGCTCAGGCAGTTAAGAAACAGTTAGCAGATAAGTTAGACGGTATTGATACCAAACTAGATAAATTTGTGGGTGAAATACAGGCTAGACGCGCAGAACAGACATTGTATACTAAAGATCATAGACGGATTGAAAACCGACTTTATCGTCTGGAGAAACGCGCTAATCTTCCTTCATTGTTTTAATTATTAAAGTGCAAAAAACCGGCCATTTGCCGGTTTTCTTAATCTCCCAATCTCTTTATCTCTTTCTCCAGCGCTCCGGCAGAAGCCTAAAATATAAAATTGTTTTATTGTTAAATTGTTATATTGTTTTGATCGGCAGGTATTTTTTAACAATATAGCAATACAGCAATATAACAATCTCTAAATTGCTATTTCGCGGTACGGGCCAAGAAGAGCCCCACAGTGCCAAGTGCGAGGAAGGGGAGAAAAACAATCCAGTCTTCCCATCCGGCCACCGGCAGAGTGGGGACGCCGCTGACACAAAGCTGGCTGGTGTCATCATCGCCGTTGGGACGGGAAGGAGCAGAAGCTACCGCGTAATTGGTGAGACAAAAAGGAGCGCTGTTGGCTGCTTTTGCTTCGACTTTAGCTACAATTTCTATTGTACGGCTTTCTCCGGCAGTGAGGTTGGCCAGTTCAAAATCCAGGTGCCGGCCTTCGGGGGTATAAACGCCGGGACCGGAAACAAAGCTTAAAAACTCCGGAAAAACGTCCCGTACTCTCACCGGATTAAAAGTTTCACCGCTGGTATTTTTGATGGTCAGCTGGAAATGGACTTCGCTGCCTGCCGTAAAGGTGGCGTCGGTAGAAGTGAGATTTTCGACAAACTTGTTAGTGAGAGGATTACGTACTTCTTTATTGATAATGAGGTCCTCCGGTGTACAGGATTCACCGCCGTATTGCGTGGTACAGTTATCCGCCCGTATTGGTTCCGCGAGCAGGCCAAAAACCAGGAATAGAGAACCGAGAACTATTGCGATATTTTTCATAAGATTACGATATAGATTGAACGATTGCGAGATATTACCATATATTGATTTAGCTGTCAAGTTTTATAGGCTACAAGATGTCCTGGCTTGCTTTCTATAGGCTATTCTGTTATAATTTCACTTCTTATGCGACAAAAAATAGCCTTGGGTTTGCTTGCGCTGTCTTTGGGCGGGATGACGGGTACCTTCTTACCGCAACTTCGGCTGGAATCCGACTACCGGCTGAAACAGATTTTGACCGCCATCCAACCGGCTGATAAGGTTATTACTGCTAACTTACCGCCATCAGTACCGGTGGTCTTTAACCCGCTAACCACGCCTGACGGCACCTCCATCGTGCCGATAAATACCGAATTTTCGCTGGTAATCCCCAAAATCGGCGTCAATGCACCGGTAATCGCCGGAGTCGACCCGGCTTCGCCGGGGGAATATCAGGCAGCTCTGCTCAAGGGCGTGGCCCAGGCCGCTACCAGCAATTTGCCGGATGAAGGCGGAACCGTCTATCTCTTTTCCCATTCCACCAACTACGACTGGTTCGTGAAAGACCTTAATGCGGTTTTTTACCTCCTGAAGAACCTGGAGCCGGGAGATCTGGCAGTGATTTTTTATGAGGACAAGCGCTATACCTATCGCCTGACGGAAAAGCGGATCGCCAAAGCCGGTGAAGTCTCTTATTTGGTGCCTCAAGGCGGCAAAAAACGGCTGATTTTACAGACCTGCTGGCCCCCTGGAAGTACTCTGGAGAGACTTTTAATTTTCGCGGATCTTATTGATGAACAAAGTGAATCTATTTGATCACCAGTACCACACTTCCTTGCTCCCGCCTCTAAACTCCTCTAGATTCCTCTAGATTCCTCTAAATTCCTTTATTCGTAGATTCGTAGACCTGTCCTGAGTGAAGTCGAAGGATTCGCATATTCGTAGATTCATCTGCAGGCGGATTGGTCGGATTGGTAGTATTTGTCGGATTGGTCGGATTGGTATTATCTCGGCGACCAGGGATTCGGCACCAGGAGCATCAGATTTCTCATCGCCCCACGCAGGCAGGTTACGGCAGGAGCAATTTTCGGATCGGTCAGAGGCAAGGTATTGCCCACCTTATGATATTGTTGATCATATTGGAACGTATCCAAGGCGATAGTGGTTGGCTTAAGGTTCAGCCAGATGTCCAGAAACGGTTCGATCTGTCCCATCGCGATGATATGGAGATCAATCCTTACCGGTTGAGAAACGACCTCCTCGGTTCTTGAAGCATGGTTGTTCTTCATCGCAGGATCACAATCATGCATGTCCCTGTGATCCAGCGGATCGCGCAGGCCGCCGTAGAAATTCATTCTGACAATGCTTCCCGTCACAGCGTCAACATATTGCACTGCAACCCCCGCGTGCTGGCCGGGTAGAGGTTTTACTTTGTCATTGGGACAGATTGTCCGGGGTGCGAGGGTGATCACCGGTTGGGCAGATGTTTGAAATTCACTGATTACCGAACGGGCTTCTGTAAGTGCTTCAGCAGTTTGCAGCAACTCGTCATCTTCTTTTTGACGTCGTGCTGCGAAAATCACCTCTTGAGCCAGCATAGAGAAAGCCTGAGAGAACCCGCCCAGCAAAGCCATCGAGTTTTCTGTTTTTTCTTCTTTAAGTCGATTTTCTAGTTTATCCGGTGAGTGTGGCATGGTTAATTAAGCGCATCATACTTGCGGAATTGTAGCAAAGTAACCTATAGAAAGCAAGATTGTCTAGATTTCCTTCTTCTTTTATTTGTTACTTTGTTACTTTGTTAATTGGTTAATTTGTTAATTTGTCACTTTGTCAATTGGTCAATTTGTTACTTTGTCAATTGGTCAATTTGTTACTTTGTTAATTTGTTACTTTGTTAATTTGTTAATTTGTCACTTTGTCAATTGGTCAATTTGTTAATTGCCAAACTTGCTTATTTCTACTGGCTGTCCTAGAATATGTAACAAGTTCGTGGTTAGTAATGTTCTTTATGGTTATTTAGTTTAGTTTTATCGAAGCACCTTAACAACTCTCTCATTTCCAACTTTCCTCTCGCTTCACCATTAGAAAGGAGTAAAAGGTCATGGATAAGATTTGGATCTCACTGGGATATCTTCCCATACTGTTACTTGTTCTGCTTAACGTTGCCAGCCTAATTTTTATGTGTCAGCGGCTTTGGCAGGAGTTATTTGTGAAGCTGTTTGGTAAGCTAGCCAACTGGTGTCAGGAATATAAGTTAAAAAAGCATAAGGTTGATCTCCGAAAAATTTTCCTTGCAGTCTGGAGCGTGATCAGTGTAATTGCCCATTTGGCCGTCCATTACTTTGCGTTTTGTACTTTTCTGACTGCGGAAATCTTCCGCCAGATCAAGAAGCGTGATATTAAAAGATGGGGTATTGCCAGTCTGGTGTTGCTGGTAATGAGTATTGTAGGCGGGCTTATAACCCGCGGTTGGGTTTGGGTAATTGACAGGCTGACCGGAGTGCCGGCAATTTATTCTGAGGGGGAGAATATTCTCCGAACAGCAGCTCTCCATGGCGGTTTCTGGCTCCTGTATCTCGCTGGCGAGCTCGTCATCTGGCTTATCAGGGGAGATAAGAAACCTAAATATAAGTCGCTTTGGCAGCAGATGAAGTTCGAAGACATATTTGATGTATAAGAAAGAGGGATAGCTTGTTCTCCACCGGGCGGTAACCCGAGCACTTAGTGTGCTTTGTTTTGGTTGCCCCCGGTTTTTTCTTGGTTTGTTTTTTTTGAAAGTTATTTTGTTCTTTTATTGGTTACTTTGTTACTTTGTTAATTGGTTAATTGGTTAATTGGTTAATTGGTCACTT
>Ga0315274_10000925_pt1 | contig 45483 bp, 51 predicted proteins | sample YL17G02_20_MG_FD_203700 | JGI IMG/M metagenome (GOLD analysis project Ga0315274, IMG submission 203700) | Sediment microbial communities from Yellowstone Lake, YNP, Wyoming, USA - YL17G02_20 | ecosystem: Environmental > Aquatic > Freshwater > Lake > Sediment | place: USA: Wyoming | collected...
GCGGCTGAGGTATGTCTAGCGACAGTGGAGGCATTGGCGCCGACAGTTACCGGCACGGCCAGTGTGGTTAGTGTTGTGGCTGGGGCAAGTGCTGAGGCAGCCATACCAGCACTCAACAGCACGGTAGAAATAACCGCACCCGCGATGTCGCTTACGGCTCAGGCGGAGATACCGACAGTCGATGGCGGGGCGATATCTGAGGATGCTTATGTCACAGCCATCTCGGCTGAGGCAACGGCGGTAGGGCATGCGCCTGTGGTTACCCCTGGGGTCTTGATCGTGGTAGTAGATGGACAGGCGAGCGCCGCGATGAGCATACCGGTGCTGATGCTGACCGCGCGGGTTGACGCGGTGGTAGCGGCGGCATTGGCGGGGATGGTCGTTCCTGGCCTGGAGGCGATGCAAGCGAGACACATTTTGGACAGTGCGGCGGCGATCTGTCGGACGGCGACGAGCGCGGTCGGGGTGACAGTGGCAACTCGAACAGCTGAGGCAGCGGTCGTGGATCGGGCCAGCATCGAGGTGCAGTTATGGCAATGACCGGATTGATTGAGGGAGACTTCGGCGCGGTCATCGAGGTGACGGTGCGGGAAGGCGGCGTGGCGGTGGACATTTCCGGGTATACGACGCGGACGTACAAGTTCCTGTCGCCGGCCGGGGTGACCAAGTCGAAGACGGCGGCGTTCAAGGTAAGCGGCGCGGATGGGGTGTTGACCTACGCGTTGGCGAATGGAGATATCGACGAGCCAGGTGAATGGAAATTGCAGGTGTACCTGGCGGCCGCGACGCGGCAGGTGAGCAGCGCGCCGGTGACGTTCGAGGTGGGGCGGAGATTGGCGTAGGCCGGGGCAGGTCGGGGTGTACGGGAGGCAAGAGATGAAGGTCAGGATACTGGTGGACGGGGCGTACAGCGATTTCGAGAGTGAGCCGCGGTACAGGGCGGTCCTGCGGGCGGCAGGCGAGGAGGTGGAGTACGTGGAGTGGTACGCGCGGTCGCTGGTGGCGAGCGGGATGGCGGAGGAATCCCACCCCCTTCCCCCTCCCTTGATAAGGGAGGGGGACAGTGAGCCGGCGGTTGAAACCGCGGCTCCAGGGCCTGAGCCGGCGGTTGAAACCGCGGCTCCAGGGCCTGAGGCCGCGATGTCCCCCTCCGGGGACAAAAGGGAGCGGCAGGGCAGAGGCGGGCCGGGGCTATCGGCGACGGGGGTGGAGTTGGGGAAGGCGAGGGAGTACAGGGGGAGGGGCGGGTGAATCCCACCCCCGGCGGATGAATCCCACCCTCCCGGGACAGCACCGGGACTTCGCCGGCCCCTCCCTTAAAAAGGGAGGGGAGGAGCAAAGGCGTGAATGAGTATTGCAGTTTTGAGGAGTTGAAGGCGGAACTGGGGATCACGGACACGACGGACGACAGCCGGCTGCGGAAGTTGATGAGGGACGCAAGCCGGGGGGTGGACGGGCACTGCCGGCGGACGTTCTATCCGCTGCGGGAGACGCGCTATTTCGACCATCCCTGGGACGCGAGTGTGCTGCGGCTGGACCGGGAACTGCTGGAGGTAGTGACGTTCACAACGCAGAACGGGGCGATCACGCCGCTGCCGGGGGACTATTACCTGATGTGCGGGCAGGTGGAGGGGATGCAACCGTACGACCGGATCGCGATGCGGGTAGACGGGGATTACCCGACGCTGTCGTATAACGAGACGGAGCAGCGGGCGAACGCGATCACGGGGATCTGGGGCTACCACGAGGACTGGGCGAATGCGTGGGAGGCGGTGGACGCGCTGGCGGCGGGGATCACGGCGGCGGCGACGACGCTGACGGTGGCGGACGCGGATGGGGCGGACCTGGACGGGTTGACGCCGCGGTTCATGGTGCAGCAGTTGATCAAGGTGGGCTCGGAGACTATGTACGTGACGGCGAAGGTGGCGGGGACGACGAACAGCCTGACGGTGCGGCGAGGGGTTAATGGAACGACGGCGGCGATCCAGGCGATCTCGGCGCCGGTGAGTGTGTTCCGGCCGATGGAGGCGGTGGCGCGGGCGACGATGATGCAGGCGGCGCGGCTGTGGAAGCGGAAGGACACGGCGTTCGCGACGGTGGTGGGGCCGGGCGGGATGAGCGGGCGGAACGCGGCGACGGGGATGTTCGAGGTGTACCGGGGGGTGGACCCGGACGTGGAGCAGTTGCTGGGGCCGTACGTGCGGCGGGAGATCTAGGGGCGGGAGTAGGGAGTAGGAATCCCACCCCTCCCGGCACCCTGCCACAGACCAGGGCAGAGGCGGGACCGGGACTACGCTGCCCCCTCCCTCCCGGGACTTCGGGATAAGGGAGGGGATGGAGGGGCGGAGGTGTAGGATGGCGACGCTGCAGGAAGCGATTACGGAGATACAGGCGCTGGTGGGGGCGCTGACGGGGATCAGGAAGGCGCCGACGGCGGCGCCGGAGAGCGCGAGTGCGTTCCCGTTTGCGGTGTGCTACCCGGAGAGCGGGCACTGGGAGCGGGTGAGCGACTGGAAGAAGGGGCTGCACACGGTGGTGGTGGAGGTGCATGTGGCGCGGATCGACCTGGCGCGGGACATCGCGAGTGCGCTGTCGTATAGCGAGAGCCTTGTGAATGCATTGCTGAATGCGCCGACGCTGGGGGGGAAGGTGGACACGATCGTGGGGCCGATCAGTTACAAGTTCGGGGAGATGAAATATGCGGGGCAGCCGACGCTGGGGTGGCAGTTCCGGGTGACGTTTAAGCAGCAATCGGCGGTGGGCTAGAGGTTCACCGCAGAGGCGCAGAGGACGCGGAGGATTATAGGAGAGGGGGAAATGGGCGAGGGGGAAGGGTTGCGGGCGGTGTTGCAGGGGTGGCGAGAGGTGGAGGGGTGGTGCACGGACGAGGAGGGGATGTACCTGTATGAGTGTGCGCGGAGATTGCCCAGCGGGTCGGTGGTGGTGGAGATAGGATGCTGGCACGGGAAGAGCACGATCGCGCTGGCGCTGGGCTGCCGGGAGAGCGGGAGCCGAGTGGTGAGCGTGGATCACCTGCAGGGGGACGGCAGGGTGGTGCCGGCGACGGGCATCGAGACATTTTCGCACAACCTGGTGCGGTTCGGGGTGCAGGATATCGTGACGCTGCAGGTGATGGACAGTCAGGCGGCGGCGGAGAGGTTTGGGGAATCCCACCCCTTCCCCTCCCTCCCGGGACTTCGGGATAAGGGAGGGGTGAAGGTGGGGCTGCTGTATGTGGATGGGAGCCACGAGGCGGAGGACGTGTACGGGGATCTTCGAGCGTGGCTGCCGCATTGCAGGGAGGACGCAATCATTCTGTTTCACGATTACGCGGCGGGGTGGCCGGGGGTGATCCTGGCGACGGGAAAGGCGGCGGCGGAGGGGCTGATCAAACGGGTGCAGGTGGTGGGCGACATCGGGCATTTCGTACGACCTGGGCGCGGTGACCGCGCTCCTACGGAACCGAGACGGGTATTTTGGACGATCCTGATGGAACGGAACCTGTCGTGTTTCGCGGCACAGGCATTGGTGCGGATCGCGGGCCGGTGCGCGCGGGACGGGTTCGCCTACATCGCGCTGCCGTACGCGCGGACGGACGATGCGCGCAACACGGCGTGCCTGGCGCTGGCGAAGGGGATGGCGAACGACCGGGACACGCTGGTGATGTTGGACTGCGACCACGAGCACCCGCCGGACATCGTGCAACGGCTGGTACGGCACGACGTCGGGGTGGTGGGGGCCCTGTACTTCCGCCGATCGGCGCCGCACGACGCGATGTTCTTCATTCGCGCCGAGGACGGTGAGTTGCAGCAGCCGGAGGAGTGGGACGCGGACACGGGTATCGTGGCGGGGACGGTGGTGGGGACGGGGGCGATCGCGATCCAGGGATGGGTGTTCAAGCGGCTGATGGAAAAGGGGTTCCAATGGCCGTTCTTCCGCTATACGTATACGGAGGAGGGGATGGTGCAGCCGACGGAGGATATGTACTTCGGGGTGATCTGCGAAGAGGCGGGCATCCCGCACTACTGCGATTTCAGCACGGTGACGCCGCACTTGACGACGAGCCACGTGGATCAGAAGACATTTGAGGCGCACCGGGGCGAGGAGCATAAGGTGCCAAGCATGGAGGTGGAGGTGGAGCAATGTTGAGGTACGTGGGTGGCGGAGCATTCCTGCCGGGGGTGCCGGCACGGGATTTGACGGAGGAAGAGGCCAAGGAGTTGGGCCGCAAGAAACTGGTGGCGTCGGGGCTGTATGAGGATACGGAGAAGACCCCACCCCTTGCCCCCTCCCCTGATACCCCGACAAGGTCGGGGCAGGCGGGAGGGGGGAAAAAGGCCGAGGTGAGAGATGGCAGGCGTTAAGGCACTACGCAAGATTCAGATGGGCAAGGAGACGACGGCCGGGACGGCGGTGGTGGCGACGGCGATCTGGCGCGGGATGGGGACGATCGAGGACCAGCGCGAGACGGGCCGGGCGGAGGAGGATGTGGGCATCCTGATGGCGCCGGCGCGAATTTACGCCAGCCGGTACCAGGCGGGGCTCGAACTGGAGGCGGTGCCGGCGACGTTCGAGCAGTTGCCGTATATCCTGGAGATGGGCGTCAAGGCGATTTGGACGGGGGCCACGGCCGATGCGGGAAGCGGCAAGGTGTATCTCTACACGGCGCCGACGACTGTGCAGAACACGATCCAGACCTTGACCATCGAGGGGGGCGACAACCAGCAGGCGGAGGAGATGGAGTTCTGCTTTGCGCGCAGTTTCGCACTGGCCGGGAAGCCGGGCGAGCCGTGGAAGATGAGCGCGAGCCTGGTGGGGCGGCAGGTGGCGACGACGACGTACACGACGGGCATCAGCATCCCGACGGTGGAGGAGATCCTCTTCTCAAAATCGACGTTGTACATCAACACGGCGGGCAGCATCGGGACGACGTCGAAGTCGCAGACGCTGCTGGCGGCTGAGTTGAACGTGGAGGACACGGGGCTGGTGCCGGTGTACACGGCGGACGGGCAGTTGTACTTCTCCTTCCAGAAGGGACTGGCGGCCAAGGCGACGCTGCAGATCACGTTCGAGCACGACAGCACGGCGGTGGCGGAGATCGCGGCGTGGCGGGCGCTGACGGAGCGGGCGATCCGCATCCTGACGACAGGGAACGCGCTGGCGACGACGGGGACGACGCACGCGACGAAGAAGTTGATCATCGACTGCTACGGCCAGTGGGAAAAGTTCGACAAGATCGGGGAGCAGGACGGGAACGACATCGTGACGGGGACGTTCCGCATCGGGTACATTGCGTCGGCGGCGAAGGCGCTGGAGATCACGGTGGTGAATGAGTTGGCGAATCTGACGTAAACGCACCCCGCCACTTGTTCGGATTGCGAATTGCGGATTGCGGATTGCGGATTGAGGGGAGGGAGACGATGGCGAAGGTGGTGTTGGAGAGGCCAGGGCCGGAGGCGCCGGGGTATTTGAGGCGGTCGCGGCGGCTGTTGGAGATCCAGGAGCGGCTGTCAAAAGAGGCGAGCCTGGCGGCGCTGGACGAGTTGATCGGGTTCTTGCTGGACTTCGTGACGGAGCCGGTCGAGCGGGGGCAGGCGCGGGAGATGCTGCTGGACCTGTCGCAGCGGGAGATCGAGGAGCTGGGGAAGGCGGTGGCGGGCGCAGGCGAGACCCCTTTATCCCCGCCGGGGCCGAGCGAGAGCTCAAATGGTGGCACAAAGGCGTCCTCGGGGCGAAGGCGCCGCGCGAAGGAATGATCCTGGCGGCGGCGCGGGAGTGGGGTGCCCCGCCGTGGGTGGTGGAGGAGCGGTGTTCGCAGAGGTGGTGGGAATGGTGGACAGTGGATACGAACGCGAGGGTGGAGGCGAGCCGGAAGTAAGAATGCAGAGTGATGAATGCAGAACCCCACCCCCCCGGGACCCTGCCACAGACCAGGGCAGAGGCAGCACCGGGACTTCGCCTGCCCCTCCCCTCCCCGAGAGGACCGGGGACTTCGTGATAGGGGAGGGGGAATTCCACCCGATGGGGGGAGTGATGCCGTTGCCGGGAATGGGGGAGGTGGAGGTGGTGGAGGACGCGGCGCTGCGGGCGGCGGCGGCGCGGCAGATTTTCGAGTCGAGCGAGGAGGCGGCGCCGTGGCTGGAGGATTACTGGTCCTTGGTGGGGGAAGGGTGGCCGTGGAGGCAGGCGATCTATATGTTGTGGGCGAGCCAGCCGCGGGACACGCGGCGGCCGCGGACGCAGTACGAGCTGGCGCGCGAGGTGCTGGGGCTGGCGACGGATCGGGCGATCCGGGAGTGGCGGTCGAAGAATCCGGCGATGGATACGCTGATCGCGAAGCTCGCGGCGAGCGTGCTGGCGAAGCACCGGGCGGAGATCTACGAGGCGCTGATCCGGGCGGCGACGAATTCGGACCCGCGGGCGCACCAGGACCGGCGGATGGCGTTGGAGATGATGGGGGATTACGTGCCGCGGCAGCGCCTGGACGTGGGGTCGGCGGCGGCGGGGGACTACCGGGAGATGACGACGGAGGAGCTGGCGGCGGTGGCGGTGGATCCGGCGAGGCCGGGCAACAGGGATCCCACCACCCCGGGACCCTGCCACAGACCAGGGCAGAGGCAGCACCGGGACTTCGCCGACCCCTCCCCTGATACCCCGACAAGGTCGGGGCAGGTGGGAGGGGCGTAGGGACCCCACCCCCACCCCAATCCTCCCCGTGCACGGGGAGGGGGAAGGGAGAGGGGGAGGAAGCGGGAGACGATGGCGGACACGGTAGAAGTCATCATTAAGGGAACGGACCAGCTGTCCAAGGCGGTGGGCGAGGCGAGCGCCTCGCTGGCGGGCCTCGGGAAGACGGCGGGGATCCTGGCTGGGGTTGGATTGGCGGGGGCGGTGGCGGCGGGCGGCGTGCTGGTGGGCATTCTGGCGGACCTGACGGGGGCGGCGGCGGCGGCGGAGCCGGCGACGGCGAAACTGGAGGCGATCCTGCGCAACACGGGGATCGCGAGCGGGGTGACGGCGGAGCAGGCGAAGACACTGGCGGAGAAGTTCCAGGGGTTGACGACGTTTTCGGATACGGCGACGCTGGCGGGGCAGACGGTGCTGGCGGTGTTCAGCGATATCGGGACGAACGTGTTCCCGGCGGCGACAGGCGCGATGCTGGACCTGGCGACGAAGATGGGGACGGATACGCCGCGAGCGGCGGAGTTGCTGGCGCGGGCGATGGGGGGCGACCCCTTCTCCTTGAAGGCGTTGCAGCGGGAGATCGGGCCGTTCACCACGGCGCAGTTGAAGATGATTGCCGGGTTTAAGGAAACGGGAGACAAGGCCGGGCTGCAGAACGTGGTGCTGGAGGCGGTGAAGGGCAAGATCGGCGGGCTGGCGGAGGCGATGGGGAACACGGCGACGGGGCAGATGACGATCTTCAGCAATACGCTGGAGGGGATCAAAGTGAAGTTGGGGACGCCGATGTTGAAGCCGCTCACGGACCTGGCCAGGGTGTTGAACGAGCAACTGGCGAAGCCGGAGGTGCAGGCGGCGCTCACGGCGACGGCGGAGGCATTGGGAAAGCTGGCGAGCACGGTGCTGCCGGCACTGGCGGGCCTGCTGCCGGCGGTGGCGGTGGGGATGACGGTGATCGCGAACGCGGTGACGTTGATCGCGAATGCGATTACGACGGGGGACTGGAAGCCGGTGACGGATGCGTTGACGGCGACGGCGACGGGGTGGGGGACGGCGATGTGGGAGGGGATCACGGGCTCGTTCAAGCCGACGCCGGAGCGGAACGCGGCGATGGCGGCGGTGCTGAGCAACGAGGACCTGAAGGCGCAGATGACGGCGCAGGCGCGGCTGAGCGGCCAGGCGGCGGCGCAGGGGATGAGCGACGGACTGGCAGGCTGGTTGGAGGCGGACCTGACGGGGAAGGCGCGGGTCCTGGCGTGGGGGCAGAGCGTGGGCACGGAGGGTGTGATCGCGGGGCTGAGTACGGCGATATCGGCGGCGGGGTCGGTGGTGTCGGACGCGATAATGAGACTAGTCTTCGGGCCGGGCGGGATATTGGGGTTTCAGATAGCGATCACGTGGGGCACGGCGGTGGCGGGCGGGTTCGTGAGCGGGATGTGGGACACGGTGACGAAATTATGGAAGGACGTGGATTTTGCGTCGCTGGGGCAAGGCATTATTGATGGAGTGGTGAAGGGGATCACGGACAACGCGTCAAAGGTGGCGAGCGCGATCAGCGGGGCGGTGAACGACGCGATCGCGGCGGCGAAGGGGGTGCTGGGGATTCAGTCGCCGTCGCGGGTGTTTGCGGAGATCGGCAGAAACGTGGGGCAAGGGTTGGCGAACGGTATAACGGCGGCGGTACCGGGTACGAGAGGCGCCGCCGCGATGATGATAAATGCGGTGATCCAGGCTGTGGACGATGGGATTGCGGAGGGGCCGTCGCCGGCGCAGATGTGGGCGGCCAAATGGCCGGCCGATTTGATGAGGGCATCAATCGAACCGATGAGGAAGGTGGGTATCGCGTGGGTGGATGCCATCTTGTCAGGCATGAGCAACCAGACGACCGGCATCACGAGTGGGACCAAGACGGCCCTGGAGGGGACGTTCAGGCAGTGGTGGACGGCGTTGAAGACGACGTTCGGCAATCCAGGGTCGGGCGTCCGCCGGCAATTCCAGGACTGGATGGGTGACTGGATGACGATTGCCAGCCAGGGCGCCGGCGAAACGCTGGGAAGTGTGGCGAGCCGTATGCTGGATACCGCCGTGAGGACCGCCGGCCCAAATATAGCCAGGATCGTCACTGCAAACAGGGGGTTGTTCCTGTCACTCATGGGCAGCGGCGTTTCCCAGACGAGCGGGGGCATGTTCGCCGGCTTCGATAAGATAATGAGCCTTGCGGGGACTCTCGGAGGGCTGGGAGGCGCGGCGGCGAGCCGGTACCAGGCGCAGGTGCTGGACCCGGCGCGGGCGCACCTGCAGGTGCTGGAGGATCAGCTGGCGACGATGCAGGAGCAGAACGTGTCGCAGACCAGGCAGGCGGCGATCGTGAAGCAGATCGCGGCGCAGAAGAAGGAGATCGCGGCGAGCGAGAAGATGCTGACTTCGTTGGCGAAACAACAGGCGGACCTGCAGTTCATCCAGGCGCAGGCGGACCTGATCAAGATGATCAAGGAGAACGGGCTGGACGCGAAGAAGATCCTGGGCGGGCTGAAGTTGGGATTGGGGGCGGATCTGTCAGCGGTGATCGCGGCGATGACGGCGGCGATGCGGCAGATGGTCAGGGCGGCGCAGAGGGAGTTGGGGGTGGCCAGCCCGAGCCGGGTGTTTGCGCAGATCGGCGAGCAGGTGATGGCAGGGTTCGGCGGCGGCGTATTGCGGGCGGCGCCGGCGGCGGCGGGGATGGTGGGGATGGGGATGCGGTCGGTGGTGACGCAGAACACGTACCACTATAACCTGAGTGCGAATTACAAGTACGAGAGCCAGGCGTCGGTGGTGGACCGGATCAAGGTGCTGAGGATGTTGACGGGGTGAATGAAGAATGCAGAGTGCAGAATGAAGAATGCAGGCAGCCAGCGATTGAAATCGCGGCTGGAGGGCCAGGGGCCGGGATGTCCCCCTACGGGGACACAAAGGATTGACGCATGAGTGTGACGGCGTGGGTAGGAAGTGAGTCGCTGAGTCTGTCGGACGGGAATCCGTTCTGGCTGGCGGGATACGTGGGGCTGGGGATGGCGCCGCTGCACGTGATCACGTCGCGGGGGCCGGAGCAGCACGGGGAGACGCGGGTGGATTTCCGCTTGGACCCGCGGGCGTTCTCGCTGGTGCTGGGGATGGCGCCCGACACGGCAAGCGACCTGCAGACGTACAAAGACCAACTTACGGCGTTCTTGACGCCGTGGGGGGATGGGCTGCTGTTGGAATGGCTGCTGGCCAACGGGGCGACGCGGCGGATCACCTGTATGCGGTGCGGCGACGGGGACATGTCCAGCGCGGACAAGCAGGGGTTTATGCAGCGGGCGGCGGTGGAGTTTCACGCGGGGGACCCGACGTTTTACGACCCGGTGGCAGGCGCGCAGACGTTCGACCTGGGCGGGGCGGCGGACGGTTTCGCGGTGCCGACGGCGGTGCCGACGGCGATTGGGGCGAGCACGATCGACCAGACGCACCTGGTGACGTACCCGGGCAGCGCGCCGTCGTCGCCGGTGGTGCGGATCGTGGGGCCGATCACGAACCCGATTATCACGAACGTGACGACGGGGAAGGTGCTCAGTTTCACGGGGTACACCGTGGCGGCGGCGGACTGGTACGACACCGACACGCGCTACGGGCAGCAGACGGTGGTGGACGCGGCGGGAGCGTCGCAGATCGCGAAACTGACGGATGCGAGCGACCTGGGGACGTTCGCGCTGGCGCCGTGGCCGGTGGCCGCGGGTGGAGTGAATGCGATCCGGGTGACGGGGTCGGCGATCACGGCGGCGACGCAGGTGATTGTGACGTGGTGGAATAGGTATCTCGGAATTTGAGATTGCGGAATGCGGAATGCGGAATGCAGGTTGGGAAACACCAAGAAACACCAAGTTTGCCGGCGATTGAAATCGCGGCTATAGGGCCAGAGGCCGGGCGTCCCCCTACGGGGACGCGGAGGTAGGGAGATGAAGAGGGGATTGAGGGCAGCGGGTGTGTTGGCGGCGGGCGGGTTGCTGGCGCTGATGACGGTGCTGGTGTTCGGGGGCCTGGTGCAGCCGGAGCCGGCAGGGGTGGCGGTGCCGCTGGAGGGGGTGAGTTCGCTGCGGCTGATGGATCTGCCGACGGCCTATGCGGCGGCGCCGACGCAGATGAGTTATCTGTGGACGACGGGCGGGGCAGGGGACGGGGCGAGTACGTACACGCGGGCGGACTGGAGCAACATCGCGAAGATCATCGCGAGTTGCCCGGGCGACACGGGCGTGGGCGACGGGGCGCTGAATGAGTTAAACGGCACGGCCGGGACGAACAAGGTGACGATGGACACCGGCTACGCGCTGGTGGACGGGAAGCCGTTTATCACCACGGTGGCGGGGGATCTGACGATACCCTCGGCGGTGGGGGGCGGCAACACGCGCATCGACCGGATCGTGGCGCGGGCGGACTGGACGCTGCAGACGGTGCGGCTCAGGGTGATCACGGGGACGGACGCGGCGTCGCCAGTGGCGCCGGCGATCGTGCAGACGGCGGGGACGACGTACGACATCTATCTGTGGGAGGCGCTGGTCAACACGTCGGGGGCGGTGACGGTGACGGACGAACGCACCTGGTGCGCGACGGCGTTGGCCGGCCGGGGGTTGTCGGCGGAGACGGACGGGCAGATCGGGATTGCGACGGGGGCGATCACCAGCACGTTGATACTGAACGGCACGGTGGATACAGTCGATCTGGCCGATAACGCGGTGGACGATGAGAAGGCGGGCGACCGGGTGCCGCAGTTCTATCGGCGCCAGGGGGGAAGTGCGACGAATTGGTCCAGTGACGGCACGACGACCTATACGCCCACAAGCGTTAGAATGCAAGGGGGAACGTTTACGAGTGGCGCCTCGGGAGCCACCACGGTGACGTTCCCAACGGCATTCAGCAATGTGCCTATCGTCATTCTTACGCCGAAGTCGGCGATTGGGGTGCATTTTGTCGCTGATGCCACAGTCATCAGCAGTTCCGCTTTCACTTCGGTGGTAGTAAACATGGCGGATACTGGGGTTTCATCGGTTGATGTATATTGGCTGGCCATCGGGCCGGAGTGAGAGGGGTGCGAGGGCGGGCCGGGGGCGCGCTGGAGGGTGTATTTGCCGATGGTGAAGCAGGGAGTAGGAAGTAGGAAGTAAGAAGTAGGAAATAGAAATCCCACCCCTCCCGTGAGGGGACCGGGACTACGCTGCCCCCTCCCTCCCGGGACTGCGGGATAAGGGAGGGGAGGGCAAGAGCGGAGGCAGGCCCGACCCTGCCAAGGATCAGGGCCGAGGCAGGGTCGGGGTGCCAGGAAGCGGGCAATGGCGGCGGAATACGAGGTGTTGGTCTATAGCGCGGGCGGGGCAAAGGTGGGGCAGTTCACGTCGTTCGAGGGGCTGTCGTATTCGCAGCGGGTGAACGAGGTGGGGATGCTGGAGTTCCAGTTGCGCGGGGATCACGCGGCGGTGGCTCTGCCGATGGCGCTGAACGGCGAGGTGGTGGTGCAGCGGGGGAACGCGGCGATGGGGCTGAGTAAGGCGGCGGACTTCGCGGGGCTGCTGCGCTATTGGAAGCCGAGCCGGACGGATCGCACGATCTGGCTGGGGCGGGCGTATACGCTGCATTCGCTGCTGGGGCGGCGGTGCGTGCAGTGGGCGGAGGGGACGGCGAACCGGACGGACTTCACGGCGGTTAAAGGCGAGACGATTATGAAGACGCTGGTGTCGTATAACGCGGCGGCCAGCGCGACGGTGGTGAACGGGCGGAAGCGGGCGGGGGCGATCACGGGGTTGACGGTGGAGGCCGACGGGGCGCACGGGAGCACGGTGGACTGGTACTGCGCGCGGGGGAACCTGCTGGAGACGCTGCAGCAGTTGGCGCTGATCGCGGGCGGGGACTTCGACGTGATCAGGACGGCGGCGGGGGCGTACCAGTTCCGATGGTACACAGGGCAGCGGGGGACGGACCGGACGGCGACGGTGAAGTTCTCGACGCAGCTGGGGAATATGGGCAACCCGGCGATGTCGTTCGATCACACGGATGAAGCCACGGCGGCGGTGGTGTGGGGGGCGGGCGAAGGGAGCGCGCGCGCGACGGCGGTGCGGACGTCGGCGGATTACGCGGCGGGCAACGACATCGAGATAGCGGTGGAGGCGAGTGGGGCGGTGACGCTGAACGACGCGGGGGACGCGGCGCTGGCCGAGAAGAAGAAGGTGCATACGTTCGAGTTTGAGGTGATCCAGACGCCGGGGTGCTATTACGGCGTGCACTACTTCCTGGGCGACCTGGTGAGCGCGCAGTGGGGGGGGACGACGTATACCCTACGGGTACGAGGCGCCACGATCACGCTGGACGAGGGCGGGCAGGAGCAGATCGACGTGGAGATGGTGCGGACGTAGCGATGGACGAGATCACGACGGGCCTGCTGAGGCGGCTGGAGGGGCTGGAGACGCGGCTGCGGCGGCTGGAGCGGATTGAGCATGCGTCGGGGGTGACGACGGCGCACACGCACGCGAAGTTGGTGGCCAGCGACGGGAGCCCGGACCCGGCGACGGATACGGATGCGGCGGGTGCGCTGACGGCGCATTACGGGCTGACGGTGGACAATGCGCTGGTGCTGAGCGACGGCGGGGAGTTGACGATTTATGCGGGCGCGATCACGGTGACGCACAGCCGGCACTCGGTGGATACGTGGAATGACACAGCCGCCGACGACCTGGACACGATAAACGGTGGGGTGGACGGGTGGGTGCTGACGATACGGTCGGCACACAACGACCGGGATGTGACGGTGAAGGACGCGACGGACAACCTATATCTGGAGGGCGACTGCGTGCTGAACAATACGCAGGACACGCTGACGCTGCTAAACCGCGGTGGGCAGAACTGGTATGAGTTGGCGCGGAGTAATAACGCATGAGGGGGTGGAATTGAGGCGGGTATGATAACCGATGAGACGACCGTCCTGATTATGAACCGGATTGCAGCTCTCGAGCGGGCGCTGGTGCGGGTGATCACGCGGGATGTGATCGACACGAGCGCGACGGGGGCGTGGTATCTGGGCGACCCGGGCACCGACGGCTCCTGGCGGATCACGCGCAGCGGGACGGATTTGGTGATCCACCGGCGCGAGAGCGCGGTGTGGACGACGAAGCAGACGGTGGCGGCATGAACCTGAGCGAGTTTCCTCGGCCAGCGGGAGACAACGGCCGCGGCGTGCACTGGGCCGCCAGTCCCTACGAGTGGGGGAAGTCCGACTGGCCGTTTTGGCGGAAGCAGATCCTCGCCATGCATCTGAAGTGGATCAAGATCATAGACGACGGCGGCGGGTCGGCATTGCCGTGCGCCCGCCAACTGATAGACATCGGCGTCATGCCAGTGGTTCGACTCTATCGGCCGGAGCAGAACCCGGGCAACATCGGCTCGCGTGGCGGCGACGCGGTGAAGCAGTACGTCAAAGCGGGCGCGATGTATTTTGAGACGAACAACGAACCCGACCTGGCGCTCGAATGGAAAGGCGGCAAGCGACCCGATAACTGGCTGGAGGTGGTGGTCAATGACTGGATCGTCGACGCAGGAATCATACTCGCGGAAGGTGGATACCCCGGCTTCCCCGCCTTCGGCGTTGGAACGCAGCGTGATCCTTTCGCGCTGGTCGTCAAGAAGGGCCGCGCAGATCTGTTCGGCAAGGGCGCATGGTGCGCCGTGCACAACTATTGCCTGGCGCGGCCGCTTGAATATCCGAACGATGCGGTGAACCTGGAGGGTGTTCCGCTCACGGAAAACGAATGGCAGGCGGCGGGCGGGATGTGGGCATGGGAAATGGGGATGGAGGCGGTGAATAAGGTGCGGGCGGCGAACGTGAATCCGAGCGCCAGCATCACGAGCGATAGCACATGTTTCCGGGCCTATGAACAGGTGAATGCGCTGGTGACGGCGGCGTTTGGCCATTCGGTGCCGATCCTGACGACGGAGGGCGGCTACAATGTGGGGCAGCGTGCCGGCACGACGGCGGGTGATGACGTGAGGTATGCAAAGCCCACGCCGCGGTTGGCCAGCGAATTGAACGCCCGCCTCTTCCGGTTCATGGACGGTTCGGAGACGGTGCTGGGCAAGACAGTGCCTGAGTACTACTTTGCCTGTATGCCGTGGTTGATTGCAGCCTATCGCATCGGCGTGTGGGCAAACCCGGCGGAGAATCAGGGTCCGTGGTTCACGGACAAGTATAATGCTGAGTTCGGACTACACGGCGAACTGCCGCTGGTGCAGATGCTGAAGGAGATCGGGGGACGTGTGAGGCAGGAGGGACCAATGCCAGAACAGTGGATGAATTCGACGTGGGAGCAGGAACTGGGTGACGCCTGGGATAGCCGGCTCAAATACCTGGGCGTGGGGTTGAAGGCGGCACCCGTTGCGGCGCCTCGCGGACCTTACTGGAAGCTGGTGAGCGCGCAGTGGCAGGATCAGGATGAGGTGCGGGGGGCGGGTTACATCTTCGTGCAGGCCGAGGACGAGAAGGGTAAGCTCATCGAGAACGCGACCTTCGTGGTAGCACGGCGGGATGCCAGCGACTGGGCGCCGACGAAGGGTGAGGTGGACGGGTTCTGGGGCAACTACGCCATGCGCGGGTTCCTGGGCACGTACAACGTGTCTATGAAGCAGGGCGGCCATCCATCGGAGACGGTGACGGGGTTGGGACTGGGGCTGGAGGACAACCATGCTGTGTGGACGCGGACGGCATTTCGGTTGGTGTTCCGGTTGACGGCAGCCACGCCGGTGCCGAGCCCGACGCCGACGCCCGCGCCGATACCGGTGCCCACGCCAGTGCCGATACCAACGCCGACGCCGGTGCCGAATAACGGCACGGCGGCCGAGACGCGGGTGAAGGAGCTGGAAACGCTGCTGGCGCTGATCGTGACGCCGCTGGAGTACGCTCAGGAGGCGTTGGGGTCGACGCTGACCGCGATAAAGGCGGAATTGCCGCCGAATCCGTAGCAGAGGGCTTCGTACAGGAATCCCACCCCTACCCCTCCCTTGTTACCCCGACAAAGTCGGGGCAACAAGGGAGGGGTTTTTCTTACAGCCAGTTGGCGACGGGGGAGCAGCGGTGGTGAGCGGCGGCGCAGTCGACTTGCGAGATGGCCAGGTAACGTTTCACCATGTCGAGGCTGCTGTGGCCGAGGAGTTGCTGGAGGGTGTAAGGATCGCCGCCGTTGCGCAAATATGCGATCGCAAAGGTGTGGCGGAAGCGGTGGGGGTGGACGTTGGGGACGCCGGCGCGGCGGCCGAGGCGGCGCAGGTGGAGGGCCAGATGGCGGCGCTCGATGGGGGCGCCGTCGGTGGTGGCGAAGAGAGGAGCGTCGGGCGGGGCGTCGCGACGGACCAGGTAGGCCCAGAGGGCTTTGCGGGTAAGGGACTCGATGTAGACGATACGCTGGCGGCCGGCGCCGGAGTTGTGGCGCGACTTCCCGAAGACGCTGAGGGCGCCAGTGGTCTGGTTGTAGTCGGCGACGGAGAGGCCGCAGAGTTCGCTGGCGCGGATGCCGGTGTCGAGGAGGACGAGGATGAGGGCGCGGTCGCGGCGGCGCAGGTCGGCGGGGCGGGTGTTGCGGCTGCCGGGACGGTCGCGGTAGGGGCGGGATTGTTCGACGGCGCGCAGGAGGGCGTGCACCTCCTCACGGGTGAGGGGCTCCACGGCGGTGGCGGATGGGCGGGGCGGGGTGATCTGGGCGGCGACGTTGGTGGCGGCGTAGCCCTCGGCTACGGCCCAGCGCCAGAGGCTGCGCAGGGTGGTGTGGGTGTTGAGGATGGTTTTGGGCGAGAGGACGGCGGCGGGACGCGGGGCGACGCCGGGCGGTGCGATCCGTGAGGTCTGGAGTCGGGCCAGGAAGCCGCGCAGGTCGGCGGCGGTGACATGCGCCAGGGCGGTGGCGGGTCCGAGGTGCGCGGCGAGACGGCGCAGGTCGAGGCTGTAGTTGCGTAGGGTGCACGGTGAGCAGCCCTCGATCTGGCGGGCAAGCAGGAAGCCGGCGGTGGCGTGTTCGATTGTGAGGTCCATACGTGTGCGCTCCGGTCTGTATCTACAGTTGGATGGTTAAGGGCAATTCTCCACTGTAGACCACACGGATGGCTCTGGGCAGGAGCCGTGAGCGCAGGAGTATGGACTTTGGTGGGCGCGACAGGGCTCGAACCTGTGACCTCACGGATGTGAACCGGGTCGCCGTGAGGGCCAGCGTAGCGCACACGGATCCCGCCAGGCGCGAGCCGTGCGGTCTAGAGTTTGCGAACCGTGTGGTCTACGGTTGGGGCGCGGACTGCATGGTTGCGTCGCCGAACCCGCCAAGGGCGAATTTGATGTAACTGACCTTGGCCTCGGCGGGCACCTGGAAGCCTATCCAGCCGCGCGCTTTCTCGCCGGGATTGAGCGTCATGATGTCCAATTCCGTACCATCCCGGAGACCGAGGTCGCCGCGGTAGGAAAAGCCATCGGTGTCTACCATCACGCCGCGAGTTGGATCGATATCCAGCGGTTTGCCGGCAACGTTGCTGATGATGAATTCCACGGCGACAATCTCTTGACCGACCTCCAGCTTGGCCAGCCATCCAGGCGTCGCCGGGTCCTCAATCTTGCCGATCTGGAGCGTGTATTGGGCGGCGCCGGGTGGGAGCGGGGTGGCGCAGGGACAGACACAGGGCGGGCATTCGGTGCCCTGGGCCAGGACGGTCGGCACCGCCAGGAACGCGAGACAGCAGACAACGGCAATCCAGATGTGACTCCTCATTGTCTCCTCCTACAGTGCTAGCCCTTCTCGATATCGTAATCAGCGCGTTCTTCCGCCACATGCAAAAGCGAATCACCCCCGCGGGCTGCTCGCGCCTTTTTCCATTCGCGGTGCACGGCCTCATAGATGCTATATTGATCAGCGGCCGAGCCGCTCAGATCCATCTCCTTGCACATCTGGCGCAGTCCCTCATGAATCTCGGGCCACTCGAAATCACCCAGATGCACCGTACCGTCTCCTCTCAGCGGTATGTGGTTTTGATCTCTCGGAAGGCGCGCACTAACGCACGGGCCTCCCGTTGGCCAGGGGTATCCAGCCTGCGGTAATCATCCACCAGTTCGGCCTCGCCAGGTGCAATCTCGGAAGGCGGCGGTTCGAGACCGGCCATCGCGAAAAGGCAGTCTTTATCCTCTTTCAGCGCTTTGGCGACGGCAGCGCAAAAATCGTAGGTCGGTGCTGAGTCGCCGGAAAGGACCTTGCTGATCCAGGAGTGGGATATACCAGCCATGCGCGCAAGCTGCCTCATCGAAAGCCGGCGCTGGGACATCTCTAGCGCGAGCCATATTACCAAGTCGGTTTCCATCATTCCGATTATACCAATCCCGATGGATGTTTTGACACCAAACAGTATTCCCTATTGACACCTGGTGGGTATGGGTGTACAATGGTGTTATAAAGACCGGTTTGGCGGTGTAGAGACCAGGGGGACACAATGGAAGCTATAGAAACTAAGGAACGGACGGAAAAGCGCAGTATTTCGATGCCGCCACGGGATTGGCGAGCAGTCGAGGAATACGGTAGCCGCAGGGGTCTGGACGTCTCCAGTACGGTCCGGATGTTGCTGCGGACGCACCCGGAGTTGGTGGGTCGGCGCGACGGGCAGGGTCAGTAGAGAGACCCTGGGCAGGTGGGCGGGCCCGGGGCTTTTTGTTGCCAATTCACAGGAGGGGGAAATGGGATACCTGGAGGTGTTGATGGAGGCGGCGCAGCGAGACAGGGCGATGGCGGCGGAGGCGCGTGCGCGGCAGCGCGAGGCCGACCAGAACGTGCGGCTCGACGAGGCGGCGGAATTCGTGGCGCGTATGGGCCTGGAACGGTTACTCCAGGCGGGGGGAGATCCGGCGCCGGACCTGCACCTGCACGCCTACGAGCGGCCTGGACAGGTCGTCTATCGGCTGAGGCTGCGGTTCTCTGACGTTGAGGTGACGGCGCACCTGATAGTGTACAAGGAACGGGCAGGGGTGATGGGCAGGCTGGAGGCGGACGGGTTCCAAGTGCAGACGTGCAACTTGTCGTGGAACACCGACCACCTGCCCGACTGGGTGCTGGACGTGCACGAGGCGGCGGTGAAGTATCGCGAGCAGATGCTGCGCTGCGACCTGGCCAGTCTGAAAGCGGCGCCGAATGAGGCGGACGCGGAGGTGCAGCGGGGGCAATGCTACTCACAGTATCCCGAGGCGGAGGCGCAAATCGAGGGGGCATTCTTGGAGGGGCTGCAGCGCATCCGCGAGCGGACTGAGGAGGTGCTGGCGGCACACCGTGCGGAGGTCGAGGCGAAGGTGGAATGGGACGCGCGTGAGGCGGAGCGCGAACGGCGACAGGCTGAGGCGTGGCATCCCTTCAGGCTCTACAAAGTGACGTACGGCATCGTGGCCGATGGCGACGGAGCCCACTTCTGCGACACGGCCGAGATCTACACCCTGGACAGCGCACCGAATCCTGATGGATGGTGGCATACGATCCAACGCGACGGGAGACTCGGTCGCACGCGTTTGATGCACCCGGTGGCTGTCGAACGGTGGGACATCGGCGACATCGGCTCATTCTGTACCCTGTGCGATGGCGTGTATTATCCGCCGGCGGAGGCGGAGATCATCGAGTAGTTGTTAAGGTACGCGGGGCAGGCGGGCCGGCCTGCCCCTCTTCTTGGGACGGGTGCTCGCGGGGCGAGCGTGAACGGCGGCCGTGGATCCCGTCAGGGCGACGCTGAGGCGACAGCGTCGGGATCCGCGATGTAACGGGGCGCGAGGGGCTGTGTGCCGCGACTGATGGCCTCCCCGGTTCGACTCCGGACCGTCCTTCCTGCAGGTACGTCCCCTCTGGGGAATTGAATCCATTATCACACAGGAGGAACAGCGTGGTGACCTTTGTACTGGTTTTGGCCGCGATTTGGGGCGTGGGCTGGGCGTTGTTCCTGGAATATGTGCCGCTGGGGCGCTGGTTGGCGGCGCGGCGGACTTGGTTGACGGTGGTGATCGGCGTGGGGGTGGACCTGGGACTGGTGGCGCTGGTGCTGCCGTTTGAGTACTGGTGGCCGGTGGCGGCCGTGGTGGCCGTGAGCAGCGTGGGGGTGATCGCGCGCAGCATCGTGATCGAGATGCGCGAATGGGCGGAGCTGATGGAGCAGGAGTATGGCGAGAAAACCGGCGGCGGTGAATAAGAGACTGGCCAACCGGGTGATGTGGGGGCTGGAGGACATCATGGCGGCCTGCATCAGCCTGCGGCGGGCGCTGACGGTGGCCAGGCAACGGGCCGAGGCGCTGCAGGACGTGCTGATCCTGGGCAGGCTGGGGGACATCGGGGAGCAGGTCGCTATCATCGAACGGAGGGCGGTCGATGCCAGACGGGGAGAATATCGTCAGTGAGTGGACGCGGGCGCGGCAGGAGTGGCTGGCGCAGGTGTGCCGGGGGAGTTTGCACACGGCGCGGATGTACAACGCGGCGATGGGGCACCTGGGGGAGTTCGTTAACCCGATGCGGATCGACCAGGTGGGCGGGAATACTGTGACGCGCTGGGCGAACCATATGGCCCACATGGGGCTGAGCGAGACGACGATCAACGCGCGATTGGCGGCGGTGTCGTCGTTTTTTTGTTTCTGCCAGCACTGGACGGACGGGCAGGGAAGGGCGCTGGCGACGGTCAACCCGGTGGATGCGGTGAAACGCTACCGGGTGGATCCGTATGGCAACAGCCAGCCGCTCAGCGTGGAGGAGGTGGGCGCCGTGCTGGGGGCGGTGGACAGAACCACGGCGGCGGGGTTGCGGGACTATGCGGTGCTGATGATGGCGCTGTACACCGGGCGGCGGTCGGCTGAGCTGCGCGGGCTGCGTTGGGGGGACATTCAGCACACGGCGGATGGGCGGGCGCGCTATGCGTGGCGGGGGAAGGGCGGCAAGGCGCGCTGGGATGACCTGCCGCAGCCGGCGCTGATCGCGATCCGGCTATACCTGGATGCTGCCAGGCGGCGCCCTGAGCCGGACGAGCCGGTATTCGTGCAGCACAATGGGCAGGCGGACGGGAAACCGTTGACGTCGGAGTGGCTGAATGCAATGGTGCAGCGCTACGCGGCGGCGGCGGGGATTCGGCGCATCCATGCGCACACGTTGCGTCACACAGCGGCGAACCTGCGTGCGCGGGCGGGGCACAGCCTGGAGAGCATCTCGATGCTGTTGGCTCATTCGTCGTTGCGCGTGACGCAGATCTACCTACAACGACAGGCAGGCTTTGTGGACACAGGGTGGCAGGATGTCGAGCAGATGCTGGCTGGCGGGCAAGTGGATGGATAGCAGTAGCAGTATGACCCCGCAAGTACCGGAAATGGCACGCCCGCCTGCCTGGCGGGGGCGGTGTGGGCGCGGGCTCGCGGGTGAGTGTGGGTGAGGGTATGGGTGTAGTGGGTGCAGAATGGGGGCAGTTGTGATAACGGTCATTATCACAGGTGTTTGGAGCGACAAATGACAGTCGATGTTGACGAGATTAAAGGGGCAAACCCGATTGAAGAGGTGATGAACGAGGATGAACCTCTTGAACATAGGACAGGTCGCTATGTCAGAGGGGTGCGACACGATAGCCTGGTCGTCGATGTTCGCAATCAGACGTACTACTGGAACGCCAACAACGAATGGGGAGACGTGATTGAGTGGGTGCAAAGGCATAGGAAATGTGACTTTACCGAGGCGTGCCGGCTGTTGGCGAGGCGTGCAGGATTGCCCGAACCTGTCTGGCACAATGAGGATGGACAACAGGCCCTGGCAGCCAGGACACGCAGCGACGTGTTGACGGTTGCGTGTAGATGGTGGGTAACCCGAATTTGGATCTCGGAAAGCCCCCCCCCTAGTCAGTCACCACCTCCGACTACATCACAAATTCCCAGCGCGTGCCCCGGGTTGACGTACGCGAGGTGGCGGGGATGGACGGACGAGACGATCAAGGCGGCCGGGCTGGGCTACACAGATGGAGATATCAAGGGGCTGCGGGGCGAGTTGCAGATGCACGGACTGGATGTGGACAGCCCAGCGGCGAAGGCGGTGCTGATGGCGCCGGCTGGGCACCTGGTGTACCCCTGCCAGCGAGGGGGCAGGGTGGTGTATTTCGCGACGCGCAGCGCCTCCAGGGAGACGAAGGCGCATTGGAACCCGCCGAGCGACCTGGTGGGGGAGCGGCAGCCGCTGTTCAACGCGGCCTGGTCGCCGTTCGAGGACGTGATCGTGGTGGTGGAGGGGCAGGCGGATGCGGTGACGCTGGCGCAGTGGGGGGTGGCAGCGGTGGCACTTTCGGGAACATCGGCGAACGATCTACTACTACGGGTTTTGAGTAAGCACGCGGTGCGGGTTGTGGCGCTGGACGCGGACGCGGCGGGGGGGACGGCGCGCGGGGCCTTGTCGGACGCGCTGGGGCCGTTGACGCGGGTGTTACGGTGGCCGGAGCCGTGGAAGGACGCGAATGAGTGGTTGCAGAAGGACCCCACCCTTGCCCTCCCCTCAGAAGGGGAGGGAACAAGCGGGGAGGGAGCAATCGCGAGGTTGATAGACGAGGCGCCGACGTGGGCGGAGGTGGTGGCCGGCCAGGCGGGAGAGGCGGAGGGACTGGAGCGGGAGCGGGCACTGAAGCAGGCGTTCAGTCTGTTCACGAGGATGCCGGATTTCGACTGCGCGATGCGGCGGGAGGAACTGGCGAAGGCGGCACATCTGACACTTCGACAGTTCAATGTGCTACTGAAGACGGCGAGAGGGGAGCGCGCCGAGGATAACGGCGACGGGACGCCGGCGATCGAGATGGACATCCCGGGTGGGCTGGTGGCGGAGCACCTGGTGGAGACGGTAGCGATCCCACCGGAGAACATGTCGGGGCTGACGGGGCAGGGATGGACGACAAAGTTCGCGGTGCGCTACCCGGATGGGCGGATCGCGGTGGTGAATTACCTGGACTGGGAGGGGGTGCGCTACCGGCCGGTGTCGTCGTTGAACCGGGTGCTGACGGAGCGGGTGGTGCGGTTCGCGTCGGGCCTGGGGGAGCGGATGTCGCTGCGCGACCTGGTGCGGATGGTGCAGGCGACGATCCGCAAGTATGTGGACGTGGATGTCTTCTATGAGACGCTGGCGGCGTATTACGTGCTGTTCACGTGGCTGTACGACGCGTTCAACACGGTGGCATACCTGCGGCTGCTGGGGGACACGGGGACGGGGAAGAGCCGCTTCCTGCAGGTGGTGGGGGCGCTGTGCTTTCGCTCGACCTCCGTGTCGGGAGCGGCCACCACGTCGCCGATCTTCAGGATCCTGGACCGCTACCGGGGAACGCTGATTATGGACGAGGCGGATTACCGGGCGAGCGATGAGAAGGCGGACATCATCAAGATATTGAATACGGGCTATCAGCGGGAGCAGGGGGTGGTGCTGCGGTCGGGGGACAAGAATGTGGGGTTCGAGACGGAGGTGTACGTGGTGTACGGGCCGAAGGTGATCGCGACGCGCAAACGGTTTTACGACAAGGCGCTGGAGAGCCGGTGCATCACGTACGAGACGGGGGGGCCGACGACGCGGCTGGACATCCCGGTGGAGATGCCGAACGACTGGGCGGCGGAAGCGACGGACCTGCGCAACCGGCTGCTGAGGTATCGGATGGAGTATTGGCGGCCGAACATCGAGTTGAATTACGCGGCGGTGGAGGTGAGCGCACCGCCGCGGCTGCGGCAGGTGACGGTGGCGCTGCAGACGATCATCGACGATCCGGACCTGCAACGCGACCTGCGGACGTTCGTGGAGGAGTATAACCGGCAGTCGATCGTGGAGTCGGGGATGACAGTGGAGGCGAAGGTGCTGGAGGCGGTGTGCGGGGTGTGGTTTATGGACCTGTACGACAACCACGTGCCGGATATGAGGATGAAACGGCTGGCGCAGGCGGTAAATCTGTTGATCGACGAGGAGAACGAGGGGGACGGGAGCGCGTCGGGCGGCGCGGCAGGGGACGCGTCTGGCGACGCGGAGGGGGGACAACAAGAGGGCGGCAAGCCGGCCTGGGGACGCAGCCAGGACACGATGCGGAAGGTGACGCCGAAGCGGGTGGGACAGGTGGTGCGGACGGTGTTGCATCTGCGGACGGAGCGGGACAGCAACGCGGGGCGGCGGTATATCGTGATGTACGACCACGAGCGGGTGACGGCGCTGCGGGAGCGGTTTGGGGTGACGGAGGATTGGTTGAACGACGTGATCGCGACGCTGCGGAAGGGGGGAATGGCAGTCGGGGCGGTGAAGGCGGTGGCGGCGGAGCAGACGGTGTTGAGGTTGAATGAGGAGTGAAGAACAGGGAGTAGGAAGTAGGGACGCAGAGCGGGAGTAGGGAGCAAGGAATAAGGACCGGTCCGGACCGGAGCAAAGGGGGAGCGAGATGGCGAAGGTGGTGCTGTTGGTGTTGCTGGTGGCGTGGCTGGGGGTGATGGTGAGCCACGTGGGGGGGACGCGGGCGCAACGGTGCTGCGAGCGGCGGGAGTGCACGGCGAGGGAGTACCGGGTGTGGTGCAGATGAAGGCAATCCACCTGTGTTGCGGGGGAGGTGGGACGACGCTGGGGTTCGAGCGGGCCGGCATCGAGACAGCCTACGCGTTCGATTATTGGCCGCCGGCGGTGGAGACGCACCGGTTGAACTGGCCAGATGTGCGGTGCGAGCAACGCGATATACGAGCCCTGCACGCGGCGGATCTGCCACAGGCGGACGTGTGGACGTGCGGGATCCCGTGCGAGCCGTTCTCGGTGGCGGGATATCGGCTGGAAGAGCGAGACGAGCGGGATATCTCGGCGGAGTTGGCGCGGTTGTTGAATGAGGCGTCGGCGGCCGGCAGGGGACCGGCGTATGTGTTCCTGGAGAATGTGCCGCAGTACCGGCACAGCGCTGGCGCCGAGATGATCCGCGAGGCGCTGGCTGGGTATGGTGTCTTCGAGGCGGTGTTACGACACGCGGATTGGGGCGTGCCCCAGAAGCGGCAACGGTGGCACATTATCGCCAGCCGAGCCGGCCGGGTGATCACGCCGGAGGCGACGCACAGCGAGCAACCGGACCTGTTCGGTCGGCCGGGTTGGGTGCGGTTCGGCGAGATCGGCGAGCGGGACGTCGCAGAGCCGCACTACATGTCGGCCAGGGCGCTGCGCGGGGTGATCCGCCGGCAGCGATCGAAGGTCCTGAGCGGACTGGCGCGGGATGCGAGTGTGTTCGGGGTGCTCTACATCGTGGATGACGCGGATTTGATGCCGACGGTGATGGCGACGGCGCACAAGGGGATCTCGCGGAACCAGGCGGTGGTGGTGTTCGACGATTACCGGTTCCGGCAGCCGACGGAGTTGGAGTTGCGACGGGCGCAGGGGTTGCCGGACGATTTCGTGCTGGCGGGTAACAAGCGGGAACGGTATGAGCAGATCGCGCGGGCGGTAGCGCCGCCAGTTGCAGAGGCGGTGGGGCGGGCGATGATCGCGGATGCGGCTGCCGTTGGGGTGATCCCACCCCTGCCCCTCCCTTAACAAGGGAGGGGTGGTCGGCTGCGCAGGAGGAGATGACGGGGATGAAGGCGACGGGTTCCGAAGAGGTGATGCTGAACCTGGACCGGTGGAAGCGGGGGGATCTACGACCGCCGGAGTGGTGCGTGTTCGTGGGGAACGTGGCGGCGCGGGACTACTGCTGGTCGTGGGTGTGCGGGTTGCCGGTGACGGCGGAGGATTGCCGGGAGTGTGAGTGGTTCCTGGGGATGGGGAATCCCCCCAACCCCCCTTGATAAGGGGGGCGGTAAGGTGGGGGTAACATAACAAGTTGACAGTTATGAAACTTTGGGAACATTGAATCGGGTTTTGGGGGATGAATCAAGAAAAAATATTTGTTTGTGTTTTGGGGTGGAATCGGTGATTCAATGTTCTCAAAGTTCCAGGAAGGGAGTATGGAGTAAGAAGTAGGGAGTAGGAAGAAGAACGAGGATCAGGGACGGAGACTGATTCTGGGGGAATATGGGTGGGTTTAGGAACATAGAGAACATAGAGAACATTACCTATAGGGGATAGCCGACGTTTGTGGGAAAGTGGGGGGCTGTAGGTAGTTATGTCATGGAACTTTAGGAACTTTGAAAAGGGGGGTGTTTTTGAGATGTTCTCAAAGTTCCTGTGAGTCAATCTGAGGGATGGGGGGTAGGTTAATGCAGAATGCAGAGTGCAGAACGCAGAATGGGGAAGAGGAGCAGGTGTTGATCGGGTATGGGAGGGCATATCACCGGCGGGTGCGGAGCCGGGGCGGGCTGCCGGTGGCGGCGTGCGGGGTCGGCCTGAAGCGGGCGGTGGCGGTGTGGGCGATCCTCGAGCGGGAGCGGGTGGATAAGGCGGGGGTGTATCTGCCGTGCAAGAACTGTTGGCGGGCGGGGAAGAAGGGGAAGGACGGATCCCACCCCCAACCCCTCCCTTAATAAGGGAAGGGAACGGGGCGAACGGGAGATGGCAGAGATGGGAGAGGGGGTGGTATTTCGGCCGAGGTACGGGTGTCTGAATGCGATAGAGGGGCGTGAGGTACACGCAGGGGTATGGCGGTGCCGGGACGTGGTGACCGGTGTGGGGTTCAACCTCAGAGAGGAAACGCTGAGGCAGTTCTGGAAGTGGACCCCGCCAGGGGCGGGGCTCGCTGACGCTCGGGGGGAAAGAGATGGAAACGGCGACGTATCGGTTGAAGGTGATCCTGGAGACGGAGTTGCTGGGGAGCCAGACGACGCGGAAGATCGCGACGGAGTTCCTGGCGAAGAAGTCGGGGTTCGAGATCCCGGACGACGAGATAGAAAGCCTGCCGGAGGCGCTGGAGCGGGCGACGACGGTGTTCCACCGGGATGAGAAGGGGGAGCCGGTGCTGTGGGACTACCAGATCAAGGGGTTCCTGAAGGAGAGCGCGCGGCTGCTGTCGGGGCACGACGGGCTGCCGAAGAACCTGCGGGCGAAGGTGGGGAATTACCTGTTCATCTCGCCGCGGTGCGTGGCGCTGATAGCGCCGGATGGGGACGGCCAGCCGTGCAGTGAGCTGATCGACGTGCTGGAGCGGCCGCTGCGAGCGCAGACGGCGCTGGGGGAACGGGTGGCGATCGCGTCGAGCGAGCTGCTGCCGGCGGGGGTGTGGTTCGGGTGCGGGTTGACGGTGATCCTGGCGGGGAAGGCGGAGGACCAGGTGACGGAGGAGGTGCTGCGGCAGTTGCTGGACTACGGGTTCTGGAAGGGGCTGCTGCAGTGGCGGAGCGGGGGGTATGGGAGGTTTCGGTACGAGTTGGTGAGGGAGGACTAATTCACCGCAGGGAGGAAAGCCCTCCCACTTCGGAGGCGCAGGGGACGCGGAGAAATGTAGGGGGAGAAGGGGAGTGAGGCGGGAGCCGAGTAGCGTTCTGGTGCGCGACGTGAGGGTGCTGTGACGACGGGGGGGGTGCATCAGAGGCAACGTAGAGGTTTGCGCAGCGTTGGTTCGGTACGGATAGGCAGGGTCGAGGGCGGGTTTGGTTGTGTATTGCGACGCGGGGGTCGCGCTTGGGACGGTTAAGCGGGGGCGCAGTGGAGGTGGGTGGGGTGCCGCGGCGGTCATGTCTTGGGAAGTCTAGTTATGCGGCGGCGAGTTGACCACCGGATGGCAAGGCGGAGGCCGGGTGTCGCGAGGGAATGCCGGGGTGAGGGATTGATGCGCATTGTGGTGGTGAGGTCACATCTGGAGAGGCGCGGGCAGTGTTTAGTCCAGGCAGGTATGGCGGGGGTGCGGAATCCCACCCCTGCCCCTCCCTTCCCCGAAAGGACCGGGGACTTCGTATTAAGGGAGGGGTGGTCGGTTGGGCGGTTGCGCGGTTGGGCAGTTTGGCGGAGGATGGTGACGCGAGGGGTAGTGTTCGGTCCAGGACTGTGTTGCGGGGGCATCGATGGGGAGCCAGCGGTTGAAACCGCGGCTCGGGGGCCAGGGGCCGGGATGTCCCCCTACGGGGACATCGAGAGGGGGCGAGGAGGTGTGAGGTGACGGACGGGGAGTTGGTGCGAGAGTTGTTGGAGGCGACGGCGGTGGGGTGCGCGCTGGCGCGGGATGCGTTGCGGGAGGCGTGGGGGCCGGAGGCGCACGTGGTGCAGGGGCTGTGCCTGGCGGAGGCGTGGCTGGGGCAGGCGGCGCGGGCGCAGGTGCTGCTGGAGGGGGTGACGCTCGGGGAGGAGGCGCGGTTGATGGTGATGGAGGCGGCCGTTGGAATGCGGCCGCGAGGGGATGTAGGAACCCCACCCCCGGCCCCTCCCCTGGTAGGGGAGGGGTGAGAGGATCGGCAGGGGTCCTGTTTTGTGGTGTTGAGTCGAGGTCGGCCAAGCAGTGGAAAGGCACGGCGAGGGAGGTGGGGGATGAGAGTGATAGCGGTAGTAAACCAAAAAGGGGGCGTCGGCAAGACGACGACGGCGGTGACGCTGGCGCATGGCCTGGCGCTGCTGGGGAAGCGGGTGTTGCTGGTGGACCTGGACGCGCAGGGGAATGTGGCGGATGCGCTGGGGATGGAGAAGGGGGATGGGGTGTATCGGTGGTTAACGAATCCCACCCCCAGCCCCTCCCTTGGCAAGGGAGGGGAGCAGAACGGGGTGGTGCGGTTTTCGGGGCGGGGGGGGTTGTCGGTGTTGGTGGGGGATAAGCGGACGGTGGAGGCGAGAGAGATGCTGGCGGGCCAGGCGTTCCGGGAGATGGTGGTGAAGGACGGGCTGGAGCGCCTGGGCCTGCCGGGGTTCGAGGTGGCGATCCTGGACACGGCGCCGGGGGCGGACTTGCTGCAGGTGGCGGCGCTGATCGCGGCGACGGAGTTCATCGTACCGGTGTGCCTGGACCACCTGGCGATGGTGGGGGTGGTGGACCTGCTGGCGACGGCGGCGAGTCTCGCTCGCGCGGGGGCGTCGGGGGCGCGGTTCCTGGGGGTGCTGCCGACGATGTGGGAGCGGACGACGCGGGAGAGCCAGGCGCAGTTGGAGGAGATGACGGAGGAGTTCCGGGAGTGGGTGTGGCCGCCGATCCCGGTGGACGTGCGATGTAAAGAGGCGGCGGCGCACGGGCGGACGCTGTGGGAGTGGGCGCCGGGGTGCCGGGCGCTGGATGGGGTTGAGCAGGGCGACATGCCGCGGATCGGGGGATATCGGGCGGTGTTGAGGCGTCTCACGGAGAAGGCGGGCAGTTTGACCGCGGAGGCGCAGAGCACGCGGAGGTAATTTGGGATTGCGGATTGCGGAGTGGGCGGAGGCGAGGTTTTGGGGTGCGGCGCGGCGGTGGGGTTAGGCCGGGGCAAGTATGGCGGGGGTGAGGTTGTGGTCCGTCTTGTTCTGCATTGGCGTTGTGTCGTTTGGTCGGGTGGGCGAGACGTATTGCGCGGGAGAGCGGGGGCGGGGTAGGGGACTGATGGGTTCGGTAGGGGCTGTGTGCGGCAGCGTTGGTCTGGGTGGGGGCTTAGTGCAGGGGCGTAATGCTCAGCGGCGGCGGAGTAGCGTTCCGCTGGGTTCTGCGGGGGTAAGGCAACGCATAGTTTGGTCCGGCGGGAGTGGGGTAGCGGCCTGTCATGTTATGCCTGGGTTGAGTGCCGTTGCGCAGAGGTCGGTGCGGCTGCGGTGTGGGGTCGTTTGGTCTGGTGATGGGTGGGCGAAGTAGGGAGTAGGGACGCAGAGCGGGAGTAGGAAGTAAGGAGTAGGAATCCCACCCCCTACCCCCTCCCCTGATACCCCGACCCCTGCCACAGACCAGGGCCGAGGCGGGTCGGGGCAGGCGGGAGGGGGAGGGAGAGGGGGAGTTGAGTGAGGAGGGAATATGGGGCGGCAACGGGTGGGGTTGGATCCGGCGGTGGCGGCGGCGCTGGGGGATGGGGAGCGGCGATCGCGACGGCGGGGGATGACGGCAGGGGAACGGCGGTCGGCGAAGCGGCAGGAGGGACGGTCGAAGATGACGCTGGATCTGCCGGCCGCGCTCATCGAGGAGTTGCGGCGCCTGGCGGGGGCGGAGGAGTGCAGCGAGAGCAGCCTGGCGGCGGCGCTGCTGGCGAGGGGGCTGGAGGCGTACGCGCGGGGAGAGGTGGGGCTGCGGAAGCGGCTGAGCCGGAGTCCGAGGTTCAGGTGGGTGGTGGAAGTAGGCAGTAAGGAGTAGGAAGTAAGGAGTAGGAAGTAGGAAGTAGGGAGCAGGAAGAATCACCACAAAGACACAAAGATACAGATGTCCACGATTTCTGCGGAGAGGGTTAAGGGGATGGCCTAGGCTGGCGTAAAGGCCAGCATAAGGGCCAGCGTTGGGGGAAGGGGATAGGCTGGCGTAAAGGCTGGCGTAAAGGCTGGCGCAACGGTCTGCAGGATGGCGCAGGAGGTGAAACGTGGGGATAGCCGGGGGGTTGGTCAGCCCCGCCCAGGGCGGGGTCACTGAGGCGGTTTTGGGCCAGCAGAGGGCCGCTGGGAAGGCTGCTCAGCGTGCCCCCGCCAAGGGCGGGGACTTCGTGGGGCAGAAGTGCCCAAAGTGCAAGCGGGAGTACATGCCGGAGGAGTTCGTGGGACAGATGGGGCAGCGGGTGCGGGTGTGCCGGCGGTGCCGGGAGCAGGTGTGGCGGATAAAGGCGAGGAGGCGGACCGAACAGCCGGTGGAGATAGACCTGGACCTGGACGACGCGGGGCTGGGGGTGCGGTACGGGTGTGTGGCGCGGGAGCAGCGGGGGCTCGCGGTGCGCCTGGGGCGGGGGAATGGGTGCCGGCGGGGGGAGGTGGGGTGGGAGGTTGTGTGAGGTTCACCGCAGAGGCGCAGAGGACGCGGAGATTCATGTTGTCAACAGGGAGTCCGCATCAGCCGCAGAGCGTGCGGACTACTCAGAGGCAGGGGGGCTATTGAGCGAACCTGAATAACTGTGTATAGTTAAGATAGATGGTAGATATTGGCCGAAACGCATCGGCATCCGGGGATGGGACGGGGATGGACACAAGGGGTAGCCCTGCCAGAGACCAGGGCTGAGGGGGGGGACGCGGCGGGGTCGTGTCCCCTTTTTTGTATTGCCCGGACCAGGTCGGGACGGGGGAATCCCACCCGTAGCCCCTCCCCGCTCTGCGTAAGGGAGGGGAAGGAAAAGAAGGAGAGGGAGATGAGTTTCACGCAAGCGTTGGAGTACGCGAAGGGGCCGGGGATCGCGGTGATTGCCGGCCTGATCATTTCGATCCTGGTGGAGTATTGGCCGGCGTTCCAGGCGATGCCGGGTAAGAGCCGGGTGCTGGTTTACATCGTGCTGTGCCTGCTGGTGCCGTCGGCCGCGACGGCGCTGGGGATTGCCGTGGGCCTGGCTGGTGCGTGGGCGGACCTGGGGAACACCTGGTGGCCGGCCATTGCGGCCGGATTGACAGCGGCAGGGATCGGGACGCTGTTCCACGCGTGGGCGCCGGAGCCGAGGGCGGCGAAAGTGAACAACGCGCCGCCGGCGTGAGGCTGCGGCGTGACGGTGAAACATGGCAGACGACATCGCGGAACGGGTGGCGAAGCTGGAGCAGCGGTTCGAGGGTGTGCCGAGCTGCGCCCAGCTGGTGCGGGTGGAGGAACGGGCCGAGGCGGCGAAGGACGTCGCGGACAAGTTCATCTCACTGAGGACCTATCATAACGACATATTAGAACGGAGAGTGAGCGATTTGGAAAAGACCTGCGTGGCAATCAACGTGAAGCTGGCGCTCATCGGGATCGTGGGCATCGCCTCATTCGGCGGGGTGATTACGATGCTGATCAGGATGTTTGAGACGGCGGTGAAGTGAGGGGAATCCCACTCTGAGGGCTGGGGCTCGGGCAACCCACCCGATCCCCCCGGGCCGCCCGCCCGGGCCTCAGCCTTCAGGGTAGGGATAGTTTCACCGCAGAGACGCAGAGGACGCAGAGGTTGATAGGGACGGGCAACAAGCGGGAACTGGCGCGGCGGGAGTTGGCGCGGCGGGAGTTGGCGCGGCGACAGTTGATGGTGTTCACGTGCTACACGTTTCCGCAGTACGTGGTGGGGGGGGCGCACGCGCTGCTGGGGAGTTATCTGGAGCAGGTGGAGCGGTACGTGGCCAGCGGCGGCCAGGAGGGGATCGGGCGGCTGATGGTGTTCGAGCCGCCGCGACACGGGAAGTCGGAACTGGTGAGTGTGCGGTTTCCGGCGTGGTTCCTGGGACGGAATCCGGATATGCCGGTGATTGAGGCGAGTTGTACGGCGGAGTTGGCGGTGGGGTTCTCGCGGCGGGTGCGCAACCTGGTGCGGGATACGCCATTCCAGAACGTGTTCGGGGGACGGGCGGGGTTGCGACCGGAGGAGACGGTGCGGCTGGCGGAGGACACGCAGGCGGTAGAGGAGTGGGGGCTGGCCGGCCACCGAGGCGGACTGAAGGCGGCGGGCGTGGGGGGAGCGATCATCGGACGGGGGGCGAAGTTGGCGATCATCGATGACCCGTTCCGGGACCGGAAGGATGCGGAGTCGAAGGCGACGCGCGACGCGGTGGACGATTGGTACCGGTCGACGCTGTACACACGGGTGGAGGACGGCGGGGCAATCGTGTTGATGCACCAGCGGTGGCACGCGGACGACCTGGCGGGCCGGCTGCTGAGACGGATGGTGACGGACGAGGGGGCGGATCAGTGGGTGATCCTGTGCCTGCCGGCGGTGGCGGAGGAATGGGCCCGGACGGAGACGGTAGACCGGCGGGCGCTACAGGAAGGCTGGTGGAAGGGGCCGGACCCCTTGGGGCGGGCGCCGGGAGAGGTGTTGTGGGAGCGGAAGTACCCGGCGGCGGCGCTGGAGGGGATACGGGCGAATATTGGGGGGTACGAGTGGGACGCGTTGTATCAGCAGCGTCCGCGGCGGATGGAGGGGACGCTGATACGGGCGTATGAGATAAGGATTGTGGACGCGGTCGGCGACCCCGCCCAAGGCGGGGCACGCGCGGAAGGGGACGCGCGGGAGGTGAGGTATTGGGATCTGGCGGTGAGCGGGCGGGAGACGGCTGACTACATCTGCGGGGCGCGGGTGGGATATAGGGCGGCGGATGGACGGTATCGGATCATGGACGTGCGGCGGATGCGGGGGCCGTGGGCGGATGCGCGGGGGGCGATGAAGGCGGTGATGCTGGCGGACGGGGCCGAGGTGCCGCAAGGGATCGAGGTGGCCGGCCAGCAGGCGGGGTATTTCCAGGAGTTGCAACGGGACCCTGATCTGCAGGGGCGGGTGCTGGTGGCGGTGAATCCGCAGCAGGCGGGGAACAAGGAAGTGCGGGCGCAGGTGTGGGCGAGCCGGATTCCGGACGGGTTGATCGAGATGGTTGAGGCGGGGTGGAACGACGCATTTATCGCGGAGTGTCTGGCGTTTCCGCGCGGGCAGTACGACGACCAGGTGGACGGGGTGAGCGGGGCGTTTCAGATGCTGACGACGCGGATGGATGTGCAGTTAGGGTTCGCGTGATTAAGCCGGCGAATGAATTCGCGGCTGGGGTGCCTCCGGCCGCGCGTCCACCTACGTGGACGCGGAGCACGATGAGCGATGGCATTTTACGATAGGTTTGTGGACCGGACGATAGCCCGGTTGGGATATACGAAGAGTGCGATGGGGCCGGTGTTTGCGGGGGAGTCGCCGCTGGGGTCGTTCGGGGCGGATTACCTGGGGCCGGACGCCTCGGAGGAACAGCGGGAGCGGCTGGCGATCACGTCGGCGTGGGTGTACTCGGACATCCGGACGATCGCGAACGAGGCGAGCGCGGCGGACGTGGACGTGTTCGAGGGGAAGAAGGAGATCGAGGATCACGCGTTCGAGACGCTGCTGGAGCATCCGAACCCGGACATGACGTCGTCGTGGATGCGGCAGTATACGCTGTGGTGGCTGCTGTTGCGGGGCGAGGCGTACTGGATGAAGGCGTACGACCGGTCGGGGGAGTTGCGGGAGTTGTGGCCACTGCCGAGCAGCCACATTCAGCCGATCCCGGACAAACAACGCTACATCAGCGGATACAAGTACACGCCGACGAATGGCCAGGAGGCGGTCGTCTTCCCGAAGGAGCAGATCGTCTTCTTCCGGCTGCCGAATCCGTTTGATTTCCACCGCGGGCTGTCGCCGCTGACGGCGTACCGGCTGGCGGTGGAGACGGACGTGGCGGCCGCCGAGTGGAATAAGAAGACGTTCAAGGACGACATGACGCTGCGGATGTTGATCAGCCTGCCGGCGGAGACGGGGCCGGCGACATACACGCAGTTGAAGGCGCAGTTGATCGAGGAGTTGGTGGAGCGGAAACGGCGCTACGTGATCGCACGGGCGGGGGATATCAAGGCGACGCAGCTGAGCGTGGCGCAGAAGGATCTGGAGTTCCTGGCGGGGCGGGGGTTCACGCGGGAGGAGATCGACCGGGTGTTCGGGATCCCGGCGGGGTTCTGGGCGAAGGAAGCGACGAAAGCGAACTCGGACGCGGCGAAGGCGGTGCTGATCGAGCAGGCGGTGTGGCCGCTGCTGGTGTTGGTGGCGGAGACGCTGACGACGCAGATCCTGCAGGTGGACTTTTCGAAGGGGTTGCGGTGCGTGTTCGACGACATCCGGGAGACGGACCGGGGTGTGCTGGTGCAGGAGCGGCGGGTGTATTGGCAGGTTAAGACGGTGAATGAGGCGCGGGAGGAGTTGGGGCTGGAGGCGTTGGAGGACGAGGAGATCGGGGGGACGCTGGTGCCGCTGGCGGTGAAGGGGAATCCCACCCCCAACCCCTCCCTTGGTACCCCGACAGGGTCGGGGCAGGCGGGAGGGGGGGCCAGGCCGGGGCCGGCGCCGGATGGGACGCCGGAGTTTGCGCCGGAGTTGGTATCGGTGGAAGGTGCGGCGGCGGATGCGCAGAATGAGGCGCAGATGCGGCGGCAGTTGAAGACCTGGGAGGGGATCGCGCGGCGGCGGATAAGGGCAGGGGAGAGTGCGGGGTATGACTTCGAGAGCGAGGCGATTCCGGGGGAGTTGAAGGCGGTGATCCTGGAGGGACTGGGGAAGGCGGGGAATGAGGAGGAGGTGAAGGCTGCGTTTGCGGCCGGGTTTTGGTGGAATTATCCGTGAATCCCACCCCCTGCCCCCTCCCTTACTAAGGGAGGGGGAAACGGGAACGAAGGCGGCGAAGGTGCCGAAGGAGAGGATGGCACTGGAAGGGGCGGCGGTGAGGCGGCTGAGGAAGGCGTTGGGGGGGCAGTTTCAGCAGGTGATGGCGGATGTTCAGGCGGGGAAGTCGGTGGATGAGGTGGTGGCGGGGATCGTTGGATGGGAGGAACTACGGGCGGCGGTGGAGCGGACGTTGCTGGAGGCGGCAGACCTGGGGGTGGAGGCGGGCGCGGCACAGTTGACGATCGGGATCGATTGGACGCTGGCGAATATCGCGGCGCGGGAGTGGGCGCTGGGGCAGGCGGGGCGGATGTTACTGGAGATCGACGCGACGACGCGGCGGATGCTGCAGCAGGCGGTGGGGCGGTGGATCGAGAGCGGTGAGCCATTATCGGACCTTATACGGGATCTGAGCCCTATCTTCGGCCGGCGGCGGGCGGAGACGATCGCGGTGACGGAGACGACGCGGGCGTATGCACAGGCGAACCTGGAGGCGTGGGGGCAGGCGGGGATCGTAAAGCGGAAGCGCTGGCTGACGGCGCGGGACGAGGTGGTGTGCCCGGTGTGCGGGGAGTTGGACGGGGAGGACGTGTTGCTGGATTACGGGTTCTCGAACGGGCAGTTTGCGCCGCCGGCGCACGTGAATTGCCGGTGCGCGCTGGCGCCGGTGGTGGAAGAGTAGGTTCACCGCAGAGGCGCAGAGGACGCAGAGGTTCACAAGTAGATGGAGATAACGATTGAGTTAAAGGGGTTGGAGGCGGTGGAGGCGAAGTTGGGGCGGCTGGGGGCGTTCGAGGCGATGGAAGCGCCGATGACGGAAGCGACGGCGCTGGTGCAGGCGGCAATGGAGGAGTATCCGCCGGCGATAGCGGGGTCCGGTTACCGGAGGACGATGACGCTGGGGCGGCGGTGGACGAGCCGAGTGGAAAGTCTGGCGAGCGAGGTGGTGGGGGTGGTGGGGAACGACACGGTTTATGCGCCGTACGTGCAGGGGGAGTTGCAGGCGCGGGTGCACCAGGGACGGTGGCAGACGGGACAGGCGGTGCTGGAGAAGTTGAGGGGGAAGATCGTGGAGTTCTTTACGCGGGAAATTCAGAGGTTGATAGCCAGCGGTTGAAACCGCGGCTGGAGGCCTACGGCCGGGCGTCCCCCTGCGGGGACGCGGCGGGTCCGCATCAGGCGCAGAGCGTGCGGACTCCTCCCGGCGAGAGGGAGAAGGGCAGGTGCGGGATGGAGTACGGGATTATGAGGGGCGCGCCCCGGACAGGGTCGGGGTCCGCGGACGAGGCGAAGTCGGTGGGGTTGCGAGAACAGGCGAACCAGATCGAGCAGGCGTGGCATGGGGAGTTCGATCCGCCCCGGCCGGCGATGGAGATGGGTCCCCGGTGGGCATATGTGCGGGACGTGACGGACGACCAGTTGATCGTGGAGGAGGATAGCCGGCTGTACTCGTACGCGTACGCGCGAGGTCTGGACGGGGCGATCACGTTCGGGGAGGCGGTGGAGGTGCGGATCGAGTATGTGCCGGTGGAGGGGACCAGTACCCCGACAGGGTCGGGGTCTGCGAAGGCGATCGGGAAGCGGAAGGACGTGACGGCGGCGGACCGGAAGCGGGCGCTGACGGAGTACGGGAATGTGCAGTTCGCCGACGAGAAGAACAAGAAGTACGCGCTGGACACGGAGGCGCACATCCGGGCGGCGTGGAGTTACATCAACCAGGAGAAGAACGCGGCGAAGTACGACGCGGACGAGGTGACGGCGATCAAGCGGCGGATCGTGGGGGCGTGGAAGAAGAAGATCGACAAGGAAGGGCCGCCGGCGGCGGGGAAGTCGCTGGCGATCAAGGCGCTGAGCGAGGACGAGTTAGGCTGCACGGTGGGCGGGTACCTGGTGCTGTGGGGCGGTCCGAAGGCGAAGGACCTGCAGGGGGACTGGTTCACACCGGCGACGGAGCTGATGCTGGAGCATTACAAGACGGCGCCGGCGCTGTTCCACCACGGTCTGGACGGGGCGGTGGGCGGGGTGGTGATCGGCCGGCGGCTAAGCGCGGCGAAGGACGAGACGGGGGTATGGGTGGAGGACTGGCTGGATAAGAGCAACCGGTACTGGAACATGGTGGAGCCGCTGTTGAAGGCGGAACGGTTGTTCTATTCGCCGGGGAGCGCGCCGCACATGGTGAAGCGGGCCGACGACAAGCCGGGGGAATTGGTGCGGTTCCCGGTGGTGGAGGATACGCTGACGCCGGTGCCGGCACAGTACCGGCTGCGGCCGATTGAGGAGATCAAGGCGGCTTATAAGAGCGCCTCGATTGATATGCCTGAAGTGGGTTCTGCTGCCGACGGGGGGCCGTCGGGTGTGGAGGCGCTGAAGGCGCGGGTAGAGGTAGAGGAGTTGTTGATCGAGTTGGAGGGGAGCGGGGGGTAAGTTCACCGCGGAGGCGCAGAGGGCGCAGAAGCGGCAACCCCACCCCAACCCTCCCCGTGAACGGGGAGGGGGAACTAACGAGCAATGGAGGAAGGGCGATGAATGTGCAGGAACTGCTCGCGGCGGCGAAGGTCAAAGCGAGCGAGGCGAAGGCAATGCTGGCAGGCGATGCGCCGGATATGACGAAGGCGAACGCGCTGCTGGCGGAGGCGAAGGGGTACCGCGAGAAGGCGGAGGCGATCAAGTCGGCGGAGGGGATCCTGGAGTACGCGGCCGGCGTGGTGAGGCCGGAACTGCCGGGCGGTGGAGACCAGGCGGCCGCGGCCGATGGCCAGGCGGCGCTGAAAGCCGCGAACGTGCTGCGGTTCGGGGCGGTGGACGAGCCGACAGACCTGGTGATGCGCGAGGTGTACGGGGGCGACTACCGGCAGATCGCGCTGGACCAGATCAAGTCGTTCACGCGCTACATGCGCAGCGGCGCGGTGGACCGGGCGCTGACGCGGCAGGTGTGGGGCATCGAGGATGTGAAGTCGATGCTGAAGGACGGGCTGGGGGTCAGCGAGATCAAGGCGACGATGATTGAGGGCCAGGACACGCTGGGCGGGTACGCGGTGCCGCCGCAGATGGCGGCGGAGATCCTGGGCCGGCTGCCGGGGCTGACGGTGGTACGGGGCGGCGGGGCGACGATCGTGCAGACGGCGAGCAACGCGATTGAGTGGCTCAAGTTGACGGGCGGGGGCTCGCAGTACCGGACGGCAATGCGCGGGCTGTGGGGCTCGGAAGTAGCGAGCCCGACAGAGGACGACTGGACGTTCGGGCTGGAGACGATCAACGTCAACACGTACACGTACAAGGCAAGCATGTCGCAGAGCCTGATCGAGGACGCGCAGAACATCGTGTCGATCTTCAACCGGCTGGTGACGGACACGCTGGCGATCGACGAGGACGCGGCGTTCCTGGTGGGCGACGGGGCGGGGAAGCCGCGGGGCATCCTGCCCTCCAGCGCGAACGGGCACTCGATCACCGAGGTTCACAGCGGGCACGCGTCGCTGCTGACGGTGGAGGGGATCAAGAAGTTGCGGCGCGGGGTGGCCAGCCAGTACCGGAACGCGGGGCGATGCTCGTGGATCGGGAACAGCGCGACGGCGACGGCGATGGAGGTGTTCAAGGATGGCGTGGGACGGTTCTACTTTGAGTACCTGGACGCCGGGGAGACGTTCATGCGGTCGGCGTGGCGGGAGAGCGAGAGTATGCCGGACATCGCCGGGAGTGCGTTCCCGCTGTTGTTCGGCGACCTGAGCGGGTACTTCATCGTGGAGCGGCTGGGGCTGTCGGTGGTGCGGTTCCAGGACTCGGCGACGGGGATCAACAAGGTGGAGTTCCACGTCAGGCGGCGGATCGGCGGGAACCTGCTGGAGCCGTGGAAGTTGGCGGTGCAGGAAGTGGCGGCGTAGGGTTGACCGCGGAGGCGCGGAGGACGCAAAGGTAATTTCGGATTGCGGATTGCGGATTGAAGCAAGGAGAAGGATAAGATGGGCGGAGAGATTTTCGCGAGCAAGTACAAGGTGGTGCCGGGGCAGGCGAGCCCGGAGGATATCTTGGTCGATGCGACGAATTACCCGGCGAGCGGGTCGTTCATCGACGTGTCGGGGTGCGAGCGGTTCCACGTGGTGGTGCAGGTGGGGGCGCTGAATGCCGGGAGCACGATCACGTTGGAGGTGCGGCAGGCGGAGGCGATCAACGGGACGGCGGATGTGATCGACGCGACGTACTGCAAGCACACGGTTGAGAATGATGACGACGACCAGTTGATCTTCTTCACGGTGGAGGTGGACAAGCTGGAGAAGGATCATCATTTCGTGACGCTGCAGGTGGAGGGGACGGTGGCGAGCAACAACTACGCCTGCATCCTGTTCCTGCTGCCGCTGACGTCGGAGCCGGTGACGCAGGATACGACGCTGTGTCCGGCGGGGAACGAGCACGTGTTTGTGGGGTAGGCGGGTAGGTAGCCGGCGGTTGAAACCGCGGCTGGATGGCCTATGGCCGGGATGTCCCCCTGCGGGGACATCCCGAGCCAGGTAGCGGAGGTGAGGAGATGAAGAGGTTGAATTTCCGGTGGTATTGGGTGATGCTGGCGATCGGGCTGGTGTTGGGGATCGCGACGCTGGTGGTGCCGGCCTACAGTCAGTATCAGACGAAGGTGTACCTAGACAACAACGGGGACCGGCTGAACATCGCAGCGGGCGGGGAGTTGAAGATCGCGGCGGACGCGACGGTGACGATCCACGACGCGACGTACCTGCAGGCGAACGCCAATATGTATGTGAACGCACCGACGGCGATTGCTACGGCGACCCCGGCACTGATGGTGAACAGCCTGGGGGTGAGCAATCTGTTTGAGGTGCGGGACGCGAGCACGCCGGTGGCGCAGTTCTACAACGGAGGCGGGGCGAAGATTGCGGCGCCGACGGCGATCGCGACGGCAGTGCCGGCGCTGGTGGTGGACTCGCTGGGGGTGAGTAATCTGTTCGAGGTGCGTGACGCGGCGACGCCGGTGTTTGCGGTGAACAACGGTGGGGCGGTGGTCGCCGGCGGAGCGTTGGATGTAGGCGGTACGCTGAACTACGGGGCGAATGACCTGTACGCGGTGGGATACGCGAGCGCGGGCCAGGCCATCGTGGCCGGGGTGACGGCAACCTTCACGGGGACGACAACCGTTGCCAGCGGATTGACGACAGTGATCGCGGCGGTTTGTGTGCCGTACACGGCGCCGGCGGCGACGGCGGCGACGTGTTATGCGACGTGGTCGGGGGCGACGGTGACGCTGCGTTCGGTGAAGGCGGACGGGGTGACGGCGGGAGACACGGGGACGACGGTCAACTACATGATATTCGGGACGAAGTAGGCGGCGATTGAAATCGCGGCTGGAGGGCCAGGGGCCGGGATGTCCCCCTGCGGGGACATCCCTCCGGAGGTGAGAGATGAGCGATCAGGTGATGGTGTTCAATCACGTGTTTCAGGCGGCGGCGGTTGCGACGGCAAATGGGACGGCGATGAATGTCGGCGGCCTGCCGGCGGTGGGGGTGCAGATCGCGGGGATCACGTCGGCGACGATCACGTTCGAGGGCATCCAGGATGGCAGCAACTGGGTCGCGGTCCAGGCAATCAACCGGACGACGGGCGCCAAGGGGACGACGGCGACGGCGGACGGACTGTATCTGGTACCGACGGCAGGGCTGGACCAGTTGCGGGTGCGCATCAGCACGTGGGTGAGCGGGGCGATTACGGTGACGGGGAAGGGCGTGCTGAACGCGGCGGAGATGTCGTTGGCACTGATGGGCATTGACCAGACCACGCCGGGCGCGTCGAACGGCGTCTACTCTGCCCCTGCGCCGCAGACGCCGACGGCCTACCGCACCGGCCTGACGGCGATAGACACACTGGCCGCGGTTGGCACTGTGACGTGCACAAAAATAGCCGGGGCTGGATTGACGGCTGGCGCCTATATCACCAATGTCGTCGCCGTCAACGCATTCGGACGTGGCATAGCAAAGGTCGGTAGCGCCACCATCACGACAGAGACCACTAACCTGCGCATCAATGCGGCCTTTGCTCAGGTGCCAGGGGCGACGCACTACGACATCTATTGCACCACCGTAGCCGCGCTCTGGTCGGGCCGCATCACAGAAGCGCAACGAGCGGCGGGTGTGCTGCTCAGCACGTTGGGTGCAGGGTCGGCCATCAACTCTGTTGACATCGACGTAATTGGAACGGGACTGGCAGGCAGTCTGGCAGCGATCAACACTGCCTACGTCATCCCAGCGTCGCCGGTGGTCTGCACGGGGTACATGAACGTGGACTTCCACCTGACATGCAGCAGGACGGGTGATGCAGTGGCACCGGCCCTTACCGTAGCGCCTGCGTTCCTGAACGCGCGAGACAGTACATACTCTGTGGCGGCTCCAGTTGCCCTGACGTTCGGCTCGATGAAGCAGGTCATCCGTGTGGATGCGCGGGGATACCCTGCGGTGGCACTGCTCATTACGGCAATCGCTGGCACGGGTATGTCGGTCGTGGTGGAAGCTTCTAGGAGTTAGGCGATGCCATTCATCACAACCTGCCACGAAGAGACTGTCTATGGGCGCGAGCACCATGCGGTCATCAGTATCGCACCAGTCGCTTACCCTGGCGCTGACGGCTACCTGCGGCGCATTATACCGGACTGGGCAGACGGCGACAGCAACTTCCCGCACATCATCACTGCCGCGAAACTGAAAACCTATACGGCGGCGGATGGCATGCGGCGCATCTGCCCGACCAGCGACCTGCAACGGTATGCCGAGATCGGCGCGCCCTACATCAAGGTCGGGGGTGTCTGGACAAGGGTAAGTCTCGGTACGCCGACGCGCACTGCCAACAAGTTGTCCTGGACGACAGCCAACGCTGATGTGTACGTGCAGCACGTGGGGCACTACATCAAGCTTGGCGTGTTGCTCAAGACCAACTGGCGACCGGCCAACAACATGTTCGCCTTCCCCGTTGGACTGAACGGCCTGACGCGCAACGGCAATCAACTGCTGGCAGACGGCGTGCCGGTGATGAGTTTCCGTCCTTTCCATGTCGAGGATGCCGACAATCCGATGGACGTGCGACAGGTTGTGTCCGACTTCGTGCAGGTGGGCGGCCAGTGGTACGTCGTCTGCACGCTACCGACCTTGGAACCGGGGAAGCGATGGCTGCTCGACCCGACCCTCGTCTTGCAGCCGGATGCGGCGGCGGGGAAGGATACGGCGATCCTTGAGGCCCTGCCAACCTTTAACTGCGGTGCTAGGGGCTTTGCATGGATATACAGTAATCGAAAAATGCTACTTGGGTTCAATCTGTCAAGTATCAATGCCACGGCACTGTGTACGACCGCGACATTGGCGTTGACAGTGAACGCTGGTGCGGCAACTCAGCAGACGATCACTGTTTATGGGATTTCGACAGCCAATGGGGATTGGATTGAGGGTACACAGGTACAGAATTTGGCCGCGTCAGGTGAACCTTGTTGGAATGCTAAAGTGGCTGACGGTGCTGGTGGAGTTACAACGGCATGGGCAGGTAGTGCGGGATTAAGCACTGCCATAACTGACTATCTGGCGGCAACACTTGGTTCCTGGACATGGTTTGTTGCCGATGGTGTGGGGACAGTACACTCCAATGCCCTGACACCTGCTACCGTTCAATCCTGGTTTGGCACAGCCACCAACAACGGCATGTTGATCGTTGGATCGGACGCGGGCCCGAACGATCCAAACTATGCCGACTCCGACCACGCCACCGCCGCCTACCATCCGATGCTGACGGTGGACTGGATAGAAGCAGTTGTAGCGACGACAGGGCGTACCATCGCCTACATCCCTGGGTTCAGCACGATAGTGGCGTTGCCGGGTAACGGGGTGGTGGTGGGGATACAGTGAGGGAAGGGAGACACGAATGAAGATCAAGATTCTGAAGGATGGCCAATACTCAGATTTCGAGAGCGAGCCGCGATACCGGGCGGTGCAGCGGGCGGCAGGCGAGGAGGTGGAGTACGTGGAGTGGTACGCGCGGTCGCTGGTGGCGAGCGGGATGGCCGCCCCGACCGGGTCGGGGTCCGAGGCATCTCAGCCGGCGATTGAAATCGCGGCTGCTGGGCCGACGGCCGGGATGTCCCCCTCCGGGGACAAACGGAAGAGGCGGGCCGGCGGGGCCGACTTGTCGGCGGGGGGTGTGGAGTTGGGGAAGGCGAGCGACGGGTCGGCGCTGACGACGATGGATCGGATGCCGATCAACTCGCGGATCACGGCGGCGGTGGCGGAGACGACGCTGGTGACGACACAGAACCTGGTGACGGTGACGGTGTACTGGGGGCAGTAAAGGGCCTGACCCGTGGCGTATCTGTTGATTATGGCGGAGGAGGTTTAATCAAATGACAGTATCAGCAAAGTGGTATGGAAACGGCCTGTTGAAGGCCCTCAACAAAGAGGTTGATTGGGACAGTGATTCGATCAAGGTGTCACTGCATGCGGTAGGTTACGTGCCCAACCAGGACACGGACATCTACTATAATCAGGTGACGAGTGAGGTCGGGGCCTCGGGCGATTACGTGGCCGGCGGCCAGGCGCTGGGCACGAAGACCATCGGCTATACGCCCGGGACCAACGTCATCAAAGTGAGCGCAGCGCCTACGGTGTGGACAGGTGCGACGATAACGGCGCGCATTGCGGTGATCTATGACGCGGCGACCGGTGTGGCCACTACCGAGCCACTCCTGGGTTACGTGGACTTCGGAGCCGACGTGAGTTGCACCGCCGGAACGTTCACGATCACCTGGGACGCGGCGGGAATCTTTACGATCACACCGGCGGCATAAAGGCGCTCAATGGCGACCTTGATCTTCTGTTGCGGAGCTGAGTGTGGCATCGTTGGGGTGGGCGGCGCGACCACACTGCCCAAGCATTGGGACGTGGCTACTGGTACTGCCCCGACTATCCTGACGACTAATCAACGACCGCCAGGGCTTCGGTGTTATCAGTTCGCGACTTCAGCAGCCACCGGATTCCTCACCCATAACATCGTGGCTGGCAACCGCACGACGGTGCTGCGGTTGGCGGTTCGCACCTCCGTGCGCCCTGGTGTCACAACTACCCTCGTGAACTTCACTGGACCGGCGAGTGTTCCCGGATTGCGCATCAGCAGTGCTGGTGTGTTAATCGCGAAGATTAGTACAACGGAACAAACCGGCCCAACGTTGGCGCTGAACACCTGGGCGGTGGTCGAGCTGAAGGCCGTTACCAGCGGCACGACCACTACCTTGGATTGGTATGTTGATGGGGTCGCACAAACACAGGTCACACTGGCGGGGCAGACCGCTGCCGATATGACCGCCTTGCAAGTTGGGGTCGTCACCAGCTCCACGATGACACTGCAGGTAGATGACATCGCCCTGAGCGTGACGGCGGGCGACTGGCCGCTCGGGATGGGTTGTATACTCGGTTACTCGCCGAATGTGGACGGTGCCCATTCGTTCACTGCCAACGATTTCAAGTACAACAACACCACCACGTTTCTTTATACCGCCACGGATATCAATACTTACGTTGACGAAGTGCCGCTGACCTCGATCTCCGACTTCATCAGTCAGAATGTCGTCAACGCCGTTGGTTATGTGCAGGTTGGATTTGCCAATCTTGTAGATGGCGGGGTCATCAAGGGTGTCGAGGTCGTCAGTGCTATGCATGCCAGCGCAACAGGTGCCAATACGTGCACGCTGAAGCTTAATGATGGCACTACACTGAGCGATGTCTACGCCCTTGGTGACTTCTCTAACACGGCCATCACCTATCACTCGAAGCATTATCCGCTAAACCCGACTGGTGGCGCGTGGTCGAGTGGTATCTTTGATGCGTTGTTGGCGCGCTGGGGTTATGCCACCGACGTGGTCGGCATACCGTTCCTCGATGCAATCATGCTGGAAGTTGATCTCATCATCAATGCCAGCGTGACCGTCCCAGGGCCAGCGACCGCGCCGGCCGCATCTGTGGTGCCGGTAGTCACGCCGGGAGTTGAAGTTGTGGCGGTAGTTGCCACAGCGCCGGCGGCTAGCGTAACCCCGACGGCTACAGGCACTGCCGTTGTAGCAGGCGCACTGGCGACCGCACCGGCGGCAGCAATCGCGCCGGCGATCGGAGGCACCGCCGAGGTAACTGCCGTAATGAGTACTGCGGTGGCGGCGGGTATCGCACCTGCAGTTGTGGGCGAGGCCAACGCTAACGTTCTAGCACCTATGGCGGCCTGCGCGGCCCAGGCAGAGGCACCGGCAGTCACACCGGGAGTCGTCGTAATAGCCACAGTGGGTGCCGCAAACGCTGAGGCGCTTGTGCCTACTGTCACTCCGGGAGTCGAGGCAAGTGCGGTATTGGCTGAGGCAATAGCCGAAGCAGAGGTGCCGATAGTCACCGGTACGGCGGCCATCACGTCAGTAGTGGCGGGGGCGAGTGCCGATGCCATGTCCCCTGCGGTGGCTGGCGCGGCCACGATTGCGGCTGAGGTATGTCTAGCGACAGTGGAGGCATTGGCGCCGACAGTTACCGGCACGGCCAGTGTGGTTAGTGTTGTGGCTGGGGCAAGTGCTGAGGCAGCCATACCAGCACTCAACAGCACGGTATAAATAA
>Ga0315274_10000926_pt1 | contig 45480 bp, 55 predicted proteins | sample YL17G02_20_MG_FD_203700 | JGI IMG/M metagenome (GOLD analysis project Ga0315274, IMG submission 203700) | Sediment microbial communities from Yellowstone Lake, YNP, Wyoming, USA - YL17G02_20 | ecosystem: Environmental > Aquatic > Freshwater > Lake > Sediment | place: USA: Wyoming | collected...
CCGCCAAGGCCAGTAAAATTATTGATGAGGTAAAAATATGGCAGCAATGATTTTTACTGGCGATGGCTCTGGCCATGGCTCTGGCTCTGGCTATGGCTCTGGCGATGGCTGTGGCTCTGGCGATGGCTATGGCTCTGGCTATGGCTCTGGCTATGGCTATGGCTATGGCTATGGCTATGGCTATGGCTATGGCTCTGGCGATGGCGATGGCTCTGGCGATGGCGATGGCTCTGGCGATGGCGATGGTAAAGGTTAGCGTTGATTGAGAAGAAGGCGAGGGTGAAGGGTGGGTAAATGTAGAATTTGCAAAAATGAAATAAATCTAACTGTCGCAGGTTTACCTGTTGACTTATGTTGGGGTTGTATTGATAAAATAAGTATAGAGAAGATTCTTGATAAAGCAGTGCAGGATACTTTATTAAAATGTCCGCCAAGGTGTGAATTACCTAAGCTAATTGAAGGTGTAGCTACATCAGAGGTTAAAAAATGACTATCGTAGGAATTGACCCAGGACATCATGGGGCTATAGTAAGTATAGTAGCTACTGATGAAGCATCGGGTTGCTTTTATCGTATTCAAGATATGCCGATTAAGGACATAAAGGTAAGTAAGAAGATTAGGTCTGATTATGATTTGAATGCTATAGAGAAGTTGATAAATTGTTGGGTATTAGAGAATGCTATTGTGTTTATTGAGAAAGCTCAACCGAAGCCACCCCCGTTTGGAAAAAGATTCGGTTTAGCCACCAGCAGTATTTCAAACTTTCAATCAGGGTATTGTCGAGGATTATTTAGAATGGGGCTGAAGGTAGCTAATGTTCGTTGCATTGAAGTACTTCCTAAAGAGTGGCAGAAGCACTTTGGAATAGTAAAGCCTAAAGATAAAGAGCAGAGAAAGTTATATGATACAAAGAAAGAGTCGTATAAGGTAGCATCAAAGCTATTTCCGAAGGCTGAATTGACTACGCCTATTAAGGAGTTCAAGACTGGAAGGAAGGTTGGTGGTAAGATACTTGATGGACGAGCAGATGCCTTATTGATTGGTGTTTGGGGATTGAATTATTTAAAAAGAGAAGGCGAGTGCAAAGAAAATAAAGTGGGATTATAGTATGAATTTATGCGAATGCGGTTGTGGTAAAGAGACGACTATTATGCGAGATAGTAATGCTACGTTAGGGTATGTGAAAGGTGCCTATCATCGTTTTGTACTTGGGCACAGGGACCCGACTTTGTCTATTTGGAATAAAGGACTAACAGCTGACATGGATAAAAGAATTAAGAGGGCAAGTGAGGAGACCAATGAAGAAATTTACGGTGCTAGAGCTGGGACTATTAGAGCTAATATGTCTCTTAGTTCTAAGAAGGCACATGCTAATCCTAAAAATTATCAAAACGTTGTTGTAGGAACAAGTAGAAAAGGATATTTTTGGTCGGATAAGAATAATTGTGACATTTTTTACGCTTCTAGTTACGAGTTAACTGTTTGTATGATACTAGAGAAAGACGGTTCTGTGGTAAGATGGGGCCGTTGCCATTATAGAATAATGTACGTAGTGGAGGGTGTGGATAGGAGTTATGCTCCTGACTTCTTTGTTGAGTATAAAGACGGGGTGAAAAAGATTATTGAATCTAAGTCCATTTGGGAATTTACGTATCCTGAGAGAAGAAAAGTGATAGAGTGCAAGAAAGAGGCAGCAATTAAGTTTTGTCTTCAGCATAGTATGATTTACGAGATTTGGACAGAGACTTTTTTATTTGAGAAAGAGAAGAGTACTTTAAGCTTAGGTGACCAGGAGAAAGTGATGAGTATAAGAAATAATTTAGAGAAGGAAGCAGAGAATTCACCCAAGAAAGAAGAAGTAGAGAAAGTATAAAGATAGATTCGTTCATTGGCTGAGAGTTGAAAACAGATGGACATATTTATGAGAAATAATGTCCGATTTAGAAAAGTTCAAGACCCTGGAAAAGATTAAGCTGTCTTACCTAAGACACCGTGGGAATGTCCTTGAGGTGTCCGCCGAATTAGGCCTACCATTAGACTTCATTAAAAAGAGCATTGGTAAGATTAAGGGGCAAGAGAAGAGGGATGTCTCTGTGCTTATTGCCAATACTTTGATGCAGCATATCTTGTTGGGGCATGATTCAAGAGTGCACTATTTGATGGATATACTGCGTTCGACTGCTGATAGGAAGCAGATAGAGCTATCAGTCTGCTGTGATATGCCGGTTACTACCCAGGAAGGAAGAACTATTTGTGCAAAATGTACAAAAGAAGCTATAGTTAAGAAGATAGATAAGACTTCGATTTACGAAATAATCCAAAAGACACTTGAATTATTACGGCTTGAAGATGAATACCTTGTAAATGTTGCAGAGAAAATGGGATATACGAATAAGGTTGAAGTAGCGCAACAACCTACAATTAGCTTAAAGCAGAACTTTATTAACTTTGGAACAAAGGAAGCCCCTCAGATTATAGATGTGCAGAAGTTAGGAGGATTGGAAGCTGAGAAAGTGATAAAGGAGTTGGAAGCGATAGCTCAAGGAGGACAAGATGGACACAGTGCAGGAACGTCAATCGAAGGGACTTTGCCCCCTATGCAAGGAACCTCTACCGAAGGAAGTGGAGATAGTAAATGATAGAAAGTATGGTGAGGTGAAGGTTTGTAGAAAGCACACTAAAGTGAAGGAGGAAGAAGATGTGTGAGTCGAAGTGCATTGAATGTGGCACAGAGTTAAAAGATATTGATTTAAGAAAAGTGGTTAATGGCACAATAGATGTGCCATTTGTTTGTTCTCATTGTGGTTCGATTAAGTTTCCTTTTGAACCTACGAGGGATGTAGTATTTTTGTTGAGAGAACCAGCACCTGAAGTGTCGAAAGGTGGTATTTACTTAATAGAGGAAACGAACTTCGTTGGAGGAGGCCCAAGGACGTATTTACGAGGGAATAGCGCAAGAGTATTAGCTATTGGCCCAGGTTTTTATAATCCTAAAGGAGGATTTATTCCTACTGAATTGCAGGTAGGACAGATAGTCCACTTCAACGTTAAGGTTCCGTGGCACATTGACCTTAAAGGGGATGATGGTAAAGAGTACCACGTGGTTTATTGTGGAGAAAAAGACGTATGGTTAAAGAGAGATAATGAAGAAAAATCCCAAAGATAAAGGCTTTCAGAGCTATATAGATTATTTTTATCAATTGCATTATGCCGAAAAGCCTGTAGACATAATTACGTTTTTGAAAGAGGACGAGTTTATAGGCAGGTCAACGAATAACCTAGCTACTGTGTACGAAGGTTGGCTAGACGTAATGAAGGAGATATTTCGAAATGATTCGAAGTATCTCGTTGTTTTGACTGGAGCTATAGGAATTGGTAAGACAACGATAGCTGACTACTGCCTGGCATACGTATTGTATAGGCATATGAATTTAAAGTCACCTTGGGGGTATTACGAGAAATCCCCGCTTGGAAAGATGGCTGTATCGTTCTTTAGCCTTACGCGGTCTTTATCTGCGTCAAAGGGTTATAGGACATTGATGAACATAATTAGTAGAAGCCCCTGGTTTATAAATCATGGTGCTAGAGTAAGGAACACCCTTGAAACAGACGTTGATATTCCCTTATTTGAGTGGGCACTTTCATCGCCGAGCTCCAAAGGCTTTGGGGTCCAGAGCAAAGATGTGATAACAGCGATGCTTGATGAGGTTGATGACCCGATGTCTTCACTTGGTCAAAAGAAAAGAGTTGTGGCTGCTTACGATGCTACAGTAAGGCGATTTGAATCTCGCTTTGTCTTTAAAGGTTCGAGTCTTGGAAGACTGTTTTTAATATCTTCTAAGACTGACGAGCTTGCATTTTTGGAAACATTTATTGAAGAGATGAAGAGTTCCAACAAAGTGCTAGTATTTGATAAAGCGCAATGGGAGATATTTCCAAAGAAAAGATACTCTGGAAAAAGATTCTCTGTGTTAGTAGGAGATGCTTATTTGCCCTCGAGAATAATCGGCTCAGAAGAAGAAAAGATTACGTTAGTAAGGGCAGGAAAAACTCTTAAAGAGATACCGGAAGAATTACGTTTTGATTTTGAGAAGGACGTAGTGGGAAGCTTGAGAGATTATGCGGGGATAAGTGTATTAGGAACAAGAAGATATAAGCTGTTTCCGTCTGAAAAGTTTATTATAGAATGTTTTGATAAGACAAAACCAGACCCGGTAGTTGTGAATACTTTGTTGGTAGGACTGGAAGGAGATGTGCCTTGGATAAAGAGTTTAAACCTAAGTGCGATACGCATGCCATTAAGCATTCCGAGATGCATGCATTTGGATATATCGTTCTCGGGAGATGCGATGGCTTTATCTTCGGCAGGAATAAAGCGCTGGACAGAGGTGCAGGTTCAGACTGAAGAAGGCACGTTTAAGTCTGAGATACTTCCGGTAATAGAGACTGATTTTATTCTAAGGATTAAAGCAAGGGAAGGAGATAGAATACCTTTGCATATGATGCGTAAGTTTGTGCTTGATTTAAAGTCTGCTGGAATGAAGATACAGTTGTTTACAGCAGATTTGCGGTTAGCATCAGAGGATACAATGCAGCTGCTAACGAAAGCTGGGATATCGTCGGAGTATTTTTCTTTGGATACATCGATTACGCCATATATGGACTTTAGAAGTTTGGTATTTGAGAAGCGTTGGATTTGCCACCAGCATGAATACTTATTTTTTGAGTTAAAGAACCTTGAGTTTAATCGTGATGAGCACGGAGGCAAAGGTAAGATAGACCACCCGATTAAAGTAAAGGATATTGAGATACTTAATGATGGAACTTATCGGGATATAGTGATGGAAGGAACTAAGGATGTATCTGATGCTTGCGTAGGTGCTGTAATAAATGCGCTATTGCTTGCTAAGAAGATGATGCGCCCTGAAGACGTTAAGAAGATGTTTGAAGCGTTAGACACAAAGCCAGCTGAAGGATTACCGAGCGATTGGTTTATCAATCGAAAGTCGACTGGAGGGAAGGCCGTATTGACTGACGAAGAGGAGATAGCTAGAAAGAATCTTGAGATATTGAAGAATTGGCAACCTTAAACCCCTATGACATACGACCCTAATAAATCGAGAACGATAATATCGTCTGAGCTTGCTCCCTTAATAATTAAGTTCAGAGAAAAGCAAGAGCCGGAGACGTTTTGCCAAATCCTGCTGCTAATCGACCCTTTGATACTTCGCATAGTTAATCAGCTGGTTAAGAAGGTTCCGCATTTGCGAGACTGTGTCAGGGGTGAGCTTTACCATACTGCGATAGTCGCTACGCATAAAGCGATATGCGAATTTGAGATTAGGGATGAGAAGAGCATATATAGCTTTCCGATGCAGTTGAAAGGTAAGATAATCTATGCGTTTAAGCGAACGTTCTTTCCGAAGGAGTTTTATGTTCCGATTGAAGAGTTTGAGCACTTCCGGGTGAATACTCAGTGGCAAATGCCGTTGAATGAAAGTGCCCTTAGATTACGGATGGTGGAAGAAGCGCTAGAGTATCTTGTTAAGAACCGCTATGTCTATCCGAAGATAAAGTCGGTTATCATGCTTAGGTTGGCCGGAAAGACGCATAAGGAAGTAGCCAAGATTACCGGGATACCGTTCGGAACCGTGAAGTATTACGCTGTGGAAGGCATTAAGAGCCTTAAGAGATTGTTTAAGAAAGGTACGCTAAAGAAGGAGGATAAGCATGGCAAACCCGCATAGAGATAAAGTGAGAGGATGTTTCGGTCAGCCTAAGTATAAAGGAGAAAGCGACCCCAAACAGCAAGCATCTGCTAATATAGAGATTGGCCAAGGGTTTAAGATAACAAAGAAGGAGAAACCGAATGACGATAAAGCATCCGAACAGAGCAAATAAGAGAATATGTAAGAAAGGAGCAGGATGTAAAGCATGCAAACCGCATAAGGGTAAGTACGCTCCGCACTTCAAGAATAGAGAGAGAGCACTACGGAAAGAAGCTATCGACCCTTGAAATCAAAATATCGACTTGCAAAGTACCTAAAAAAGGACTTATATTAGTATTAGGAGGGAGTAAGGAAAAAACTGAAATTTTGCGTTGGAGGCACTAGTGGGGTTGCAAATAGACTTGGAAAGAGACAAATGTCAGCAGCTTTTGAATGATTTAGGCTTGAATGCTACATATAGTGCTATTGTTACAAAGAAGCTATTCGCTGATTATGTTGGAATTACTAAAGGTGACGATATAGTTATAGATGGCAAGTTATATGGCCAGAAGGATGGGGACATAGTAATAGTCGAAAGAAAGAGTTGTGCAAGACCAGAGAACGCGCTTTGTCAGATTTTTAGATATCTTGAAGAGTATAAGAGGGAATTTAAAGGTAAGTCGCGAAATTGTTTCAACTTTCCTAATAGCAAGTTTTTATTGATTATTTACTATGATAGAAAAGCCGGTGTTACTGAGTTTCAGAGACTTTGGCAGCAATATAAGAAGTACTTTTATAAAGAGAACGTAGAATACAAAGTACAGTTTGTTTATCGTGATGAAGAAGGTATTCCAATAGTCTTAGAATAGGAGAGTCGAATGAAGTTGTCAGCCCTAAGAGAGTGGATACCGTTTATAAAGAATAAGCAGATAGTCCCGCCCCCGATAGACATACCCGCTAAGACGCTACAGAACCTAGCAGCCGACCCAGCGACAAGTAAGCTACAGCAAGAGATGTCCGCAAGGACAGGAAGCTATTTGGATAAGACAGATTTGGGTAGGCTGATATCCGAAGAGCTGACCCTTAGTTTGTATAGGCGCAATCTTTATTACGAAGCGCAGGATGCTTGTGGCCATGCTCTAGTGAATGGTGCTCTTGAAAGGTATGTAGATTCGTGTTGCGGTAAAAACCATTTAACGAATGCGAGTGTGTGGGTAACCAGTGATGATGAACGGACAGAGAACGTATTGAATCAGTTCCTGTCAGATATAACGATAGAGTCGAGAATAAGAGATTGGACAGGCAACTTGGCTAAGAATGGAGACTTGTTTATTGAACCGATAGGCGCTATGGGAAGCGGAGTGATGTATATAGATGACAATATTCACCCAGCTGATATGGAGCGAATCGACATTAACGGTAGGCTTGAAGGATTCGTTAGAACACAGCTACAGTCGCAGACGACTAGTCCGCTAGACCTTGAACCGCCGTGGAAGTATGTTCACTTCCGTTTGTTTGGTATGCGCAATCAGATAGTTAATACAACCCTTGGCTTGTTTGGCGACCCAGGAACGAGATATGGCTTTGAAGGGATAAGACCGAATAGTACGCTGTTTAGAGTTACGACCCGCTATGGTGTAAGCTTAATCGCCCCCGCAGTCCCGGTGTATAAGCGCTTGAAGATGAGCGAAGATACGATAATGCTTGCCAGGGTTAGCCGAGGCATGCTGTGGTATCTGTATAAGATTAAGCTCGATAGTGGTATGGCAGACCAGGCTGGAGTAATCCTAAGAGACTATGCAAGTAAGTTAAAGAGAACGACAGGTATGGATACAGGAACACAAGTCGGACATAGTAAGTATTTTAAGGATAAGTTTTCGCCTATCTTTGCGCAGGTAGAAGATATGTTCGTTCCTGAGACAGAGTCAATGTCAGTTTCAGTTGAGAAGATGGGTGGTGAGGTAGATATCAAGGCTATAGTAGATGTTGAGATGTTGGAAGACCGCCTATTAGCTGCGTTAAGGTGCTCAAGGACGATGCTTGGGTTATCGAATGAAGGCGCTATATTCGGTCAGACAGCCCAGACAAGGGTTAGTATAGACTTTGCAAGGAATGCGTTACGCCTGCAGGAAGCGATGAGAGATGGCGTAGCTCGTCTCTGTCAGCTTCATCTTGCGTATTTGGGCGACGATGCAGACCCGACAAAGTTTGAAGTTCACTTCGCGGAAATATCAACTGCAGAAGAAGAAGAGGTTAAGAACGCTATGTCGTCCGGTGTAGACATAGTGGATAAGATGGTTGAAGTAATGGCTAAGTCGGTAGGTGAAGGCGCTATCAAACGCGTTCAGCTTCTTGATTATCTGGTTAAGAAGGTGCTTAAGCTGGATGACTTTGAAGTAACGAACTTTATCGCCTTACAGCCAGGAACACAGCCGGCACCCGAAGGTGAAGCAGTACCACCAATGGGAGCAGAGGGTGAGATACCCGCTGAAGGTGCGAATATAGATATGGCTAAGACACTTGAGAGCTTAAGAGAGGCCTTAAAGACTAAGAAAAAGAAAGCAGGCAGAGGGCGCATTGTAATAAATAATGAAGACTTGTTTGCATTGCTCCCTGGTTCTGAAAGCCCTAAGAGATATCGCTTATTCGAAGGTAAGCTTGACTTAGATACGAAAGTGGAATGGAATCCACCTAAGGTTGTATTCACAAAAGAGAATGAAGGCGTATGATTAAAGTCCTAAAAGAAGCTGAAGAGATTATGTGGATAAGTCGTCAGCAGGCCGATATGGAAGACTATCACTTTGATAGGACTTTAATACATAGAGATTCAGTTCAGCAAGCAGCCAATAAGATTGCTGAAGCGTATCCGGATGAGTTTGGAGAGCTGCCCGAGATAGCCTCAAAGCATGATAGCAGTAAGCTTGAAGAGCCCGAACTGACTCCGTATATTTCGATTAGCTGGCGACATAAGCTTGAGAAAGAGAATGATGAGTTCGACCCTATCAATAGCAAAGGCTATCAGACGCCTGGTATGTTAGATAAGAAGGAAGAGAATGAAGCTACGCTTCATCATGTGACAAGCAACCCGCATCACCCCGAGTACTGGGACCCCGATGAAGCGAATATAGACCCGGACAACAGAAATAAGTCAGTTGCAGTAATCTCAGTGCCTGATATGCCTCCGATGGCGATAGCTGAGATGGTAGCCGATTGGGAAGTGATGTCGACAGAGCTTGGAAAGAACACAGCGAGAGAGTGGTTTGAAAAACAGAAAGGCGTACGCTGGAACTTTACGAAAGAGCAGGAAGAACTAATCAATAAGCTGTTGCAGATATTTGAAGTGAAAGAAACTAGAGAAGATAAGAGTGATATCCCTGTAGTGCGCGGAGTGATATCAAAATCACATGATGCGCCTATTGGTTTGTTCTGGTGGGATTTCAGGGAGAATAAGCTTTCGTATACGCCTTATACGCCTGGGTTGTATCATGGAGCATTGTCTGATTTTAGTCAGATGAAAGGCAATGATTCGATAATACGTGGAAGACTGTTTAAAGATGGTGAGAAGAATGTGGTGTTGGTATATCTCACCGACTATGATAGAATGCCTATGACGCAGGATAGCCTGAATAGTTTAGCAAGTGCTGTATCAAGCGAAGCGAATGTAACTGTATCTTATGTTGTTGATGAGAACGGTTTCGACTTAGTTGAATCAAAGCTGGATGAAACAAAGATTGAATGCCCTCACTGTGGTGCGAGAGAAGTAGAACCTACGTCGTGGAGTAACGTTAAGTTTGTATGCGGGAATTGCGGAAGAGAGACAGAGCTTGGTAAAGAAACTAAGCCTGGTGACCCGGAGCTAAAGAAAAAGAATGATAGAAACACAGACCGATAGATTGACCGAACGATATGAAGCGCTCTTTCAGGTGTATAAAGATACGCCCCGGAGAGCGATACTTGATGCGATTGAGCAAGCAATGCTCATAGGTGATAGAGAAGCGGCATTATTGCTATTGAATGACCTTGATAGTATGGAACGGCTATATGAAAGAATCTTTGAGTTCATCAAAGATAAGCCGGTATTCAAGACGCTTAAGAAGATAAAGAGTGGTAAGGCTAGCAGATATGAGCTACTAAAAGGAATAAGCAGTTTGTTTACGCACATTTCAATTGAATGTGAGAAAGGTGAGACGCAGTACGAGGCGCTATTGAAAGATGTATACGATGTAATAGGAGATAAGCTATATGGGAGCTGAAGGCGAAGCTGGTAGAATGTTTGTTGAAATGATGTGTGGTGAGTTAGCTGGACAGAAGGGGGCTTTCGTTCCACCAAGCGTGATGAATGAGTCTATGAAAGCTCAACCGATTCAGCCCATTGCAGATAAAGAAAAGCTTCTGAATGACTTCGCTAAGAGTACGTATAATGCTAACGTGAAGCCGATTCTAAGCACTAAGCTAGTTGAGACAAAAAAGGCTATAGAGAAGGAGCAGGCAAGAGACTTCCAGAAGGAAGCTCTTGATGAGAGTCAGAAGACATTGGCGAACTTGTTAAAAAGCTTACAATAGGAGGTACTTTATGTTTGGTGATACGCTGAATACGATGAAGACTTTGAAAGGTTCGAAAGTTTTAAGAGAAGATGTAGTGATTAAGAAGAAATCAACGCTGATGGCTATCTTGGAAGCTGCGCAAGCCGAGGTAAAGATAGGCGGTGGTACGCAAGACATCGCTAGCGATAAAGACTTGGACAGAGACGTTAAAGTGCCTGAGAAAACCGTTGTCGACAAAGCTCCTGAAGTTAAAGGTGAACAGATGGACGGAGGCAAAATAGAGGGGCAAGACACGGTTAAGAAGGAAGGCAAAGAGAACGAGAAGAACGAAGCCAAAGTCAATGAAGGCAAGAAGGAAGACGAAGCAGCCGCAGCGGTAACTAAGTCAGCTGTGTCCTTATTGCGCAAGATACATAAAGCAGAGAACGTAGAGGCTCTTGAGGACATAATGAATACGCTTGAGAAGTCCGCTACGAAAGGTAGCATCAGTTCAGAGCAAGAGACAAGACTGAAAGCAGCTTGGGCTCGTAGGAAAGAGGCTTTGAAAGACAATCCGAAAGCCCCAGCGGATGAACCGACGCAGGCTGAAGAGGATGCTATAGAGAAAGAAGAGCCTAAGGATGACACAGATGAGTCTTTTGCTAACAAGAGTATGTCACGCCCATTGAATGAATCGACAAGTATGGATGACATGATTAAGAAGTTAAGAGATGTCACCTTGTCAGTCAGTGAATCGGACAAAGTTGACACTGACCAGAATCCGGGCAAAGAGGGTGGTGTTAAGACTGAAGGTGCTCCTGCGAAAGACCCGGATGCTAAGCCTAAGCAAGATGTTAAGAGCTCTGATGCGCCTGTTAAGCAGGATACAGGGGCTCTCGACGTTGACAAGGAAGTTAAGGACACCGACCCCAAGCTGAACAAAGAGAATGTTAGCAATGAGGGAGAGCCGGGATTACAAGGCGGTAAGGCTCCTGTAGTGAAACAGAACACATCGGCCCTTGATGGCAACTCCGCTGACGTAAACTTATCTAAGGACGGGGTTAAGAAAGAAGAGAACATCGACAAGCTTGATGACAAGGGCAAAGAGACCGTTAAGCAGAACGTGGGTGCTTTGACTGATAGCAAAGAATCGAAAGTAAATGAGATGGCCATGATTAAGATTGACAATGAAGGACTAATGCAACTGGTAAGAAAAGCTCAAAAATATTTAAAGCGGTTAGAGGCAAGCACCCAGACAAGTGACAAAGAGTTAAAAAAGATTTATGATAAGGACGTTGAAGTTGTAAAGACTGCTTTAACATTTTTAGAGAAAGGTGATTTGAAAGGCGCCCAAAGTTTTTTGGAAAAGAATAGTCGTACTGATAGTCGCGGAAGAGACAGAGCTAGAGGTGCGGACTGGGCCGATATTTTATTGAGTGACTTGGAAGACTTAGTGAATAGTGCTTATGAAAAGGCAATACAGCCGTATCAGAGTAAACTTGACAAATATTCGAAGACACTCGATGACCCTCGGACTGGACGTAAGTACGATACTGAAGAATCGAAAGTCCCTGACGTTACTAGTGACAGCATAGAGGCTATTACGAAGGCGCTATATGAAATGGTTGATGCAGACAAGGAAGAGAAAGCTGAGAAGAAAGATGGTAGAGAGTATTTTGGTATGTCAGGAAAGGAAACTCTTTACGCTGCTATTGACAAAGGCGAAGGAGCCGGTGAGGGGGAGGAAGGAGTAGAAGGCACTGAAGTAAAGAACGTGAAGTCCATAAAAAGTATAACTGTGTACGATTCAATCGGTAATGAAGTGGCTAAGCTACAGAACGATGGCGAGATGCCGAATGCTAAGTTTATATCCTTGGCCGCAGAGAATGCTAAGCTGGATTCGGTTGGCTTTCAGATTCTGCAGGGTTTAGGCATATTGAATACAGAGGAAGAAGAGCAGCCGGTTGACCAGCCTGCTATGAAAGAGAAAGGTGAAGAAGAAGGCGCTACTTCCGATGTAACCAATGACGAGAAGGAAGCTTCGAAGGCAACGGCAGCTGATCAGGATGCGGAGCCTGTTGAACAGCATGAGAGCAAGAAAGGTAAGGCAGTTAAAGGGAAGATGAATGAAGGTACGAAAGAGTTAAAAACTGGAGAAGATGTAGCACAGTATGTTGTTGATAATTTAAAGTTCCCTTCTGACAGCGAAAATGGCTATGTAGTGTATAAAGGAGTAAAGTATTCTGACATAAAGAGTAGAGGGCACTCCACAGGCGAAGTAGCATTAAAGTTAGGAAAGGCGTTGGGAATTGACATGAGTAAAGCTGTGGATTTGAAGTATATGAAAAAGAACCTACTTGAATCCACAGTGAATGAAGGCATAGCTGAGAATACACAGATAGCTTTGTCTCATGCCATCACCAGCCTTGACAATTCAAGTAAGTTCGTGGCTCAAGGATTGAAAGCTGAAGGCGTTATGAAGAAGGACCAGCTTGAATTAGCTATTAAAGAACTTGGAGAAGCTGAAGCGCAAATCAAGATGGTGCTAGGAACGAACGCACAGCCTGTGGCATTACCGCAGGAAGCAGCCCCAACGTTAGAACCGACCGCGGCAGCAGAGCCCGCTCTAGAGGCTCCTGCGGAAGGTGGAGAAGGAACTGAGGGGTATGAATCAAGAATGAATGAGGACAAAGGTGCACCAATTTATTTGCGGGATTTGAATCAGAGGCTCCAGAGTACATACACAGAAGACATAGAGAAATTAAGAGCAAAGATGGGGAATATAGAAGATAAAGACATAATTGTAGGTTATTTTATAGAGCCAATTCAGGTAATGGAATCTAAAATTCCTGATGTTACTGCAGACGACATAGACACCATAACGAAGAAGCTGTACGAGAAGTATATTAAGAAGACGGAGGCAAAGTAACGCAATGAAGATTCGCTTTAAGTGTGGCTGTCTCTTTGTGCATTATCATGACGATAGTGGAAAAGAGGATGCGTCATTAAAGGTTTGCCCTTCGCATGAGATGGTTCCGAATACGTATAGCTTTTTGGGCATTGAAGAAGTCTCATTGGATAGGGATGGAGGACATGAAGAGAGGCGACATAGTGAGAGAGCATAAGAGGAGGTTTCGAATGGCTGCAGAAGTAAAAGTTGGACCGAAGAAAAAGAACGTGGCAGTGATTGTTGCGATTGTGGTAATTGGTCTTGCTATAGCGGGCTTAATCTTTGTACGTACTACGAAGAAAGCCCCGAAAGTGGAAGAGGTTAGTAACACGACCGTGACGAGTGTTGTAGCAACAGCGCCCGCAGTAAAGAAATAGGAGAATAAACCATGAGTGCTGATGTACCAAAGCTACCTTTAGAAGAATTCGAAATACCGGCGACTGACTCTAAGTCTGAAGCGGGGCTTAAGAATGAGTATAAGGGTTCTCTTGACTTTGGTATAATCGGTAGTGGTCAGGCTGGTGGAAAGATAGCTAAGAGCTTCTATGGCGTAGGTTATAAGAAGGTCTTAGCTATCAACACCGCCGAAGCAGACTTGAATCCGCTAGAGCTTCCGAAAGAGCAGAAGATGCGCATTGGCAATCTGCAGGGCTCTGGAAAGGATATGAATGTTGGAAGGAAGGCAACCGAGGAAGCGTATCAGCATATCTTTGACGCTGTTAAGAAGAGCTTTGGCAAGGTAGATAAGATAATCATCACCCTTGGCTTCGGTGGTGGGACAGGCGCTGGAAGCTTACAGACACTAATAAGCATATCGCAGGAGTACTTACGCTTGCTAGGCAATCCGGACTATATGACCGATGTGCTGGTAGTAGGAGCATTGCCTTCAGCGGGTGAGCTAAGGAGTGATAGGATAAGACAGAATACCGAGGCAGCAAAGAAGCAGATTTATGCGCTTACAGATGCTGGGAAGGTAGGCCCAATTATCCTAATGGACAATAGCAAGATAGAGCAGCTTTATAGAGGCATACCGCCTAATAAGTATTGGCCAGCGATAAATGATTCGATAAGCATGCTGTTTCAGATATTCAATAACCTAAGCACACAGCAGAGCAACTATCACTCGTTTGATGCGACAGATTATCGAGTACTTTTAAGTCAGCCCGGCATAGCGGTAATGGGTGTTACGAGAGTGCCGGAGAAAGATTTAATGGTAGCGCAGGCCTTGCAGGATAACTTTAAGAAGACGCTATTGAATAGTGCGATAGACTTTAAGACAGCGAAAGCTGCTGCTTGTGTATTCGTTGTGGATGAGAAGCTAATGGGAACGATAGCGATGGATGTGTTCAATTATGGTTTCGATACAATCGCTAATCTTATTGGTGGCGCTACAGTGTATCGAGGCTTGTATGATAATAAGGGCAATGGCATAAGGGCATATACGCTGATATCAGGTTGTAAAGCAATATAGGAGATAAGAAGAGATGGACAAGACGATATTTGGTTATGAAGTTGCGATAGATTTGATAAATTGCAATGAGAGGATAAAGATTGAAGAAGAGCTACATAGATACGCGAAGGAACTTTGTGAGGTAATTGACATGAAGCCATTTGGTAAGTGCCAGACGCCTTACTTTGGTGAGAAGAGTGAGATAACGAAAGGCTATTCATTATTGCAGTTCGTGGAGACAAGTTCGATAACCGGACACTTTAGTGAGCACTATAAGAGCGCGCATATAAATATTTTTAGCTGTAAGAAGTTTGATATGGAGAGAGCGACTTTATTTACTAAGAAGTTTTTTGGAGGCAAACTAATTACAGAAAATTGCCTCGTTCGATATTGCACAGATAATAATTGACGGAGGTTTATAATGGGCAAACCTATTCAGATGTCTTTAAATGAAAGAGAGATAGTTAAGTATCAGAAGCTTAACGAGAGTGAGTCAGGCAAATTGTTCGATGGCGTACTCTGTCGTGTTAAGTATCCGATATATTGGTTCGGACAGCTGAATAGGAACAATCGTATGTATGAAGAGCAGATAATGGATAAGCTCGAAGGCGACAAGGACATCAAAGAGGCCATTGAGAAACGTTCGAGCTTCATGCAGGAAGAGCATCCTTTGCTTGATAATAAGACCAGAACAGCCCATATCGCTGGTGTTCTTGTAGGTTTTACGCGTGAGTCAATTGACGGTAAGAAAGCCGGCTTTGCTGTGATGGATGTGCTTGATACTCCGATGGGAAGGATAGTCGACACATTGATTAAGGCTAATTGTGGTATAGGCACATCAACGAGAGCCGATGGTGCTGTTGAAGAATGCATGGATGAAGGAACGCAGAAGAGGTTCCATAAGGTCATCACTGAGAGCTATAAGTTCTTTGCTTTAGACTTCACCGCTGAACCGAGTACGTATGGCTCATATCCGCAAGACGTTCAGAGAAGTGTTGTTGACATAATCAAAGAGAGTGTAGGCAATGGTAAGTTGGATAGAGAGACAGGCCTTAGACTACTTGAAAGCTTGAATGCCCCTGAAGCTACTAGCCTGAATGAGACAATCAAGAGCTGCTGCGGCAAATGCCCCGAAGCTTGCAATAAGATATTGAAAGGCACCTGCGATTGCAGTGAAGAGAAGGAAGAAGATAAATGCAAAGGATGTGGGGCTAAGCTAGACAAAGGTGCATGTTTAAAGTGTGATTACGACAATGAAGGAAAGATGAAAGAGTCCAAAGTGAATGAAGAAGAGAAAAAAGATATAGATGCTAAGTTTTTGTATTCAATCGCTCACAAGCCGGAATACAATAAAGGTACGTGGTGGTATAACCTTACGACAGGAGAGATACAAGTTGGTAAAGACTCTGCAAGTGCACATAATGACGAGGAGTTTAAAGACATAGCACATAAGCCGGGTTGGATAAACGGAAGAGTTTTTAGTTGGAATAACAAAAATATTTTGATAGTCTATTATCCGAAAGATAACGTGACTAGTACGATGCTTTTAGATTTAGACAAAAAATTAGAGAATGAGCTTGGATTAAAGATTGACTATGCTATAAATCAGAAAGGGGAAGACATATCTCACTTGTTGGAATCGCTAATTTCAAGAACAAATATAAAAGTGCGCGAAGATGCAGAGCAGTCTGTGCAAGTTCAAAAAATAGTCAAGGACATAGTGAGTAATTATAAAGAGATTACTGGGCAAGAGATTAAAGACGTGATTAGCAAGTCAGGAAAGTTCACTGACCGTATTGTCGATGCTTGGGAAGACGCAAGAGATTACATCGAGGAGAAATACAATATAACAGATAGTTCGCTATTGGACATAATCGCTAGAGATTTAGACACTGCGTTGACAGCACGCATTAAGAACGAGTCCAAAGTGAACGAAGAGCAAGGGACTATAAGCTTCGATGGCAAAGCTTATAAGTGGATGAATGAATCCAAAGTGAATGAAGAAGACATCGTAAAACCGTCGCTCTCAGCGGGTGAAAAAGTTAAGACTCCGAAAGGTGTCGGTATAGTCGTATTTGTAGGACGATTTGATTCCTATGTAAAAGTTGATGGTAAGCAATATGAGTTTAAGAATAAAGAGTTGATTAAAGAATCCAAAGCAAATGAAGACATCAATATCAAAGTAGGTGACATGGTTGAAGTGCTTGATAGCGGTGCTGTAGCCGCTCCAGCCTCGAAGGTAACGAATACGAAAGAGACCTTGAATGCTAATGGCACAAAGACAGTACTTGTCCAGACCGAGAAGGGTGGAGAGACTTGGTTTGATTCGACAAAGGTTAAGCTGAATAAGTTTAATGAGAGTATTGGAGAGTCTAAGCTTAATGAAGAACGCTATAAAGAAATAGCTAGGGATTTGAATAGTGCGTTGCAAAGGATTGACATGGCTTCAGCGGCCGCACCTCGTCTAAGAGGATTGAGAGATGAGCTTGGAAAAGCTTTTGCTGATATAGAAGGTTATGTGCATAAAGCTTTGAGTAGGTTAGCTGATGCTGAGGAATACGTAGAGGAAAAGAATGAATCTAAGCTTAATGAAGAGGACGAAGACAGAGCCCTTATGAATAAGCTATTCAAAGACGCTCATGCTTACTTTGATAAAATGAAGATACAGCCCGTTGAAGACGACATTATGGATTACGTAATTCAGGGATATGCTGAAGCAAAAGGAACGAATTACGATAAGGCTGCATCGTTCGTCGAAAGGTATTGCTCTTATGAAGATGAGGAAGAATGCGCTGAGAGCTTTAAGAAAGGCGACAAGCTTGAGATGAATGTACATGGCAAGACTGTCAAAGCTGTGGCTCTTGACGACTCTCATAAGATAGGGCAGGTTGAAGTGGTTAAGATAGCCCAGGAAGGGAATAAAGAGCCGGTGACCGTTATGGTTGGTAGGGTTAAGAAGCTTGGAGAGAGTGCATTGAATGAAGCTAAGTTCCTGCTTTGGGATAAGGCCGCAATGAAGGTGTTAACAAAGAAGAACGGAAGCGTTCTTGAATTTAGTTCAACGATGGAAGCTAGAAAGCATGTTGAGGATTTGCTTGGCGAGCTTGAGAGATATGAGATACTCGCTAGAACGAATACCTCTCCAGTACAGAGGGAGGCGGCTATGGTAGGTTCTAGAGAAACAAAATTGACTGAAGAGGAAGGACGCTATAAGAACAATCCCGCAGGAGATAAAGAGTTTGTTAAGAAGACCGGAGGGAGGTTTAGTGAGCCTGACGATAAGAACAATCCCGACACAGTTAAGGGAAATGAGAGCAAAGAGGCTAAAGTGAATGAGGCGGAAAAGAAAGATAGGATTGATGAGTTATGGAAGTTAGTTGATAATTTTTCACATGGGAATCCGTCAAGCTTAGTTGATTTAACTAGATTAAGTGACTTTGTTGAAGTAGCGAGAAAGAAAGGATTTAAAGACAAAGAGATATGCCTTGCATTAACTCACTATTTTAATAGAGATTTACTTAGAGGGGCCCAGCTTGGGTTAGAGTCTTGCCCTGAAGAATCTCGACTTCATGAGGGCTTTAACTTCGACAAAGACCTTGACAAGTTTATGAGCATAATCAAAGGCCTTATCAGTGAAGATGAAGTTAAGTCGTTATCTGAATCCAAGAGCATTAGCGAAGGAGTCTCTGACCTATTAGCTAAACGCAAGCATGCTCAAGCCATTATTGAAGCTGAAAGAGATAAGGCCATAGAGATAGTTACTTTGTATGAAACAATCATCGGGGCTCAAGAGAAAGCGCTTAAAGAGGCCAAAAATGAAGTGAACTATGAAGAGTTGGCAAAAGATTTACAGCCTAAGACCAAAGAGGTATTCGTAAAGTTCATGAACGCTCGTTGGCCTGATAGTGGCCCAAAGTACGATATTGGCTATGCAGAGACTTGGCTAGAAAGATTTAAGCGTGGAGAGGAATGGGAGTTCTCAGATAGCCAAAGTAGAGACGTGTTAAAAGGCTTAGGTGATTACGCTAAGAAAGAAGAGGGAGTAAGAGAATCAGAAAAGAAAGCTCTTATCACTAAGGTGCATGAAGAGCTAAACAAAGTCTTTAGCACTAAGTTAGCTGAACAGAAGGAAAGCTTTGAGAAGCAAACCAAAGCCCTTAATGAATCGCATGCAAATGAAATCTTTCAACGCACTATCGTTGATAGAAAAATAGAGAAGTCTGGGTTGACTTTACCTGAGCCTGTCGTAGCACTACTACGAGAAGCCAAAAGCGAGGAGCAGGTTGATTCAATCATTGGTCGCTATCGTCTGAACTTGAATGAGGCTTTGCTGCACTCCGGCAAGCCACAAGGAATGACAGTAACGGTCAACGAACCAGGCAAACCGACAGACTCGGTTATGCAGGCGTCTCTTGACGAGACAAAGAAAACGTTGAAATTTATGAAATAGGAGTATTATCATGGCTGAAACTTTAGACATTAGAAAGCTAGCCGAAGCGCGTATGGCGGAATTCCAAAACCGCAATAAGGCCGCTAATGCTCGTTGGCAGCCGTATATCTCTTTGGTGGAAACCCACTATAAGAGCGAAGGCCGCGAACTTTTGGAATATCAAAAGGCAAACATTTTTTGTAATTAAAAGGTGTCATAGCAGGGTAACCTGCTAAAGTAAACAGGGTGAATTCAGGGAACGCTAAAAGGAAAGATTGAAATGAAAACGTGCGAGTGTGGTTGTGGTAATCAAGTGAACGTAGGAAGACGCTTTGTCCTAGGGCATTCAAACTTTGTTCTTCGTAGAGGTCGTACTTACGAACAGATTTATGGTAAGGAAAGAGCAGCTACTGTTATAGTTAACTGCTCCGGACACGTTAGTTCTAAGAAAGGTAAGACCTACGAAGAGTTTTATGGAGAAGAAAAAGCGTCTAAGATAAACCAAAAGATAATCACTTCAAGATTTGACCGCTTTCCTACTGAAGAGCGAACGAAGATGGCAAGCGAAAATGCCAAGATAGGTGCTTCTCATATAAAGGGGAAGACTCTTGAGCAGTTTCATGGGGTAGAGAAAGGAAGAAAGCTTAGAAGTGGACGTAGAGATGCAATGATATATCGTTTAGAAAATGGAACTTCATATCTTGGGACGAAAAGAGGCTATGCTTTTGGCGTACGCTTTGATTCGTCTTGGGAAGAGCGTTTATTATTGCAGTTAAACAAGTTCGATTTGGCTGGGCAGGGTTTTAGTATTGAACGCTGCCATTACCGAATTGAGTACTTCTACGGCAAATTGAGGGTTTATTTACCCGATTATCAGCTAAAACAGTTTGGGCACGTTGTGGCAATAATCGAAGTAAAATGCGAGCAAAGGCTATTGACGGTAGAAAAAGAATTAGCCCCGTACAAAATGCGTGCATTAAAGAGATTTTGCCAGGATATGCTTATAACGCCATGCTTGTATACCGAACAGCACTTTCCTAATGCCAATCCTGAGCCAAGCTCCGTGAATGAATTGATTCAGCTTACCCACAAGAGGTTTGCTGAATATGTAGCGGAGAAGGTGCACAGACTAGAGAGTGAGGACAATCAAACCAATAACCTCTCAGTAGCGCAGGAGGTGCCTAATGTATAGTTTATTGCTTGCATTGGCTCTCTTGCTCGAAGCGCCCTGCCCCTTGCATGGCAAGGGTGAAGATATAGTCGGAGCCATTAGAAATAATGGAACTACTCGCGCCCAGGTATGCGACAACTTGTTTGACTTCTATGTCATCGGGAAGATGGGTCAAGGGTTGTCAGAAGCTACTACGTCAGATGCAATCGCGTTTGCACGTCAGATGCTTCCTACGATTCCCGCTCTGCTATCCAGCTTGGTCGCTGACCAGGTAGCCGTTGTTCAGGCCATTGACAGACCGCAGGCACAGATTTACTACATGAACGTGAAAGCTTCGACAGCTCGCGGTTCTATCACGGTTGCTCAGCAGTTAATTGGTGCTACGACTGGCCATGCGACTAATGAGGCTTCTCGGTTGTATGCTTCGGACCAGGTTACTGACGAAACTTTCGCGACAGGTGACGGCTCGACTAAGGATTATGTGGCCGTTATTCTGGCTCATCACCCGGTCATCACAGGTTCGGTTGTTGTGTATTCAACAGCCGTAGGTGGGGCAACTGTTGAAACCTTAACTGATAATGGTGCGGGCGTATTGGTGTCCGACTTGTCAGGCGGTGGCAATGGTACGGTTAACAATTATACGACCGGTTCCGTTACCGTGCATTTCAAGAGCAATGTTGCGAACACTGCGAAAGTGTATGCTACCTATCGTGCTAATGTAGAACTTGACACAACAGCTATTGGCGGTTTGGACTTTGAAGTTACTTCCAGCAACGTCGATGCTATGGTGTTCCCGTTAAGTAATTTTAGCGGCCTACAAGCGAGAGCTTGTTTGAATTAAAAGGGTTAATTGAGGGAAATCTAAAATGTTTAAGAAAACAGACGAATCATTGGCAAAAATGAAAGCAAGCAAGGCAAGGTACTGGAGCAGCCCAGAGAATCGTAATGCGCAGTCTTTGCGTAGGAAAGCTTATTTTGCCAAAGAAGAGAATCGTTTGTTGACAAGTATAGCCACTAAGAAAGGAATGGCAAACCCCGAATTTAAGAAAAAGTTTGCGATTGCAATTACAAAGAGCCACGCTTCACCTGAGTACAGGGCAAGACGTTCGGTTATATCTAAGCAGGTATTTCAGAGGGAAGATGTACAAAAGAAGCACAAGGTAGCGTGTAAGAATCGCAAACGCGAACCTCATACCCAAGAGACAAAAGAGAAACAAAGTATATCAGCTATTAAGACTTGGCAAGATAGCGAAATAAGAGAAAAGAGAATGTTTAGCTGGAGTAAGAGCAGAAAAATGAATAATTGGGAAAAGATAGTCGACGATTTACTCCAAGCTGTGTTGCCTAGTGCGTATAGATATACTGGAAACTTCTCTGAAAGCACTTATGGTTTGTATCCTGATTGGAAATCGAACAAGGGTAATATGCTAATCGAGCTATTTGGTGAGAGATGGCATAAGCCTCAAGATGAACAGGATAGGGCTAATTGCTTTAAACAATTTGGGTATGAGACTTTAGTTATTTGGGGAAGAGAGCTAAAAGACATAGAGACATTAAAGAGCAAAATCCTTTTGTGGCATACTAAACATCATGACAATCCTCAGCCAAGCCCAGTGCAGTCTGGGAAGGTTCAGAGACTAGCGGAGGACGATACATCGTCCTTAATGACCGCAAGCAGGGAGAAAAGCATATGAGAAAGTTAATACTCGCTTTTCTACTCGTAGTGCCCTTTACCCAATTAGCAGTGGGTAGTGATATAGTCCAACCCTCTATGAAAATAGAGGAACAAGTTGTAAAGTTGAATTACACTGTGTTTTCTGCGATTAACTTGCAGAAGATTCATGGAATGGTTTTGGCCGATGAAGGCATGAAGTTCTGCACGCAGGAGATTAAGTTTGCGATTGACCAAATCGTATTAAAGTACGCTTTGGCAGCTGCGCAGAGCTCCGGTGGTGCGAACTCTGGCGTTTCCATTGGTGCTTTTAGCACGGTTATGGATTCTGGTCAAGAATGGCTATGGAGAATCAACGAGTTTAAACGCTACGTCAGTAAGGCGTCTATGGCAATCTTTTCGAAGACCTTACGTGCACAGGGTAACGTTATCGTTGGTGGCGTGAATGTTTGTTCCTTGATTGAGCAGTTGCAGGACTTCAAAGGCGCTGCAGGTCTTGGTACGACACCGCCTTCCGGCCCTCACGTATTTGGTACATTAGGCAACCGTATGGTAATCTGCAATCCGTTCTATGATGCTAGCCAGTATGTGGTTCTGCATCGCGGTAGCAATTACTTGTACGCAGGTTTGGTGTATGCACCTTACGTGCCTCTGTATGCTACAGACCCTGTGACTCTTGCAGACTTGACAACTCAGCGTGGCTTTATGAGTCAGGCAGCTGTTAAGACTGTGAATGCCGGAATGTTTTGTTGGGGCACAATTTCTGGATATTAGACTCAACATGGTTGAGAGAGGGATAAACCCTCTCTCACCCGTTTTTATTTTGAGGAAGTTTTATGAATAAGTGTCCTTGTGGTTGTGGAAGATTAGTCAAGCCGGGAAAAATATACGCTGCTATTGGCTGTAATTCTCGTTTTGACAATCCTAGTAGTACGCCTGAAAGTAAGTTAAAGATTAGTAAGAAGTTAAAGGGTAGAGCATTTAGCGTTGCGTGGAGAAAGAGACTTAGTATAGCCGCAAAGAATAGAGACAAAGCAACTAGAGTATTGTCTTCTGAAGCTTGCAAAAAGATTTCTGAGAGAATGAAAGCTCACCCGAATAGAGCATGCGGTGAAAGAAATGCTATGAAGAGGCCTGGAATGAAAGAGAAATTATCCCGACTATTTCACAGTCAATCTAAAGAGTGGCATGAGGCTCGCTTAAAGAAGTGTTTAGCTGTTATTCAACGTGGCCCCAATAGTTTTGAAATAGATGTAATGCATGCTTTAGAAAAGAGTATGCCCGGGAAGTTTAAGTATGTTGGTAATGGTGAGATAGTTATAAATGGCCGTTCAGCTGACTTTATAGATGAACAGAATAAAGTTATAGTTCTTGCCCATGGTATCTACTGGCATTTGAAAAAGAAAGGTTTGCAGAATACGCTCGAAGAGAAGAAGAGAATAGCTGAAGAAGACGCACGGCCTTTCGTAACTGCTGGTTACGAAGTAAGGGTAGTTTGGGAAGATGAGTTTCGAAAAGGATTGGTGAGACTATGACGGACTCCGAGATAATGCAGTGGTGCCAGACCGAATTTGCTCCATTGACTTTAGCTACACCGCCAGAGTCGATTCAACAATTTATTACGAACTCTCGTAGGTATTGGAATACGCATTCAGCGTACAAAGTTATAAGAATGTACTCGTTTAGTTCTGGAACGGATACGCAAGCACAATGCCAGGTTGATGCTGATATAAAGCAGGTAGTGACTTGCTATCCGTCGGTGCTGAGAGAAGAGCTATTTAGTAATCACCCGATGTGGGTGCTACTTGGATTTATTACTCTGGATAGAAATACGCAAGACCTTATCCAGTTGAGCCATACGTTTGAAGGCTATAGAGTTTATCTTGGTAATGACTTTCGTTGGCACTTTGAAAGAAGCTTAGACAATGGTACAACGCCTGGTTGGTTATATATGCAACAGATGCCGACAGGTGCGTCTAGTGTTGCTGTGGTTGGTACGAAGAGATTAACGGACACGGAAGAAATTAAAGACGATTATATTCTCGATTGGATAATGCAGTATACGAAGGCCCAGGTTAATCTTGCTGAAGGAAATACAATGCGCAAATTGCCTACGACTGGTTTGACTCTCGATGGTGACGCATTGGTTGCAGAAGGAAAAGCATCGATTGACCGACTGCAAGATGTGCTTAAGAAAGAAGGCCATTGGGTACTATTCTCTGAAAGGGCATAGGGTTAGTTGCGGTATATTCGCTAGGAATACCCCGGAATCAAGCGGAAATACGGCTAGAAATCACTAGAAGAGGTAACTCGATACTTTTCTCATAGACAGAGTCGACCCTCGCTAGAGCGGCTTATAGCAAGGATTGCAAAGATGGATGGAATAGCACTTTACCCCAGGTTGAGACAGCTAGATGAGATGAGCATCCCTAAGATGGAAGCAGGGCAGGCTTCTGTTGGAAGGCTGTTCAAAGACTTTGACGGTAAGGTCGGGGGCGTAGCTACCGCTGGCGGGATAAAGCTTAGAGATGAATCGAAAGGTGTTTGGAAGTTCAAAGTTGCTTCTGGTACGCAAGGAAAAAGAGATGTCTATGACCTGATTATTTACTGGAGTGATTTGCCAAAGCAGATAGCCAAGTTTGGTAGAGATAAGAGAGTATGGAAAGATGATGGCACAGGAATAGATTTATCAAAGTTAGCACAAGCGATATTCGATGAGGCTGACATAAAGGTGCAGCACAATTGTCCGGCTTGGCTATATTGGGGCTTTAAGTATATGGCAACAAAGAATAAAATGGCTTATGCTGATTTTGAAAGACGTCCGCCAGATATTCGCAATCCTCAACGCTTAGGTGTTGGTTGCAAGCATTTTCAGTTGTGGTTAGAAAGAATTCCGTTCTATACTGGAACGCTCGCAGGACATATAGGACGTTATTATCGTAGAGAAGTTCAACAGGCTGAAAGGGGCATATTAAAACAGAAGGTGGAAAATGGATGATTTATATAACAGGCTGAAAGAAGAAACAACGAGTGGTTCGATAGCCTATGCGAGAGGCGAGATGAAGCAAGCTAATACAGCTGCTAAAGAGTTTGCGAAAGACCATAGCGGCGAAATGAATAAAGAGACTGAAGAGCAGATTAAGAAAAAGAAAGCATTGCAAGAAGCTGTTGATAATGACGTGCTTACTTCAAAGAAAGGAATAATTGATGCGCTAAAGAAAGTCATATCGGAACAGCCATTACCGTCTGCGAGAGAGATGGTAGATAATTTTAGATGCTCTGATTTAACGCCAAAGAATACTTTGATAAGAGTGCTACACGCTGATGAAGATTTAAGCAGACTTGAAAAGCTATTGCCTAATGACCTTGGTGCTTTAGAGATAATGGAAGGAGCTATAACGGATAGAACGCCTTTAAGTAAGTTTGCAACGTTTAGACCGTTTTTGTATTTGTATGGAGCACGATTGGTAACAGCTCCGTACGGTCGCTATGGCGGAAAGATAGTTTATATCGGAGCGATTGGTTTAGGGTATGTAGGGAAAGAGCTTTTATATGTTGAAGATTTAGGATTAGTTGAAGCAATACAGAAGAATATTTCTGATGTAAAATCGATAAGTAGGAATGTATATCCAAGAGGGTCGATGTTTAAGCCTGGTGTAATCAAGATGATAAAAGAACTTAGCATGAAGGAGTAATATGGATTTAAAAGAATTGAATGAAGCGAGAGATTTATATTCGTATAAATTGCTGTTGAATATGCTTGGTGAGTTTACTGAGAGAAATCCTGGAACAGCTGTAAGCAAAATGTATAAGCAAGTATTGGCAGGCGGGATTAGCTGTATGCCGAAGGATAAACAGGCTTTAGTGATAATTCAGTACGTTCTTAGCGAGTTAGGAACTCCGAAGGCTTTGAATGATTTGATGAATACGAACTTCTCTGAATTGCCAATAACGAATAGGCCTTTGTATGCTACTAAAGATAAAAAGAATATCGTGGCATTTTGGTGCAAAGGTGGTAAGCTTTATAGTCGTGTGATAGACCTTCTTAGCTTTGAAGGTAAGACAGGTAAGTGGTCTGACGAAAAATGTGGAAATGTGACTCTGACTGAAAAGGAGTAAATATATGGCTGAGTTTAGAATTAAAGATAACTTTTTAGTTGGCATGCTTGAGAAAGCACGTCAGGCTGACTTTAGTGGCATAGTCTATGGCCACAAAGTTAATGAAGAGACGAAAAAGACCTTTGGTTATAGACCTTATAAAGGTGGAGCAGGGCCATCAGAAGAGCAGGTTAGAAAGAGGAATGAAGCTTTGCTAAAGGCTCTCCAAGCTAAAGGTATTAAGGCAAGTTTAAAAATGATTGATATAGGAGCTGATGAAGAGATTCAAACTGTTGAGGCGAATGGACGACAGGCCGGGTTTGATAGGTGGGGTTATAACAGTGATGACAGCGACACTTTAGACCAAGCTAGCTTTGAAGAGGCTTTAGCTTACTTAATGGGAAAAAATGAGTCGAAGGTTAATGAAGAAACCATAGACGAGTTAGCAGACCTTGGCGGAATAGCTGAGGCTCTTGCGAAAGAAAACGATATGTCAGCTGAGAAAATCAAAGAGGGTGCACAGGTCGAGTTTAAAGAGCACAAAGAGTCGATTGGCGGTGACATCAAGATAGCGGCTAAGATAGCTATTGACCATATGAAGGAAGACCCTGAGTACTACGCTAAGCTTGCTAAGATGGAAGCTGGTAAGAACGCGGAAGGGTCTGCAACGCCTTCAGTGGTAGAGAGCAAAGCGCATGAAAGCATTAAAAAGATTTCAGTAGAAGAAGTTAAGAAGCTATTTAAAAAGGTAGATGCTAAGTATGCCGAGCTTTTAGCGAATACTTGTGGTTCAAAAGAAGAGATTATTGAAAAAGGCAAAAGTGCCGGTTTAGAAATAAGTGAATCTAAAGTAAATGAAGACCGTGATAAAGAGTTTATTGCCATATATCAAGAGTTACTTGCTAAAGGGTTAGACAAAAATGCAGCATTTGGTATGGCAGTGTTACGAATAGCAAAGAAGTATAACATCACAGAATTTTCTAAAGATGAGCCTAAAAAGATGACCGAATCAAAGAATGAACCAGATTACGCTAAGCAAAATGGCAATTACATCTACGTTCTATCAACTGATGAAGATTCTCATGAGAACGTGTGGAAGCGCAATAGAAATTCCTTTAAGAAAGATGGCAAGTGGGTAGCAGGCACCGTTGTCGAGATAGCTAACGACCGTGGACGAGTAGTATACATTTTGCGGGCTGACGGTTCGCTCCGGAAAGCTCACTACGTCGAGAAAGACAAGAATTTTCCAATTGATGAACCCAGCAATGAGAGCAAAGAAAACGACATGTTATCAAGTGGCTTTTCCGTAGGACAGAAAGTTAAGACGCCAAAAGGTGTGGGTGTTGTTACTAAGCCTACATTTGATGGCTATAATAAGGACGTAGTTTCGGTTAATTTACCTGACGGTAATACTCGCTTTGATGTTAAGGATGTTGAGATTATTGAATCCGCAGTGAATGAAGCCTTCGACATCAAAGTAGGTGATGGTGAATGTGCTATAAATGAGATGACAGGAGAACAGTGGGATGGAGAGGTAGAAAAAATAAATAAACTGCCCAAAGAGCAACAAGAGAACGCATGGGAAGATTTGTATAAGCGCTTGTATCAAAGCACTAAAGCCGCAATGGAGAAGAAGGGGTTAGACCCAAAGACGGCAAGACCTAAAGAAAAGAACGAATCAGAAGTGAATGAAGAAGCGATGGTTTTTAATCCGTACGAGAGAAAGGACTCTGTTCAAGCTCTCGCGGCTATACGTAGTGAGGCTGAAATACCGAATAATGTTAGACCTACATTATCGAAGCATCTTACGTTCTCAGAAGGAGCGCATAATAAGTATCATTATTTCGCGTTGTTTAATGTTGGTGATGGACATTGGATAGCTGCAAATGCTTATGCTCGCATAGGCTATACTCCACAGGTGGATGTGTTCTATTCTGGAAATGATGAGAATGTAGCAAAAGAGGCTTATCAGAAGAAGCTCGAAGGTAAGTTAAGCAAGGGCTATGAGGTCGATGAGTCAACGCTTAATGAAAAAATAGTGAAGGCAGGCAGCAAGTGGCAGGTTCAATCGCACAAAGGAAAGAACCTTGGCACTTTCGATACGAAGGAAGAAGCTAAGAAAAGATTAGGGCAGGTAGAGTTCTTTAAGCATAAGAATGAATCCAAAGTGAACGAAGCTTCGGCACATATCTTTAAGATTGGTGAGAAAGTAGTAATGCAGAGTGGGTCTCCTATTAGCGCAAGATTTAGAGGAATAGGCGAAGTTATAAAGGTCACTCCGTTGCCTAATGTTTCGGGTGGGTATGAGATAGAAGTAAAGGATAGGAATGGAGAGATTATAAAGACGCATGATAACTTTATTAAGTTGTCATCTATGAATGAAGATGTAGCACCGACAGGTCAGAATCCGAATAAGTATCAGTCCATTGCTCGTGGTATTGCTGATGAGAACGAAGCTAAGAAAATCGCTATGGAAAAGAAAGGAACTGTTCAGAAGGACGACCAAGACAAAGAAGGCAAGCGCTTTATGGTTGTGGTGAAAGAGAGTACGAATGAAGAAGAAAAGAAACCGGTAATAGCTTTATTCCCTAAAGCTATTGATTTTCGTTATATTCAAGGCAAGGCTAGCTATAAGCAAGGAACTGAAGAGTATAGACTGTTAGATGGTATGAACGAAGAGCTTTGGGATAAGTACCTTAATGTAATGGCAGGCAGCGGAACAACCGTTGAGTACGATAGCGTTAACGATGTATTCAATGTTGAGAATATGACAGGAGTTGGTGAGTCTAAGATAAACGAAGTTAGCTTTCCGCTATGGGCAATTATAGATAGGAATGCTGAGCATGGACAGGAGTACCTTAAAGACAAAGATGGTCAGCTCTTGACTTTTTATTCGAAGGCAGAAGCTCGCAAGCATATTGTTGATGTACTTGGTCCTGAAAAAGGTCGCTATCAGATTATGCCGATGAGTGATGCAGCTAGCCAAGTGGAAGCAAGACCGGTAGGCGAATCTAAAGTAAATGAAGAGAAGCATGAGGAAGTAAAGGTATTCGAGCTTCCTAAATGTGATTTTTGCGCTCAAGATGGTAAAGACAAAGAAGCCATGTACGATGGAAAGACGAACATTGGTCCTTGGGCTAATATGTGTAAAGAGCACTTTCAGCAGTATGGCACAGGTTTGGGGTTAGGAAAAGGCCAGAAGCTTATTAAAGATGCAACTGCAAAGAATGAGGGTGTTCTTGATAAGCATTATGGGTCACGTGATGAGAAAGATTTAATACAAGCCAAGGCTAGACTAAAGAGCTTGGAAGGAACACATGAGTTCGCTTCTGAGAAAGAGCACCTTAGAAAGGTAATCGGAGAGCTAGAGCAGAAGACCAAGCTAGCTGGCCCAAGTGTGCATAGGTCAACTGGTCCTATGGTTGAAAAGTTTCTTTTAGCTGGAAGCCTTATTGATAAGCTAAAAGTGGAAGGTATAAATGAACAGGAAGAAAAGTTCCTACAAGAGTTTGAAGCAGAATTCAGCCACTTGACTGAAGATGCTAAGAAGGCTTTAGAACTTTCAGCCACTAAGTTGAAAGAGGAAGCAGCTAAAATGGTTAGCGCGCCTTATGCGGTAGGTAATGTTAAGAAAGGTGATTCGGTTAGGATTGAAAACGTTGACAGCCAGTCAGGACATTTGTCCTTTGATGTAGTAGAATCAGCGACTGGGAAAGTGGTTGGAAGATTATCGTTTGATAGCTCGGCAGAGGCGAAGGAGGCCGGCTGGCAAGTTTAAAGGGGTTGTATGAGTGACTTATATAATAAACTAAGGCAGAGAACTTTAAATGAGCATGATGAAGATTACCATGCATCGGTTAAAGTCTATCTGCACAAAGATGGGGCATTGCTAGAGGATGCAGGAGATGTTGGTATTTATTTTGATATAGATATCAACTACACGAGCTCCGGCATTCGCGGAATAGTGCCCATTATTGGTAGAATAGACGGAATTAGCTATACTGAAGTTGGGGAAGGTGAACAGAAGACTTCGAAAGTGCTTACTGTAAGAAGAGACTTAGTTGAGATTGAGTGGGTGGAAGCTGGTGGCTATTTCCCGATGGAATTGGAAGTAACGCTTAATCCGGATGACACGGTTAAAAGTGCAATGCTACAGTTTGGCTATTTAAAGCCTGTATAAAGAAGGAGAGAACCATGTCAGAAGAAGTTAAGAATGCTGAGCAGGAAATAAAAGATACAGTTGGAACTGTGGCAGTACCTGGAGTAAAGGATACGTTCGACCAGCAGAAGATATCCCAGGAGGATTACGTAAGAGCGTTAGCGCATTCGACAATTACGTTCTTGAATTTGATAAATACCGCTTTGGTTAAAATGAACTATTCAAGAAAGCAAAGGAAGCAGGCCTTTCGCGACTTTATGGATAGGGGCTTGTTAGATGGCAATATCAATGTTGAGCTACAGAAGCTAATTGAGTTAACGACGAAGATAAATTGGGAGGTTATAGATGAGTGATACTAAAGAGAATGGTTCAAAACCTAATATGCTTTTTGAGGTATTAAGATTGCTTACTCCGGCTGGCGTGACGATATCGATATTTTTGATGTCGTTACTTATCAATAAGGTTGATAAGCTGGATGACAAGGTTTTTAAGCATTTGACTAATGATGAGATACATGTTTCAAGAATGCAAGTTATATCGAAAGCAGAGTTTGATATGCAGAGCCAATTTAAGGATAAAGAGATGCGAGATTTTAGAGAGTTAGTAGCTGGCTTGCGTCAAGACATAAAGGATTTAAAGAAATGAGCAGATTAGTTCCTGATAGAGTTATTGATGCAGTTAAGAACTTCAATGATATAGCTGTCGACATAGCTGGGATTGACTGCACTTTGTATATTCCAAGCAATCTCGCTAATGTAGATATGAATACGGCCTATGTGCCAACGCTAACCTTTACCGAATATCTTGAGCAGAAAGTATGGATTGAATGGAAGCCGACAATAAAGAGATTAAGAAAGCTTGGCTGGTTTTCAGAGGATGAGTTGCCAATAATCGCTTGGTTTAAGCATGACCCAATGGTTGTGATAAAGAGCTATATTAAAGTGCCTTATAAGTACGTTTTGGATACACGAGTAGCGCCATCAACGACTGACACAACGATAACTGAATTGGAAGTGATAGAGCTTCTTGGTGGTGTAGCGCATGATGCGGAATTAACACGGTGTGTTAAATTGGCTTCTCGGAGGGTGTGATGGATACGCCTTATTATACAAAGGTTAAGAAGATAACGAATACATCTAGTGCGCAGGTAGCCATTGAATTGGAATCTGGCGAGTCGATATACTTGCTTCCGAGAATGTTTATTGAGGATGTAAGCATCCCGACAATGTACCTAAGGAAGATAGCTAAGTATGTAAAGATAGAGTATAGCCTTAATGAAGTAATGCACAACGAAGCACCGAAGCGTTCAAGGAGATTCGATGGATGAGCTAAGACCCTCTACACTTGATGAGGTTATAGCTACACGTGCAATGACTATAGCTCAGAGATGCTCTGAGATATATCCTTTTGCTCAAAAGACCGGTTGGGGGCCTGAGAGCCACTTTGAACAGATTTTTTACGAGTATAGACGTATATTTCTTGAGAGCTGGACCGATAGAAACATTGAAGCTTTGAAGAAGGCGACTTGGCATAAGTTTATGCATATGTTGCAGGCTAATGCGCGTCATAGAAGGTTTGGTAATGGCTAGTTTTTTACCAAGTATAGATGCTGGGATAAGAGCACTTGCATATAGCAAGTTTGGTACGTTACTTAGTTTAACGAGTATGGCTAATGATACCGCCCTTTTTCCGAGAAAAATAGCTATGAGAATGATAGCTGAAACTAAGGGTAGAACGGTGGCATCATTTATAAGTGTGTGGCGAGAAAGGACAAGCTTTTCGTGGCAGAGGAATAGAACACCTGTGTCAAGAATAGGACTAAATACTTTGTTGGCAGATAGCTCAAAGACTTTGATTACGAATATAAAAGCTGTTCCTGTTGATTTAGAATATTCCCTTTGGTTTATTTCGAAGAGTTTACCAGCTTTGCAGGATGTTGTGGATATGTATTTATTTTGGGCACAGACAGACCCCAGTTTAAAATTGACATTTAACAGCCAGTATCCTCTTGAGTATAAGCTTCACTTCGGTGATATAGTCGATGAGTCTACGGTGATGGAACAGTTTGAACAGGGTTTATACTATGTTTATCGAATGCCCCTAAAGGTTGATGGCTGGATATTTGATTTGGACGAAGCTAAGACAATCAAGACAATTTATCTGGATGTGTATGATGAAGAAGGTACAGACAATATTTTATTGTTTGAAAGAGTAATTACGGAGTAGCATAATGTTTGAAGAAGTTCTCAAAGATGCAAAGAAAGTGACAGAAGGTGACTTGAGTAAATTGTATGAAGGCAATTCCGGGATTTATGCGTCTACGGATATACGCCCTCAGCCCAGTGATGTTACGATTGCTGCGTGGTTGTATAGAATTTCACAGTGGGGGCCATTAACGATAACGCATTATAATCCTGAGAGCAAAATTAAAAGAGTAATAACGCAAGATGAGTTTATACAGAAAGTAAGCGACCCTGAGTTAAATAAGTTATTTGGAACGTGGGATGGGGACAGATTGGATATAGATAAAGCGGTGTGGTTTAGAGATTACGTTGGATTGGATGGAAAAAAGTATCAGGAAAAGTTTACCATTGAAGTGGATTTAAGTGCCATTGAGGGGTTTAAGGAAAAGGATAATTGGCTATTAAAAACAGCTAAAAAGTTTTTAGGGTTAAAGTAGAGGAGGTAGTATATGGGCTTTTATGTGGCTCCGGGAGTATATTCGATTGAAAGAGACTTAAGTCAGATAGTTCCTAATCTGTTAACAAGCAGTGCCGGTATTGTTGGGTATTCTGTTAAGGGCGATGTCGATGAGATTAAGCTCATGACAAACTCTCAGCAGTTTATTCAAGAATACGGCGAGCCTGTTACCGGTTACTACTTCCATTATAGCGCTTTGGCTTATTTGGAAAAGGGTAATGTGCTATATTGCAAACGTGTAGTGAATGGGGCTAAGTATGGTGGTGTGAAGATTCGTCCAAGTACAGAAGTAAGCAATGCTGCTTTTAGTGTTGGAACATCGGCAAAGACCTACTTCAGTGTGAGCGGTGAGGAAATACTTTTTGAAGTCTTTGGTAAAGACCCGGGAGTATGGAATGCTGATGTTGGTGTTAGGATTGAAAATATTGATGATACTGAGTATAGTTTCGATTTAGTGGTTTATTGCAAAGATGATGACGCAGTATACCAGAAGATGGAAACTTGGACAGTATCAAGAAAGCATAAGAATGACGGCTATGGCAATCAGATGTATCTTGAAGAGAAGATTAACGGGTTTAGTTCTTACATTGCAGTAGCAAACAATACTGGTAAAGCTGACACTGTTTTGCCAAAGGCGCAGGTTACTACGTTAGCGTTTACTTATGGTAGTGATGGTTCCGCAGTTTCAAGTAGCCATGTTAATACTGGTTGGAACTTGTTCGCAAATCCGGATGACATTGACGTAAGAATACTTATTAACGGTGGTTATACGGATGTAGCAGTGCAGACAAAGATGAAGACTATAGTCGAAGACAGAAAAGATTGTATAGCTGTCTTGGATATACCTTCGAGCAGTTTGGCTACTCCTGCAGACATGATTACCTGGAGAAATGCGACACAGAATTTCAATTCAAGTTATACTGCGTTGTATGGTGGTTGGCTAAAAATAAATGACGATTACAATGGCGGTATAATTGTGCAAGTTCCGACGTCAGGTTACATGGCCGCACAGATGGCTTACAATGACTACATTGGAGAGCCTTGGACGGCACCCGCAGGTACGACAAGAGGCATGCTTAATGTTATTGGCGTAACGAATAAGCTTGAACAAGGTGACTTAGAGACAATGTATGTTGCTGGAATAAACCCAATAAGGTTTGTACGTGGAAGAGGCATAATGATTTGGGGTCAAAAGACACAGCAAACTAAAGCATCAGCATTGGACAGACTAAATGTTCGTAGGTCGTTAATCGTCATGGAGAAGGCTATATCAATAGCTCTTTATGATTTCGTGTTTGAGAACAATAGCGTAACGACTCGCTTTAGAATAAGCGCAATGGTTGAGGATTACTTTGATGCTTTATCGGCACGTGGAGCATTTCAGACTACCGGCGACGACAAGGGGTATAGAATAGTTTGCGACGAGACAAATAATACCCCGGCAATCATTGGCCGAAATGAGCTTCATGTAGACGTGTTTGTGAAGCCGATAAGGACGGCAGAGTTTATCCAGTTGCAGACTATTGTTACAGCTACGTCGATTTCTTTCGATGAGCTGATAGCCAAAGGTTCATTGATTTAATAGGATAAGTGGTGCTAAACCCCTAAGAATCAAGCGGAAATAGGTTGCGCTAACGGTTTGAAGGGGTTTAGCCTATCTTTCCTTATAGCAGGAGTCGCTAGCGCTATACGCGTTTTAAGCAAGGAAATACGAGGAGGGAATTATGGCTGAAATGGGCGTAAATAGTTTAAAAGCCGAGTTAACAAATCCGGCTCGTTTGTACATGTGGACGGTGCAGATACCGGGCATCGTCGGCGGTGGAGATGAGAACTCCATGATGCTTAGATGCCAAGCATCGTCAATCCCAGGTTTTGGCTTTGGTGAGATAAAGGTGCCTTACAAGCAGACTGCTGGTTTCAAAGTGCCTGGCAAAGAAACGTTTCCGCAAACTTGGACGACTACGTTTATCGAAGGTGAGGACAGAAAGGTATTTGACGCTCTTTGGGGTTGGAAGAAACAGATTGTCAATCCTACTAGTGGCGTAGGTGCTGACGGTTCGTCAATAAAAGCGAATATCTATTTGACATTGGAAACGACGCAGGGAACGATTTATAACAAGCTGAAGCTTTCTGGAGCATGGGTTCAGGCTGTCCCTGACACGGCATTGAACTTTACTGAAGATGGCGCAATATATTACTCGGTTACATTTGCGTATGACAGCATCGAATCAATGAACTAATATGTCACAGCTTTCGAATGTGCTTAATCAGGCGGTATCTGGAATAGGCTTAGATACAAATAAGCTTGTAGGCGCCCTCATGGGTTCTGGAGGTGCAAATCCTATAAAGTGGAATGTTGGTTTCCAACGTAACTATATGTGGGATGTGCTATTACCTGACCTTGGGGGCGGCCTTGGCTTAAGTATTCTTGGCATACAGTTACCGAAAGGTTTTTCAGCTCCGGTTGGTGTTTTGGTATCACGTTATTGTCAAGAGGTTAAGTTTGGTCAGTATGGAGTGACAGAATTAGTAGAGATGAAGAAGGGTGGAAAGTTAGAGAAGTTTGCGGGCTTAAGAAATATCGACAAAATCACGCTTACATTTTTGAAGCCGGTGCCTGATGTGGTATCGTATTACTTTTATCGTTGGCGTCAATTAGTTTGTAACGATAAAGGTTATTACGGAGTAAAATCCGCATACGCAAAGACAATGCGAATGATATTGTACGATGTTACTGGCATACCGACGGCATGGTTTAAGGCAGTAAATACGTTTCCTTTAAGTGCACCGGTATATTCAATGGACTACACGAATGAAAAGTTATTAACGCTATCTATGGAGTTTAGCGTAGATGATGTTGAAGGTTGGTAAAAAGAAAGAAGGGGGAAGGTATGGAGAAGACTTTAATAAGTTTGCCGTCGAAGAGACTACCTTATGGTGAGAAGGTTACTGATGTATCCTTAAGCCCTTTTAGTGGCAGAGAGGAAATGCTAATTGCTGAGATAACGAATGATAACTTTTATAAGAAGTTTGTTACTGTGTTTAAGAACGTTCTTACCGGCATTGACCCGATAGACCTAACAGTCGGTGATATGCTTTACCTGCTAATATGGGAAGCAATCAATTCGTTTTCAAAAGAGTACAAAGTAACGTACACCTGCTCAACTTGCCTCGCAACAAATGAAGCTATAATAGACTTGAGTAAGTTTGAAAAGATAGAGCTACCGGACTCTTATAAAGAGCCTTATGCTGTAACGCTATCTGACGGCAAGGTATTGAATTTACGCCTTCAGCGGGTTAGTGATGAGATAAAGATAGTTGACTATGAGAAGAATCAGCAGAACTCTTGGATGTTTAGATATGCTTTAACGATAGTCGATGGTGAGAAAAAGACCATGGATATAGTTGAGAAGATGGAATATTTAAAGAGTTTATCAACGAAAGATACGTCAATGATAAGAGCATTTCAAGAAGAGTTTAAACATGGGTTAGATATGAGACAGAACTGTACATGTAAAAATTGCGATGCTCTGGAGCTGGTCGCTTGCCCCTTTCAACTTGATATGGTTTTTCCGTTTGGTTCCGGACTTAAAAAGTATTTTAGAGCGTAACTTTGTTCTTGCTTATTATGGGCACTTGTCGAGAGCAGAAGTGATGGAGATGGACTTAAAGGAAATTGACTGGTGGCATGGAAGAACAATCGAAGAACTAAAGAAACAGCAGACTAAGGAAGAAAAGTAATGGCATATAAGTGGAAGAAAGAATACGAGGAAAAAGGATTTGCAGTCTTCGATAAGCAGACTGCCTATTTGCTTGATGTTGTTGAGCAAAAGTATGGTAAGGACTATTATGCTTTTCTTGACAAGCTAAGATTCGAGTATATTGATTTAAAGCATCTACCTGAAGTTGGAAAGGTAGCAACTGAATTGGCCTCTCAGATTAGTTCAATATCAAGGATGATTGGGGTGTTAAGAGGGAAGGGCGGTGAGTTTGCTAAGCCTGAACAGATAGATGCGCTATTTGACTTAATGAAAAATGCAGATGATAATTTTTCCTATCTTTTAGATAAGGCAGAATCGACAGCTGCATTTAAAGAACGACTTTCCAAGGTTGAGAAAGAGACAGGCATGAGCTTGGAAAATATTGTTAAGACGAATAAGATAGTAAAGAGCAGAATGGAGAACCTTAGTAAGTCTAAAACGTTTGCTGGAAAGGTTGTTAGTGGTATTGGCGCTGGAGCTGCTGGAATAGGAGGCTTAGCTGTTGGAATGCTTGGAATGATAGCCCCTCTTGCTCCGATAGCTGAATTGGCTTTATTGTCTGGAAGAGGCATAGGGAAGATGGTAAGAAGAGCGAAGGAAGCACGAATAGCCAAGAAGGAGCATGCTCTTGCAGAAGGTTTAACATTGAAGGAAAGCTTTAGTCCTGAAAGTGTGGCAAAGACTTATGAAGGATTGAAGTCAAATCCACCATATTTGCGAGATACTTATGGTGGTTATGGTAGGACAAAATATGGCTATGATGATTACACAAAGGCAACTGGTGCAGGAAGAAGAGAAGCTGCTGGAGGAATGGGACCGGAAGGAAGAACAGCTGGAGATGTGGCTGTTAGCTCTGGTGCTTTAAGCGATGGCTTAACAATGTTTTTTATGAAGCCTGCATATAAAGCTGGATGGACAAGAGATGTATTGAATGCTTTGAATAAGATGTCTGGAAAAGCTACTGGAGAAGCTGGTGCTGGTAGTGGTGTTGGCGGTACAGCTGCCGAGGTTGGTGTAGGGACTGCATTAGGTAGAGGTGCAGCAGTAATAGCTCCTTGGATACTTCCGGTAGCAATCCCTGCTGGAATAGTGACTCTTTTGGGTGGCTTGTTTAAGAAGATAACTGACGATAGAACTCTTTGGGGGGTACTTGCGGATGCCTTTAAAACGATATCGGGAATGGCCACTCCCGAAGAAGAGAAAAGAAGCCAGAAGAATTTAGGAAGAATGGGAGTAACCTTTGCTCGTGGCATAGAGAAATCGTCTGAGATAATGAGTAAGAGCATTTACTCAGCATTTGGTCTTGGTAGCAAGCCTTTAGCAACTGCTAAGGCTTTGGCAAAAGAGAACGCTGGATATGCTAGATTAGCAACTGCAACTCCTATGCCACAGATAGATAAAGGATACGCTAGTTTTGAAGCACGTTTAGCTTATTCTGGGGTTGGAAAGTTTAATGAGTTTAGACAAGATATGAAGGATTTTAATACTAGTTTGATTGCACAGTATAAAATTGAAAGTGAAAAGACTAGAGGAGCATTGAACAAGTTTACTACGGCTATGGGAGAGCAAAAAAGTGCTGGGAAAGCTTCAACTGGTAGGTCAGTACAGAGAGAGATGTTTAATATTGGTGACCCATTAGTTGAAATGCTTAATGCGTCCAGCTTAGAATCGGAGTAATATGGACTTAGTAGGAAGTTTGACAGCAGGTGCGGAACAGCTAGGAAAGAGTATTACTACGAATGTGACTAACTTTACCAAAGAAGCCACACAGAATTTGCTTGGTAATCCTACCTATGGTGGAAAAAATAAGTATGGCTATATTACATCGTCGTTTGGAAATACTCCGGCTCAGTATCAGGTACTGATACATAGTTCATTGAGAACGCATGCTGATAGGTCCGAGACTCTTGTTAAGGCTTTGATGCAGAATAATTTTGAGATGCGCGTCGAAGGCGACTGGGTTGCGATGCCTCAGATAACAGATGCACTTGGAGGATTAGGAACATTTATACAGAAGTGGGGTGAGCAAACAGCTCAAACTTTTGGTTTTAGTACTAAGACGCTTTTTAATTCTCGTAGAATGTGGAATGGTTCCTCACCTATTGAGATACCTTTAACGTTAAAGTTTGAGGCAATAAGAGACCCGTATAACGAAGTTTATATGGCATGCAAGGCATTACAGAAAATGGCATTGCCTGGAATACTATCAAAGACAGCATCTGCTGGAATTGGATTGATTCCACCTGGACCAAGTCCTGTATATGGTAATTCGACATCACAGGGTGATAAGATACGTATAATGATAGGAAGATTTTTGGTGTTCAATTTGGTGATAATAAAAAGTGTAAATGTTGAATTCTCTGCAAGAATGACTGAACAGGGTTTACCATTAGGTGCAAAGGTGGATTTAATGTTTCAGACGTATGAGATTCAGACAAAGACATCTTTGAATAAGATTTATAGTGGCAGTAATGTGGTTAGCTCAAAAACCTTTTTTTAATTATGGATAGAACAAAGTTTTGTGAGAAAGTTGAAGTAGATGATATTGGTGAGTTAGATTATTTAAGAAATAACTTGTCAAGGTTTACAATGCAGTATCCGCCCGACAAGTATATTGTTAGTGAGACTGACTTGTTGCGTCCGGATATGATAAGCTATAAGGCTTATGGGGATGTTGGTTTTTGGTGGATTATAATGTATGTAAATGATATCGATTGCATTTACATTGATTTGGTTGAAGGAATGACTCTTGATATTCCTAGTTTAATTGACTTGTATAATTTCCATAAGCAATATGCCTTGAGGTAGTATGTTTACGTTGCAAGATAATTATAGAATAAAGTTAATGTTCGGACAGACTGAGATACCGATAACGCCTCAGCATATTGATGAATTAACGATAGTGCAGGACATGGAAAAGTTTTTGCCGTCATTTCGTTTAAGAATACAGGACTCAGATGGAATATTGACGCATATTGCTCCTTTTGATATAAGTTTAAGTAAGATATCGATAAGTATATTGGAAGATAGCGTTGATAATAAAAGCAGCAGTTTTGACTTTACGGTGTTTAGAAGGTTTCCTGAAAGTGACGCTACATTGCAAAGTAGTCTTGATATCGTTGGATTGTTGGACGTACAGGGAATGTTTTCGCCGGATTACTGTAGAAGTTGGAATAAGTCTATTGGAACGGTGCTAAGAGATATAGCTGTTGATGAGCTAAAATGTAATAAGGTTGAAATTAGCCCTTCATTGAATATTGCACAGATATTGGTACAGCCTCGTTGGTCAAATATACAGTTTTTAAAGTATCATAAAGGAAACTTGTTAGGTAGGACTGATGAGCATAATTTTAAATGCTTTATTAAGGTGGAAGGAAATAATAAGACCTTTGTTTTTAAGAGCATTGACGAACTAATAAAAGAGAGACAGACTTATACTTTTCAAGCATCAGGAGAAGTTAAGGATGACGTGTATCCTATGTTTAGTTATAAAATAATTGATAACTATCGTATATTTGAATCGTTTGGTGGAAAGACTCAAAGTTATTCGTATTTTGATTACACCAATTCGGAATTTGTTCACAAAGAGGAGCAAGCATCAAATTATTTGTCATTGGCTGATTACTTCTTATTCGATGGTTCTGATTCAAGCAATAGCAATGAGATGACCGATACTGGTAGGTCTAGTGAGTTTACGAAAGATTTCGCTGGAAGAATAAAGACGAAGTATTCGCATAGATTGAATTCGGCTGTTAAGATGTGGGTGTCAACTGTTGGTTTAAAAGGTCTTGTTCCTGGCATGGTTGTACTATTGGTATTTCCACAGAGCACAGATTATGGTGGCGTAAGAATGCACCAGTATTCTGGATTTTGGCTGGTAGAAAGAGTATCGCATTCGATAGGTAGCATGTTTGCAACAGCAATGCTTTTAACTCGTAATGGTTTGGATACTGAAAAAAACACGACTTTGGTAAAAGCTACAAGGAAGAAGACTGTATGAGTGGTGACATCTTAAAAAAGTTTAGTGAGAAGTATTATGGTAATTATCGAATGAAGGTATTGGATAATAATGACCCTTCTAAGCTTGGAAGAGTTAAGGCTTGGATATATCCGATGTTGGTAGATGATAAGTTAAAAGCAAGTGAGTTACCGTGGGTAGTTCCCGCAATGCCGCTATTCGATGGTGCGGGTACAGGTATTGGTTCTTTTATTGTACCGAGAGTAGGAACAATGTTGTGGGGATTTTTTGAGGCGGGAGACATATACCAGCCTGTATACTTTGCGGAAGCTACTGATGGGGTAAAAGGGCTACCGACGAATCATACGTTAGCTTATCCTGATATTAAGGCATGGCAGACAAAGAACGGTTTTAAGGTTACTTTGGTTGATGGGCCCGCAGTTGCGAATGTTTATTTGAAGATAGTGCATCCGAAAGGACATACGATAACGATTGATAACAATGTGGTATCAATTGCCGCTATTGGAAACTTGGAGACTACTTCGACTGTTGATACAACTATTGAACCTGATGGCAATTTTACTGTTACGGTTGGAGGAAATGCGAGCATATCGGCTACCGGTAATGTTACAATAGAGGGTGCTACAGTTAGCATAAATCCGTAATGGGTAAAGATATAGCGCTAGTTGGAGATACGTCTACGCACGGAGGAGCGATTACTGTTTCAGGACAGGATGGAACTTTTGATGTTGGGGGAATAGCTGTAGCAGTTAGCGGTGCAAAGTTAGCTTGTCCTATGCATGGTGTTCAAACGATAACAGCTGTAACGACTAAAAGCTTTCAGAATGGTAAGTTGATTGTTACCGCTGGTGCAACAGCTGGATGTGGAGCAACAATAACCCCGCCGTCAAGAGGGGTGCAGGTGGAATAGTATGGCGAGTATAGAAGATAGACCTGGAATTAAGAGTCATAGAGATAGTAGCGCTTGTTGCATGTGCGAAGCAAAGAGAGGTAATTATATTGGGTCTAATAATCCTATGTTTGGAAGAAAGCCCTGGAATGCGGGATTAACAAAAGATACAAGTGCCATGCTTGCCAAGATAGGAAGAAAGAATGCTATACATCTTGCTGGAAGACAGAAAGTTACCAGAGAGATTAGGAGCTGTGAGTGTGGATGCGGAAAAGAGTTTGAATGCAAGGCAAATAGTGCCCAAAAGTACTTATTTAGGCACAGTGGCAGAAAGGGGCTACCGAAGAAGAGAATAAAGCCTATGCCTAAGCAATCTCTTGAAACCTGTTTAAAAAAGTCTGCGGCTTTTAAAAAGATATGGAGGGATAGGAGTATTGAAGAAAAGAAAGAGCTTGCTCGTAAGATAGGAGACGCGAATAGAGGTAAAACAGGATGGAGTGCAGGATTGACGAAAGAAAATAATGTTTCTCTTGAAAAGCTTTCTAAAAGCATAAAAAAGTATCACGATAGTTTACCAACAGAAGAAAGAGATAGACAACTAGCAAAACGTCTTAGCGCTGCGTGTCAAAGACCGAATAAGTTTGAATTTAACTGTATGTCCAAGCTGAAAGAGCTGTATGGAAACAACTTTAAGTATACAGGTGATGGCAGTATGGTCGTTAATCATCGTTCAGCCGATGCTTATTCTGAAGGATTAAAGACAGTCGCTCTTTTCCATGGAATATATTGGCATTTAAAGAAGCTTGGCCTTGACGTTACTGAAGAAAACAAACGCTTAGTAGAGCAAGCCGATAGTATGGCATTTAGCTCCGCTGGGTATAAGGTAATTTTTATTTGGGAAGACAATGTTGATAATGTGGTCGAAGTAGATAAGGTTGGCGACTAATGTCAAAAAATTTAACTGTGGTCTGGTCAGAATTAAGTGAAGAATTATTTGTAGACCCCCAAGGTGGCGTAGCATTGGTGACAGACCTTGATGCAGTATTAAGTTCGGTTGACAATATTCTTGGAACGTATCCTGGTGAGAGGGTAATGCGTCCAACATTTGCTAGTCCGATGGAGAATTTTGTTTTTGAGGATATAGATGATTTCTTGATGGATGGTATGGCGAGAGATATAAAAGAAGCCATAGAGACTTGGGATGATAGACCGATAGTTAATATGGTTGATATACAGCCAGACCCTGATAGTCACTTTGTTAAGGTACAGTTAAATCTTACGATAGCTGGCTTCAATCAAGGAGTACTATACACTAAGAAGATTTTCGCTGGAGGAGTATAATGAGTAATACCTTAGATTATACCGCGTATGATTTTGATGATTTAGTAACCCAGTTACAAAATCGGGTGAAAGAAGTACCGACTTGGAAAGATACTTATCTTTCAGGAACAGGCGCAATGCTAATAGACCTGCTCGCTTATGTTCAGAATATGGATTTGTATTATATTGAAAGACGTGCAGAAGAGTCATATTTAGATACAGCAAAAAATAGGTCAAGCGTTATTAACTTGGTTAGATTATTGAATTACTCGCGTAAGTTAGATGTGTCATCGACAGGTGAGCTAACGTTTACACTAGTGGCACCGCATTCGTATGATGTAATGATTCCAAGATATACGCAGTGCTCAACGAGTGCGGGTTTAGTTTATTCAACGACAGAGGATGTAAAGATTTTAGCTGGGGATACTACGGCAACGTCGGCGGCTATTCAAGGAAAGATAGTCCAGATTGAGGTTGCTGCCGATGGCTCTCAGTCTTATGCATATAATATCAATGATACGCAAGTTGAGAATACTAATACGCTTGTGTATGTTGATGGAACTCAGTGGACAGAGGTAAGCTCGTTTTTGCTTTCGACAGCTACATCAAAAGAGTATAAGCTTCGTTATGAGTTGGATGACACTGTTAGTGTGCTATTTGGTGATGGCGTAAAAGGAGCAATTCCGACTGCAGGAGATACGATTTTAATTCAGTACGTTAAGTCAGATGGTTTATCTGGTAATGCATATTCGAGTCCGAGTATTACGACAATAGATTCAAAGGTTTATGATTCTGAAGCTACTTTGGTGACAGACCTATCTGTAACGAATGCGGCAGCATTCATTGGTGGAGAGGATATTGAAACTACTGATGAGATACGCTATAATGCTCCAAGAGTATTTGCTACTGGTGATAGAGCTGTGACAAAAGATGACTATATAGCGATACTAGAAGATTATTCGGGTGTTGCTAGTGCTAATGCTTGGGGGGAAGCTGAAGAAACGTCACCTGACCCGTCTGTAAATAATGTTGCCCGACTATGCATGTTGTTACAGGATTGGGTAGACCCCGACACAGATTTTCAGACTGCCTTAACGGCTTATTTGTATACGAAAGCTCAAATTACTGTAAAGTATGAGTACAAAACTGCGATACAGTTATATATAGTGCCAAGAATAATTCTTGTTGTTGAGAAGGGTTATTCGTTAACTGAAGTGGAAGACAATGTAACTACTGCATTGGAAAATGACTTTGAGTTAGGGACAACTGCAGAAATAGGTGAGTCAAGAAGATTTACTGAAGTTGTTACTACGATTAGCGCAGTAGCTGGTGTGGTTTATCATCAGACGGTTTTAGATGTAAGAAAGTTAATGACTTATGGGTATACTTCGCTTTATGATTATGGTAGCACGTTGGAAGCATCGCCAATATTAAAAGAATCTGTTAGGGTATATCATGGTTCCACACAGATAGCTGTAGATAACGGTGCTGGAGGATGGACTAGTACAGGTGGAGCTTATACGGTTACAGGTAATATAAGTTACACTACCGGTGTGACTAATATGGATATAGCTCCGGCGCCAACGTTGCCAATAGCTGTTTTATATAATCAGAGTGGGTCAGATGATATTGTTGTAACAAAGAGACAGATTTGTAGATTATCGAGTGTGACATATACGTCAGTAACATACAATTTGTAAGGAGGATTAAGATGCCAAAGCATGGATTTTATGAAGGAATATGGACGTTTAAGCACTTTAATAAAAATGGTAAGTTGCTTTATGAGCAGACACAAAGAAATGCATTTGCTGATGAGGGTGAATACATGCTTTTGAATAGCTTCTTTAGAGGCCTTAGTTCGCCATCAGGATTTTATTTACGTTTAGCATATGACGTTTTAAAAGTAACAGACACTCTTGTTGATGTTTATGCAGAGCCTGGTGTTGGTTATGGCTATTCAGCTAAAACGATTGAACGGTCAGCTGTAGGGTTTCCGACTATAGCGATGGATAGCGGGCATTATATGGCCACAACGAAGCATGTGACTTGGGTGGCTAGCGGTGGTGTTATCGGACCGCTTAATGTTATGTATTTAGCAACGACGTCTGATAATACCGGTAAGCTTGTTTGCTATGTTCCTTTGCTTGTTGAACAGACTGTTGAAGATGGTGATAGCGCTGAGGCTTGGGTAACGATTAAGTTTATATAACAGAGATTGGTGTTATGGGTAGAGAAAAGAAGTTAAATAGCATTTATTTTGATGCAACACCTATTAAGAACGTAACGTTTCAAAATTGGGTAGATGGTAATGCTCTTAATTGGACGCTATCTGCTGGTGTGTGGGAGCAGGAAACTGAAACGATTAAGTTTGGCTTAAGTAGTTTGAAGCTTACGACAAGTGCTCATAGTGCTGTAGCAGCGCAATCTGTTTCGCAGTATACGCAATTTTTGGGGAAAGAAGTTACTGTAAGTGTTTTGGCTAGAACGAATGTTGCAAGCTTTTGTAAAGCTGGAATAGACGATGGGATAACAGTAACGTACTCTGATTATCACTCTGGTGACGACACTTGGCAAGAATTGATTGTTACAAAGACGGTATCAGAATCAGCGACAAAGTTAACTATTTTGCTTACATTAGTAGATTAGGCATAAGAGGTTAGAATGGCTACT